>Ga0134127_10004293_pt1 | contig 10266 bp, 8 predicted proteins | sample KB31753_FD_96459 | JGI IMG/M metagenome (GOLD analysis project Ga0134127, IMG submission 96459) | Terrestrial soil microbial communities with excess Nitrogen fertilizer from Kellogg Biological Station, Michigan, USA - KB3-175-3 | ecosystem: Environmental > Terrestrial > Soil > Unclassified ...
GAGATCGCGGGCAAGGCACCCGCGATGCAGCCCACGGAGATTCGCCAGATCGGCATCCGCAGCGTCGACCTCGGCGAAAAGCGCTTCGTGCACGAGCTCGGCTTCGAGGTGTTCGACATGCGCTTCATCGACGAGACCGGCATGCGCGCGACGATGAACGCAGCACTCGCCGGGCTCGATCGCAGCACGCACCTGCACGTGAGCTTCGACATCGACTTCCTCGACCCGGACATCGCGCCGGGGGTCGGCACGACCGTGCCCGGCGGGCCGTCCTATCGGGAGGCGCAGCTCTGCATGGAGATGGTCGCGGACACGGGCCTGCTCGCTTCGCTCGACGTGATGGAGCTGAATCCCGCGCTCGACCTGCACAATCGCTCGGCCGAGGTCGCCGTCGACCTCGTCGGCTCCCTGTTCGGCAAGAGCACCCTCATGAGGCGCAGCGACGATGCTTAATCCCGAATCGCTCGTCGACACGACGACCCGCGACCTGATCGCGATCGAGGCGCGACTCGGCGCGCACAATTACAAGCCGCTCGATGTCGTGCTCGTCAAGGGCCAGGGCGTCTGGGTGTGGGACAACGCGGGCAATCGCTATCTCGACTGCCTGTCGGCCTACTCCGCCCTGAACCAGGGCCACTGCCACCCGAAGATCCTTGCGGCGATGGTCGACCAGGCAAAGAAGCTGACGCTCACATCGCGCGCCTTCCGGAACGACCAGCTCGCGCTACTCTACGAGGACCTCGCGAAGCTCACCGGCTCGCACAAGATACTGCCGATGAACAGCGGCGCCGAGGCGGTCGAGTCCGCGCTCAAGGCCGTGCGCAAGTGGGGCTACGAGGTGAAGGGCGTGCCCGCCGACCGCGCAGAGATCGTCGTCTGTGCCAACAACTTCCACGGGCGCACGCTCGCCGTCGTCGGGTTCAGCACCGACCCGGACGCGCGCGGCGGTTTCGGTCCCTTCGCACCGGGATTCCGCGTCGTGCCCTTCGGCGACTTCGAGGCGCTCGCAGCGGCCATCAACGAGAACACGGTCGCATTCCTCGTCGAGCCGATCCAGGGCGAGGCCGGCGTCATCATCCCGCCGCCGGGATATTTCAAGAAGGTGCGCGCGCTCTGCAGCGAGCGACAGATCACGCTGATCCTGGACGAGATCCAGACCGGCCTCGGCCGCACAGGCAAGCTCCTGGCGGAGGAGCACGAGGGCATCGAGGCGGACGTCACGCTGATCGGCAAGGCGCTCTCGGGCGGCTACTACCCGGTCTCCGCGGTGCTCTCGAACTCCGATGTCCTCGGCGTCCTGCAGCCGGGACAGCACGGCAGCACCTTCGGCGGCAACCCGCTTGCCTGCGCGATCGCGCGCACCGCGCTCCGGGTGCTCGTCGAAGAAGGCATGATCGCGAACGCCGAACGCCAGGGCGCGCGCTTCCTGTCGCAGCTCGCGAGCATCCGCAGCCCTGCCGTGCGCGAAGTCCGCGGCCGCGGCCTCATGCTGGCGGTCGAGCTCAAGCCCGAGGCCGGCGGCGCGCGCCGTTACTGCGAGCGGCTCCGCGAGCTGGGGCTCCTCGCGAAGGACACGCACGAGCACACCATCCGGCTCGCGCCGCCGCTCGTCGTAAAGAGCGAGGAAATCGACTGGGCGAGCGACGTATTCGCCCGGGCCCTCAAGGGCTGATACGGGCCGGGCACGGTCAGAACCGCCACTGGCAGCTGAGCAGCCAGTTCGTTTCGATACCTTTGTGGGTCACCGGTTCGACAAGCCGCTGTGTAAGCAGCGTGCCGACGTCGATCGCAAAGTGCGCCGGCAGGTACGTGACGTCCCATCCGATCGTGATCGACGGATCGCCGAAGTGGCTGCCCTGGCCCGCCGAATCCTGGTCACCGTGCAGGTCGAACCCGGGCCCCGTGATGTGCCCGACCACGCCGCGTCGGGGGTTCGGCCAGGCGGCGAGGACATGAGGAGCGGAAGCCCAGGTCTTGCCGGCTCGCGGAAGCTCGATGCCGACGAACGGCGAGATGTGTTCGTAATCGGCATCGAAGTCGATCTGCCCGCGCAGCCCGGCATCCGGGCCTTCGAGCAACTGGTAGTCCAGGCGGTAGTCGCGCAGTTCCACGCGCTGCCACATCAGGCCGCCCACGAAACGATACGACCCGAGCCATCCGCTCTCCATCGATACCGTCAAGCGCAGCCCTGCGCCGTAGTCGCGAAGCGTCCCGTCGAGGTGGTTGAACCGGGCGGGAACGGGCCGCCTGAACGGCGTGGCCGGCGCGAACAGGGTCTGGAGTGGACGCTCATCGTTGTTTCCGGACAGACTGAGCGGGTCGAAGAACAGGAACGCACCCAGGTTCCACTTCGATCCGATCGTTCGACTCGCAGCTGCCGCGAGCATCGGGCCGGCTACCTCGAGGTTCCCGGTCGTGGTCCGCGCATAGGCGCCCTGCACGACATATGTCCAGGGGCGCGTGGTTTCTCCCTCCGCTCCCCAGACCGGGAGGCTTGCGAAGCGGTTGTCCATCGGCACCTCGGCGAGATGCTCTGCGACGTATTCGATGTCCTCGACGGCCGCTGCGCGGAAGGGCGTGGTCCCTGCGAGCAGGACCGTAAGGCCGCCAAGCGCCAAGCGCCTTTCCATGCAACGTTTGACGTGGCCCGTCGCTCGGGCAATCTCGGGAATGTTTTGGCGCTTCGCCCGGTCTACTTGGCGGGTGCAGGCGAGCCCCGACGCCAGCCCGACAAACTTCGAGGAACCCGATGATGTGGCTGTTTCTGCTCGCATTCCTGGGCGGTGCGCTGACGATCGTGAGCCCCTGCATCCTGCCGGTGCTGCCGTTCGTCTTTGCGCGCAGCGATCAGCCATTCAGCCGCGCGACGGCGCCGCTGCTCGCAGGCATGGCGCTCACGTTCGCCGCGATCGCGACGCTCGCCGCGGTCGGCGGCGGGTGGGCCGTCCGCATCAACTCCGTTGGCCGCACGGTCGCGCTCGTCCTGATTGCGGCCTTCGGACTTGCGCTGGTCTGGCCGCGGCTCGCCGACTGGATCGCCAAGCCTTTCGTCGGCTTCGGTAATCGCATCCTCGCGGGCACGACCGGCGAGCGCGGAATTGCTCAGTCGTTCCTGGTTGGCGTCGCGACCGGCCTCTTGTGGGCGCCCTGCGCCGGCCCCATCCTCGGATTGATCCTGACAGGTGCTGCGCTCAACGGACCGAATACCGGCACGACGCTCCTCCTCTTCGCTTATGCGCTCGGCGCCGTCGCGTCGCTCGCGCTCGCGGCTTTCGCCGGCGGGCGAGTACTCGCGGCACTCAAGCGCTCGCTCGGCGGCGGCGAATGGGTGCGGCGCGGACTCGGTGTTGCGGTGATCGCGGCGGTCGTCGCGATCACGCTCGGATGGGACACCGGATTGCTGACTCGCCTCTCGTTCAACAGCACGAGCCGCATCGAGCAGACGCTCATCGACTCGCTCCCGGGTGCCGGGACATCGGACGGCGCGGCGATGATGGCGGGTCCCGCGATGATGTCGGGCAAGGACGCAATGACGTCGAGCGATCAGGCCGCTGCTGCGGCGATGACGGGCGCAGCACCCGCTGCCGCGATGACCTCGCCGCGCGCGCCGTCGGCCCCCGCAGTCGAGGGCGAGCTGCCGACGCTCGATGGCGCCGTCGCCTGGCTGAATTCGCCGCCGCTCACGCGCGAGCAGCTGCGCGGACATGTCGTACTGATCGACTTCTGGACATATTCCTGCATCAACTGCCTGCGCGCCCTGCCATACGTCACGGCCTGGCACGAGCGCTACAAGGACAAAGGACTCGTCGTGATCGGCGTCCACACGCCGGAGTTCGCCTTCGAGAAAGAGGAGCGCAACGTCCGGCGCGCGGCGAAGGAGCTCGGCGTCGCCTATCCGGTCGCGCTCGACAACGATTACGCGATCTGGAAGGCCTTCAGGAACCGGTACTGGCCGGCACACTATTTCATCGACGCCGAAGGCCGGATCCGCGGGCACCATTTTGGCGAGGGTGAGTACGCCGAGTCGGAGCAGCTCATTCGCGAGCTGCTCGCCGAGGCCGGCGCGCAGGACCTGCCGCCGGCGATGCGCAGTATCGAGGCGAGCGGCGTGCAGCGCGCGGCGGACGACGCAAACGTCGCCTCGCCGGAGACGTACGTTGGGTATGGTCGCGCGGAAAGCTTCGCGTCGCCGGGCGGCTTCGATCCCGGCCGCGCAAAGGACTATGCCGCTCCCGCCGAGCTGCGCCTCAACCAGTGGGCACTCGCCGGGTCGTGGGTCGTCGGCAAGGAAAACGCGGGGCTCGAGGCGCCCGATGGGTCGATCAGCTTTCGTTTTCACGCGCGCGACCTGCACCTCGTCCTCGGACCGGGGCGGGACGGCAAACCGGTCGCGTTTCGCGTGACGCTTGACGGGGTGGCACCGGGACGCGACGCAGGCTCGGACGTCGACGCGGACGGCCGCGGCATCGTGCGGGAGCAGCGGCTGTACCAGCTGATCCGGCAATCCGGCGGCGTGCGGGCCCGTGATTTCAGGATCGAGTTCGAGGATGCGGGCATCGAAGCCTTCGCATTCACCTTCGGCTGAGGTGCACGCCATGAAGAGCGGACTGCCAAGTCAAGGACGCCGCATGTTCCTGCTGCAGGCTCTCGCCGCTTGCGGGGCCGCCGCTTGCGGCCGGCGCGCGCCGGCGGAGACTCAGGCGGCCGCATTGCCGAAGCCGGTGACGGTGACCATCGAGAACTTCGATGCTTCGGGCAAGAGCCTGGGCGCCGCCGAAGTCCTGTCGGTCGTCAAGCGCGACGAAGACTGGCAGAAGCAGCTGTCGCCGCTCGCATTCAACGTGACGCGCCGCGAGGGCACGGAATTCCCATATTCCGGTGCGCTGAATGCGAACCACGCGTCCGGCCTCTATCGCTGCATCTGCTGCGACACCGCCCTGTTCGACTCGGAGACCAAGTTCGAGTCGGGCACCGGCTGGCCGAGCTTCTGGCAGCCGATTTCGAAACTCAATGTGCGCGAGACGCCGGACGACCGCCTCGGCATGCGGCGCATCGCCGTCTCCTGCACGCGATGCAGCGCCCATCTGGGGCACGTGTTCGACGACGGGCCGCGCCCGACGGGACTGCGCTACTGCATGAACTCCGTTGCACTCCAATTCGCGCCGCGCGCCGGCGCCGCGGCAGGAGGATGAACCCATGAATTTTCGCCAAACTTTCTCGTCTGCCGTCATCGGCGCCTGTGCGATCGCGGTGCTTGCGCCGGCGGCTCGCGCGGCCGGTGAAGAGGTCGTCGTGCCCGTCACGATCATCAGTGACACGAAGGGCGCAGCACAGATGCAGACGGCGGTGCTCGCGGGCGGCTGCTTCTGGGGCGTCGAGAGCGTGTTCGAGCACGTCAAGGGCGTCCAGAAAGTCGTCTCGGGCTACGCCGGCGGCACGGCCAAGGACGCGGACTACGACGTGGTCTCGACCGGGCGCACCGGGCACGCCGAGTCGGTGCAGGTGACGTTCAATCCCCGCGAGATCTCGTATGGCGAGATCCTGCGCGTCTTCTTCTCGGTCGCGCACGATCCGACCCAGCTCAACCGCCAGGGCCCGGACACGGGTACGCAGTATCGCTCGGCCGTCTTCTACGTCGACAAGGCGCAGCAGGACGTCGCGACGCGCTACATCCGGCAGCTGGGCGACTCCGGCCGATATCGCGGCCGCATCGTGACGCGCGTCGACCCGCTCGCCGGCTTCTTTCCGGCCGAGCGCTATCACCAGGACTTTGTCGAGCAGAATCCGCGCAATCCCTACGTCGTGATCAACGACCTGCCGAAGCTCCGCGAGCTGCAGAAGCTCTATCCATCTCATTACCGGGCATCGACAACCTCCAGCCGCACCGCGGAGTAGCGATCGCATACGATGGCGGTGATCCGGTCCGCTGCCTCGCCTATCATCGAAGCCCATGGACCGGAATGCCGGCGCTGCAGCGGGACTGCTCGACAAGGAGCGGACGACCGCGCCTCTCGGTTACAACCGTTGGCTCGTGCCGCCGGCGGCGCTCGCGATTCACCTCTCGATCGGCATGGCTTATGGATTCAGCGTGTTCTGGCTGCCGCTTGCACGTGCAGTCGGGATCCGCGAGCCGGTGACGTGTGAGGACGCTGGCTTCCTCGACCTCGTCACCTCGACACGCTGCGACTGGCCAGTCTCGATGCTCGGCTGGACTTACACCTTGTTCTTCGTGTTCCTCGGCTCCTCCGCCGCGCTGTTCGGTCACTGGCTGGAGCGCGAAGGTCCGCGCAGGGCGGGTGTCGTCGCGGCGCTCTGCTGGTGTGGCGGGCTCTTCATCTCGGCGTTCGGTGTCTATGCGCACCAGGTCTGGCTGATCTGGCTCGGTTCGGGTGTCATCGGCGGGATCGGCCTCGGTCTCGGCTACATCTCGCCGGTCTCGACGCTTATCAAGTGGTTTCCGGACCGGCGCGGAATGGCGACGGGACTTGCGATCATGGGTTTCGGCGGCGGTGCGATGATCGGCGCCCCGCTCGCGGACCGGCTGATGAACGCCTTCGCGGGTCCGGCGACCGTCGGTGTCTGGCAGACCTTTGCCGTCATGGGAGCGATCTATCTCGTCTCCATGATGCTGGGCGCGTTCGGCTATCGGCTGCCGCCGCCTGGCTGGCAACCGGAGGGGTACACGCCGGTCGCGGACGCTGGCCGGCTGATGACTTCACGCCACGTCCACGTGAACGAGGCGATCCGCACGCCGCAGTTCTGGCTGCTTTGGGGCGTGCTGTGCCTGAACGTGAGCGCCGGCATCGGCGTGATCGGCATGGCGTCGCCGATGCTCCAGGAAGTGTTCGGCGGAAGGCTGCTCGGAGTGCCTGCGCCACTCGCCGCGCTCGCCGATGACGAACGCACTAGCGTCGCGACGATCGCCGCCGCCTTTGCCGGGCTTCTCTCGCTCTTCAACATCGCAGGACGCATTGTCTGGGCCTCGCTCTCCGACCGCATCGGGCGCAAAGTCACGTACACGGTTTTTTTCCTGCTCGGGATCGCTCTCTACGTCAGCGCGCCGCTCGCGGGAGAAACGGGACGGATTGCCGCTTTCGTCGCAATCTTCTGCCTGATCCTCACGATGTACGGCGGAGGCTTTGCGACGGTTCCGGCCTATCTCGCCGACCTCTTCGGCACGCAGCACGTCGGCGCGATCCACGGGCGCCTGCTCACGGCCTGGTCAGTCGCCGGCATCGTCGGCCCGGTCGTCGTCAACTACATCCGGGAATACCAGCTTGCCAGCGGAGTGCAGCCTGACCAGGCATACAACATCACGATGTACGTCCTCGCCGCGATGCTGCTCGCCGGCCTCGTCTGCAATCTGATGATTCGGCCGGTCCACGCGCGGCATTTCATGTCCGAGGACCAGCTCGCGGCGGAGCGCGCCCGTGCCCGGGAGCAGTCGCTACCAGCGAGCGCTCCTTTAGTTAGCGCACGCGACCGAGGCGCGGCACTGCTCGTGGTGGTGTGGGCGGCCATTGCGATTCCACTTGCCTGGGGTGTGTGGATCACCCTGACCAAATCGTTGGCACTCTTCCGTTGAATGTCGGTCTGACGCGAGTGCGTCATCATGTCCTGGCCCTGCGCCTTGCGACCGCGCTGGTCGCACTTCAAGCACCGGCGGCTCGGGCCGACCTCGTCGCGACGATCAATACGATCCGCGGCGAAGGCTGCGGCGGCAAGTTCGGTCCGCAGCCGGCCCTTCGCATCAATGTGGCCTTGAGCCGCGCCGCCGAGGCGCTGGCCGCAGGGCAGAGCTTCAAGGAGGCGATGGCGGCTTCAGGCTATCGCGCCGTGCAGTCGGCCATGCTCGAAGCCGCTGGCAACAGCGACGCCGCAATCGGCAAGGCTCTCGCCAGCCGCGGCTGCAAGGACATCGCGGATGCCGCTTATCGCGAGCTCGGCTTCGCGACACGACCGGGCCGCGCCTGGGTCGTCCTCGGCGCGCCGCTCGCCCCGCCCGCCGCGGTGGACGGCGTCACGGTCAGCCAGCGCGTGCTCGCGCTGGTCAACGAGGCGCGTGCGGATGCGCGGCGCTGCGGCTGGAAGAAATTCAGGGCCGCGCCACCGCTCGTATTGTCGGAGATGCTCGGCCGCGCGGCGCGCATCCAGGCCGACGACATGGCACAGCACGGCAGCCTCAGTCATTCGGGCAGCGACGGCAGCACCCCCGCGGAGCGCGCGACACGCGCGGGGTATCGCTGGAAGCTCGTCGGCGAGAACATCGCCGCCGGCCAGCCGACGCCCGAGCAGGTCGTCGCGGAGTGGCTCGGAAGCCCGGGGCACTGCTCGAACATCATGGACCCGGCGTACGCCGAGATGGGCATCGCGTTCGCGTATGAGGCGAGGAGCGAGAAAGGCGTCTACTGGTCGCAGGTCTTCGGCACGCCCGCGCGCTAGCGTCGCGCGCGCGGCTTCGTCGCCTTCACGCCGTACTTGGCGAGCAGCATGTCCACGGCCTCGCGCAAGTAGGCCGCGAGCGGCACGCGCGTCCGGTCGCTCAACGCGCGCAAGGCATCGTGCTGCGGCCGGTCGAAGTAAACGCCGGTGAAGACGCGCTTGTCCTTGTCTTTCTTCTGCGGCATTCGCCCTTCCCCTTCCGAATGCTCAGGCGGCCGTCACGCGCCAAAGATCGCTGCCGGACAGCCGCAGGTGCATGCACTTGCCGTTCACGACCTCGCCGAAGCGGATCCACTCGGTGTTGTAGGGGTCGTCGCGCAGCCGGAACAGGTCGCCGTCGGCCTCGAGCGGAATGCTGCCGTCCATCATCAGCCGACCCTTGTTCACGACGATCCGGAAGCTGCCGATCCAGGGGTTCTCGTTGCGGTAATGCCCGACGTAGGCTTCCCAGTCTTTCGGGTAGTCGAACCGCTCCGGACCGGCGTATTTCGCGTTGCGGTACCAGTCGCCGCCCCAGCTGACTTCCACGACGTCGCTGTCCGCGACTTCCGCATCCTTGCGGCCGAAGGCAAAAGCGAAACGGTCGAGCGCGGGATGCCTGGCGATAAAGCGGTCGGCCTCCGCGAGCCGCTCGAGCTGAACACGCTGTCCCTCGTGCGTCACGAAAAGCCGGTCGCCGTCGGCGACGACTTCGAGGGCACCCTTGCCGCCGCGATACGACCCGGCAAATTCCTCGGCGTTCGTGACGACGGCCGGCACGTCCGGCTCCGGGCTTGCCGGCGGCGGCGCGCCCTTGCGCCGCGCGCGCATCAGCTGGATCGCGTACTTGACGACCGGGTTCGGCCGGTAGCCCTGCTGCGCGTTGACGGAGGCGAAGCCGCCCATACCTTCGTCGATGTCGACCATCAGCGAGGACATGAAAGACACCATGCCGCCCGTGTGCCGCACGAGCCGGTTGCCGTCGAGCGTGTCGACGGCGATGCCGTAGCCGTAGTGCGCGCCGGGCCCGAAGTCCTCGGCGAGGATCTGCGGGCTCGAGAAGCGCTTGAAGCCGTCCTCGGACACGATCCGGGCACCGCCGGCCGCGCCGTGATTCGCGATCATGCGCACATAGGCGCCCATGTCGCGGGCCGTCGAGGCAACGCAGCCCGCGCCGCCGGTCGCGATGATCGCCGGCGCCTCGCAGAGGCGCCCGTGGCGCGGGTACGGCCGGTCGCCGAAGAAGGGCGCGTAATTCTTCGCGATGCGCGCGCGCACGTCCATCGTGATGACGGGCTCGCTGTCGTTCATGCCGAGCGGACGGAAGATGCGCTCGCGAATGACTTCCGGCAGCTCGCGGCCATCCCGCGCCCAGGCGAGGATGCCGAGCACGTCGTACATCGCGTTGTTGTAGTGGAAGTGCTCGCCGGGCGCGTAGGCGGCGAGGTGCTTGAGCTCCGGGTCGGCCTGGAAAACATCGCCTGCGCCCGGCAGGCCGGAGGAATGCGTGAGCAGGTGATGGACCGTGACGGGCGCGAAGGACGACTGCACGCGCAGCCATGGCAGGTACTCGGCGACGGGCCGGTCGAAGTCGAGCTTGCCCTCGTCGCGCAGCTGCAGGAGCGAGAGCGCCACGAACGACTTCGAGATCGAGCCGATCTGGAACAGCTCGCCCTCGCCCACCTTCTGCCGCGCCTCGAGGTCGCCGAATCCATAGGTCACGACGCGTTGCACGGCGTCGCGGTCCGCGAGCACCAGCGTCATGCCCGGTGAGTTCATGTCGCGCATGTACTGCTCGACGAAGCGGTCGAGCGCCGGCCAGGCATCCGCGTAGCGGCCCGATGC
>Ga0134127_10004295_pt1 | contig 10256 bp, 13 predicted proteins | sample KB31753_FD_96459 | JGI IMG/M metagenome (GOLD analysis project Ga0134127, IMG submission 96459) | Terrestrial soil microbial communities with excess Nitrogen fertilizer from Kellogg Biological Station, Michigan, USA - KB3-175-3 | ecosystem: Environmental > Terrestrial > Soil > Unclassified ...
CTCGCGCTCGGTAATCTCGACGCCGTCTAGGAAGATCTTGAGCGCGGGATCCTGAGAGGCGGCCTCGGCTGGCACGTGCTCGATAGTGCGCTTGAGATTGTCGCCGACGGTCAGCACGTCGCGCGCGAAATTGGAGATGGCATAGCGGGCGGTGTCGGCCTTCTCCCGCTCGGTGCGCCGGCGCAGATTCTCCATGTCGGCCATAGTCCTGAGCAGCCGATCGCGCATCTCGGCGTTCTCATTGAGCAAGGCTTCCAGGTCGACACCCAGCTGCGCGCCAGGGTCGGCATTGTTATTTGGGCTCTCGGCTTTCGGGGATTCGGCAGATGCCGCCTGATCCTCGTGAGCCTCGCGCTGATTGGTTTTGTCGTCGGGCATGGACGGCTCGGCGAAGCTGTTTCACTCGGAAGTAAGCGGGATATCGACCGTAAGGTTGCAAAAATCAAGGGACAAGGCGGCCAAGAAGCCTGGCCGTGTAATCGACCATGGGAATGATGCGCGCATAATTGAGCCGCGTCGGACCGATCACCCCCAATACGCCAACTATTTTCTGCTCGGTATCCTCGAACGGCGACACGATCAGCGCCGAACCTGATAGCGAGAACAGCTTGTTCTCGGCGCCGATGAAGATGCGCACGCCTTCGCCGCGCTCGGCAACGCCAAGAAGCTGCATCAGGTCGGTCTTGGCATCGAGATCCTCGAACAGGAGCCGCACGCGCTCGAGGTCCTCCATGGCTTTGACGTCTTCGAGCAGATGGGCGCGGCCGCACACGATGAGGCTCTTATGGTCGTCGCCATTGCCGGACCACGTGGCAAGTCCTTCGGTCACGACCCGAGCGGTGAGCTCGTCGAGCTGAGCCCGCTTCGCCTCGATCTCCCGCTCGATACGGATACGCGCCTCGGCGAGAGTGAGCCCGCTGATGCGCGCATTGATGTAATTCGAGGCTTCATGCAACGATGAGAGCGGCAGGTTCTCCGGCAATGCGACGATGCGGTTCTCGACGTCGCCGTCCTCGGCGACGAGGACGGCGAGCGCCCTGCCCTGACCGAGATTGACGAACTCGATTTGCTTGAGCCTCTTGCTCTGCTTCTCGACCAGAACCACGCCGGCGCAGCCAGAGAGGCCCGACAGCAGCTCGCCGGCTTCGCCGAGGAGATCCTCGAGCGCGCGGCGTCTGCCGCTGCCGACGATCCGGCTTTCGATCTGGCTACGCTCCTCGTTGCTGATGTCGCCGATCTCGAGCAATCCGTCGATGAACAGGCGCAAGCCCGTATGCGTGGGTAATCGCCCCGCGCTGGTATGCGGCGCATAGATGAGGCCGAGGCTTTCGAGGTCGGACATCACGTTGCGCACCGAGGCTGGCGACAGCGTCATCGGCAGCGCTCGGCTCAAATTGCGGGAGCCGACCGGCTCGCCGGTGGCGAGATAAGCCTCGACGATGCGCTTGAAGATCTCACGCGAGCGCTCGTTAAGCTGGCGCAAGCCCACGGCGGCTTCGGCCGCAACCCTGGCTTCGTTGACGTCGGTATGGCGCATAGCGGAGCGAATTTAGGAGCACCCTCGCGACCCGTCAAACTCGCCCTTCTAGTTGACCTGGGCAAACTCGGGCGCGATGGGAGGCGCGAACTCGTCGGGGGCGCCGAAATGGGCAAAGTAGCGCGACTTGATCGCCTCGACCGGCATGATGATGAACACGTCCGTCGTGCCGAACTGGTGGTCGATCACGGCGCCATCGCCGACATAGGCGCCCACGCGTAGATAGCCTTTGATCAAGGGGGGCAGCGCTTTCAGCGCCCGGCGGGCATTGATCCGTTCGCGCGGCATCATATTCATGTCGACCCGCAGATGATGATGAGCCGTCACCCGCCACTCCTCCGGCGCGAGTGCTGTATGGTAAAGGAAGCTCAGGGCCTCGGCGTGCTTGGTAGGATCGATCCCCTCGAAGCTGGCGCAGCCGATCATAACGTCAACGCCGTGCTCCCGCACATAAGACCATACGCCCTGCCATAGGAGCTCCAGCGTCCGCTTGTTGCGATAAGGCTTGAGAACGCAGGAGCGGCCAAGCTCCATGAAGCTGTAATCGGGCTTGGCCTGGATCAGCGGCGCGATGTCGTATTCGCCTTGCGTGTAGAAGCCGTCATAGAGGTCGGCCACCTCCTGGCGCAGCACCCGATACGTTCCGACGACCTTTGACCGCCTCCAGCGGCGTCCGTCGGTGGGATCACCGCGGTCGATCACGAGGAGATGGTCGAACACGGTGTCAAAGGCATCCTCGTCGCGCCGGGACAAAATGGCGAGCGCATCGGGAACCGCCGACATCTCTTCGTAGAAGACCTTGTAACGCAGCCGCTGGGCACGCCTGATCTCGCCGCGCTTCCTGGCGAGCCTGACCTCGAGACAGCCGAGACGACCATAGACTTTGGCAGGCTGAAAGCGGCGCGCGAGGACTCCGCCAACATTGAAGCGGCGGCGGCCCATGAAGGGGAACATGCCCTGGTTTGGCCTGAACATCAGGTTCGGAAAAATGGGCCCTCCGCGAAATCTGCCGGCGAACCGTCCTGACGTCGACTTGATCGTCATGAGAGCCTGGTTGCTAAGTCCTAAAGCGGTCGCTCCGGGTGGCCGCAGGCTAGTTGAGCCATCGCGCCCGCTATGCCCTTGATTCGGCCACAACACTCGCCGGTTAGCAAACCAATTCGAATTTCATATGACGGTCATCGCCACACGCCCTTTGTGGCTGTTTCGCCTGGAAAATTCGACGCTGATTGTATCGCGGTTCACCGGAATCACCCCCCTGTCTCTTCCTGGTGGGCGCCCGCGGAACTCAAGTCTGACCGCAGATACCGATATTCGTGCCAGGTAAGAGCGATCACTGCGGCATCTACCGCGCTGAGGACGAGCAGCCATACAGAGTTGGTGAAGCTATACCGGTACAATTGGTAGACGATGAATAATCCGAACACGGCGATCGCGAGCGGATAATACCAGAGCTTCCGACGCAGGAGACCGATGATGAGCCATAGCTTTATGACGCCGTGGCTCAATAAATAAAACGCTGTGAAGCGCTGCGTGCTAAGCGACAGATTCTGTGCGAGATGCAGCAGATAGTTGGCGACCAGGTCGCGCGGGTCCTTGGCCAGCGCGGCTTGGGTTATGGCTTGTACGAAGTCCAACAAGGCGTGCTGGCTAACCCAGTAAACCGCTACTCCGCCGATAATTTCCAGGAGCGCAAACAGACCTTTGAAAATGAGGCTCGCCTCAAAAACTAGGCGGATGTTCTTCTCGGTAAGCAGCGTCTCGCGGCGCATGGAGTGCCTAGCGTCCTTCGATAACATCGCAGGTTCAAGCTTCAACTCCGCAGGAATCGTGGGGACCACGATAAATAACAAGCAACGCTGCCTTTTTGCTTGGCTCAGCGCTATTCCGCGGTGGGCGAGACGTGGAAATCAAGGACGTTAGGCAGACCAGCCAGGGTTCCCGCCAACGCCTTGAAGTTTTTGAGGGCGAAGGTGCTGACGACCATCTTGTATTCGAACATCGCCCCACTCCCGGTTTGCCGATAATCGACCTGGTGAATGGTAAAGCCCAGCTCCGCCAAGATCCGCTCCAGCTCGTCCTGGCTCATGATGTGGCCCTTGGCAAAGCAGAGCGTTAGCCGCGCGAAGCATTGACGCATCACGCGCCATTCGAGCCACCGCAACGTTGCAAGAGTGAAAAGCACTGCGAAAGTGGCGAGCACCGCCGGATAGTAGAATCCGAGTCCGTAGATGATCCCAAGCGCCGCCGTGAACCACAGCGAAGCAGCCGTGATGAGTCCGGCGACGTTGAAGAATCCCTGCTTGAAAATCACGCCGGCTCCAAGGAAGCCGATGCCGGTCATGATGCCTTGGATCACGCGACTCGGATTTGGCGCTGAAATTCTGATCGACCGGGATGCCGAGCCAGGTCGCCTGATAGACAGGCACCAGCATGAGCATCGCCAAGACAGACAAGCGCGTGAGTTCGAAACCCGGCCGGCCTTCCTCGAAACCGATCAGGGCGCCCGCGAGAAGCGCCGCTCAGAGCCGGACGTATGCGGTGCTGTGGGGTCGGGAACTTCTTATAGGGGATGAGGAAGCCTGCCCGTCAAAACCCAGCAGCGCACCACTACGTTGTTCCCGCCCTGGGCTTTCCATTGGCCGCGTTCCTGAGGAGGAGCGCGCGTAGGCCCTGCGCCTTCGTCTCTCGTTATCGCGCTTTATCGGGTGAAGAAACTTAGGGTCCACTGAAAAGTTGTTGGAGCAGTGAGCCGATACCATCAATTGCGAGTCGACCTCGAACATTGCCGAGAGCGAGTTCGATACGCTCAGCGACAGCTTGAGGATTATACGCTCACCGCCGATTTGAGCACTGAGTTAGCCCCGACAACCCTACGGAAGCTGGCTGATGATCTAGCGGGCGCACGATGACACCCGCAGCCTACAAAAAGAACTCGATGACCTGATGGACTAAGTCAGGTGGCCGTCACATTTGCAGGTCTGCTTATGGCGCTAAAGCAGACATCGTGCTCGCGGAGGCAAAGGGTCTGCTTTTGACCCACATCGAACATTCCCCCCGCCGCTACTGAAGCGGCGATACCGTGTAAATCTGGTCGAGCATCTTCTGCATGATTGTATTGGCTGTCGTCTTGCCATCGAGTGAAATCGTCAGGCTCGTCCATATTATCAGTGTCACATCATTGACTGGATCGTAGCCCATGAACGAGTTGTAGCCGGGCATCTCGCCGCCGTGAAAATACACGTTGTTCGGCCCAAAGGTGATCTCGGTGATCCCATACCCATATTTCTGTCCGAGAGGTGGGTGCTTGAACGCGATGGCGAGCAGCTCCTCCGGTGTCCAAGCCCTGGTCGGGTCATTGTCTAGGCTTCCCGTGAGTTCCGGCGCTGAGGTGTGGTTGTACAGGCCGCTTCGCATCTTAAGGAGCTCACTGATCGTGATGTCGTCTCCATTGGGAACGCCCTCGACATTTTCGAGACCGGATCGTCGAAACGCAGTTTTCCTTCCTGGGCCAGCAGCACGATAATGGCAGCTGTCATTGTCTTGGTGTTCGAGGCGATCCTGAAATGCGTGTCGGCGCGCGGCGGGGTCATGCCGCCCCAGCTCCGTCGCGTAGCCGAAAGTGAAATCGCCCTGTGGCGTGCGCAACAGAACCATGGCCCCCGGCAGCAGAAGCTCCTTGGCTGTCGCCTCCACGACGCCTTGAAGCGCGACCGGGTCGAACGGCTTGAGATTTGTTGTTGCGTCCGCCGTCCCGCTGACGGAGCACGCTACCGCAACCACAATTCCCAGTATTCGCGTTCGCCGGAGCAAGGCGCGAACTCGAACCCCCACGCGCTCGATGAGATCGAGACAGGGTCTGCCGGTCTGGCGGTGCTTTCAGATATTCGATGACCGTCGGTTCAATACCAGCGTTGCGAATGCGGCCATGAACATTGCGCGACGTGCCGCAGTTCGGGTTGTGGTAGATAGTAACTTCGTGCCTGCCACTGTATCTGTCACGCGCTTGGCCAACTGGGTCAGGTCGGGCATTTGGACCATGTCCCGGTGCTCGGTAGGCGGCTGTGTTAGGCTCGAATAGCTCGATCAGATTGCCATGGATCTTCCAATAGAATCTGCGTGCCACCCCCACCTTGAACCACATTGTTGCGGAAATGACTGCCAGTCGCCTTGAGTTTAGCGACTGTAGCGTCCAGGTCATCAACCGTCAGATGGATACGATTCCAGCCTCCCGGAGCCTGCTGTTCGCCGGATGGCATGTGTGAGCCGCCTCCCATGCCCCCAGGCTGCGTTAGATAGATCTGCATATCACCAGGCGATATTTCAGCGAAGGGTGGGGCAGGATGCATCTCAAGTTTGAATCCGAGCTGCTTCGTATAGAACTCAATCGCGGCGTCCACATCTCGGGCGATATAGCGAAAGCAAGCTGGCATCATGGCCTCCCTGCTTTAGGTAGGCTTTAAAGTTATCATGCTTAGCTCGAATGTCCGCTATCGGCACCTAGCGGACATCGATACCGAAGATGAACGAGTCTGCTCTTGGGGGTAAAGCGGACATCCCTAATCCACGCTTTGATGTCCGCTAATGACCCATAGCGGACATTAGCGTCCTCAACTGATGTCGGCTCACAGTCGCCGAAGCAGCCTGCAAATACCGGCCGGTGCATGCGGCCTTGCCTTCTACTCCTGCATCATCTGGCTATAAATCAACTCGAAGGCTTGGGGAGAGACGCCGACTTCACCTCTAAACGGATGATCGAGCAGAGCGATCAGGCAAATCATTGTGCCGGTAAAGAAGGAGATAAGCCCTCCAAGTAGCAGATGAGTGCCAAGTCGAAGGTTGAACAGCCAAATCAAAAGTATGTTGATTAGTGCGCCAATCGCGACCGTGTACCACATGATGGGCGGGATGCCGGTGGTGACGCTGAAAATGCGGTTCCGTCGGTCCTGGAAGAAGTCATTGAACTGACGCAACGCTGCGTCGTGAAGTGCCTCCTCCGATTTTGTCTTTGGCTCGAATGCGGCCAGCCGCGCTTGCAATGGCGCAGCTCGGTTGACTTTCCACGGATCAATCCCCTGACGCTGTAGCGGCCAGGCATCCTCAATCGTAGAGCGGGTGTATTCCCGAATAGCATTCTTCAGATCTGTGCGGTCGGGTTCAGGATAGGCGCTGATGTCACGGTAAAGCGCCGCAAGCGATGATGCCTCGTTCGCTACCGCCTTTTCGACATCACTATGATTTTGGTAAGTCGCGACGGCGAGCAAACCGAGTAGCAAGCCGTAGATGACACCAAAATATTGCAGGTAATCGCCGAGGATCTCGTTCAGGCCGGGCTGGTGGTGCACCAAAGGTACGAGCCGCGGACTGATCCAAATAATGCCCATCCAGCAGACGCCCACAAAGACAACGGCGAACAAGGCGACCGCCAGCAACGTCGGCATGTCGTAGAGCCAATAAAGCATTCCTGCCCCCTGGAATGTGCTGTTGAGGCGATGAAGGAACGGCTTAACCGGAGGCTGAACGCCTGTCTGAAATAATCTGGCCACGGCGAAAAAGCAGATGCTCCGCAGTTAAGTCAATCCCGTTGTCGCGTCCGAAGCATTTGCAACAGCATGAGAACGTCCGCTTATGGCACAGAGCTGACTATATCCGCCGCCCGCAGAATGTCTGCTTTAAGGGGCAAAGCGGACGCTTCTTCTCGCAGTCCAACACGTCCGCTAATGACCCAAAGCGGACATTCGATCAGGCGACTTTGCGCTTAGGCAGCGCGACCTTGTTCGGGGGCAGGCATCTTCACTCGCTCCAGGCGACGGACGCGAATGTCTGCGCGTTTGGCGACGACACGGTAGCTGAAGGTGCCGCTAGCGCCTCCAGGGTGTTCGACCCGGAAGCGGTCAGGCAGACGCGACACCACCGCCAGTTCGCTGATCTTCGTGCTGTGAGGCGTGACGAAAACATGGTATCGCGTCTTGAGATTGACCGTTTTGGCAAAATCATGGTCGATCTTCACCTCTGCCTTGCCCTTGACGAGTTTCGCCTCTCCGAAATCCTCAAACCAGCTCTCGGGACTCTCGATCGAGCAGAGCCGCCGGAATGACCGGTCCGGGAAGCGCACGGCGACGGAGCTCCCGATACCCGTCTTCGTGAGGTCCCCCTTGACCAAGACGTTGCCTTCAAAGTAGCCGGCATAGCCGTCCGAGCATTTCCCGAATACGCCAATGCCGGACTCCGAGGCGCCGCGGACGCCGTAAACGCCCTCTCCGTTGACTGCGATTGCCTTCGGGGCGGATGCGGCCACAGCGGGGAAGACGCCATTCGTTTCCACCTTAACAGCAATCCCGAAAACGGAGCGACTCACCACGCCGTGACCCATGAACGAATATGCGTGTACGCCATCGCCGCCATGAGACTCCCCAAGGACGCCGACGTAGGAGGGCAATTCAAATTCATTGCCAGTGACGCTGCCGCCACTATTCCCATGGACGCCGATACCTGAGTCGGATGAGCCGACGACTCCATCATTCGATTTGGAAGCTCCGAACACGCCTATGTTCCTTGTCCGAAGATCCCCAGACTCCCTGCCCCTTACCCGCTCCCTCTACGCCGATGATACCGCCCTCTCCCTTAATCCCGGTTTGGCCAACTCCATGGACACCAATACTTCCACCGTTTCCCTTGACCCCGATGCCGCCCTCTCCATGGACACCAATGCCTCCACCTTTTCCCTTAATCCCGATGCCGCCCTCTCCGTGGACACCTGCAGCGTCGTGGATGGGTTGCCGAGACCAAGGACGAGCTGAGTCATCGATTGTGCCTGGTTGTTCTCGCCAATTTCCAGTTCATCACCATCGGCCCTGTCGCACTCCTTGGGTTCGCCCGCCTATTCTTGCTGGGGCCCTATATATTCAAGGGTCCAACAATAACATGCTGGTGGTCGCGGGATAATCCGTGCTGCGATGGCCCGCCGCGAGGCATCTTTTGGCCTAATGGCGGCTGTTGGCACTTAGCGGACTAACTCCGCCGCCTCGCAGAATGTCTGCTTTCAGGGGTAAAGCGGACGCTTTTCATACAGCCCAACATGTCCGCTAAAGACCCAAAGCGGACGTCGCCGCGTAATTGAGCGCAACTGTTACACGTAGGAAGGTCGCAGGAATGGGGGTGCATTCTTGCTTGATCTCATCGCTCATGGCGTCAGCGACGCGTCGAGCCTCAGCCATTCTCGATAAAAAATATAATTTTTTCAGCTGTAAGTGGCCCTGCAAAGCGTTGCTCAAAAGTCACGCTTGCTTCGTAATTCAGGGCGGCAAAGAACTGGCCGGAACTACTGCGCTGCGCGGTCGTTCCTGGACCTAGTGGAGCTCAAGTCGGGGGATAATCGATGCGTGACATCCGTGGTGACTTGCAAGACCGTTCCAATCGGCTTGCGGAGCAAATCAGCGCTACGCAGGCCCAATTCGATAAAGTCATCGAGCAGCTCAAGCTCGAGCACCAAGGTAAACTTGAAGATCTGAAGTCCGACCTTGACACCGTGCGCATGGTCATGAAGACGGAAGATCGACTCGGCAGTCGTATTTCTCCCAGTAAGCAATCGGAGCCTAGGCCGTCACAACGGCCTCAGCGGGCTCAATCTCAACAGGCGACTTCTGATTCTTTGATGCGCAAGGTGAGCGCGCTCAGATAGATGGAACCGTGGGAACACGCCTCGCGCCATGGTGGGAAGGCGGGGCAGTGTGAGCTTTTAACGCCTCAAGGCAAAGGTCATGTCCTCCCCTTCAGTGTCGTACGCGGAGTCTGTGCTTTCGCACTTGGAGAAAGTTCAGCAGCTTCCTGTTGAAATCCAGGTCGGTATTGCCAGGCGTGTCGAAAGCTGCATCAAAATAGCCAGGGCCGCGAAGAATGAAGCTGTCGTGGCAAACATCGCTTCCAGCGCGATGGAAGAGCAGGCCAAGGCCATCGGGCATGGGACGATGGACCCGCAATGGGCCGCACCAGCAATTGCCGAGGCATGGTGCTATGCCACGATGAGCCTCTCCAAGGGCTACCTAGATCGATTGCACGCGCAAGCCATCATCGGTGCAATTGAGGCGTTCACATCAAGCCGCCTTAGCAGCTGATGTCGAGTGGCGCCGAATGTCCGTTATTGGCACTTAACGGACGTTCTGCTCACCAGCTGCACTTCCGCTTTTGGGTGCAAAGCAGACATATCTAACCCCAGTTTCAATGTCCGCTAATGACCCAAAGCGCACATTCTGTTTCGCATGCGATAGCGACGAAAACCGCCTCTGCCGGCTTAAGCCAGACCTTTGGGAAGCCTAGTGTGAAGCCGCCGCGGCTAGCGCCTTCTTGGCATCTAGCCGGATTTCTTCCAACTCGGTGATTGCATCGTTCACAAAATCATCGATTTCAGCTTCGGTCATCAGATGCGCTGAGATGCAAGATCCGGAGTCCAGCTGAGTGCGCTCGACTTCACGTAGATCTGCACGTAGCTAGCGGCAGGACTAGGTTCGTGTTTGCCGCCACCTTGACGAAAGCCGAACTTCCCCTTCGTCATTTCTGACTCCCTACTTCTCCCTTCCGCATGAAAGCAGTCAACCCCTATGCCCCGTTGTTAATGCAGCCGCGAGCTCTCGTACGAGTGGCTTCATGAAGAACGTGTTGTCACGAGGAGTAACGTTCACCTGCACTCCAATTGCATTGAGCTCGGCTGCAACAATGGGCC
>Ga0134127_10004297_pt1 | contig 10255 bp, 9 predicted proteins | sample KB31753_FD_96459 | JGI IMG/M metagenome (GOLD analysis project Ga0134127, IMG submission 96459) | Terrestrial soil microbial communities with excess Nitrogen fertilizer from Kellogg Biological Station, Michigan, USA - KB3-175-3 | ecosystem: Environmental > Terrestrial > Soil > Unclassified ...
CCAAAACCCTTGGTCACGGGGCCGCCGAAATCCGCCGGCGCAGCGCCGGGGAACGTGCGCCGCGTGAACGATAGAAAGCCGAAAACATCCCTGGCGCCCACGCCCAGGTCGTCTGCGGTCGGGCGAACGCCGATGTTGTTGAAGCCGCGGTCGATGATGTTGCCGTCGCGATTGCGGACCGTCCCGAGCTGCGTCACGCGGCTGGAAGAAGCATCCGTCAGCTCGGCCTGCTCATGGCAGTTCGAGCAACGGACGTTGGTCGGCGTGCGGGCGCGGTCATTGAACAGGTGCGCACCGAACAGTGCGAGGCGGCTGATGGGGTCGGGAGCCGTGTTGACCCAGGGATTCAGCGCGGGGTCTTCCTTCGCGGGGTGCTCGCGGCGGAACCGATCCCAGGGCGTGTCGTCCGATACCAGCGTCGCCTCGTACATCTGGACGGCCAGGCCGAAGAACAGACCGAAGTTGTACTGAAGCAGCGAGTATTCGTTGGCGCTGCAGTTGCTGGTCCCGCACTCTCCCTGGTTCTTTGCGATGAGCGTCTTGGTCCCGTCCGCATTCACGCGGATGACCTTATTGGACCGCCACCAGCGCTCCTGGAAGGCCGTCTTGATCATCTGGTCATAGCGATTGAAGGCGAGGCCTTTCTGCGGCGAGCGGCTTGAAATCCCGAGCACGCTGTCGGTCGGGGACACGAGCTGCTTGGCGAGCGGGCGGACGCCGGCGAGTTTCTGGCCCTGCTTGCGCTGGCCTTCGGCGAGCTCGCGGCCGACATCCTGTGCGGTCCGGCCGGGGCGCGACATCTCGATGTCGCTGACGATCGGTGCCACCGCCTGCGAGGCGAGGCTGGAGTTGCGGAGCTCGACGCGCACCTCGACCGGCAGCGACGGGTTGTCTGCCCGGAACACCCGTGCGGCCGGATCGCGCTGACCGAGGTGGTTCACGCCGTTGAAGACCTCTTCGGCGCGCCCATCCCAGAACTGCCGATGATTGAAGACCGCGTTGATGACGGTCGGGGTGTTGCGCGGCTCGACGCGGCGCGTGTTCACGCCGCCGACCTGAAAGCCCAGCGGATCGACGAGGTCGGCGGGATGGTGGATGCCTTGCGACGCTACAGCGTCGTTGCTGTCTGTCGAAGTGTCGAGGGCGCCGCGCAGGCCGGGTGTCGCGAGCTTCGTCAGCGGGAAATCTACCGCCGTCAGCTGATGGTTCGGCGCGATCCCGGTCGTGTAGAGGAGATCGGCGTCCGGCCAGTGCTTCAGGCCCGGGCTCACCTGGTTCTTCGAGCGCGGATCGGCGCCGGCGCGGAAATGGCAGCTCGCGCAAGCCTGGACGCCATCGCTTCCGACCTGCATGTCCCAGAAGAGGGCCTTGCCGAGGGCACGGGCCATTGCGGGATCCCGCACGAAGTCGCCGAGATTGGCCGGCGCGGGGACGGGAACGGCGTGCAGATCGCCGGGCAGGTTGGAAAGGTCGCTATCCGAAGGCGGGTTCAGCACACGCGGAATCGTGGTGTCCGCAGCCGCTGGCAAGGCGACGGGCAGCCAACTCAGGCAAAGAACTGCGATGGCGACTGATTTGCGTGCATCCCCTCGGATCTTCATGGCTGGTCCACCTGCCGTGCTTTATGTCTGATTGACGCGGCTCGAAAGCCGTCCGTAACCTGCATAACGACAAAGCGGCCCGAAACCGATCACGGCCAGGCAGGAAAGTCGGGGTCAGCCTCGATGAGCGAGCCATCCGCCATCCCCGAAGTCACACAACTCCTGGACGCCTGGAGCCGGGGCGACCGGTCGGCGCTCGACAAGGTGACGCGCCTGGTCTACGAGGAGCTGCGACGCCTTGCGCATCACTACATGCAGCAGCAACGCCCCGATCACACGCTGCAGACGACGGCCCTCGTACACGAGGCCTACCTGAAGCTCGCGGGCCACGCAGATCCGAATTACGCCAATCGCTCGCATTTCCTGGCGGTCGCTGCGAAAGCTATGCGCCAGATCCTGGTCGACCACGCCAAGGCGACCCTGCGCGGGAAGCGCGGCGCGGGAGCGAAGCCGGTCGAGCTGGACGAAGCCGCGCTGCTGTCGCCAGAGCCGACGAGCGAGGTCGTCGAGCTCGATGAAGCGCTGGAAAAGCTCGCGGCCATGGACGAGCGAAAAGCGCGGGTGGTCGAGCTCACCTATTTCGGCGGTCTCACGCAGGAAGAGATCGCCGAGGCGCTGGACGTCTCGGTCGTGACCGTGCGGCGCGACTGGACTTTCTCTCGAGCTTGGCTGTACGCAGAGCTGCGGCGAACGGACTGACCGTGGACCCAGACCGCCTGCGGGCCGTCGAATCGATCTTTCACGACGCGCTCGATATCGAGCCACCAAACCGCGATGAATTCGTGCGCGCGCGATGCGCTGATGACGCGGGCCTCCGGCGGGACGTCGAGGCCCTGCTCGCCGCGCACGCGACAGCGGGAGAGTTCATCGAGTCGCCGATCGCCAGGCTCGATGCCCAGGCCTTCGAAGAAGAGGCCGACCGGCTCATCGGCCAGCGGATCGGGCATTGGGAGCTCGTGAAGCGGATCGGCAGCGGCGGCATGGGCGCCGTCTATCTCGCACGGCGCGCCGACCGGCAATTCGAGCAGCAGGCCGCGATCAAGCTCATCAAGCGTGGCATGGACACGGAGGCGGTGCTGCGCCGCTTCCGCAACGAGCGCCAGATTCTCGCGGGATTCGATCACCCGAACATCGCGCGCCTCCTCGACGGCGACACGACTGATGATGGGCTGCCGTACTTCGTCATGGAGTACGTCGAGGGGCTGCCGATCGACCAGTATTGCGAGCGGCAGGCGCTCGACGTCACCCAGCGGCTGCAGCTCTTCCGCCAGGTGTGCGCCGCGGTCTCCTATGCGCACCGCCGTGCCGTCATCCATCGAGACCTGAAGACGTCGAACATCCTGGTCACCTCGGACGGCACGCCGAAATTGCTCGACTTCGGGATCGCCCGGCTGCTCGAAGCCCCGGACGTACCCGCGGCGCCGGCCACGATGCTCGAGCAGCGCGTGATGACCCCAGACTACGCGAGCCCGGAGCAATTGCGCGGGGAGCCCGTCACGACGGCAAGCGACGTGTACTCGCTCGGTGTCGTGCTTTACCGGCTCCTGACCGGACAGCCGCCGTACCGGTTGAAGACGCGCACTCCGGAGGAAATGGAGCGCACGGTCGGGAAAACGGAGCCGCGGCGGCCGAGCGCTGCGATCGATGCGACAAACGCAAAACGCCTACGCGGCGACCTCGACAACATCGTGCTGATGGCGCTGCGCAAGGAGCCCGAGCGGCGGTACCCGACCGTCGAGCAACTCTCGGAGGACGTCCGCCGGCACATCGAAAGCCTGCCGGTCCTCGCGCGCAGGGATACGTTCGCCTACCGCACCGCCAAGTTCGTGCGCCGCAATACCGCGGCAACCATTGCCGCCTCACTCGTGGTCCTCAGCCTGGTCGGCGGGCTAGTGGCGGCCAGCTGGCAGGCCCAGCGGGCGCGCGCGCAGGAAGCGATTGCGGTGGCGGAAAAGGCGCGCGCGGAGCGCCGGTTCAACGAGGTGCGCCAGCTCGCCCATGCCGTGATCTTCGATTACCACGACGCGGTCAGGGACCTGTCTGGCGCAACGGCGATACGCGCCCGACTCGTCAAGGATGGGCTCGCATACCTCGACAGCCTGGCAGGCGAAGCCAGCGGCGATCCCAAATTGCAGCGCGAGTTGGCGGCGGCGTATGACCGTCTCGGCGACGTGCGCGGCGAGGTCTACGGGTCGGCGAGCACCGGAGATCTCGCCGGGGCGATCGAGAGCTATTCCAAGGCGCTGCGCATTCGCGAGTCGCTGCTGGCCGCGTCACCGCACGACGTGCAAGACCGGCGCGACGTCGCCCTCAGTTACCGCAAGCTCGGCGGCCAGTTGACGGGCACGGGCGACGCCGCTCGTGGTATCGAGTACCTGCGCAAGGGAGTTGCCGTCGAGGAGCAGCTGGCTGCGGACCAGCCGGATAATCTGGACATCCGGCAGGAACTGGGCGCGGCGTACAACTTGCTCGGAATGTCGCTGGAAGACTTCGGAAACATAGGCGGTGCACTCGAAGTCCACCGCAAGGCGCTGGCCGTACGCGAATCCCTGGTGGCGGCCGAGCCGGCAAACCGCAAGTTCCGGCGTGGACTTGCGGTCACGCTGATCAGCGTTGGGCGCGGGCTGGCCATGAGCGGCGACTTCCAGGGAGGCATCGCGGGAAACCGCCAGGCGCTCCCGATCTCTGAAGCGCTGTTGGCCGAGGATGTCGACAACGTCGATTATCGCCGGTTGGTGGCCATCGTCTACCAGAACGATGGCGACTATCGCGAGATGGCCGGAGACATCGACGGAGCGCTACAGAGTTTTCGCAAGAAGCTGGTGTTTGACGAGCAATCGCTTGCAAAGGATCCCGACAATTCCGTAGCCCGTTCGGACCTTTCCTACACGAGGGGACGCATGGGGGACCTGCTCGCGCAAAGCGGCAAATATGGCGAAGCGCTATTCAACTATCGCAAGGCGCTGGCCGAGCACGACAAGCTGGGAGCTGAATCGGCGGAGAACCCGTTTCAGCGGTTTGGCGCCATACTGACGCACGGCGGCATTGGCGAGATGCAGGCCAGGCTTGGCGATCGCGCCGCAGCGCTTGCCGAAGCGTCCCGGGCCATGGAACTTCTGGAGGGGACACCACCCGATCCCGCAAGCGCCGCCCAAAGCACTCGCAGAGCCCAGGTCTACATGCGCGTCGCAGCGATCCACGCAGCGCTCGCCGAATCGCGCGGGCTCGACACCGCCACGCAGCGCGAACACTGGCGCTCCGCGCGCGACCTCTATGTGCAAAGCGTTGCGATCTGGGATGACATGCAGAAGCGCGGCATCCTGACCGCCGACGATGCCTCGAAACCGCAGGCCGCCGCGCGCGAATTGAAACGCTGCGACGCCTCGCTGCGCCAGCTCAGCTAATTCGGGAGCGCCTTCGAGAGGCTGTCGTTTTACACGTAACCGAAGCCCCGGCACCTGCTGGCGCTGTTTGTGGTCTCGCTGCTCGAGGACCTTCGGCTACCGCCGGTGAACGATAGGAGAATAGGTATGAACAAGATAGCTTTGAACACCTGCGTATTGTTGTCGAGCCTGATTGTTCCGGTATTGGTCCTGGCGCAAGACGTAAAGGGTGCCAGCCAGCCGGCCTTGTCACCCGTGGTCCTGCCAGCTGCGGAATTGCATTGGATCGATCTCGACCCAATCGGCGCGCCCGGCGTCAAAGTTGCGGATTTATGGGGCGACCATCGCACGGGACCTTTCGGGGCAATCTTTCGGCTGCCGGCCGGATTCTCGGCTCCCCTACATACCCACACGCACGATATGAAGGTCGTAATTGTGTCGGGTACATACATTCAGGGACCGGAAAACAAGCCGGAGTTCCGCATCGGGCCGGCTTCGTACTTGATGCAGCCGGGCGGCGACTATCGACACACGACCCGGTGCGACCAGGCATCGGAGTGCGTTTTCTTCGTCGAGAGCAATGGAGCGTTCGATCTCCAGCCGGTCGCCGAGCAAAGCGTTAACCCGTCCCAGTAGGAAAATTCCGAAGGACAGGGGATGGTCGGGCGTCAGTGCACTCCAACGACGGCGCGTCCCACGCCTACCTGGTAGGCCCGGGTCGCGTCGGATCCTGTTAAGGGCCGATTCGCCGCCGCCGCGCCCGCAAAGACCATCGCCGCCTCCATCTGGTTGCGCACGTCATCCCACATCCAGATAGCGACGCGCGCTCCTTCCAAATTGATGTAATACGCCCGCTTCTCGTCTGCGTCATAACGAACCGTATAGCCGACACGCCTGAAGATTCCTTCGAGATTCTTTGCGACGCTCGTAGGCAAGTGAGCGACGAATTCTTGAGCTTCGCTTGCGGATACTGCGTGGAACGAACTGACGATGGAATTGTAGTTCTTTATGGTCACGGCCTGAATTTCTTGATCCCGCCGAATGATCTCGCGTCTCAATGCAAGAGAGGGCCAACCGCAGGTGGCCTTTCCTTGCGCTGAACGCTCACTCGTTATTCGGGATTGCGGGGCTGCCTGTCCAGCTCGTCGTTGCGAGTCTGCCCAGTAACTTCGCTTGCTTCGTTGCTTTCCTCTTCCTCGTCTGCGTCCCCGACTGTGTCATCGTCCGGCTCCGCATTTGATGCTAAGTCGAGTTGTGCGTCGGTTTCGACTTCCGCTGCGGTTCGGAAGCGTCCAGCCGACTCGGCGTCGTCACCTTCAGCCGACCGACCTTCATTCGGTACGCCGCTGGGGGTCGGACGGGTGCTGGGCTTGTCGGACTCATAATTTCCCAGTTCGCGCTCGACATCTTTGCCCGGCGGTTGGGTGCCTGGCGTCGACGTGCGAGATTGGTCCTGCCCGCCCTGATTGGTCCCAGAGTTTCTGTCGTCCATGATCACTCCTTAGGCCGCTGCAAAGAATTTCCTGGGCTTGCCGAGCAAGGTGCCATCGGACTCCAGCTCGCTCTTTCGGATTTCAAGCTGCGCCCCGATTCCAACGAGATTCATGTCCGACTTCCGGGCCTTGGCGAACATCCCGTCAGGCTGTTCTTCTTCCTTCACATGGTGCTTGATCAACTCCGACAGCACCTTTACGCGTGCGTCGAAATACTCGTCCGACGGCATCGACTCGATATCGGCGATCAGCCGCTTCGCGCCTGTATGCTCCACGGCTGCTTCGTGGTGCATGTCTTCGTCACCAGTAGCCTGAAGAAACGCCGGATAAAAGATCTCTTCTTCGATCTGAGCGTGAACCATCAACGCATTGCAGATCTGTTTTGCCAGCGCGACCTTTCGTTTGCCGTCCTTGGCCTTCTCAAACTCGCTAAACCATTCCTCGACCTGCCGATGATCCGCCTTCAATACCGCGATAGCGTCTTTCTGGGTGCCGTTGCTCGTCTTTCGAGGTGGGCGGTTCTGTGCTGTCTGCTTCGTCTTAGCCATTTCGCAACTCCAAATTTGGTTGTGAGAGCCTGCGCGTTCCATCATCGATTCCCCGTAATGGTGCGGCGCAATTCGGCGTAGGACTGTTTTGGGCTGTGTCGCAATTTGGCCGTCGTCCACGGCGCACACAGCTGTTGCTCAGATCTGCATAAAGAAAGAGGCCCGCCGAGGCGGGCCTGGTCGCGTTGACATTGCTCGGCGACTTAAAGCAGAGGGGCACCTGGCTCCACTGCTGAATCTCGTGTTGGGTCGCCCTAGCGCGGAGCGCGCCTGCGAATCAGGTTGACGACGAACAGCAGGATAATGGCGCCGACCAACGAGACGAGGAGGCCTGGCAGGCTGAAATCGCCTTGGTTGAGCGTACCCGCACCCACCAGCGGCGAAAGCAACCATCCGCCTATCAAAGCTCCAACGATTCCGACGACCACGTTCAGGACGAGTCCCTGCTGCGCGTCGGTCTTCATGATGAGGCTGGCTATCCATCCGATAACCCCACCCACTATCAACCAGATGATCAAGTTCACGGTGTACTCCCTGACATGCCCAGGATGTGAGCGAGTAGATTCCCCTTATCCAGATGCCACCATCGGAACTCTGCTGACTTGCGCGTAGGATGCCAGACCAGCAGCCGGGAAGGAGCGCGGCCCCATGGCCAAGCGATCTAAGGACAAGTCATCATCGCCACTGAAGCGCGAGTTGGAGCGCCTCACGCCCGCCCCGCCGGGGCGCAAGCGCTCCAGGCTGGGTCCGGACCGCAGTCCGCAGCGCGACCCGCGCAAGACACCCGCCAAGGAATAGTCAGCAGCCCGTCCCCTAAAGATGAAGCAGGGCGAGGGCAGTCGCCCCGGTGAGCGCAGCGGCGAGAAAGGCGACGGCGACGGGACGCCAGCCGGCCTCTCGCAGGTGCGTGAAGGTGATGCCGAGCCCGACTGCCGCCATGCCGCAAAGCAGCAGGAGCTCTGACGCCTCCTGCGCGATCTCAAGCGCGCGTTGCCAGGCAGGGCCTTCGAACCACGCATCGCCCGCGGTCCGCACCCCCACAAGCACCATGAACAGGATCACGAACCAGGGCAGCGCATTCTTGCGCAGTCCCCTCGGCCGCTCCCCGCTCTCCGGCTCCGCGCGGCGCGCCATCCACATCGCGGCGATCGGCACCAGCGCAAGCAGGCCGAATGTCCGCATGAACTTCGTGAGTCCGGCGACCGCGACGGCGTCCGGCGCCTCGAACTGGTGCGCGTAGATCAGCGACGCCCCGACCACCTGCGACGTATCCTGGATCGAGGCGCCGAGGAACATGCCCGCGGCTTTCGCATCCGTCCCGAACACGAGGTGTGCGAGCCAGGGGTAACCCACCATCGCGATCGAGCCAAAGAGCACCACGCAGGCGATCGCAATACCGAGGTCCTGCTGCCGCGCGCGCACGAGCGGCGCGATCGTGATCATCGCCGTGCAACCGCAGATCGCCGTGCCCGCGGCGAGCAGCCGCCGGATGCCCGGCGCGATCCTGAAGATGCGCCCGAGTGCGATCGACGAGATCAGCGCGACCGCGACGCAGGCGATCACGATGGGCACGGCGACGAGGCTGACGCCCGCGAGCAGGGCGAGCGTGAGGCGAAGCCCGATGAGCGCGATGCCGAATTGCAGGAGCGACGAGCCCGCGAAATCGACGCCGGGCCGGGCCCAATTGCCGATCCGCGCGATGTTCCCCCACAGGAAGCCCAGCACGATGGCGCACAGGATGGCACTGACATTGCCACCCAGCGCGTGGGAGACGGCTTTCGCCCCGATGGCGAGCAATATCGCGAAAGCAAGGCCGGGGACGATCGCCCGCAAGGATCGGCCCGGCGCGTTAACGGATCGACTCCATCAGCTCTTTCGGGTCGTACACCACGCCGCCCTTGATCGTGCGGTACACATGGCTCAGATTCATGACGTCCGCAAGAGGGTCAGCGTCGAGGATCACGAGGTCAGCAAGCATTCCCGCCTGCACCTCGCCCGTTCGACCCTCCGTACCCATCGTCTTCGCCGCGTTCCAGGTCGCGCTCCGCAGCACCTCGAGCGGCGTCAGCCCGGATTCCGCCATCAGCCTCATTTCTCGGTAGATCGACGGACCGTGCAGCGTCCCGATGTTCCCGGCATCCGTCCCCATCACGACGGGGATGCCGGCGTCCTGCACGCGTTTCAGGTTCTCCATCCCGACCTTCGGCGGCTCGACCGGCTTCTTCGCCGCCATGATCTTGGCGACGCGCGCGGGGATCTTGTCCGCAGGAATTTTGCTCAAGTCATCCATCGCAGCGAGGATCTGCGGATCGGCACTACGCTCTTCCTCCGGCGTCGCCTTCCATTGCCCCGACAGCGCAAGCGGATAGCCCTCCTCGACGAACAGCGTCGGGCAGTACAAGGCGTGCCGCTCCTTCGCGAGCGCGATGAATTCGTCGTCCACCGGCTCATCGAATACGGAGTGCACCAGGATGTCCGCGCCGGCGCGCAACGCCGCCTTCGCGACGAGCAGCTCGGTCGCGTGGACGGCGAGCCGCTTGCCGGCCGCATGCGCGGCGTCGCCCGCGGCCTTCACGATCGCCTCCTGCGCGGCGAGGTCGTCGCCTTCCTGGTGGATGAACCAGACCTTGATGAAGTCGGGATTGCGCGCGAGCTCGCGCTGCGCAAGCGCACGCGCCTCGTCCGGCGAGCCGATCCTGATGATCGGCGGATCGTCAAGGTCGAGCGGGGGATCCGCGATCATCGAGATGAGCGGACCCGCGACGACCATTCGCGGAGCGGCTGCGGTCGTCAAAGCGCGATCGCGCACGTCGAAGTTCCAGAACGGACCGCCGACGTCGGCGACGCCGGTGACGCCGTTCGCGAGCCACACCTTGAACGTCGCATCGAGCCGCGCCTTGTTGCGCGCGACTTCCTGCGCGTACGGCACCACGGCGTTGAAATCCGCCGCGTCTGGCCGCGTGTAGAGGTTGCCGGACTGGAAGAAGTGCACGTGCGAATCGACCAGTCCCGGGATCACGTACTTGCCGCGGCCGTCGATGAGCTTCGCGCCCTGCGGCAGCTCGAGCGTGATGCCGCGGCCGGCGAGCTGGATCTTGTCGCCGGCGATCACGATCGTCGTGCCTTCCTCGACGGCATCGGCGCCGGATTTCGACGGATGGATGATCGTCGCGCCGTTGATGACGGTGACGGGCGCCGGTGCGGCGGCCGCGAGCGCGGACGCGAGCAGG
>Ga0134127_10004298_pt1 | contig 10254 bp, 9 predicted proteins | sample KB31753_FD_96459 | JGI IMG/M metagenome (GOLD analysis project Ga0134127, IMG submission 96459) | Terrestrial soil microbial communities with excess Nitrogen fertilizer from Kellogg Biological Station, Michigan, USA - KB3-175-3 | ecosystem: Environmental > Terrestrial > Soil > Unclassified ...
ATCGAAGACGGTGTCGAGATACACCACCTCGATTCCATGCTCGCGGCAAATCGTGACCTGCTCGGGCGGCAGCCGGCCGTCCCAGTCCTTCCCCTTCACGTAGTACTTCGGCTGCAGCTCGCGAAGAATCGTCTCCGTGTCGAACTGGTTGACGTGCGTGTAAGTGATGAACCGAATCGCGTCCACGATCGCCGCGCGCTGATCCTCCGGCAGAAGCGGTGGGTGTTTGGTCCACACGTAGCGGTCGGACGCGACGTTGCACAGCAACGGCACGTCGAGCTGTTCCGCAGCCGCTCGGAAGTATTCGATGTGGCCGCGGTGCAGCGGATCGAACGCGCCGTCAACCATCGCGACGTTCTTCCGGTATTCCTTCAACTGCTCGAACGTCAGAATCACGATTTCACGAGCAGCCCTTTCTCCTGCAGCTCCTGGAGTGCCTTGTCGAAGAAGTCCACCGCCACGTCCGGCGTGCTCTTCGCCCATTCGATCAGCTCGGAGAAACCATCTTCGAGCGAAACCTTCGGCGCAAATCCGAGCGCCTGACGTGCCCGTGAAATGTCCGCCGTGTTGTGGCGGATGTCGAATTTGCGGCCGGTCTGCGTGATCTGCGGTTCGATGGCGCTTCCAAGCAGACGCCCGAGCAGCTTCGCGATGTCGAGGATGGTGACGGTCTCGCCTGAACCGACGTTGACCGGCAGGTAGTCCGCACCTGGTTTCTCGAGCATCAGCAGCAGGCACTCGACGACGTCATGAATCGACACGAAGTCGCGAAGCTGGCCGCCGTCCTCGAACACAATCGGCTGCTTGCCGTTCAGCAGGCGACTCAACCAGATGGCCGCGACGCCTGCATACGGATTGCTGAGACTCTGACGTGGCCCATACACATTGAAGAAGCGCGGCGCGACCGACGGAATACCGTACGTTTTTCCGATGAGCAGCACCATCTCTTCCTGGTGGTACTTCGTCATCGAATAGATGTTGTCGCGGTAGAGTGCCTTGCCTTCGGGTGTCGGGACTGAACGTACGTGCGCCGAGCAGTACGGACAGCGCTGCTCCCAATCGCGCATCGCCAACTGCTGCTCTGAACGGATCGTCGGCGCGACCGCGCCATGCGTCGCGCATTCGTACGCCCCTTCGCCGTAAACGCCAATCGATGACGCGACGATGACTTTTTCGACGTCGTGCTTGGCATTGACCAGAATGTCCAGCAGCAACGCCGTGCCGCGCGTGTTCACGTCGACGTACCGATCGACCTGGTACATGCTCTGGCCGACGCTCACCGCGGCGCCGAAATGCACAACCGCCTGCGAACGCAGGACGAGCGGTTCGAACACGGACCGATCCCGCACGTCACCTTCGACATACTGCGCCTTCGCGTTGGCATAACTCGGCCACGTGCCGGAGCGGTGGACCTGTGGTTCCAGGTTGTCGAGCACCGTCACCCGATAGTCGCGGCTGACGAGTGCGTCGACGAGGTGCGAACCGATATAGCCGGCGCCGCCGGTCACGAGGATGTCCCTGATTGCCATGTGCAACGAAGCCTTAGGGAAGCACGCCGATTAATTGCATGCGAATGTCGGCCGAACGAAGAACGGCGCGACGTTCAGGTGTGTAGCCCTCATATTGGTAGGGAAGGAACTCGAGCGGATGCCGAGCCACCGCGAGCGTGACGTGATGCGGAGGCATCGTCACCGGCTCCGGTCCCGGGAACAGATGTTTGGTATTGACCCAGATCAATTGCCGGTACTGTGCCGCAACAGCATCGTCCGGGCCGTTGCGAGCGATGAAATCCGCGGGGAACGACTGCATCAGCGGCTGCCAGAAATTCACAGCCGCCTGAATCACAAGGATGCTGACGATCGCGAAGGCGGCGAATCGAGGCCGCGTCGCCGGCGAATGCCACAAGCTGCTGAGCACAGCCGCGGCCACGAGGCAGAGGAACGGAACGACCTGCCGACTCAACCGTCCGTAGACGACGAATTTGGACAACCCGACCGACGTGGCGACGAGCAGCACGTAAATCACCAACGCGCCGAACATGCCCGCTCCGACGCGCGCGTTGACATCGAACCGCATCGCCGCCCATAGAATCGAGGCAAGCCACAACACGAGAAGCAGATGTTCCGTGTGCCACAGATATTCGAACGGCAGGCTCCAGCCTTCTTGAAAACTCCCTTCGGCAATCATGCCCGAATATGTTTGGAGCTGCTCGAACATCTGGCCGCCGGATGCCCGACTAATCACGATGGCTAGTGCAGGTAACGTCAAAACGCCGGCACCCATGACGAGACCGTTCGCAACGACGTCACGCACGCTTGTCGAGCGCCGCATGATGCAGAACGCCGCGACGGCGACGACGCTGGTCCAGTAGCCGGGATACGAAAGAAACACGAGTCCGCCGACCACACCGCTCCAAAACAGCCGGCCGACGGTGGCACGACGACGGACGCCGAGCAACAGCGCCACAAGAGCAAACATCATCGCGAGGTCATACGACTGCAGATGCCGCGACCAGTAGAGAAAGCTCGTAGAGATCGCGAGGAGTCCCGCCGCCAGCACTGACTCGACGTCGTCAGCCCCGAGTTCGCGGGCGAGGGCTGCGAGCAGCCAGATACTGATAACCGACGTCATGCTGAAGAAGAGTGCTTCGACGGGCGGCGTATCCCGCCCGGTCGTTCGGCTGACGGCCGCCGGAATGAGGGCGAGTGCCGTGAAGACCGGGCGATGGGGATCGTCGAGACCGCCTAACGCCTCCTTGTAGTCGTGATCGAGCAGACCCTGCAGCATGCGGTCGGGATCGCCCCTCCCCTCATCAGGCCAGTAATACTGCCCACCCGACAGACACAGGATGACGCGCACCACGGCTGAGAAGAGGAGGATCGACGGGAGGGCGTACGCGCGCAAGGACCAGATGTTTAGATACGGCTGGATGTCGTGAGTGGTAGTCCCAGCTGGTCCACCGCGGACAGATCAAAAGGCGAAAACCGGGCCCCAAGCGCTGAATAGACCCTGCGTGCGACGTCAAGGTGACCGTGGAGGAACCGTGCATCAGCGAACACCGCCGTCGTCTCGATGCCGAGCATCGGCGCGAGCCACGCGAGCGCTCCGCACGTTCCGACAAACGACGATGCTCGACTGATGATCGCGGTCTGCACCGCAAGGTTGTCGCGCGGCCGCAATGACTCACGGACGCTGTGAATTCGTGAAGCAGCCGCGAACGAATAGTCTTCGTGATCGTCGAGCGTCAGTCCCGTATCGAGCATCACGACGGGCATCCGCGCAGCCAGACCGAGCACCATCGACTGCAGCGCGCGGCGCACGGCGTCTGTGGGCGGCAGTGATGCGGCGGTGTAGAACTTCACCGCCACAAATTCGTCGGGCAATCGCGGCAGCGCGACGTCGGGAGGCGAGACAACGCGATATCGCGTTCGCTTTTCGAGAAACGACGGCGGCCGATGTCCCAGCCAGAACTGATGAAACAAGCGGTAGAGAAACGACGGGTGCAGCAGCTGCGTCCGGGACGTCCCGATACGGCGCTGCACCTCCGCGACAATCCGCTGATCCATTGTTGAGATGCCGAACTGTTTCAGCGTGCCGCGGTCTGCCACGCTTCGCTGGGCATTGCCCGCCGCGTACTCCTCAGGCGACATGAGATCGAAGAGTTCCACCGCATTGGTCGTGATGTCCGAATACCACGCCGCCGCGCCGCCGCGAGTGACGACGACGAACCGATCGCGCGGGATGTCGTACTGCGACTGCACCCAGCGAACGAAGGGTACCCAGTAGAGCACCTCGTAGCCGACTTCCGAAAGCCACGGCCCTACGATGATCGGATCCGCGCCGGATGCGACACTGGCGAGGTCGCGTTCCACACGCCATTCGGCGCGATAGGTGTCGACGCGCTTCTTCGCCTCGCCGATCTCGTGCACCTGTTTGTGCACACGCGCCTGCACCGACGCGGCGCGGCGCAGTTGCTTGGCGGAAATGTTCACGAAGGCCACGCCGCTGTTGCGAAGCTTCTCCCGCAGCAGCTTGAACCGGCGTCGCGTTTCGGCAAACACTGCTCGCTTCGCGGTGCGTGCACGCGCATGAACGGCCGCCCACCCGGAAACGGGTTCTGAGGTCACCTTCCGACCCATGTGTCGAGATGAGCGACCAAGTCGGCGCCTCCGGCGGCGTCACGCACTTCGAGCAGACCCGATGCGCCGATCCCGTCGAACGCCGAGCGCGCCATGTGAAGGTGCTTCTGCGAAAACCCACCGGCGTCGCTGTAAAAGGCGAGCGACTTCACGCCGTGGAACGGCGCCATATAGGAGAAGCCCCCGTAGGTGCCGACAAACGCGTCCGCGCGCGCCACGATGGCGCTCTGAATGTGGAGATTGCGCGCCGGCTCAATGCCTTCGGGCAGGTGACGCACTCCGAGCTCGTCCACGTGATCGCCGGCATGGTCGTCGATATTCAATCCCGTTGAGAGTGCTACCACCGGCCCCGTCGCCGCGAGGAGGCGGAGCGCGTCGCGCACGAACGCGCGATTCCGAGGCGTCGCCGGGAAGCACTCATTGAAATAGAACTTGGCCGCGACATAGCGTGCCGGCAGGTCGAGCACCGTGGTCCGCGACGGCGCATCGAGCCTGGCGTACCGGACATGGTCGTGCACCCACCGATCCGGTTGATGACCCCACCAGTACGGGTTGAGCACCTCGTACATCGACGACGGATGCAGCAACGACCACTCGTTCACGTGCGCGTGACGCATCGCCGCTGCGATGACCTCGTGATCGAACTCGCTGACGAGGGTCTGCTTCTGTTCGCCGCGATCGCGCACCCGGGCATCGTGCTGCTCGCGGAACATCTCCGGACTGACCTGGTCGAACACGTCGGCGTAGCGCGCCGCAAACGGCCGGTACCACGACTCCGTTCCGCCGCGCGACACGACGATGAAGTTCTCCGGATCGATGCTGAAACGGTCGGCGCACCAGCGAAGAAACGGCACCCAGTACAGCAGCTCGAAGCCGACCTCGCCGAGCCATGGACCGGCCGCGATCGGTGCGCCGCGTTTCACCATGGCCGCAAGGTCGTGGCGGAGCCGTTCGCTTCGTCGACGCGCGAGAAACGCGCTTGCCGCGCGCCGGATGGGGCGCGGCACGACGTGACGCCACGAGCTCATCTGCGAGCGAGCAGACGTTCCGCCTCATCCCAGTCCGCCGGAGAGTCGATGCTCAACGAGTCGCGAGCATCGATGAGCAAAGGGCGACAGTCCTCGCCATAAATCCCGCCGGTGCGTTCGATGGTCGAACGGCGGAAGGCGTAGACGGTGCCGTCGCGGGAGTACGCGGGACGGGCGTCCTGCCGCCGCGTCACGCGCGCGCCATCCGGAAGAAACGGCTTCAGGCGTCCCCCTTCTATCCGCATCACGTAATCCGGCGACAAGTGGCGTGGGACTTCGACCACGGTGACGACGGAATCAGCACCGGTGTCACGCAGCAGGCTCACGGCGTCGCGAATGTGATCCGGCCGACGAAGCGGAGAAGTTGGCTGAAGCAGAACAACGATGTCGGGCGACCAACCTTGTAAGGACACTTCCATGAGCGCATGCTGAATGACGGGCACCATCGGCGTGTCATCCGCCGCGAGCGTCGCCGGACGCGTGAATGGAACCTCGAGACCCGCCCGTCGTCCGGCTTCCGCAATGTCAGGCGAGTCGGTGCTGAGGACGACGCGATCGAGCACGCCGGATTCGCGAGCGGCCCGGGCCGTGTACTCGAGCAGCGTGTGACCCGCAAGCGGACGTACGTTCTTACCCGGTACGCCCTTGGATCCACCGCGAGCCGGAACCAGACCGAGAACCTGCAATGGCTCAGCACTCATGCGTGAGGCTTGAGTCCTGAGTCTCGACCCACGTTCTGCACATACCTCACTTCACGCAGCAGTTCGTCCACCGACGCAGGTGTCGGGATGGCTTTCTCGTCGGCAGCATGCGGCCGGCAGATGTAGCTGACGTGCAGATGATCCGCCGCGTAGTCGCTGCGCAGGATCGCGAATCCACTCCTTCGCAGGTAGGCGGCCATCGTCGATTCCGTGAGGTAGTACGGATGGTCGATCTTGGTCGCATCCTCGACCGACCAGTTCCGCAGGTAGGCAGCACGAAAGTCGACGATGTCGATGAAGAACAGGCCGGCCTTCGACAGCAGCTGCCGCACGCGAGCGAGCGTGCCGCCGACGTCGAGCAGATGATCGACGGTCTGGCAGATGATGACGACGTCGAAGCGCTCGTCCCGGAAATCGTGCTCTTCGACGAGGCCTGTCACGGTTCGAAGCCCGAGCCGTTGCGCCTCCTGCACTTCGAGCGGGGCGGGATCGATGAGCGTTCCCTGCAGGCCGAACTCGCGCACGAAATGGTGCGCGACGATGCCAGTCGAACCGCCGATGTCGAGAAGAGTGCGAGCGCCGGCACCGGTGATGAACGGCCTGACGAACTCCGCGCGCTCCCTCGCATATTCGCGCTGCTCATCCTGAATCGTCCGCGCATCGATCAAGCGACCATGAAAGGCGCTCACCAGCGGACGATACACGCCGTTGTAAAAGCGGCCGTACGCCTCCGCGGTCATTCGCGGATTGAGAAACACGAGGCCACAACGCCGGCACGCGTGCGCTTCGGCCGGATAGCCGTATCGATCGCGGTGCGTGAGGATGGCGAACTCCGTTCCACCGCACAGATTGCACGACGTCAACGCCTGTTTCGGTTGCGCGGTGTAGTCGTACTCGAGCGCGGCGATCCGTTCCGGTCGGTCCGCCGCCGTTCTCACCGTCAATACGTCAACCTCTTCTCGATCGTGAGCTCGGCCTGCGCCAGGCAATCCGCAATGCGAACGCCCGCCTTGCCGTCGCCGTACAGGAGATCACGTTTCGGCTTGCCGCGTTTGATGTGAGTCGCGATGGCGTCGGCAATCTGCTGGCGGTCGTGAACAACGTCGATCACGTTGTGACCACGTTCGCGTCCCATCTGGCGCGTTCCGATATTGACCGCCGGCACGCCGAGATACGAACACTCACGAATCGCGACGCTCGAGTTGCCGACGATCGCCGTTGACGCGCACAGCAGCCGGAGAAAGTCCTCGGGGAACATGTTGCGGAACAGGTGGAAGTTGCGCGGATTTTCCTTCTCACGAAACACGCGGATCCCCTTCGACGTGCCGTCGGAGCCGGCGTCCACATTCGGCCAGAACCAGAGGACCGGAAGGCTGAAGTCTTTCACCGCGTACAACGTCTCCTCGACCTGATGCCGTGCCTCCTCGTACTCGGTTGTCACCGGATGCTGCATGACGACGAGATAGCCGTTTGACAGATCCGTTGTCGGCCCAACGCCGCCGTACTTCTGGAACGGATCGAAGTCCATTTCGGGATCAGCGGTGACTTCGGCGGCGATATCGATCGATGGGCATCCGGTCACATGCACGGTCTCCGGATCCTCACCAAGCTTCCGTACCCGTTCGGCGGCAAGCTGCGTCGAGACCAGATGCAGGTTGGACAGCTTCGTGACCGAATGCCGAACCTTCTCGTCAATCGATCCGGTCACCTCGCCGCCCTGCACGTGCACGAGCGGGATGTTCATGTATGACGCGGCGACCGCGGTGGCGAGCGTCTCGTAGCGGTCCGCAATGGTCACCACCGCGTCCGGCTCGATGTTGTCGAAGACCGTTGCCAGCTCCGACAAGCCGATGCCCGTCGACTTGGCGGAGGTCACGAGGTTCTCCCCCTCGAGCACCATGTAGACGCGAGCCCGAATTGGAAAGCCGTCGCGTTCGATTGACTGGATCGCGCTGCCGTATCGATCCAGGAGCGCGGACGCGGCGACGACGAGCTGCAGTTCCAGCTCGGGATGATCGTCAATCGCTTTGAGCGCGGTGCGAATGCGGGAGTAACTGGGGCGCGCCGTGACAACGACGCAGATCTTTTTTTTCCGCGTGGTCAATTGTGAGCGAGTCCTTCGATATCGTCGGCCGCCAGTAGCTGGTCGGCGACCACAGGCCGTTTCAGACGGCGTCCGATGATCTCGTCGAGGCGATCCGGCGCGAGACCGGTGCCCGGCTTCTTGATCGCAACGTGTTCACGGGCGATGACGGTCCCGGCCGGCAAATCGGCGCTGGCGACCAGACTGCGCGTAAAGAGCTTTCGCAGCGGCGCGGTTTCCTTCGCCGACGCATCCTTGTCGAGCGGATGCGCCTTCATCCGTTCGATGAAGCGGATTCCGTCGACGAGCTGACGGAGTTCCTGCGTGGTGACCGACGCAACGACATCGGGGCCGAACATCTCACGCGACAACGCGACGTGCACTTCCAGCATGTCGATCCCCATCGTCGCGGCCGCGAGCCCCGGATAGATCGTCGCGGAATGATCCGAGAGGCCGACCCAGCATCCATAACGCTCGCGGTAGAACGGGATCAGGTTGAGGCCGATCTTCTCCGGCGGGCAGGGATATGCGGTGGTGCATTGAAAAATACCCACGTCGACCTGGCGTGCGCGGACGCGCGCGACGGCAGCGTCGATTTCCTCGATTGGGCTCATCCCCGTCGACAACAACACGGGTCCGCCGGTATCGAGGATTCGTTCCAGCAGCATCGCGTTGGACGTTTCGCCAGACGCGATCTTCCAGAGCGGCATGCCGAGGCGATCGAGCAGCTCCACGGCCTGAATCGAAAACGGCGAGGAGAGGAACAGCATGCCGCGCTCGCGTGCGTGTTCGGCAAGCCCGCGCCATCCGTCTTCGGTGAACTCCATCCGCTTCCAGTAGTCGTACCGCGTCTTATCCTGCCGGCTGAACTTCACGCGGAACGGCTCCGACGGCGTGCTCTCGGCAGCGGCGATGTGCGTCTGGAACTTGACCGCGTCGGCGCCGGCATTCGCAATCGCGTCGACGAACGCATGCGCGAGGCCGAGGCTGCCGTCGTGCGTCAGAGCCACTTCGCCGATGATGAAACACCGGCCGGACCGAAGGATTGTGTCTGGGCTCAAGGCTCAGGGCTTAAGGAGACTTCCGCCAACGGGTGTGCCACCGCATCCAGAGCGCGCAAATCGAGTGCAGCAAAATGTCCTGCGCTCGCGCGATGACAGGCGCGAAGCATGACGCCGAGGTGCGCGTGCAGCCATTTCGGATCGACGTAGACAGCGGACGTGTTCACCCCGAGCATCGGCGCCAGCCATGCAACGCTGCCACACGTACCCACAAACGCCTGCGCGCCCGCGATGATCTGCGTCTGCACGCCAAGATTGTCGGTCGGTGTCATCCAGGGCTTTGCGCTGATGACTCGGCTCGAGGCGCCGAAGGGATAGTCGGCGTGCTCGTCGAGCACCAGACCCGTATCGAGCAGCACCACGTTGGTGCGATCGGCCAGGCTTTCGACGAACCAGGCGAGCATCCGGCGCACCTCCGGGGTGTCGGGAAGGGATCGCGCCGCATAAAGCTTCACCGCGACGTACTCGCGCGGAAGACGGCCTTCTTCGAGGATTCTCGGCGCGACCATCGGTTCGTACCGCGTATGCGCGTCGAGAAAGCTCATCGGCCGCTGACCGGACCAGAAGAGCGAGAACAGCCGGTACATCAGCGATGGGTGGAGCACCGCCACGCGCTCGCCCAGTACCCCTTCGACAATCCGGATGACCTCGAGATCGAATGGCGACAATTCGAGCTGCTTCGTTGCGCCGCGCTCGCTCGTCCGCCGCGCGAACGCCTGCGGATCGATGTGCTCCCACGTCTCGACGTACCGCGCCGCGATGCCCTCGTACCACGATCGGGTTCCACCGCGGGAAACCGCGACGACTCGTGCAGGGTCGACACGGAAAGCCGCCTTGACCCAGCGAAGAAACGGAATCCAGTACAGCGTCTCGAAGCCGACTTCCGACAGCCACGGCCCCACCACGATCGTTCGACCACTGTTCACAGCGGCGTCAAGCTCACGCTCGACTTGCCATGCCACACGCGACCACTGCAACTGCTCACGCAGTTCGCGCCGGTGCCGCAGCGCGTCGCGAAGCGGACCCTTAAGACTTCGCCACAAACTCATGATGCGGCGCGCCGAAACCAAGGCGGAGCAGATCGACCGACCGGAGATCGAGCTCGACGAAGCTTCCCTTCCGCAGTCCGGAGAACACGCGTTTGGCCAGCTCGAGGTGATCGAACCGGAACCCGGTGATATGCGAATAGAACGTCAACGCATGCGTGCCGCTGAGCGGGGCGACGTACGAGAACCCGCCGTA
>Ga0134127_10004301_pt1 | contig 10251 bp, 8 predicted proteins | sample KB31753_FD_96459 | JGI IMG/M metagenome (GOLD analysis project Ga0134127, IMG submission 96459) | Terrestrial soil microbial communities with excess Nitrogen fertilizer from Kellogg Biological Station, Michigan, USA - KB3-175-3 | ecosystem: Environmental > Terrestrial > Soil > Unclassified ...
CGAACCTCAGGCCGATGCAGCTGGGCGAGATCCTGGACGGCAGCTTCAACATCTACCGGCGGCACTTCGGGCTGTTCATGCGGCTCAGCCTGATCATCGTGTGGCTGCCGACCGCGCTGATCGTCTACCTGTCCGTGCGGTTCGCCGGTACGCCCCTCGCGTTCCTCAACATGATCGAGCAGCACCCCCTGGCCAGCTTCGGAATGGGACTCCTGGCGACCGTCATCTGGATCGGCGCGAGCCTGCTGCTCAAGGCGGGCACGATTCGCATCATCTCCGACTCCTACCTCGGTCAGGAGCCGGAGCTGGGCGCGGCGCTCCGTTTCGGTGGCGCCAAGATCGTCCCGCTGCTGCTTGTGGCACTGAGCAAAGGCTTGCTGATCGCGCTGATCGGCTTGTTTGGAGCGCTGGGGATGGGGCTGGTGGTGGTGGTGGGACGGCTGATGGGACCGTCGATCGGCGGTTTGCTCGTGACGGTCGGTGTCGTCACGCTCGGCTGGCTCGTCGTGTGGATTGCTTGCGGCTATGGGACGACGACGCCGATCGTCGTGCTCGAGGAGTTGTCCAGCTCGTTCGATGCATTCGGCCGCTCCTGGGAGCTCACGCGGGGACTGCGGGGCAAGGTTTTCGGTACCATGTTCGTCGCCTGGCTCATTGGGTACTTCCTGCCCCAGATGGTGATCAGCGGTATCAACAGCTTCCTGAGTGCCGGCGGCAGCACGGCAGCCCAGACGTTTTTTGTCGTCCTCGCGTCGCTGATTGGAATCGTGCTCGCGCCGATTTTGCCGTGCGTCCTCACGCTGCTGTACTATGACCTCCGCGTGCGGCGTGAAGCGTTCGACCTTCAGATTCTGAGCGAGCAGTTGGGGCCCCGCTGATCCCGCTCCAAACACCCGCGGTTCCCGCCGATTCGCTGCGGCGCGCGGTCAGCGAAGTGTTTGCGCGCCCGGAATACGAATGGATCGAGCGCCAGCACATCGTATCCTGGCTGCAGCTGCGATGGCAGCAACTGACGACGTGGTTGGACCGGCTTTCCGAGCAGCATCCCCTCAGCTTCAACCTCGTGCTGGCGCTGGGCGTATTGGCACTCCTCGTTCTGCTCGTCCACATCGGGTACGTCGTCCTGCGCATCGTGCGGCCGGCGGTGCGCACGGGCACGGCAGCTTCCGCCGTCACGGGCGGCAAGATCATGGACGCGGCCGCGCATCTCGCGCTCGCCGAGCAGCTCGCCCGCGGAGGGCGCTACACCGAAGCCCTGGCGCACCGGTTCATGGCGGTCTTGCTCGAGCTCGATCGCCGCAAGGCGCTGCGCTTCCATGTGTCCAAGACGCCGGCCGAATACATCGGTGAAGTTCGCCTCGACGACAGCGGTCGCGCGTCGTTTACGACGCTCGTCGCAGCACTGTACCGGCATCTGTTCGGCGCGGTCCCGTGCGACGAGACCGAGTACGCGGCCTTTGGGGCGGCCGCGCAGGAGCTGGCCCGAGGTCCGCATGTCGTACCGGCTTGAGATCGGACTCGCCGCGCTGCTCACCGGCTCGCTCGCCTTCGTGCTGTGGGCGGCGACGCGTCAGCAGCGCACGCCCGACTTCGATTTCCGCTCGTCGACGTTCCTGAACGGGCCTTATGGCAGCAAAGGGCTGCACGATGTGCTGCTGCGGCTGGGGCGGCGCTCCGAGCGCCGCCGCACCTCGCTCGAGCATCTCGCGACGGAGCGCGCGCACCGGCCGGCCATTCTCGTTGTGAACGCCCCCACGATCCCGCTCGATGACGACGAAGTGAGCGAGGTCGTGCGCTTCATTCGCGCGGGCGGCGCGGTCGTCGCCGCCGGTTCGGGCGGTGGCGTGACCGGCTGCGCCGGCTGGCGTACGCAGCCATTTGTGGGCAGCGAGGACAGCATGGCGGTGATTGCCGCAGGCAGCCTGCGTTTGCCTCAGGTCACCCGCGTGTTGACGCCGCTCGAGGTCGAGGAGCAAGCAACGACGCCGTCGCTCGAATCGCTCCGGAAGGGTGAGGCCGAAGACGAAACGCTCGGCATCTGCAAGACGCTGGCGCCATTCGCCGTAGACACCGTGATCGCCGCGCTCAATAAGCGTCCCGTCATTCTGCTGCTGCGCTATCGCGGCGGCGGTACGCTCACGCTCGTGGGCGACCGGCGCTGGCTGACGAACCGGATGTGGCGCGACACCGATGTGCCGGTCGTGGCGGTGCCGCTGCTCACGCCCCGGCGCGAGCGTCCCGGACGTGTCGTCTGGGACGAATACCACCAGGGGTTCAGCGAAACGACGGGTCCGACGCTCGTCGGCAGTACGTGGAAGTGGATGCGCGGGTCGCCTGCCGGCTGGGCGATTCTGCAACTCTGCGCCGTCGCCCTGCTCTGGCTGGCGATGACGGCGGTGCGGTTTGGTCCGGCCCGCGCAGTCATTGAACGCCGCCGCCGCTCGCCGCTCGAGCATCTCGAGGCGCTCGGCGCCGGGCTCGAAAGCGCCGACGATGGCGACACCGCGGTGCGCCGGCTGGCGCTTGGCCTGCGCCGTCGCCTGAGCCACGCGCATCCGACCCGCGACGAAAACGTGCTGCCTTGGCTCGCGGGACTCGAGCTCGCGACGCGCGGCACCAAAGGCCGCGCGGCCGTCCGTCGTTTGCAGCATCTGCTCACCGCACGCGATCCCGGAGCGGAATCCGCGCGCGTCCTTGCCGCCGCCCAAGCCGTGGAGGATGTGTGGGAGGAACTGCGTCCCCGCCACCCGCAGACGCGCAACGCATCATAGACGCCCTGCGCCGCGTGGTGCTGGGGCAGGAAGCGGCCACGCGCGAGGTGCTCGTCTGCCTGCTGGCGCGCGGCCACATCCTGCTCGAGGGCGTTCCGGGGACCGCCAAAACGCTCCTGGTGCGCACGCTCGCGCTCGCGCTCGACGTGCGCTTCGTGCGCATTCAGTTCACGCCCGACCTCATGCCCGCGGACATCACCGGCATCACGCTGCTCAGCGGCGCGCGCGAATTCACGTTTCGTCCCGGCCCGGTGTTCGCCGATCTCGTTTTGGCCGACGAGATCAACCGGGCGCCCGCCAAGACGCAGGCCGCGCTGCTCGAGGCGATGCAGGAGCGGACGGTGACCGTGGACGGGACCAGCCATCCCTTGTCGGCGACGTTCACGGTGTTCGCCACGCAAAACCCGATCGAATTCGAGGGCACCTACCCGCTGCCGGAGGCCGAGCTCGACCGCTTCATGGTCAAGGTTCACGTGGGGTACCCGACCGCGGAGGTGGAGCAGGGCATTCTGACGAAATACGTGGAAGGCTTCGAAGCCGACCGCACGGAGACCTACGGTGTTCAACCGGTCACCAATGCCGAGGGGCTCGAGGCGCTGCGCGCGGCGGTCGACCGGGTTCGGGTTGAACCGCGCATCACGGGATACATCACGTCCATCGTCCGCGGCACCCGGGAAGCGGCGTCGCTGACGCTGGGGGCCAGCCCTCGCGCCGGTGTGGCGCTGTTCAAGGCCGCGCGCGCGGCGGCTCTGCTCGAAGGGCGCGACTACGTGATACCGGACGACGTGAAGCTGCTCGCGCCCGCGGTGCTGCGGCATCGCGTCAATGTCGCCCCCGAGCTCGAGCTCGAGGGCGTCACCGCGGATCAAGCGCTCAAAGCGATCCTCGATCGCATCGAGGCTCCCACCGCGTGAGCCTCGGCCCACTGCTCGTCATCGGGCCGGTCGCGGCAGGCTTCATTCTGCTGTGGTACTTCCTCGGCTCCGTGGCGGGAATGTTGTGGACGCCGAGAGCGGTCGTCATCGCGGGCGTCGTTTCGGTGCTGGGGATCCTCGGGTTTCTGGTTCCCTGGGGGCTCGACGCGATGCTCATGGCCGACGCCCTGCTGGTGTTCCTCGTCTGGCTCGACGCGACCCTCGCGCAACCGGTGGACGTGACGCGCGAGCCGCTGCCCGCGCTCTCGGTCGGGCGCAACGGCGCGGTGAGCTATCGCTGGACGAACCCGTCGCGGCGCCGCGCGGTCCTGCGGGTCCGCGAAGTGCGGCCCGACATCCTCGGCGGATCGCAGCCGGCGCGCGCGATTCTGGTGGCGCCGCGCTCGGCGACGCGCGAGACCGTCGCGGTCGTGCCGCAGCGGCGCGGCCGCGAACGCACCAATGCCGGCGGATTCGTGGTCGACAGTTTCGGACCGCTCGGGCTCGGACGCCATCGCCTGCGCCTGCCGCTGCCGTGGGATGTGGTCGTGTATCCACCGCTGGTTTCTGTGCGGTTGCGCGCGTCCGTGGCCGAGGCGCAGCGCCGCCGCGAAGCGGGCATGAAACCGATTCGCCAGCTGGGCGAAGGCAGGCTCTTCGAGTCGCTGCGCGAGTGGGGACCCGGCGACGACCTGCGCCATATCGACTGGAAAGCGACGGCCCGGCGCGGGAAGGTGATCACGCGCCAGTACGAGGCGGAGCGGCGCCAGCAGGTGTTGCTCGTGCTGGATACGGGACGGCTCATGACGGCCGACGTCACGGCGGGAGTCGCGCGGCTCGACTTCGCGGTGCAGGCCGCGCTCGAGCTTGCGTACGCGGCGGCGCAGCAGGATGACAACGTCGGGATCATGACCTTCGCGGACGGCGTGCAGCACTTCGTGGCGCCCGAGCGCGCCCGCACCGGCGTGCGCCGAGTGCTCGAGGTCCTCGCGGAGGTCGAGCCGAAGCTCGTTGAGCCCGATTATCCCGGGGCATTTCGCTATCTGGCAGCCCGCAATCGCAAGCGCGCCTTGACGGTGTTGTTCACCGACGTGATCGATCGATTCGCGTCCGACGCGCTCGTCGCCAACGTGGCGACGCTCAGGCCGAGGCACCTGCCGCTGGCGGTGACGCTGCGCAATCCGGCGCTGGATGCCGTGGCGACGCAGCGCCCTGCGAATCCCCATGACGCCTTTCGGAAGGCAGCCGCGGAGGAGCTGCTGCATGCGCGGGAAGAGGCGCTCGGGCACATGCGGCGGGCAGGGGTGCTGGTGATCGATGTCACGCCGGAGCGCGCGGCCCAGGCGGTGGTAGCCAAGTACTTGGAGCTCAAACGCCGGGGGACGCTCTAAGTCACTGTCTGGCCCGCTCATCCCTCGTATTGTATGTTCGTCCCTCAAGCTCACGGATTGGATTGGATGCGCGGTTTCCACCGAGCTACACCCGTCGTGATGCTCGCTGTGGCGCTCGTCGGCGTCACGTGCGCCTTCCCCGACGACAACAGTCCCGACGTGTATGTCACCATAGAAACGCCCTCGCTCGTCCTCCTGGACGGCGAGGAGATGACCGTCCAGGCACGCGCCTGGCGGCTGATCGGCGCCCCCGATACGGGTAACGGCGACGACGAGCCGCTCGGCAACGTCGAATTCCAGTGGACCAGCAACGACGCCAACGTGGCCCGCGTCGACAATGACGGCGGCGGGTATGCCACCGTGCTGGGTGTCGCTTCCGGCCTCGCCGACATCAGCGCGCGAGCCATCGCGTTCGAGAAGGCGGGCAATGCGACGCTGCCGCTGCGCGTGTCCGGCTTTTTGGAAGTCGACAGCACTACGCCGGCTTTCGTGAGATGGGGCGACAAGCTCACGGTCTGGGGCATCGGTATCAAGTTCGCGTTCATCGCGAGCCTCGACGGCGCGGGGCTGATTCCCGATTCGTTGTCGTATGGGGAATCGAACGGTTTCAGCCACATGAGCTTCTGGGTCCCGCAGCCGGCGCGCACCAGCCAGCTGTTCGTGCTCGGTCCGGGGGTCTTCTTCAGCACGCCGGATTCGGTCGCGGTCGACACGGTCGACCTGTACGAGCCGAATACGACGTCACCGACGCTGCTCGACCTGGACGCTCCCGGTCCGTATCCGCAGCTCCCGTTCATCAAGTTTTTCAATCCCGCGCTCGCCTTCGAAGAGCTGCCGCGCGACACGGCGACGGGCTACGACTGGTACCGCTTCGCGCGGACGGATACGACCAGGCCGCTCACGCTGATCGTCAGGCCGCAGGGCAACACCGACAGCTCCGGCCTGTTCATGGTCATTGCGGACTCGATCGAATGGAATGGCTCGTTCCATCAGCCTCCGGCATCCGACCATTGGTTCGTGACCAGTGAGGGATTGTACTTCTGCAGGCGCGGCGGCTTCAGCCCGAACATTCTGCCGTTCGACTCGATGACCATCGCACTCAAGACGTTGCCACGGTACGTGGCTGGGAACAACGGCATCCACGTCCTGAACTTCTATGGCCAACGATTCAACTACATGATGATTGCCGCCGACACCATCCCTACCGGGAAGATTCAGCAGGACCGGTTTGAAGAAAACGATGTCTGCACGATGGCCGATGATCCGAGCAAACGAATCAATGTCGGCCCGGCAGCGCCGTTCGCCGACACGCTCACCATCGACGTCCCGCACGATCTCGACTGGTATCGGTTCCACGTCAATGCTCCGCTGCTGACCGACTCGACCACGATTCGCATCGCGAGCCGCCCCTTCGGGAGCTCGGGGACCTTCGATCGGTCCGACATCGATTTGTACGTGCTCGACACGAATTTCAATTCGATGGGCTCGGTCAACGACGTCGGATCGCGCGATCTGCTCAAGCTACGGCTGGCCACCGGAGACTATTATCTCGCCGTCGTCGATTATCTCGGCGAGCCGACGCGGTACTCGATGTGCATCTCGGTCAGAGCGGGCTGCATTCCGCCGTTTGCGCCTGCGCCTCCTGCCGGTGTGTCGCCCTCGCGCGGATCGAAGGTCGCTCAGCGCTACTCGATACCGGCAGCCGAGGCCCTCAGGAATGGGAGGTCGCCATTCCGCCGGCCATGATGGAGTGCCTCAAGTGCCATACGCCGCTGCCGGACGGGAGCAAGTTCTGCTTCGCGTGCGGCGCGGACGTCACCGGCGGCGGCACCCTGGGCGCGAGCACCGCGACCGAAGGCCTCCAGGCGCGGCTGCAGCGGCTGATCGAGGGCAAGTACAAGATCGAGCGCTTGCTCGGCAAGGGCGGCATGGGGGCGGTGTATCTGGCGCACGATCTCACGCTCGAGCGCGAAGTCGCGATCAAGGTCCTGCCGCCCGACATTTCGATGGACGAGCACATCGTCAAGCGGTTCCAGCAGGAAGCGAAGATGTCGGCGAAGCTCGACCACACCAACATCATTCCGATCTATCGCGTCGAAAGCGAAGGCGGCCTCAACTACTTCGTCATGAAATACATCGCGGGCACGTCACTCGAAGACGTGCTCGATCAAAAACAGCCGCTCACGATTGACTATATCCAGCGGGTGCTGTGGGAAGCCGCCTGCGCGCTTGGCCATGCGCATCAGCGCAACGTGGTCCATCGCGACGTGAAGCCCGCCAACATCATGTTCGATCACGACGGCCGCGTGATGCTGACGGACTTCGGCATCTCCAAGGCGTTGCAGGCGGCGAGTGGATTCACCGGCACCGGCATGATCATCGGGACGCCGCACTACATGGCGCCGGAGCAGGCCAAGGGCGGCGCCGTGGACGGCCGCGCCGACCAGTACTCGCTTGGCGTGGTGGCGTACCGGATGATCACCGGCGAGCTGCCCTATACCGGCGACTCCGTTCACACCATCCTCTATAAGCACATCTTCGAGGAAGTGCCGCGCATGAGCGGCAAGCGCGCCGGCACGCCGGAGTTTCTGTCGGTGGCGATCGCGCGCGCTCTCTCGAAAGAGCCCGACCAGCGCTTTCCGACGATGGAAGAATTCGCGACCGCCGTGTGGCCGGAGCAGCCGGTCGCGGTGCCGAAGAAGGGCGCGACCGGCGATCGAAGCGCTCGGCGCCCCGTCCCGCCGCCGGTGCAGCGCACCGCTTCCGCCGACGCGCCCACCGAGGTCACGACCGCGCCGACCACGCCCATTCCCAAAACCGGCTTCAAGGCCCCACCTGATAGGAAGAAGCGCTCCAGCGCCGGGCTGGTCGTCGGAGCGCTCGTGCTCGCGGTTGTCGGCGTCGGCGGGTATCTCGCGTTCGCCAAGAAGAGCGCGCCGCCGCCGAGTGTGTCACCGCCACAGGCGAGTCAGCCACCGGCCGCACCGGTCACCGCTCCGATCGACACCGTCAAGCTCGTGACGCAGCCCGCGCCTCCGCCGCCGCGGCGCGTTACGCCGCCGCCCGCGCCGCCACCGGCGGCCGCCGCGCAGGGGTTCATTTCGGTGAACTCGAATCCTCCCGGCAATCTGTTCATCGACGGCCGCGACCTCGGCTCGGTGCCCGTGATCGAAGAACCGGTTTCGGCCGGGCGCCATACGATTCGGGTCGAGCGGCCCGGCTACAAGACGATGACCGCCGTGATCGATGTCCCGGCGAATAACACCGTCCGCCGGACGTACGTGCTCGAACCGGAGGGAGAGTGATACGCACCTCGACGTGGATGGTCGTCTTCGTCGCGTTGCTTGCCTCTGTTGCTTCCGCTCAAACTATCCAGAATGCCACGCTACGCCGAGCGCAGTCGGCGTTCGACAATCTCGATTACCGCCAGGCGCTGACGCTGGGTCGCGCCGCGCTCCGCGAGCGGCTGACGGGGTACGAGCGCGCCCGCGCGTACGAGCTGCTCGGCTTCACCTACAGCGGCATGGACTCGATCCTGAAATCGGTCGACGCCTTCAAGCAGGTCGTGCTGCTCGAGCCGGAACGCCAGCTCGATCCCAATCGCACCTCACCCAAGGCCCTGAGCGCCTTCCAGGTGGCGCTGACCCAGGTCCTCGTGGTGCGTCAGCTGGTGGTGGACAGCGTGACATTCGTCGGGGGGCAGGGCGCGGTGCCGATTCGCTACACGGTCACGCAGCCCGCGCGCGTCGTTACCCGTGTGCTCGGTGGCGCGTCGCCGATGCGCATCGATTCCACCATCGCCACCGGACAGGTCAACATTCGGTGGCCGGCGCGCACGGCGACGGGCGATCCACTGCCCGCGGGCAACTACACGATCGTGGTCGACGCCGCGGTGGGCCAAAACAGCTTCTCCGCCTCGCAGCCGATCCGCATCGCGCATGGGGTCGTGGATACGGTGGAGCATCTCACGAGCCTGCCCGGCTACAGCTATCTCCCGGAAACCGAAGTGCCGCCCAAGAGCTGGAAACCGATGGGACTCGCGCTCGTCTACACCGGCGCGGCACTCGCGGGCACGTCCGCGCTGTCGAGCGGCGATCTGGGGAAGGTGTCGCTGCGCGAAGGAGCGGTCATCGGAACCGGGATCATCGTGGCAGGATTCGTGATGACCCTCAAGAAGCCGGCGCCGCAGCCGGCGCGCGGCAACATTCTCTATAATCAGCTGCTGCGCGAGCAGATCGCGCGCCGCAACGCCGAGATCGCGCAGGAGAACACGCGCCGGCGGCAGCAGGTCGCGCTGACGGTGGCTCCGATCAGGACGGGAGTTGCGCGATGAAGCGGCCCTTTATCGCCATCGCGGTCTTGCTGTCCGTCAGTCCGACCGTCCGTCTGTCCGCCCAGCATTTCTCGGTCGGTCCTCAAATCGCGTTCGGCGATTACAAAGAGGTCTCGCCCGATCTCCATTACCGCGGCGGCGGCCTCGCGCTCAAGGCGACGTTCTCGTGGAAGAAGCTGTCCGCCGAAGGGGTCGCGTCGAAACTCAAATACAAACCGGAAGGCGGCGCGGCGACGACGGACTTCGACGCGTCCGAAGTCGACGTGCGGGTGCGCTATCTCATCGCGGGGCCAGTCAGCGGTGAGCTCGGATTCATCAATCGCAAAACGGATCCTGAGTTCGAAGCGCAGTCGGTGGGCGCGGTCGTCGTGGGCGCGCGCATCGGATATCTGCTGGGACCAGGGGTCAACCTGTCGCTGAATGGCGGCGTGCTCGCGGGATCGAAGTTCTCCGGCGGCGGCACGGTCTCACCCCTCGGTGCCATTCAACTCGGACTGGGGATGTCGGTCGACGCGCTGAAGGGACGTCTTCAGCTCACGGGCGACTACGGATTTCAGCGCTTCTCGCGAGAAACTGATGACGGGAGCGGGCCGGCGTCGGCACCGATCCAGCAGTCGGTGGGACGAATTGGATTGTCTATCGCCTTCTAGGGCCACAGATCGCGCAGATCAAAAACGGATCAACGCAGACTGCTGCGCTGATCCGTTGTCTATCTGTGTGATCTGCGGCTATGCGCCAGCCGCGATTCGAACGCGGGACCTTCGGCTCCGGAGGCCGACGCTCTATCCAGCTGAGCTACTGGCGCGTTTCTGTCGGACTGTGATCGGTCAGACTGTCTGACA
>Ga0134127_10004304_pt1 | contig 10247 bp, 3 predicted proteins | sample KB31753_FD_96459 | JGI IMG/M metagenome (GOLD analysis project Ga0134127, IMG submission 96459) | Terrestrial soil microbial communities with excess Nitrogen fertilizer from Kellogg Biological Station, Michigan, USA - KB3-175-3 | ecosystem: Environmental > Terrestrial > Soil > Unclassified ...
GCCGGTGACCGGCAGCCCCGGCTCGCTGGTGACGACGACCTCGCTGGGCCGGCTGGCGCTGACCACCGACGCCGCCACGGCCGTCGACCAGCTGCCGAATACCTTCGGCTGCGCCGCGCTGGTCGTCGCGCTCAATTCGACCCGCATCACCGCCAACGGGCAGATCGGCTACTCGATCGCCGGCGCGCCGGAGGTGCTGACGGTCGCCGGGCCGACCAGCGGCTCCACCCAGATGTGGGCGCGCGTGCTCTATCGTCCGTCGGGCCTCACGGATCCCTTCGTGCTCAGTCCGCTCGAGATCAGCCACGTCAAGGCCGCCGGGCCGGACAGCTCGACGGTCTACAGCCTGATGGCGGTCGCCGAGGTGCTCGGCACGTTCGGGCCGGAGGATCTGCTCGCGCAGGACGCGGACATCCAGATCCAGCCGGGGCACACCGGCCTGCACAATGCGCCCTACCCCAATACGCCGTGGGCGCAGCTGGGGCAGGCGCCGCCGTCGCCGGTCCTGGTCGTCGCCGGCACCTACGCTGGCAACAACGTCGGGCAGGATCTGGTGTTCAAAGCGCCGGTGTCGTTCCTGTTCATCCGCCCGCTGAGCGGCAGTAGCGGCGGCGTCCTCTGGTGCTCGAGCCTGATGGGCGCGCACCGCGGCCTCGAGGAGCATCCGGCCGCGAGCCTGATGCCGATCGCGCAGGTGGACAACCTGTTCGCCGAGGGCGCCGGCGAGGACGTGCAGCAGTTCCGCTACCTGATCCGGCTGGGCGACGGCGACACGCAGAACAATGCCACGGGCGTCACCTATGCCTACCTGGCGTTCTGCGATCCGGGGATGCGGTTCTCGCTCAACGGCGCGCTGATGCCGCGCGAGGGGACCGTCGACATCGTCACGCCGCTGGTGAATAGCAATTTCCTCGCGCTCGCGGGGTTCTTCTGGAACGAGCAGATCAGCCTGGCGTCGACCACGCGCACCTATTTCAAGGGCGCGGGCAACGCCGCGGCGAGCATCAGCCAGATGAGCACGGCGGAGCTCGCCAACGCGCTGACGATCGCCATCGGCGCGATCACCGCCAAGACCGGCTATTACACGCTGACCGACGCGCAGCAGATCGCCTTCGCCCTGTTCCGCGCCGACGATGGCAGCGGCGATCCGGGCATCCCGCGGGTGGTGCAGATCCTCAGCTACACCGGGGATGGCGCGGCCTCGCGCACGATCGGGTTCTCGCCCGCGACCGGGCGCCGGCCCATGTGGGCGCTGGTCGTGCCGTGCAACGGCAACGGCGCGATCATGCGCGACCCGTCGCACACCGGCACGACCTCGACGCAGCTGCCGTCGACGGCCAACGCCTCGACCGGGATCACCGCCGGCGCGATCGACAGCATCACGGTCGGCTCGGCGCTCAATACCAACGCCGTCGCCTACAACGTGATCATCTTTCCGGGTGACACGGTCGCCGGCAACAACGGCTGGTCAGTGGCCGGCGAGTTCATGCCGGTCGACCCCGACATGCCGAAGGACGGTCCGTGGGACGAGCCGTTCGAGGATCTCGACGATCCGGGGCCGGTGGTCGTCGTGCCGGAGCCGGAGCCGCCGGGCGGGGCGGACTTCGAGGTCGGCTGCATCGCCGACACGACCAAGATCGGCAACATGGCGCTGTCGCGGATCGGCGTCACCAAGACGCTGAGCAACGTCGGCACCGATCAGGGCGTCGAGGCGGAGCAGATCCGGCTGCACTACACCGAGGTGGTCGGGGCGGTGCTGCGCGCCTTCCCGTGGCCGTTCGCCACGCGCTACGCAGCGCTGACCCTGGTGGGCGGCACCGCGACCGCGGCGGATAACGAGGACTGGCAATACAGCTACCGCGCGCCGACGGACATGAAGTTCGCGCGCCGCTTCGTGCGCCGGGGCACCGGCCTCCAACGCACCTGGGATGATGCGCCGATCACCTTCCGGATCGGCAGCGACGCGACCGGGCCGCTGATCTACACCAACACCGAAGTGGCCGACGCGATCCTCGAATACACGATCTACGTGTCGTGCGCGGCGGGGCAGGGCGATGAACTGTTCCGCTCGGCACTGGCGTGGCGGCTGGCGCACGAACTGGCGCCGGGTCTCGCGCGCGACGAGAAGCGGATGGCGCACGCCTGGGCGATGTATGAACGGCAGATCGCGACGGCGGCGGCGGTGGCGGCCAACGAGGCGCAGCCCGACATCGACCGGCACGATGCCAGCTGGATCCGGGATCGCGACTGATGCCGCAGAGCGTCGTCCAACGCGCCTTTGCCGGCGGGGAGCTGGCGCCGAGCCTGCACGCGCGGGCCGACCTGGCGAAGTATCAGACCGGCCTGCGGACCTGTCGCAATTTCATGGTGCTCAAGGAGGGCGGGATCGCCAACCGGGGCGGCACGACGTTCGTGGCGGCGACCAAGACCGGCGGGGCGACGGTGCAGATCCTGCCGTTCGTCTCGGAGGACGACGGCGAGAGCCTGCTGATCGAGCAGGGCATCGGCTATCTGCGGTTCTACCAGAATGGGGCGCTGTTGTCGGTCGACCTCGGCACGCTCGACGCCTGGGACAACGCGACCACCTACGCGCAGGGCGACGTGATCGCGAGCGGCGGGGTCGGCTACTACTCCAAGCAAAGCGCGAACACGAACCACGCGCCGCCCAATGCAACGTGGTGGCACCCGCTGACCGGCTCGACCTACGAGGTGCCGGCGCCGTTCACGCACCGGATGAATTGGGAGCAGTCCGGGTGCGTGATCACCTTCACCCACAAGGACGAGGCGCCCTACGAACTGACGCCGCTCGGCGATGGGTTCTGGGTGCTGACGCCGGTATCGACCGTGTCGGCCACACCGGCGCCCACCGGCGTCAACGTGGTGCCGGGCGGGGTCGGCGCGCTGCAGGTGGGCTACGTCGTGACGGCGATCGACGCGACCACCGGCGAGGAGTCGATCGCGTCCGGGCAGGCGATTGCCGCCAGCGTGTCGCTGGCGACGGCCGACGCGCCGCATGTGGTGAGCTGGGATCCGGTCACCGGCGCCGACAGCTATGCGGTCTACAAGGATCCCTACGTCAACGGCGTGTATGGCTACCTCGGGCTGGCCGACGGCGCGACCAGTTTTCGCGACATCGGCACCGAGCCGGACTTCGCGCTGACGCCGCCGCTCGACCAGGAGCGCTTCGACGAGGCCGGCGACTATCCGCATGTGAGCGCGCATCATCAGCAGCGCCGGATCTTCGGCCGCACCAACGACGTGCCGGATGGCATCTGGGGATCGCGCACCGGCTACCCGAGCAACTTCGGGATCAGCGCGCCGCTGCAGGACGATGACGCGATCAGCTTCCGGATCGCGGGCACCAACAATCACCCGATCCGCCACCTGACCAGCCTGAAGGCCGGGCTGATCGTGCTGACCGGGGCCGGCGAGTGGACGGTGACGGGGGGCGAGGGCAAGGCGCTGACCCCGTCCGACATCGGCGCCGATCAGGAGGGCTACTCGGGCGCGGCCGACGTGCGGCCGGTGGCGATCGGCAACGCCGTCGTCTACGTCCAGGCGCGCGGGCGCATCCTGCGCGATATGCGGTTCGACCAGCAGGTCGAAGGCCTCGACGGGCGCGACCTGACGATCTTCGCCGCGCACCTGTTCAAGGGCTACACGGTCGGGCGGATCGCCTACCAGCAGGAGCCGGACTCGATCGTGTGGTGTGCGCGCTCCGACGGCACGCTGCTCGGCCTGACCTACCTGCGCGATCAGGACGTGTGGGGCTGGCATCGCCACGACACCGGCGCCAGCGGGCACGTCGAGGATGTGGCGGTGGTGCCGGAGGCCGACGAGGATGCGCTCTACCTGATCGTGCGGCGGACGATCGGCGGGGCCACGGTGCGCTACATCGAGCGGCTGCGCCGGCGCCCGGTGCTGGCGGCGAGCTTCACGGCGGAGTGCATCTTCCTCGATGCGAGCCTGAGTTACAGCGGCACGGCGGTCGCCAGCCTCGGCGGCCTTGGGCATCTGGAAGGGCAGACGGTCGGCATCGTCGGCGACGGCGTCTACCGCGGGACGGCGACGGTGGCGGCGGGCGCGGTGGCGCTCGGCGGCAGCTATAGTGCCGTGCACGTCGGCCTGCTGATCACGGCGGAATTCGAGACGCTCGACCTCGACGTGCAGGGGTCGGCGCTGCGCGACAAGAAAAAGCGCGTGAACAGCGTGACGCTGCTACTCGAGGACAGCGACCGCAGCTACCAGGTCGGGCCGGACAGCGGGCACCTGCGCGCGAACCGGCTGGCGCCGTGGGACGCGACCGCGCGCTACACCGGCCCTGAGGAGATCGCGACGGTGGCCGAGTGGAACGATCACGGGCGCGTGTTCGTCCGGCACACGACGCCGCTGCCGCTGGCGGTGCTCGGGATCGTGCCGAGCGTCGACGTGGGAGGGTAGGGCGATGGGCCTCTTTACCGGCCTGATGATCGCGGGGATGACCGTGCAGGCGGTCAACCAGATCCGCCAAGGCAACGCGGCCGCCCGCGCCGGCAGCGCGCAGCGCGATGTCGCCGAGTCGCAGGCGGAGCTGGCCGACTACAACGCGCAGGTGGCCGACCTGCAGGCGACGGACGCGATCGAGCGCGGCGGCGAACAGGAGAGCAACTTCCGGATGGGCGTGCGCGGGATGATCGGCAAGCAGCGCGCCCAGCTGGCCGCCGGCAACATCGACGTGAGCTACGGCTCGGCGGTCGACGTGCAGGCGGACACGGCCTACATGGGCGAGCTCGACGCGCTGACCATCCGCAACAACGCGGCGCGTGAGGCCTGGGGCTTCAAGCAGCAGGGCGCCGACCTGCGGCGGCGGGCCGAGATCGCGCGCAAGGAAGGCGTCATGCTCGAGCGACAGGGCCGCGAAGCGCGCACGGGCGCCTATTGGGGCGCGGTCGGCACGGTGGTCGGCGGCTCGGCCAGCCTCTACGCGCAGCGGATGGCGATGCGGGAGGATGCGCCCGTGCGGGGCGGGGCGCGGGATACGCGCTTCTCCGGCTTCCCGGCGAGCGTCGGAGCGACAGGCTGATGCCGACGGCACGCTACGGCGGGCGGCGCGTCCAGACCGAGGCCCTGCCGGGCGTCCGGCGCACGGCCGCGGAAACCGAAACCTCCGCCGGGGTGAGCCTTGCCTATCAGCAGGGGCGCACGGCCGAGCAGCTGAGTGGCGCGGTCGGGCAGGCCATGCAGGGAGTCGCCGCGCTGCAGGCCGCGCACGAACGCGAGAAGCAGCGGGCCGATGACACCGCCGTCATGGCGGGCGATACGCGCCTCGGCAAGTGGGAGGTGCAGCGCATCTACGATCCGGAAACCGGCGCCTACACCGTGCGCGGGCGCGATGCGATGGGCCTGCCGGATCAGATCGCCACCGAGTTCGACCAAGTCGCCGGCGAGATCGAAGCCGGCCTGACCAACGATCGGCAGCGGGCGGCCTTCGCCAAGATCAAGGCGCAGCGGGCACTCAACCTCTACGGCACGATCAGCCGGCACGTCTCGCAGGAGGTGCAGCGCTACCAGGCCGAGGAGCTGCAGAACAAGGTCGAAAACGGGATCGAGCTGGCGGTGGCGAACGCGCTCGAGCCGCGGCGCGTCGACGAGGAGGCCGATCTCGTCGTGCGGGCGATCAAGGTCGCCGGCAAATCGCAGGGCTGGGGACCGGAGCAGATCCAGAAGCGGGTCGGTGACGCGCTGACCGCCGTGCATGTCGGGGTGGTCGAGAACCTGCTGGACAACAAGAACGTGACGGCGGCGCGCGAGCACTACGAGGAGAGCAAGGCGCTGATCACCGACCCGAAGCAGCGCAGCCGGATCGAGGGGATGCTGAAGAACGCCGGCGTGCTCGAGGCGTCGCTCAGCGAGGCGGACCGGATCATCGCCGAGGGCGGCACGGTCGACGAGCAGCTCGAGAAAGCAAAAAAGCTCGCGCCCGAGGTGCGGCCGCACGTCGAGCAGCGGATCGAACACATCGAACAGCGCCGCTTGCAGAAGGAAGCGGTCGAGGAGCGCGATCTTCTCGACAAGGCCTACAACCTGGTCCGCGGCGGCACCCAGGTGTCGGATCTGCCGGCGACGATGCAGAGTCGGCTGGGCGCGCACCTGCCGGCGCTCGACAACTACGCGGCCCAGCGCCGGCGCGGCGAGCCGACCCAGACCGACCAGGCGACCTTCTATCAGCTGATGATGCACGCGGCGACCAACCCGGCGCAGTTCGCCGCCGATGAACTGAACCTGCTGAAGTATCGCGACCGCCTGAGCGACAGCGATTTCCAGCAGCTGACGCAGCTGAAGGCCAACATAAAGGCGGGCAACCGCAAGGCGACCGACCCGGTGCTCGAGGGGTTCAGCACCAAGCAGCAGATCCTGCAGGCGGCGCTGACGGCCTACGGGGTCGACCCGACGCCGAAGGAGAACACGCCGGAGGCGGCCTCGATCGCGCAGCTGCAGGGGATGCTCGACCGCCGGATCGAAGCGCTCGGCGGCGACAAGAAAGTCACCAACAGCGAGATGCGCGAGATCCTCGACGGCATCCTGTCGGTCAACGAGACGGTGCCCGGCTCCTGGTGGAACATCTTCCCCTACGGCAAATCGTTCACCGATGTCACCAAGCGCCTGATCGATGTCAGCTACGAGGACATCCCGACCGGCACGCGGGCGAACGTCGAGGAGGCGATGCGCCGACAGGGCCTGCCGATCTCGCCGTCGACCGTGCGCGACTATTACATCGAGTGGCGGCTGCGGCAGCAGAGCCAGCAGAAGGGCCGCCGCTAGATGGGCGCCTTCGATCTCGAGGACGATCCGCAGGCCCCGGCGCCGGCCAACCCGGAGCTCGACTCGCTGCTCGAGTTCGGGCGCGTGCGGCAGCAGGCGCACGAGATCGCGATGCGGCGGTCGGTGCAGCAGACCGCCGACACCAACCCGGAGACGGCCGCCCAGGCGCGCAAGCTGTCGATCCGCCTCGGCGTGCCGGCCGACGTGGTCGCGCGCGACCTGCCGACCTACCAGCGGCAGGATCAGACCGAGAAGCCCTACACGGCGATCCAGCAGCAGACGCCGGCCACGGCGGAGTTCATCAAGGATCCGGCGAAGCTGGCGATCGCCAAGGACGATCTCGAAAACCTCGGCGCGCTCGAGTGGCTGGTCACCGCGCCCCAGCGCGCCTTTGCGCGCGGCGTCAACCAGGTGCGCTTCGCGGAGCTGCGCCACCAAAGCCTGTTCCGTGATCTGACGGTGGCCGAGCGCGGGATGCTCGACACCTATCAGCAGCAGATGACGGCGGGCGGCGAGCTGGGCACCGATGGCTCCTGGTTTCGCGGGGCGGTGCGCGGTTTCGCCGAGCAGCTGCCGAATACCTTCGGCGCGCTCCTCAAGGGCGCGCACCGCGGGGCGCAGTCGGCCGCCTTCTTCGGCACGGCGGGCGCGCTGGCCGGCGCCGCCGCCGGACCCGCCGCCCCGTTCACGGCGGCCACCGGCCTCGCCGCCGGCTTCGAGGCCGGCATGGTCTACGGCTCGGCGGAGTTCGGCTTCCAGCTCGAAAGCGGCCTCGCCTACGACGAATACCTCGGGATGCACGATGAGCACGGCAAGCCGCTCGATCCCCAGGTGGCGAAGGCGGCGGCGCTGGCGGCGGGCGCGATCAACGCCGGGCTGGAAGCGGCGGGCATCGAGGTGCTGGCGAAAACCATCCCCGGCCTGTCGCAGCTGACGGGCGCGGCGACCCGCTCGGCGGTCAAGGAGGCGCTCCGGGTGCCGACGGTGCGGGCGGGCCTGCTGAATGCGGTCAAGAGCTACGGCCACGCGCTCGCGGCGGAGACGGCCACCGAGGTCGCGCAGCGCGCGATCACGATCATCGCTGGCGAACTGGCGAAGTCACAGGGCGGTGTGCGGCCGGCCGGGATGCTCGAGGAGGGCAACGTCAACCTCTATCAGCAGCCGCGCGTGCAAAACCCGGATGGCACGCGGTCGACAGTCGACAGCCTGAGCGTCAATCTCGACGGCCGCGAGGTGCTGCTGCCGACGGTGACGCCGGAGGGGAAGCACTTTACCGGCACGCCCGAGGAGGTCGAGGCGCAGGCGGTCGGGGAGTTCCGGCGCACGGGGCGGCACCTGGGCGCGTTCACCACGCCAGCGGCCGCGACCACCTTTGCGGAGCAGCTGCATCAGGACTACGAAGCGGGCCGCTACGACCAAAGCGGCTTCCTCCGGACACCGGGCGAGATCGCCGGCGACCTGTATCAGGAGTTCACGGGCGCGCTGCAGTCGATGTCGCTCATGGTGCTGCCGGGGCCGACCTTGGCGGTCGCGCACGATCTCCGCCGCGCGCGGGCGGCCGAGCACAATGCCACCTTCTTCAAGGCCCTGGCGCAGGGCGTGAAGCAGTCGAAAACGATCGAGCGGATGCCGGAGGCCGCGCAGGAGCTGCTCGCGCAGGCGACCAAGGATGGCCCACTCGAGCACGTCTACGCGCCGACCTCGACCTTCGCCGAATACTGGCAGTCCCAGAACGTCGACCCGAAGGAGATGGCGGCGGAGTTGACCGGCGACCCGGAGGCCTGGGACACGGCGGTCAATACCGGCGAGGATCTGCGGATCCCAACCGCCCGCTACGCGGTCAAACTGGCCGGCACCGAGCATCACGCCTACTTCGCCGAGGAGCTGCGCCTGCAGCCCGACCAGATGAACCACCGCGAGTCGGTGGCGTTTGCCGAGCAGCTGAAGGCCGCGCAGCGCGAGGCAGCCGAGCCGACCCAGCAGGAGCTCGACCTGCAGCAGGTGCAGGCCCAGCTGAGCGAGCGCCTGACCGCCGCGGGCGTGCCGGCGACGATGGTGCAGAAATACACGGCGGCGGTGCTCGGGTTCGCGGGCACCTTCGCGGAGTCTGAGGGCATCCGACCCACCGACGTGATCGGCCCGATCAACGTGGTGCGGCCGGACCTCGAGCAGGCCCGTGGCGCCGGGCGTGCGGCGACGGCGCCGGCGCTGGGAACGACGGCCGCCCCAGCCGTCGAACCGACGGCCGTGGCCCCGTCCGGCGCCCAGGAGGCCCCGCTCGCAGGCGAGGCTGGGCGCCCTGGCGCGAGCTTCCTCGGGCATGGCCCTGACGGTCCGCTCTACAACTGGGCGCTCCCTGACGGCACCCAGACCACCGGCGACCTCGCCGGGCTGCAGGCGGCGGGGTATGCCGTTCCGCCGACCCCGGAGCCGACCGGCGAGCGCCTGAACGGCGAGCAGCTCCGGGCGCGGGCGCTGGCGGCGCGGGCTGTGGCTGCGGCACCACAGGCGGAGGCGGCGGTCGCGGCGGCGGTTCGGACCGAGCCGGGCGCGGTGCTGCCGGCGGGCACCAAGGACCGGCTGCGCGAGGCGGGTTACAGTCTCGAGGCCATCGACCGCATGACGCCGGCCGAGGCCCGGCAGGCGCTGGTGCCACCGGCGGCGGTCGGCCTGCCGGTGCCGGGCGCGCGGCCGATGTCGGAGTATGCCGCGTCGGACCTGGCGAACGAGGCCGAGCGGGTCGAGGCGATGCAGCGCGGCACGCGGCAGCAGGCCCCGCCGCGGGTGGCGACCGCGCTGGACATCGTCGAGGACGGTGACCCTGCTAAGATAGAAGCCGCCTATGCCCCTGAACCTGTCGCGCGTGAAACAACTGATCCGAGCGGGCTCAGGGACGAGGGCGGCGTTGCGGCAAGCCGCCCGCGAGAACGCGAAACAGATCGCCAGCGGCAAATCCGCCACGACACCCACTACCTCGACATCTTCAGCGACCTCCTTACCGCCGCGCGTGCACTAGACCCCGCGATCGACCCGGAACGCCTCCGCCACGAATTTCAGTTCCGCCTCGCCGCCTACGAGGAGATGCAGCAGCTCGAGGCCGAGAGCGGCCGCGATCCGCTCGACCTCCTGCGCGCGATCAGCGCCGCCGGCGGCATCGGCCCGGAAACCGGCGCGCGGGCGGGCGGCTACACCGGCGAGGTGAAGTGGCTGAAGGACGGCGCCAAGTTCGGGCGCGTGCATGGGGTCCAGGTCTTTCGCGCGCGCTCGGAGGGCAGCGCCACCGGCGCGCGCACGGGCCTGAGCCTCGACGGGATGCTCGAGGCGCTCCGGCAGGAGCCGCGCTTCCAGTGGATCGAGAACATCAACCAGCTGATCGATGTGATCGACGATGCGATCCGGCATCCGCCGGACGTCGACCAGTTCCTCGGCACCGACGACCTGCGCGC
>Ga0134127_10004306_pt1 | contig 10246 bp, 11 predicted proteins | sample KB31753_FD_96459 | JGI IMG/M metagenome (GOLD analysis project Ga0134127, IMG submission 96459) | Terrestrial soil microbial communities with excess Nitrogen fertilizer from Kellogg Biological Station, Michigan, USA - KB3-175-3 | ecosystem: Environmental > Terrestrial > Soil > Unclassified ...
CCGATGCGGAAGCCCATCGCGCTCTGCGTCGCGATCGCGTCCCGGAGCGCCGCCACGCCCGCCCCCACGTCGCCGGCCTGGATTCGGCCGTGGCCCAGCAGGCCGTGGAGAAACGGGAGCATGACCCCGAGCGTGGCCTCCTCTCCGAGGGCGAGGCCACGCTCGCACAGTGCCAGCCCCTCCGCGTGGCTCCCGCGCTGGTAGTGGACGAAGGCCAGGTGCGCGATGACGTGAGCGACGCCGTACGGATGGCGAAGCGATTCCGCGATGCGCACCGCTTCTTCGCCGATCTGGAGGGCCGCGGCGAACCGGCCTTGCTGGGCCCGCGCGCTGGCAAGCAACCCGCGGGCCCCGACCGACGGGAACATGAGCCCGTCTCCGCGAGCCCGCGCGTGATCCCCGTCGAGGAGCTCGAGCATCCGTTGCGCATGCGCCTCCACCCGCGGGAATTCGCCCCAGTACATCGCGGCGGTCGCCATCGTGTAGTGGCTGGCGATGGCGATCCCCGGGTCACCCAGGGTCTCCGCCAGCTCGAGCGCCCTGCGACCGTACTCCCTCGTCTGTTCCGTCTGCCCGGCCAGCCAGAGATGTGCCGCGATGCGGGTCGCCACGATCGCGATGCGGGCCTGGTCGCCCAGCCGGGTCGCCAGCTCTTCCGCCTCGAAGAGTCGCTCGAAGGACCGGAAGCCTTCGCCCGCCGCGAGCAGCACCCGCCGCAGATCGAGCCGGAGTCGATGGCGCGTTCGAGCCGCTCGCGGCCCTCGGGGAGCTGCTCGGCGGCGGCCGCCGCGTCGTCCAGATACGTGAGCGCGTCACGGTAGGCGGAGCGCTCGATACAGCGGCGGCCGGCGGCGTGCGCGTAGACGACTGCCTTGTCCCAGCGCTCGCCCCGGCTGGCATGGTGGGCGAGCCGCTCCATGTGCTCGGCGAGGCGGTCGGCGTGGAGCTCCTCGTGCGCGGTCACCAGGGCGGCGTGCAGCGCGCGGCGGCGGTCGCCGAGCAGGCTGCCGTAGGCCACTTCATGGCTCAAGGCATGCTTGAAAGTGTATTCGAGGTCGGGGAAGATCTGCGATTCGTACAGAAACTCCGCCCCCTGCAGGCGATCGAGCCCGGCGCGCAGCGTCTCTTCCGGCTCGTGCGTGATGGCCTGAAGTAGGGACAGGGGAACGTCCCGGCCGACGACGGCGGCCGCCTGGAGCAGCCGCTTGTCCTCCGGGTCCAGGCGGTCGATGCGCGCCGCGAGGATCGCCTGCGCGGTCGTGGGAAGCGGGAGCGTGCGGATCGGGCCGGCCAGGCGGTAGGCGCCGCGCTCGCCCACGAGCATTCCGGTCTCCGCCAGCGCCCGGACGGCTTCCTCGAGGAAGAAGGGGTTGCCCTGTGTGCGCTCGACGAGCAGCCGCCGGAGGGCACCGAGGCCGGCGTCCACGCCGACAAGCTCGTCGAGCAGCTCGTCGGCGGTGCCGGCCGCCAGCACGTCGAGCCGGAGCTGCCGGTAGTGAGGGTTCCCCTCCCAGGCGTGCGTGTACTCCGGGCGATGGCTGGCCAGGAGGAGCACGCGCGCCGAGGGAATGCCCTCGACCAAGGCGTCGAGCAGAGCCTGGGTCTCCGAGTCGATCCAGTGGAGGTCCTCGAAGACCAGCAGCAGCGGCTGGACCTGGCTCTCGCGCAGCAGCAGCCGCGTGAGCGCCTCGAGGGTCCGCCGCCGGCGCTGCGGGGGATCGAGGCGGGCCCAGCCGAGATCATCCACCGGCACGTCGAGGAGGGCGAGCAGCGCGGGGAGAGTGGCCTCAAGGGCCGGGTCCAGGGCCCGTACCGTGCCGGTGAGCTTCTCGCGGATCTGCCGCGCATCGTCCCTCGGCTCGATCTGAGCGTGGCTCTTCAGCAGCTCGATCACCGGGAGGTAGCCGTTGCTCCTGCCGTACGAGACGGCCGCGGCCTCGAGCACGGCCAGTCGCGGGCCCGGGGCGAGCGGGCCAGCTCCCAGGTGAGGCGCGACTTTCCCAGCCCGGCTTCCCCCAAGACGGTGACCACCTGGCCGTGCCCGGCCCCCGCCCGCGCCAGCGCCTCTCCGAGGAGATCGGTCTCGACGTCGCGCCCGACGAAGCGCGTCAGGCCGCGGGTCGCGGCGGCCTGCAGGCGCGACCGGATGGGGCTCGCGCCGGTCAGCTCGAAGATCTCGACCGGATCCGGCAAGCCCTTCACGTCGGTCGGGCCGAGGGGCAGCACGTGCACGAAGTCCTCGGCCAGGGCGAGCGTCTCGCGGGTGACCCGGATCGTACCCGGCGTCGCCATCTGCTCCATCCGGGCGGCCAGGTGCGTGGTCTGCCCCACCGCCGTGTAGTCCATGCGCAGGTCCGAGCGGATGGAGCGAACGACGACCTCGCCCGAGTTGATGCCGACCCGGATCTGGACGGGAATCCCCGCGCGGAGCCGGAGCCGGTCCGCCTCCCGCTTCACCGTCTCCTGCATCCGGAGCGCGGCGTAGCAGGCGCGCAGGGCGTGGTCCTCGTGGGCAAGCGGCGCCCCGAAGAGCGCCATGATGCCGTCGCCCATCACCTGGTTGACCGTGCCCTCGTAGCGGTGGACCGCCTCCATCATTCGCTCGAGGACGGGGTCCAGGATCTTCCTGGCCTCCTCGGGGTCCCGCCTCGCTAGCAGCTCCATCGAGCCCTTGAGATCGGCGAAGAGCACGGTGACGAGCTTGCGCTCGCCCTCCAGTGCGCTCCTCGAGGTGAGGATCTTCTCGGCGAGGTGCCTCGGGGTATAGGACTGCGGAGCCGCGAACCGGGCGCCGCACTCCAGGCAGAACTTCGCCTGCGGCGGGTTCTCGTGTCGGCACTGAGCGCACTGCATGACCGGCACCTCCACTCGGGCCGGCCGAGCTTAAGCCGGTGGGTCTCCGGCAGTCAAGGATCGAGGATCTATAGTAGAATCCCGCCCGTGGCAGCGCCCCAGGGCATCGACGTCCACGCGCACTTCTTCCCCGAGCGCTTCCTGCGCGCCATCGAGGACGGCGGCGCCCTCTCCGGCGGCAGCATCGACCGCTCGAGCCCGGCCGGGCCCGCCATCGATGTGAGGGGCTCGCGCACCCCGCCGCTCGAGGCGCGCTACTACGACCTGCCCAAGCGCGTGGCCTCCATGAACAAGCAGGGCGTGGCCGTCCAGGCCCTCTCGCTCACCGCGCCGATGGTGTACTGGGCGCAGGGGCAGCTCGGCCGGCGGCTGGCGCGGGAGTGGAACGACGGGGCCAGCGAAGCGCACACCGCCTATCCCGACCGCTTCGTGGTCTGCGCCACGCTGCCCATGCAGGACACCACGCTGGCCCTGGCCGAGCTGGATCGGGCCGCCAAGCTGCCCGGCGTGCGCGCGGTCTACATGGGCACCAACGTCAACGGGCGGGACCTGGACGACCCAGAGTTCTTCCCGGTGTTCGCGCGCTGCCAGGAGCTGGGGCTGCCGGTGGGCCTGCACCCGTTCAACGTCAATGGGGCGGAGCGCCTGCGGCCCTACTACCTGACCAACCTGCTCGGCAACCCGTACGACACCGGGATCGCGGCGGCCCACCTCATCTTCGGCGGCGTGCTGGATCGGCTGCCGAAGCTGCAGGTGATCCTGCCGCACGCGGGGGGCACGTTCCCGCTGGTGTGGGGGCGGCTGCAGCGCGGACAGAAGGTGCGGTCGGAGGCGAACAAGGCGGCCAAGAAGCCGGTGAAGGAGTACCTGCGCCGGTTCACCTACGACACCATCAGCCACGATCCGGGCGCCCTGCGCTACCTCGTGGACACCGTCGGCGCGGACCGGGTGATGCTGGGCACCGATTTCTGCTTCGACATGGGCTACGACCGGCCGCTCGACATCATCCTCGACAAAGGCGTCAAGCTCTCGCGGGCCGACCAGGCCAAGGTGATTCGCGGGAACGCCGCCCGGCTGCTGCGCCTCCGCTAGGATCGGGCTCGGGGCGTGAGCGCCGAGTTCTGGATCGCGCAGTCGTTCAACGGGCTCTCCTACGGCGCGCTCCTCTTCCTGCTGGCCAGCGGCCTCTCGCTCATCTTCGGGGTCATGCGCATCGTCAACCTGGCGCACGGCTCGTACTTCATGCTGGGCGGCTACGTCGGGCTCACGGTGGCGCTGCGCACGCAGAGCTTCGCGCTGGCGTGCCTGGCCGGCGCGGTGGCCATCGGGCTGGTCGGCATGGGCATGGAGCGCTTCTTCCTGCGCCGGCTGCGAGGCGAGACGCTCGGCCAGGTGCTGATGACCATCGGCTTCGCGCTGATCTTCCAGGACCTGGCCCTGCTGATCTGGGGCGGGGACCCCTACACGGTGCCGATCCCGAAGCTGCTGACCGGGACGATGCGCCTGGGCGGCGCGGTGTTTCCGATCTTCCGCATCTTCATCGTCGCGGTGGCGGTGGTGGTGGGGCTGGCGCTCTGGTTGGCGATGGATCGCACCCGGGTGGGCGCGATGATCCGCGCCGCGGTGGACGACGCGGAGATGGCCGGGGGCGTGGGCATCAACGTGCCGCGCGTCTCGCTGTTCGTCTTCGGGCTCGGCGCCGCGCTGGCCGCGCTGGGCGGGGTGATCGGCGGCGGGTTCCTCGGCGTGTACCCGGGCGCGGACTTCGAGGTGCTGCCGTACGCCTTCGTCGTCGTCATCGTGGGCGGGCTCGGCAGCCTGCCCGGCGCGGTGGCGGGGAGCCTGCTGGTCGGGCTGCTCGACAACTTCGGCAAGGCGCTCTTCCCCGAGCTGTCCTACTTCACGCTCTTCGCCCCGATGGCGATCATCCTGGCCATCCGGCCGACGGGCCTCTTCGGCCGCGTATGAGCCGCGCATGATCGCGCGCCGCGCGCTGCTCGCCGCGGTGGTGATCGTGGTCCTCGCGCTGATCGGCCCCTGGCTCCCGGCCTACCCGCTCACCGTGCTCACCCAGGCCCTGATCGTGGCCATCCTGGCCATGAGCCTCGACGTGCTGCTGGGCTACACCGGGCTCTCCTCGCTCGGCCACGCCGCCTACTTCGGGGTGGGCGCCTACGTGGTCGCCATCATGACCACCGAGCACCAGATGGGCCTGCTCGCCTGCCTCGCCGCCGGCGTGGCGCTGGCCACCGTGACCGCGGCGGTCTTCGGGTTGTTTGCCATCCGCGCCACCGGTACCTACTTCCTCATGATCACGCTGGCGCTCGGCATGGTGATCTGGGGGCTCGCGTACCGCTGGGTGTCGCTCACCAAGGGCGACAACGGCATCGCGGGGATCCCGCGGCCCACCCTGTTCGGCCTCGAGCTGGGTGGGCCGGTGCCGTTCTACTACTTTTGCCTGGTGTGCGCCGCGCTGGCCTGGGCGCTGATGGGCCTGCTGGTGATCTCGCCGTTCGGCCTGGGGCTGCGCGGTATCCGCGGCAGCGAGGGGCGCATGCAGGCCCTCGGGTACAACGTGTGGCTGCACAAGTACACCGCCTTCGTCCTCTCCGGAGTGTTCGGCGGCTTCTCGGGCACCCTCTGGGCCTACTACAACGGCTTCGTGAGCCCGAATGACGTCCAGCTCGTGACGTCGGTGGAGACGCTCCTGATGGTGGCGCTCGGTGGCTCCGGCACTCTGATCGGTCCCGCGCTCGGCGCCGGCGTCATCGTGTTCCTCAAGAACTTCGTGAGCGTGTACACCAAGCGCTGGCTGCTCATCCTGGGCGGCGTCTACATCGGCGTGATCCTCTTCGCCCCATCCGGCATCGTCGGCGCCCTGCGCGGCCGCCGCCGCTGACCACGAGGAGCCGGCCGATGGTGGACCTCGCCCTCCGCCTCGACGACGTCTGCCGCGCCTTCGGGGGCCTCCAGGCGGTGGACCGGGTGACGCTGACCGTCCGCCCGGGCGAGCGCCGCGCCCTCATCGGCCCCAACGGCGCGGGGAAGACCACGCTCTTCAACCTGATCGCGGGCGCGATGCCGCTCAGCTCGGGCCGCATCGCGCTCTTCGGGCGGGACGTGACGCACGCCCCCGCGCACCAGCGCGCGGCGTTCGGCCTGGCGCGCACGTTCCAGATCACCAATCTCTTCCCCGATCTCAGCGTGCTGGAGAACTGCCTGCTCGCGGTACAGGCGCATTCGCCGGTGCGCTTCTCGATGCTGCGGCCGGTGGGACGCTACCCGGCCCTGCTCGAGCGGGCCCGAACCGCGCTCCAGCGGCTCGAGCTGGAGAAGCTCGGCCCCGCGGTCGTGCGCAATCTCTCCCACGGCGAGCAGCGCCAGCTCGAGATCGCGCTGGCCCTGGCCGGGGAGCCGCGGGTGCTCCTGCTGGACGAGCCCACCGCCGGTCTCTCGCCCGCGGAGTCGCGCCTGATGGCCGGGCTCCTGCGCCGACTCGACCCCGCGATCACCGTGCTCATGATCGAGCACGACATGGACATCGCGCTCGAGCTGTCCGACATGGTCACCGTGCTGCACTACGGCCGGGTCATCGCCGACGGCCCGCGCGAGCAGGTGAAGGCCGATCCCCAGGTCCGGGAGATCTACCTTGGCGCTTGAGGTGGAGGGCGTCCACACCTTCTACGGCGAGAGCCACGTGTTGCAGGGCATCTCGCTGCGGGTGCAGCCCGGCGAGGTCCTGGCCATCCTGGGCCGCAACGGGATGGGCAAGACCACGCTGATCCGCACCATCGTGGGCTTCACCGCGCCGCGCGAGGGCCGCGTGCGCTACAAGGACACCGAGATCACGCGCCTGCCTCCGTTCCGCATGGTGGAGCTGGGCATGGCCCTGGTGCCGCAGGGCCGGCGCGTCTTCCCGTCGCTGAGCGTGCGGGAGAACCTGGAGGTGGCGCGCCGGGGCGCGGGCCGATGGAGCCTCGAGCAGGTGTATGCTTTATTTCCAAGGCTGCGCGAGCGCGCGGGCAACCGCGCGAACAAGCTCTCGGGCGGCGAGCAGCAGATGCTGGCGATCGGGCGGGCGCTGATGTCCAACCCGGAGCTCCTGCTGATGGACGAGCCGACCGAGGGTCTGGCGCCGCTGCTGGTGCGCGAGGTGGGGCGGGTGATCGCGGAGCTCAAGCGGAGCGGGCTGTCGATCCTGCTGGTGGAGCAGAACCTGGCGCTGGCCCTGTCGGTGGCCGACCGGGTGCACGTGCTGAGCCGGGGGCAGATCGTCCACACCGGGACGCCCGCCGAGCTGATGACCAATGACGACGTGAAGACGCGCTACCTGGGGGTGGCCTGATGCGCTTCGGGACCTACTTCTTCCTGCAGGCTCCGCCGGGCCAGCGCCACGCCGATATCATCGCGCGCGAGCTCGACCAGATGGCGTGGTCGGAGGATCTGGGCTTCGACGAGGTGTGGCTCACCGAGCACCACTTCATCGACTACGGCCTCTCGGTGGACCCGGCCACGCTCGCCTGCGCGGTGGCCTCGCGGACGTCCCGGATCCGGATCGGTCTCGCCGCCGCGATCTTGCCCTTCCACGATCCGATCCGGCTCGCCGAGCAGATGGCCCTGGTGGACATCATCTCGAAGGGCCGGCTCGACGTGGGGATCGGCCGGGGCAACCGGCCGTCGGAGTTCCGCGGCTACCGCATCCCGCAGGTGGAGAGCCGGGAGCGCTTCGACGAGGCCGCGCACATCATGGTGCGCGCCTGGACCGAGGAGCGGTTCAGCTACGACGGCCGCTTCTTCCAGCTCGACGACGTGCGCGTGATCCCCAAGCCCGTGCAGAAGCCGCATCCGCCGGTCTACCAGGTGTGCGTGTCGCCCGACAGCATCGAGGGCACCGCGCTCCGCGGCTGGCCCATGCTCAACTCGATCCTCTTCGGCGGCGTGGAGCAGCTCGCGGCCAGCCGCGACCGCTACGTGGCGACGCTGCAGAAGGCCGGCCGCAGCCCCGCCGACATCGCGGGGCTGCTCGCCCGGTGGGGCGTCTCGCGCCAGATCTACGTGGCGCCCACCGACGCGCAGGCGCTGGCCGAGGCGAAGGACGCGGAGATGTGGTACCAGGAGTCGTTCCGGAAGTTCGTGATCCCCGAGCGGATCGAGGACAGCCATCCCGCGCTGCAGCCGGGCTTCCGGGCCATGGCGGAGCGGCTCTCGAAGATCACGTGGGACGGCCTCGTGGCCGAGACCCTGGCCTTCGGCTCCCCGGACACGGTGGCGCGCCACATCGAGCAGATGCGCCAGATGGGCGTCGGCCAGGTCCTGTGCTGGATGAGCTTCGGCGGTCTGCCCGAGGAGAAGGTGCGCCGGTCCATGGAGCTATTCGTCCGCGAGGTCATGCCGCGCTTCCGGTAGGCTCCACGTGCCGCAGCTCTACGACCAGATCGGTATCGGCTATCGCGCTCTGCGCCGCCCGGATCCCCGCATCGCCGACGCGATCGCCCAGGCACTCGGTCCTGCCGCCTCGGTGGTAAACGTTGGCGCGGGCGCCGGCTCCTACGAGCCCGCCGACCGCCGCGTGGTCGCGGTGGAGATCTCGAACGAGATGATCCGCCAGCGCCCCATCGGCGCCGCTCCCGTTGTCCAGGCCTCCGCCACCGCGCTGCCGTTCCGCGCGGGCGCCTTCGGCGCGGCGCTGGCCGTGCTCACCGTGCACCACTGGCCGGATCGCGCGCAGGGCCTGGGCGAGCTGCGCCGCGTGGCCCGCGATCGCGTGGTGATCTTCACGTGGGTGCCGGTGCCGGACGCGGCCTTCTGGCTGGTCGAGGAGTACTTCCCGGAGCTGGCGGTGCTCGACCGTGGGCTCTTCCCCACACTCGAGGAGATGCAAAGCATCCTGGGCCCGATCGAGGTCCGCCCGCTGGCGGTTCCGCACGACTGCACGGATGGCTTCCTCGGCGCGTACTGGCGGCGCCCGCACGCCTATCTGGATCCGGCGGTCCGCCGTGCGATCTCCACCTTCAGCCGGCTCCCCGACGCGGAGCCCGGCCTGGCCCGGCTGCGGCGCGATCTGCAGGACGGCACGTGGACCGGGCGGCACGGCGCTCTCCTCACCCGCTCCGAGCTCGACCTGGGCTACCGCCTCGTCATTTCCCGCCCCTCTCTCCCTTCAGGGGAGAGGGCAGGCTGAGGGGGCGGAGCGCTCAAGTCCCCGCGAGCCGCGTCACGACCGGCGCGAACGCCTCCATGTCCCGCTCGAACACCGTGAGATACGAGATGCCGTACCGCTCTCGCCGCTGTTGCAAGGTGTCGCAGATCTGCTCGATTGTTCCCAGGAGCACGTAGGGTGTCTCGAGCACGACCTCGAGGGCCACCTTGAATCTGGCCGCGAGCTGATCGGCGGCGACCGTCCGCCCCTCGCCGACTCCGACGGCCTGGATCAGCGCGTGGAGCTCGAGCGAATCAAAGCGCGCGCCGGCGGCGGCGCGGACCCAGTCGATCTTCTCCCGGGTCGCGGCGTCGCTCAGGTCGGTCAGGTCGAGCCCGCCGCCGTCCCGCCGCGCGCGTGGCACCAGCCCGACGATCGAGGCCTCGCGCGCGGCGAGGGTGAGCGTGCGCCGGCCTCCCCCGCCGATCGCGAGCGGCGGGTACGGGCGCTGGACCGGCGTCGGGCGCCCCTCCAGGTCGGCGACGGTGTAGTGTCGGCCCGCAAACGTCACGCGCTCGCCGGCGAGCAGCCCTTTGATGATCGTGACCGCCTCCTCGAGCCGCTCGACCCGCGTGCCCGGCGCATCGAATGGGATGCCCGCCTGGTCGTACTCCGCGCGCAGCCATCCGGCCCCGAGCCCGAGCTCGAACCGCCCGCCCGAGAGGACGTCGATGGTGGCGGCGTCCCGGGCCAGCACCGCGGGATGGCGGAAGTCGTTCGAGAAGACGAGCGAGCCCACGCGCAAGCGCGTGGTCGCGAGCGCGGCCGCGGTGAGGGCGGGAACGGGTGCGAGGTGGTCGCGGAAGTGGTCGGGCACGACGAGGATCGAGTACCCGAGCCGCTCGACGCGGCGGGCCCGCTCGATCCAGTCGGTGCCGGCGTCGGGCGTGGGCGCGGTAACTCCGAAGCGAAATGGCCGACGGGGCACCGTCACACCACCTTGTAGACGTTCACCTCTTCCACGCGGCCCTTGACGCGCACCGCGGGAAGCTCCTCGACCGCGATCGACCCGTCGAGCCGGCGGTGGGTGGCCTCGCTGATCAGGATGTCTGCCTTGAAGTCCTTGGTGAGCCCCTGGATGCGCGAGGCGAGGTTGACCGGATCGCCGACCAGCGCGTAGGAGAGGCGCTCGGCGCCGCCGATATTGCCGGCCAGCACGGTGCCGGTGTGGATGCCGATGCCGTTGCGCAGCGG
>Ga0134127_10004307_pt1 | contig 10245 bp, 10 predicted proteins | sample KB31753_FD_96459 | JGI IMG/M metagenome (GOLD analysis project Ga0134127, IMG submission 96459) | Terrestrial soil microbial communities with excess Nitrogen fertilizer from Kellogg Biological Station, Michigan, USA - KB3-175-3 | ecosystem: Environmental > Terrestrial > Soil > Unclassified ...
CAGGATCCAGCGCTGGCGGTGGTTGTCGTTGGTCTGTTCGGGGCCCACGATGGCGCCCACGCTCAGCGAGAGCTCCTTGCTGGGCGCGACGAGGAAGCCGCCCGTGAAGGACGGACGGCGATTGTTGTCCTCGCTGGTATCGGATCCCGTGACCGCGCCGGCCTGGACGGTGAGCCAGTCCGTGAACGAGTAGCTGATGAGCCCGCCGGTATGGGTGAACGGACCGGCCAGATTGAAGAGAACACCGCGGGAGAAGTTGAGGTTGTTTGGCGACTCGATCACCTCGTAGCCGAGGAGGCTCACCCACTTGCCGCCCTTGACCGTGATCCCGGAGCCCAGGGGGATCTTCACCGAGACATAGGCTTCCTGGAGGTCGAAGTAGGGTGTGTTCCGGAAGGGGAACTCGTCGTCCTCGTCGCGGAAGATGCCCAGCGAGTGGTTCTTCTGGGAGTCCCGCCCCGTCGTCACCACCAGCCCGAAGCCGAACGGGTAGCGCTCGGACGGATCCTTCTTGAGGGAGAATTCCGCGATATTGAACGTGAAGCCCTCGTAATAGTCGTAGACGCGCAGGTCGTTCACGCCGCCGCGGCTGGCGCCCCCCACGTTCCAGGTGAAGCTGCGCTCGATATAGGCGAAGAGCTTGAGCTCGTCTCGGAAGGACGGGGGCTTGGTCTCCGCGGCGGGCGCGTCGGCCGGCGTCTGGGCGAGCGCGCCGCCCGGCCAGAAGCCGAGAAGGCCCGCGAGGAGTGCCAGGAGCGGGAGGGACCGGGCGCCCATGAGTGGGGGGATTCTACTCCGGTGGCGTCCGGCTTGCCGGGCGAGGCCGGCGCATGCGACGCTCCGTCGCGGAGGTCTCGCCGATACCCATCTCGCTCGCGACCCGCTCGCTGGCCGCCACCTTCGTCTCGCTCGCACTGGCCTACGGCATCTGGTACAGCTACAGCGTCTTTCTGGTGGCGCTGCTGCGCGAGTTCGGCTGGAGCCGCTCCGTGCTCGCGGGCGCCTTTTCCATCTTCACGCTCGTGCACGGCGCGGCGGGCTTACCGCTGGGCTGGCTCGCGGATCGGGTGGGCCCGCGCCGGATCATCATGGTGGGCGGGGCGCTCCTGGGGCTGGCGCTGTGCCTTGACGCGGCGGCCACCCGCCCGTGGCACCTCTATGTGACCTTCGGCCTGCTGACCTCCGCCGGCGTCGCGCTGGCGGGCTGGGTGCCGGCCGTCATTCTCGTCCAGCGCTGGTTCCCGCACCGCGTGGGCACCGCCATCGGCATCACCTCTTCCGGTATCGGCACCGGCATCTTCCTGGTGGTGCCCACCTGCCAGTGGCTCATCGACACGGTGGGCTGGCGCTGGACCTGGCGCATCGCCGGGCTCGTCCTCTGCGCGTGGATAGTTCCCGCGGCGCTCTTCCTCATCAAGGACCCGCCCCGCGCGAGCGTGCGCGCGACCGCGGTGCCCCTCGACGAGGGCCTGTCGCTGCATGACGCCCTTGGCTTGCCGGTGTTCTGGCTGCTCGGGCTGGCGCAGGCGGCGACGTCCTTCGCCAACCAGATGCTCCTCGTCCACCAGGTGGTCTATCTCGTGGACCACGGCATCACCACGCTCATCGCCGCCTCCGTGGTGGGCGTGGTCGGCCTGTCGAGCATGGTGGGCAAGGCGGGCGGCGGCTGGCTCTCGGATCAGATCGACCGGCGCATCACGTTCACCATCTCCGCCGCCGCGGTGGGAGCCAGCATCGGGGTGCTGGGACTGCTCGCGCTCTCCCCCTCGGCGGCCTGGGCATATCTCTACGCGGTCCTCATCGGCGTCGGCTACTCCGCGCCGGCGGCCATCTTCCCCGCGCTGGTCAGCGATCGCTTCCGCGGCCGGCACTATGGCGCCATCTTCGGCGCGTTGAGCGTGGCCAATGCGCTGGGCGGCGGGCTGGGCCCCTGGGTGGGCGGCCGCGTCTTCGACACCTACGGCACCTACGCGCCGGCCTTCATCGCCGCCGTGATCGGCGCGGCGGTCTCGACGGCGGCGATCTGGGGCGTCGGGCGCGGCCGGCCCGCGGCGCCCACGCCCGGCGCCCGGAGTTGAAGCGGCCGGGCGAACCTGGGACAATCCCGTCATGAAAACCTTATGCGCCGTCCTGCTCGCCTTCACGCTCTCGACCCCTCCCGCGCTGGCCCATCACGGCTGGAGCGGGTACGACGGCGACAAGACCATGAATCTCACCGGGACCATTCGCGAGGCCGGCTACGAGCATCCGCACGGCTATGTGAAGCTCGAGGTGCCCGGCAAGACGTGGTTCGTCGTCCTCGCCCCACCCTCGCGCATGGAGAACCGCGGGCTCCAGCGCGCCGCGCTCACCGCGGGCAAGACCGTGACCGTGGTCGGCTACCCGAACCGCACCGACCCCAACGAGCTGCGCGCAGAGCGAATCACGCTGGACGGCAAGACCACCGAGCTCCGTTGATCCACGATCCGCAGGCCGCCGCCTGGCTGGTCTGGCTGGAGTCGAGCGCGCTCGCGATCGCGATGCGCAAGTGGATGTGGCTCTACCCCGCGGTGGAGATCGCCCACATCATCGGCATCGTGGCCCTGGTGGGCGGCGCCGTCCTCTTCGACCTGCGGCTCCTCGGCTTCTCGCGCAGCCTCCCCGTCGCCACGCTGGCCCGGCACCTCCTGCCGTGGTCGCGCGTGGGCCTGGGGCTGATGGCCCTGTCCGGGGCCCTCATGTTCGCCGCGCACGCGACGGAGTGGGCAGAGAACCCCGCCTTCCGTCTGAAGATGCTCCTCATCATCGCCGCCGGCCTGAACGCGTGGGCTTTTCACCGCTGGCCCTTCCGCAGCGTGGCCGGCTGGGACCGTGAGGTCCCCGCCCCGCTCCGGGCCCGCGCCGCCGCCGTCCTCTCCATCGCGCTCTGGCTGTCCGTGATCGCCTGCGGCCGGCTCCTCGCCTACCTCTGACCTGGTTCGCGCTCGCCCTCGGCGCCGCCCTCCTGCAGGCGACCCAGATCGCCTTCGTCAAGGGGCAGGCGCGCAACATCCCGCCGCTCATCATGGTGTTCTGGACGCAGGCGATAGGCGTCACGGCCTGGGCTCTCGGCCTCTGCGTTACCGGCACGCCCATCCACGTGCCCACGCACATGTGGGGGTGGATCGCGCTCGCCTCGCTGTGCGGGGGCGCCTACTCCTATCTCCTCACGCGCGCGAGCAGCCGCGGCGACATCTCCATCGTGGGCCCGGTGCTGGCGCTGGCGCCGATCTTCTCCATCCTGCCCGACTGGTGGCTCACCGACACGCTTCCTCGCGGCGTCGGCTGGATCGGCGTCGGCCTCTCCGTGGTGGGCACCGCCGGCCTCAGCCGCACGCCGACCCGGCGCATGGATCTCCGCGCCCTCTTCTCCCGGGGCGACGCGCTGGACGCCCTGGGCTCGGCTTTCTTCCTGGGCGTGCTCGCCGCCGTCGACCGGCGCAATGTCCTGGCCATGAGCGTGCCGTCCTACTTCGTCGCCGCCTACGGCGTGATTGCGGTCCCACTCCTGGCGCTCGTGCTGGCCCGCGCCCCCCACGCGCTCGGCGCCTCGTTGCGCCCCGCTCAGCTCACGCGCGTCCTTGGCCACGCGGCGATCGTCCTCTCCGGCACCGTCTTTCAAGTCCTCGCCCTCGCCCTTGCGCCCGCCGCCTACGTCTCCTCGATCCGGCGGGGCTCCGCCGTCTTCACGGTGCTGCTGGGCCGGGCGATCTTCAAGGAGGAGGGCATGGCCGGACGCCTGGCCGCCGCGCTCCTCACCGTGCTGGGCGCGGTGTGCCTGCTGCTGGCGCGGTAGCCGACCTGGTTGTGATATAGCTCGGAAATCGTCCTGAGCGAACGACGTCGGGAGGAACACGCGAAATGTCTGATCACACTCGCCCGGGTCTCTGCCGGCTCATCGCACGATTCTCCGTCATCGCTTCGGTAGGGGTGGGCGTTCTCTCGCTGCCGTTTCTCGCCGACGCACAGCCCGCGCAGAAGGTCTTTCGCGTCGGTTACTTGTCGGCCGCCGGTCGCACTCCCGACGATGGGCCACCCGGCGCGTTTCGGGAAGGCTTGAGAGGCCTCGGCTATGTCGAGGGCCAGAACATCACGTTCCAGACGCGCTTTGCGGAGGCCAAGTTCGAGCGGCTTCGAGACATGGCGGCGGAGCTCGTACGACTCAAGGTCGATGTCCTCGTGACGCAAGGGGGCGCCGCGGCAGCGGCGGCGAAGCAGGCAACCTCGACCATTCCGATCGTCATGGCGCTGGCCTCGGGGGACGCGGTGGCGACCGGGCTCATCGCGAGTCTCGCGCGCCCGGGGCACAACATCACCGGACTGACCGACGAGTCCGTCCTGCTGAGCGCCAAGCGGATGGAGCTCCTCAAGGAGGCGGTCCCCAAGGCAGCGCGCATCGCCATTGTCTGGAACGAGAACGACCAGGGGATGACGTTGCGTTACCGCGAGATCGAGAAGGCGGCGCGGCTCCTCCAGGTGGAGGTGCAAGCGCTGGGCGTGCGTGAGCCCGACGATTTCGATGCCGCGTTTTCCAGGATGGCTCGGCAGCGGCCGGACGCCATGTTTCTGGTGGCGGACGCGCTCACGAACCTGAACCGCAAGCGCTTCATCGAATTCGCGGCCCTGCAGCGCATTCCCGCCATGTATGAAACCGACCAGATCGTCCGCGAGGGCGGGCTCATGTCGTACGGGCCCCGCTCCGGGGACAGCTTTCGCCAGGCGGCGGTCTACGTCGACCGCATCCTCAAAGGGGCGAATCCGACCGACTTGCCGGCACAGCAGCCAACGGCCTACGCCCTCGCCGTCAATCTCAAGACCGCGGTGACGCTGGGACTGACGATCCCGCCCTCGCTGCTGGTGCGGGCAGACGACGTGATCCAGTAGGCGGGGCTACTGCGTTACCCACGCTCCGATCTTCGCCACCACGTCGCTCTCTATCCCCGCGTAGCCGTGATAGGCGAAGGCTTCGCAGGGGTCGCCCTTGCTGGTCCCGCCCTCGAAAGTCAGAAGCTCCTTACGAGGCGTCGCGGTGAGGCGGCCCATCAGGGCATTCATATCCGAGTAGCGGCAGAGGGCGCAGCCGTCCAGCTTGTGGTGGACGACGAGGACCGGAATCTTGATCCGGTCGATCGGCATATCCGGGACCGGACGCCCCTTCGGATCGGTGAGGATGGTGGAGGTCAGCACGATGCCGTCGGGCCCGCCCTCCGATAGCGGCAGCGACGTGGCGAGGCTCCCCGCCGACTGCGTGCCGCGGCTCGTGCCCACCAGCCAGACCGGCACCGGCGCTTCCTTCCGGAGCCACGCGATCACCGCCTTGACGTCGGCCGCGTGCTCTCGCGTCTGGCGGAAGCCACCCAGATAGGGCGGAGTCTGGCGGTCGGAGGGCGCGTCGATCACCGCCACCAGCAGGCCCTGCTGCGCGAACAGGGCGCGCGTGCGCACGAGGAAGTTCCCCTTGCCCCAGCTGATGTCGCCCTGCGGGGTGAGCCGGAGGCCGCCGTCACCGCCGGCGAAGAGGATGACGGTCGCCCTGGGCTTCTCCGGCCCGAGGACGAGGATGCGCTGGGTGACTCCGGGCCGCGTGGGAATGTCCACCACGCGCTCCGTCTGCGCCCAGGCCGGCGCAACCGCGATGCCAAGAATCAACGGGACCATCCGGAGCAATCGCCCCAACACAACACCTCCCGCCGATGACATAATCTCCCCCACGCGTCCCTTATACCGCGACCTGCCCCGACCCGCAGCACCATGAGGAGGCCGACCAATGAAGTTCGGCGTGGTGATCCCGATCTGGCGGTTGACGATGGCGGACGCCGAGCGCATCACCCTGCGAGCGGAGGAGCTGGGCTGGGACGGCGTCTTCGTGCCCGACCACATCATGGCCAAGCCTGCCACGACCCAGCACTACGGGCCGACCTGGCCGGATCCGTTCGCGCTCCTGGCCTTTCTCGCCGGCCGCACGCGGCAGATCCAGGTGGGCGCGAGCGTCATCGTGCTCCCCTACCGTAATCCGCTCGTCGCCGCGAAGTCGGCGGCCACGGTGGATCAGGTCTCGGGCGGGCGCTTCATCTGCGGCATCGGCGTGGGCTGGGACGAGGCCGAGTTCAAGGACCTGGGTCTCCCCTTCCGCGAGCGCGGCGCCATGACGGACGAATATCTCAAGATCATGAAGACCGCGTGGGCGGCGGACATGCCGGAATACAAGGGGCGCTACATGAGCTTCAGCGGCGCCACCTTCTCGCCGCGGCCCCGGCAAGCGCCGAATCCGCCCCTGTGGGCGGGCGGCGCGCCCGGCGCGCTCTCCGCGCCCGCGATGCGGCGGGCGGCCACCCTCTGCGACGGCTGGCATCCGCTCGGGCTCGGCTGGGCCGATCTCGAGAAAGGAATGGCCACGGTGAAGGAGCTGGCCAAGAGCGCGGGCCGGCCCGCGGGGGCGGTGCGCTTCTGCCCCCGCAATGGGCTGGCGCTGGGCGCCAAGGCGGGCCCGGAGCGCGCGCCCTATGAAGGCGCGCCCGACCAGGTGGCGGCGGACGTGAAGCGAGCGGCGGGGCTGGGCTGCGAGTGGATCACCTTCGACATGCCGAAGGCGGATGTGCCGGGCATGCTCGCGGTGATCGAGCGCTTCGCGAAGGAAGTCAAGCCGGCGACGGCATGAAGGGGCTCAGGATCGGAGGCGGAGGCCACCGATGATACTTGCCGCGCGCGCGGCGGTGGTGCTCGTGGCTCTGCTCCACTTCTATTTTCTCGTGCTGGAGATGTTCATGTGGGACAAGCCCTACGGGCTGCGCGCCTTCGGCAATACGCGGGAGCGCGCGGCCATCACCAAGGCGCTCGCCGCCAATCAGGGGCTGTACAACGGGTTCCTCGGCGCGGGGCTCCTGTGGGGGCTCAGCCTGGGGCCCGCGGGGCGGCACATCGTGATCTTCTTTCTGGCCTGCGTGGTGGTGGCGGGCGTCTTCGGCGCGCTCACCGCGAGCCGGAAGATTCTCTGGGTGCAGGCGGTGCCGGGCGCGATCGCGCTCCTGCTCGTGCTCTTTTCGTGACGCGGGCGCGGGCCGGCTTCAGGTCCGGGGGGCGGGCTCGGTCGCGGTGGTCAGCGTGAACGAGCGCCGCGCCGCCGTCTGATTCTCGTAGATCGAGCCCTGATTGCGCGCGGGCGGCAATGGCAGGCGCACCGGCACCGGCGTCACCCGGGGCTCGATGGTCCCGGTCCCCGCCACCAGGCGCTTGTCGAAGTCCTCGAGGGACGGCGCGTTGAGCAGGGGCCACGCGTCGGCGGCGGCATACTCGAAGAGCAGCAGCGAGCGCGGCAGGCTCGAGACGTTCTGCGCGGAGCCGTGGAGCAGGCGCACGTGGTGGAAGGACATCGAGCCCGCGCGGCCGGTCATCGGCACCGCACGCGCCACCTCATCCTTGACCGCCGCCGGATCCACCGCGCCGCAGAAGTAGCCGTCCGCGTGGTGGTCGAAGATGGGGCCCCGGTGGCTCCCGGGCACCACCATGAGGGGGCCGTTGTCGCTGGTGGCGTCGTCCAGCATGATGCCCACCGCCAGGATGTCGTCGTTGGTGTGCGGGTAGAACGCCCAGTCCTGATGCCACTCCACCGGGGACCCGTACTTCGGCGACTTCATGTTGAGCTTGGAGCCGTGCAGCCGCACCCCCGGGCCGAGCAGGGCTTGCAGCACGGCGAGCAGGCGCGGATGGCGGGTGAGGCGCTCGAAAGCGGGCAAGAACTTGTGTGGTGTCTTGATGCGGCGCACCCGCGGATCATCGGCGCGATGGCCGGGCTCGAGGTCGTACACGTCGGTATGCGAGGTCACTGCGCGCGCGCCCTCGAGGATCACCGCCAGATCGCGGCGCAGGACACCGAGCGTCTCCGGCTCGAGCACGTCGGGGACGACGAGATAGCCTTGCTCACGGTAGAACGCCACGTCGCGCTCACTGATCATCGGGGTCTCCCGGGCGGGTTCGCCATGCCGAATGCGTCGCGCTTCTGCCTCCAGCGTACCACGCCGGGCCGAACCGGGCGCTTGACAGGCCGCTGCCGCTGACCGACATTCAAGGCGCAACGATGCACCCAGGCACGCCATGATCAACGCAGATCAAGGGAGACCCACCATGCCGTCTCGTCACCTCAGTCGCCGCACCGTCCTTGCCGGCGCCCTCGGCGCCTCCGCCGCCCTGGCCCTGCCCCGCCTCGGCTTCCCGGCGGTGAAGAAGGGGACCAGCCTCCGGCTCTGGATCCTCAAGACCTACGTGGAGCCGACCAACAAGGCCATCGAGGCGAGCGCCCAGCGCTGGGCGCAGAAGCACGGGGCCGCGGTCACCGTCGAGTACTTCACCTTCGAGGACATGCAGACCAAGTACGTGGCGGCGATCGAGAGCAACAGCACGCCGGACGTGGGCCAGCTCGAGACGAGCGCCCCCTCGCGCTTCGCCGGCATGGGCCAGCTTCTCGACCTCACCTCGTTCTCCAAGCAGATCGACAGCCAGGCGGGCAAGGCGCCCGCCAACGTGGCGCCGGTGACCATGATGGACGGGAAGGTGTACTCGATCCCGTGGTACGTCATGGGCGCCTTCTGGTACGTGTGGCGCGACGTGTTCGAGAAGGCCAAGGTCAAGCTCCCCGGCACCTTCGCCGAGGCCAAGGAAGCGGCGCAGGCGCTGACCCGGCCCAAGGACAACTTCTACGGGATGGGGCAGAGCTGGAACCGCACCGCCGACGGCTACGGCGTCATGCAGAGCCTGATGTACTCCCACGGCGTGGGCTGGGCGGGCAAGGACGGAAAGTACAAGTCCATCAAGACCTCCCAGATGCAGACGGTCATGAAGTGGGCCACCGACATCTACACCAACCAGCTCCAGCCCGCCGACACCCTCACCTGGACGGGCTCGGGCAACAACGAGAACTTCATCGCCAAGAACATCGCGCAGACCTCCAACGGCCCCAGCATCACCTTCGCCATGGAGAACGCGGTGGCCAAGGCCACCGACGCCAAGGACAAGAAGATGAAGGAGGACGCGCTCGCGAATCACGTGGCCCTGCCCCACCTGGGCGGGCCGGACGGGCGCCGCATGCAGGCCATCGCGATGTCCATGGGCGTCTTCAAGGGCAGCAAGGACCCGGAGGCCGCCATGAGCCTGATCGCCCATCTCGTTTCCCCCGAGGAGACGGTGATGGTGATGAAGGATTCCTACGGCCAGTTCGCGCCGGTGCTGGAGAAGGCCAAGACGGCCTCCAAGGACTACTTCAACAAGAACGAGAACTACCGGACGTTCGGCCGCGCGGCGGAGTGGTTCGCGCCCACCGGGTGGCCCGGGCCCGTCACCGCGGCGGCGGCGGAGGTGCAGGCGTCGAACGTGCTCACCGATGCGCCGGCCAAGGTGATCGTGGACAAGTGGTCGGTGGATCAGGCCATCGAGTGGGAAGACAAGAAGATCAAAGAAATCTACGACACCCTTCGCGCGTGACGCGGGACGCGGGAGCGCTCGCCCTGGGCGCTCCCGCGCCGCGCCGCCGCCGGCGCGGCCGCCAGCGGAATCGCGACCTCGGCACCGCCGCCCTCTTCCTCCTCCCGCTCTTCGTCCTGGTGCTGGGGCTGATCTTCTACCCCTTCTACCGGGCGGTGTGGCTGTCCTTCACCGACAAGCTCGTGGGCTATCCTGAGCGCTTCGTGGGCCTCCGGAACTACGAGTACCTGGCCCAGGACGATGCCTTCCATCAGGTCATTCGCAACAGCTTCGTCTTCACCGTGGTGTCGGTGGGGCTCAAGATCGTGACCGGGATCGGGATGGCCCTCGTCCTCAACAGCATCATCCGAGGGCGCAACTTCTTTCGCGGCCTCTTCCTCCTGCCCTGGATCACCTCCACCGTCATCATCGCGCTCACCTGGCGGTGGATGTTCGACGCCTTCCCCGGGCGCGGCTTCTTCAACAGCGTGCTGCTGGACATGGGCCTCCTCCGGCAGCCCATCGCCTTCATGGCCACGCCCGAGGGCGCCATGATGGCGGTGATCGTCGCCAACTGGTGGCGGGGCTTCCCCTTCTTCGGCGTGTCCTTCCTGGCCGGGATGGCCAGCATCCCGCGCGAGATCTACGAGGCGGCCTCGGTGGACGGAGCCGGCGCGGGGCGGCGCTTCTGGCACATCACCTTGCCCGGGCTCAAGCACGTGATCATCGTCACCACCCTGCTCTCCTTCATCATGACCATCAACGACTTCAACA
>Ga0134127_10004309_pt1 | contig 10244 bp, 12 predicted proteins | sample KB31753_FD_96459 | JGI IMG/M metagenome (GOLD analysis project Ga0134127, IMG submission 96459) | Terrestrial soil microbial communities with excess Nitrogen fertilizer from Kellogg Biological Station, Michigan, USA - KB3-175-3 | ecosystem: Environmental > Terrestrial > Soil > Unclassified ...
CCTGTAGCTGATAGCTCGTAGCGCACGCGGCTACTGACTACCGGCTTCCAGCTACCAACTGGGAACCTTCAATGTAACACGCGGATGGGGGAGCGTAAAGGACCGAAGCGGGCGACTTACTGCGGATCTTTCGGCGCGACGTCCTTGATGATGAACAGCTTTTCGCCCGGTTTGATCAATCCGAGCTCGCGGCGGGCCAGATCCTCGACCGCCGACGGATCCTCCCGCAGGCGCCGGGCGTCGTCCCGCAGGCGCGCGTTCTCGCTGCGGACCTCGGCGAGGGATTGCTCCAGCGTCCGGTACTGCTGCCGTGCCTGAATCATCGCCAGCAACCCCTTGTCGCCGACCAGCGCGTCAATCACCAGCACGCATCCGGCCGCCAGAAAGGCGTACTGGATGATGCGCCGGCTGCGGCGGCGTGGTTGACCGGTGGACGCGGGAGTCTTTTTCAACGCTGTGAAACAATAACGCGTTTCGATCGCGAGTACAAGTCTAAGTACCGCATTCGACGGAAAAGTACAAGTCCAATCGTGAAGCTCGTCCTTGTCCTGACCACTCTTGGAGCCGACGCCGACGCGCCCGCGTTTGCGCGGACGCTGATCGAGGAGCGGCTCGCCGCCTGCGTGAACGTGCTGCCGGCGATGACGTCGATCTATCGATGGAAGGGACGTATCGACCAGGAGCGCGAACAGCAGCTCCTCATCAAGACCGCCGTCGACAGACTCGAGGCGCTCGCGGCGCGGTTCCGCGAGCTGCATCCGTACGAGCTGCCCGAGTTCATCGTCCTGGATGCCGAGGCGAGCACCGCGTACGCGGAGTGGATCGACGACAGCATCCGAGCCGGTTCGCCGAAGCCCTAGGACGAAGGCGGCTGGCTCAACGACAGCACGCCAGCCGTCACGCCGAAGCCCTTACGGCGAAGGCGGGCTCTCGCGAGTACGGCTCCGGTGCCGGAGGTATTCGATCAGCATCGGCAGCAGCGACACGAACACGATGCCGAGCGCGACGAGCGAGAAGTTCTCGCGGACGATCGGCACCTGGCCGAAGAGATACCCGGCCCCCACGCAAATGGCCACCCATCCCACGGCGCCGGCGACGTTGTAGAGGGCGAACGCGGGATAGGACATTTCCGCGACGCCGGCGACGAACGGCACGAACGTGCGGACGATGGGGACAAAGCGGGCCAGGACGATCGCCTTACCGCCCTGCCGTTCGAAGAATTCATGCGCCCGGTCCACGTACGCCGGTTTGATCCAGCGCCCCCACCGCGGATCGACCCTCGCTCGCTGGATGATGCGCGTGCCCGCCGCCCGCCAGCGCGCCGGCGGCAAAGAGCAGCGAGTCGCCAGGAAGAAAGGGAGTCACGACCAGTCCCGTTTCCGCGAAGACAATGGCGAACAGGATGCCGTACACCCACGTGCCGTAGGTCGCCACCAGCTGTTGCAGGTAGACGTCGGCATGGAGGAGCAGGTCGACGAGTTGAGTCAGCACGGCTGGGGCTAGACGCGCGCGAGCGCCTGCTCGAGGTCTTCCTTCAGATCGTCCACATCCTCGATGCCGACCGAGATGCGGATCATGTCGTCGGTGATGCCGATCTGCTGGCGCCGCTCCGGCGGGACCGACGCATGCGTCATGGTCGCCGGATGACCGATGAGCGTTTCGACGCCGCCGAGGCTCTCGGCCAGCGCCATGAGTTCGACGCTGTTGAGCAGCGTGCGCGCGCGCTCGAACGATCCCATCTCGAACGACAGCAGCCCGCCAAACCCAGTCATCTGCCGGCGCGCCAGGTCGTGCTGCGGATGAGAGGGGAGTCCCGGGTAGTGCACCCGTTTCACCTTCGGATGCGAGGCCAGGTATTCGGCGATCACGAGCGCGTTTGCGTTGTGGCGCTCCATCCGGATCGGCAGCGTCTTGGTGCCGCGGAGCACGAGCCACGCATCCATCGGACCGATGATGGCGCCTTCGGTGTTCTGGACGAACCTGAGCCACTCGATGTGGTCGTCCCGCACGGCGATCACGGCGCCGCCGACGCCGTCTGAATGCCCGTTCAGGAATTTCGTCGTGCTGTGGATCACAAGGTCGGCGCCGAAGTCGATCGGCCGCTGCACGTAAGGACTGGCAAAGGTGTTGTCCACGACCACCGGAATGCCGTGGCCGTGCGCGATCGTGCACGCTCCCGCAAGATCGGTGAGCCGGAGCACCGGATTGGTCGGCGTCTCCAGAAACAGCAGCTTTGTCGTCGGCCGGATCGCCCGCTCGATGTCGCCAAGCTGCGAGGTGTCCGCATACGTGAAGTCCAGCTGGTACTTCCGGAGCACGTTCTCGAACAACCGATAGGTGCCGCCATAGGTGTTGTCGGTGACGACGACGTGGTCGCCGGACTTGAGCAGGGTCATGACCGCGCCCGTCGCCGCCATGCCGGAGGCAAACGCGAAGGCGGCGGCGCCGTGTTCCATCGCCGCGAGGTTGCCTTCGAGCGCCGACCGCGTCGGGTTCTGCGTCCGCGCGTACTCGTACCCTTTGTGGACGCCGAGGGCGTCCTGCACGTAGGTCGATGTCTGGTAGATCGGCGTGATGATCGCCCCGGTGGAGGGGTCGGGCGTCTGGCCGGCGTGGATGCAGATCGTACTGAACCGGGCGTTCGTGCGCAGCTTCACGGGAATCCAGCCTACTACAGACTCCCCAAAGAAACGCCGGCGCAACGGCGTCGTATAGTGGGTCCCGTGCTCGCCACCATTGCCGGCGTGCTGTTGTTCGCCGGCGCCCTGCTTGCCGCGATTCCGCTGCTGCGCGCCGTCAACCGGCGTCTGCTCTGGCGCGTTCGCCGCAAACTCACGATCTCCTACATCTTCATCGGCGTCGTCCCGGCGATCCTGATCGTCACGTTCTTCCTGCTCTGCGGCCTCCTGCTGTTCTTCAACGTCGGTGGCTACATCGTGCGCAGCCGCGCCGATGCGCTCGTCAACGAGGCCCGGTCGCTGGCGCGGCTCGCGGCCGCCGACGCCGCCGCGGACCCTGTCTCAGACGAGGCCGCCGGCGCGTCCAGGACGATCGTCGCCGCCGGCGAGATTCCCGAGTGGGTGCCGCGCGGCAGCGACCATGCCGCGCTGGTGAGAATCGAAGGTTCCGATCCGCCGCTGCTCGCTGCGCGCGCGGTCGCATGGATGAAAGGTGTGTCGCGGGCGGCGGTGGTCGAACTTCCATTCACCGCTGAACTGGCGGTCAGCCGTCCCGGAGCAGCCACCCAGTCGGTTCAATGGGTCGTCTTTGTCGAGTACACCGACTGGACGACCGGCGAGGTGCAGCCTGCGGCAGTGCCCTTCCGTGTGGACCTCGGCGACGTCTACCGGCGGATCACCGGGGGGCCGCTGGCGCAGATCGGGACCTTCGACTTCGGTCAGTTCCTGCTCGTGCTGGTCGCGGCGGTCGGCACGCTGTTCCTCGTGATCCAGATTGCCGCGCTGGGCATGGGGCTGGGCCTCGCGCGCACGATCACCGGATCGGTTCACGACCTGTTCGAGGGAACCGAGCGGATCCGCCAGGGCGACTTCACCCACCGGATCCCGATCCGGCGGCGCGATCAGCTGGGCGAGCTCGCCGGCTCGTTCAACTCGATGACGGCGAGCGTCCAGGAGCTGCTGCAGCAGAAGGCCGAAAAAGAGCGGCTCGCGCAGGAGCTCAAGGTCGCGCGCGACATCCAGATGTCGCTGCTGCCGCAGGGACCGGTACGGATGCGCGGGCTCTCGCTGATGGGGTATTGCGAGCCTGCGCGCGAGGTCGGCGGCGACTACTACGACTTTCTGCGCCTCGACGACCATCGCCTGGGCGTGCTGATCGCCGACGTGGCAGGAAAAGGCACCTCGGCGGCGCTGTACATGGCCGAGCTGAAGGGTCTGATGCTCTCGCTCAGCCAGCGCCACCGTTCCCCGCGGGCGCTGCTCATCGACGCCAACCGCATCATGGCGCAGCAGCTCGACCCGCGGAGCTTCATTACGATGACGTACCTTGTGATCGATCTCGAGGCCCGGACGCTGACCCACGCCCGCGCCGGCCACTGTCCGTTGCTGCATCTACCCGCGCCGAACGGCGGGCCGCCGCGGGCCCGCACCCTCATGCCGGATGGGCTGGTCCTTGGGCTTCAGATCGACAATGGAGAGACGTTCGAGCGTCTGCTGGAGGAGGTCACGATTCCACTGGCGCCGGGCGACCTGTACGTCCTGTACACGGACGGCGTAACCGAGGCGACTAATGACGCGGGGGAGTGGTTTGGCGATCGGCGGCTGGCAACGCTCATCGAGGATCACGGGGCGCTGCCCTTCGATCAATTGCGTGAACGGATGCTGCGCGAAGTCGAGGTCTTTGCCGGCGCCCAGGCGCAGCACGACGACATGACCTGGGTACTGGTCCGGGTCGAATAATGGCGGCCCCCCGCGTCGTCTTCACCACGACTTCCGACATCGAAGCCTCGGTGGTCACCGCGCTGCTCGACAGCCACGGGATCGGCAGCTTCCGGATCTCCGGCAATCCCCAGGCGATCTGGCCAATGGCGGTGAACGCGCTGGGCGACATCCGCATCGCCGTGGCCGAGGATGTCTGGGAGGATGCCCAGCGCATCATCGCCAGCCACCGCGAAGACGTCGGCTCGCGCGTCGTCCGGCTGCGAGACGAGTTCGAGGAGCTGCAGGTCCGCGTCGGCTACCGTTTCAGGGATCGCGGCCTGCTCGAGCACGCCCTGACGCACAAGTCGCGCGCCGCGGAGGATGCGAGCGGCGGCGTGGCCGACAACGAGTCGCTCGAGTTCCTCGGCGACGCGGTACTCGGGCTGGTCGTGGCCGAAATGCTGTTCCGCAAGTATCCCCACTACGACGAAGGGCAGAAGTCGAAGATCAAGGCGTCGGTGGTGTCGACCCAGGCGCTGGCGCGCCGCGCCGAGCAGATCCAGCTTGGCGAGCACCTCCTGCTCGGGCGCGGCGAGGAAAAGACCGGCGGCCGGTTCAAGCAGGCGCTGCTGGCCGACGGCTACGAGGCGCTCATCGCCGCGCTCTACCTCGACGGCGGATTGCCCGCGGCGGCGGGTTTCCTCGAGCGCGAGCTCACCGAGGCGATCGAGTCGGGGGCGGCGGAGCAGGTCGTCGGCCAGGACTACAAGTCGGCGCTGCAGGAGCGCCTCCAGGCGCTAGGCCAGCCGCTGCCGGACTACCGGGTGGCGGCCGAATCGGGCCCCGATCACCGGAAGCAGTTCACCATCGACGTGGTGGTTGCAGGCGATGTGCTCGGCACAGCCAGCGGAAAGGCGAAGAAGGAGGCGGAGCAGGAAGCGGCACGCCTTGCGCTTGAACGCCTGGGGGCGCAGTGAGCAGCGGCGAGCCGGAGCTGCGGATCGCCTTCGACATGGACGGCGTGCTCGCCGACATGCATGCGGCGCTGGCGATTGAAGCGGAGCGGATGTTCGGCGAGCAGGGACAATCCACCGTGTCCGTGCTCGAGGAGGCGATCGAGCAGGAGCCGCCGACCCCGCCGCGCATCCCGCGGCTGCCGGGTGTCCTGACGTTAACCGCGCAGCAATCCGAGATGTTGTGGCAGCGCGTGGCGGATACCGACAACTTCTGGGACGGACTCGCGGAAACGGAACCGGGCATCGTCGGACGCCTGGCGCGGATTGCCGACCAGCGGCGGTGGGAGGTCCTCTTCATCACCCAAAGGCCGCAAACCCGCGGCGCCCCGGTGCAGAAGCAGACGCAGCTCTGGCTCCGGCGGCACGGTTTCGATTTTCCCAGCGTCTACACCACGCGCGGCAGCCGCGGCGCGATCGCCCTGTCGCTCCATCTCGATGTCGTCGTCGACGACCGCTTCGAGGGATGCGTGGACGTGGCGGGCGAGTCGAGCGCGCGCCCCGTCCTCGTCTGGCGCGGACCCGACGAAGGCGTGCTCCCAAGGGCGCGCCGCCTCGGTATTGCCGTCGTCCGCTCGGCCGGCGAGTGCCTCGACCTGCTCGAGAACGACGGCCGGCGCGCGTCCGAGCCTGGCCTGATGAGTCGTCTCAGGCACGCCTTCAGGCGGAAATAGCCGGGGACGTGTGTAGCGCGGTACCGGGATCGCGCGGGCCCGATGCGTTCCCCGTGCAAGCGCGGTTCGCAGCCCGTGTACAGTGCCGACAGCGATAAGGCCACTCTGTGAAGCGTGATCGATCAAGCATCGCGCCCTCCCCGCGTGCGTGACCGCTCAAGTATCGCTTCGGCACAGTTCTCGCAACATCTGATAAAGATTCCATAACCCCCTGGGAGGCCTCGATGGCCGTCATCTCGCGACCCGACCCTGATAACCCCCAGCCCCGAGCCGTCACCCGTCGATGCCCCGTGTGCGACTGGGTGGGGATCGTCGTCGTCGGATCGCAGGACGAAGAAGACTGTCCGCAGTGCCACGCCCCGACCGCGATTGACGCGCCGGCCGCGGGAACCAAGAATCCACACGCCGCCGCACTCGGACGGCTGGGAGGCGTCCGCGGCGGCAAGGCGCGGGCGGAAGCGCTGTCGGCGAAGCGCCGCAAGGAGATCGCGCGCAACGCGGCGCTGGCGCGGTGGAGAAAGCGTTGACCGAATCGCGTCGGCTGAAATTCGATACCGTAATCGCCCGCCGGATCTGTTAGTTCGCCGACAATTCTGCACGGCACGCACGTGCCTCCGCGCGAAGCATTGTGCCTGTGAGGCGCGGCACGCGCCTTGCCCCGCGACCTCACCACGTCATTACAAACCGGGTGCTCCGAGCGGCCGCGCGGCCATATCGGGAGGGTCAAACTGTCATGAGTGCCAACTCGTTGATCAAGGATGCGAACGACTCCAACCAGGCAGGGAAGCAGGAGTGGGGCATCTATCCGGCGGAGCCCGCAGCCCGGTCTTCGATTGTCACGGCGGTCAGCGACCAGCGTCCCGCCGCCGATTCAGGTGTGCAGCAATGCCGCTACTGCACCGAGACGCTGCCATCGGGCGCGCGTGAGTGTCCGCTCTGCCTGCGCGAGGTCGCCGATCGCTCGGCCGAGCGCCGGACGATGATCAGCCAGCCGCTCACCGTATCGGGGAACAAGCCGTCGACCGGCACCTCGCTGGCCGCCGCGACGCTCACCAGCGCGACGGCGCTGCCGGTGATGCCGCAGGGGGCCGCGGCCGCCGGGTCCGCCGGCGCGGTCTACACGCTGGAGTCGCCCGCGCAGTGTCCGGAGTGCGACAGCGAAATCACCACGATCCATGTCATCCGCGTGATGCGCACGCAGGTGTCGTTCACCTCGACCTTGCCGCGCAAGGCCTACGTCATCGCGTGTCCGGCGTGCAGGAAGCTGTTGTCGGCGGGACTGTCCGGGCTGCTCTGATTCGATGAAGACGCTTCGCAGCCGCGCCGAGGCCGACGTCGCGGCGATCATCAGCAGTGCGGGAAACGCACGCGGCAAGGCGGTCGCCACCGAGCTTGCGGCGATGCGGAAAGCCTTCGACGCCGCCGCACAGTCGATCGAGGCACTCCTGGCGTCGCCTCTCCGGGTGGACGCCGAAGTCGGGAGGCTTGTCGACGGCCTGACGAAGCAGTTCGAGGCGCTGGCCGCGCCGGCTGGCGATGCCGAAGCCCTCCAGAAACAGCTCGCAGAGCGCGAAACCCAGAACCAGGAGCTGCGGCGGCTGCTCGTCAAGGCCCGGATGGACCTCGAGGCCGCACGGTCCGACCTGGCCGCCGAGCGTGAAAGCACCGATACCGTCCGGGCCAGCGCCCAGGAGCTGACAGGCGAGTTCGACCGCGCCCTCGACGAAATGCGCCGCGACCACGCGACGGTCATCGCCGAACAGTCAGCCGCATCCATCGCACTGCCACTCGACGAGCTCCTGACGGTCTTCAATGCCATGAAGAAGGCGGAGACGGGGCCGGAGCTGCTCGGCGCCCTGCTGACCGGCCTCGCCCGCGAATTTTCGCGCGTCGCGCTGTTCAATATCGACGGCACGCGTCTGGTCGCCGCCGAGCGCCTCGGGTTTACCGATACGGATACGTCGAGGCCGATTCGGCTGCCGGCGGATTCCATCCTGACGCGCGCCGTCGCCAGCGGGCGGCTCGAAAGCGTCATCCCGAGCCTGCGCGGGGAACCGAACACCAGCCTGCCGTTCGGCGGCACGCCCGCCTGCGCGCTGGCGATTCCGGTCGTGCTCCACGGCGCCACCACCGCGGTGATTTACGCGGATGACTCCGATCATGTCGAGTTCGCCACCTCGGCGCCGCAGGTGCGGGTCAAGTTTGCCGAGCTGCTGCAGCAGCACGCGTTGCTGGTTCTGCTCCGGATCGCCGTCGAGCGGAAGAGCACGGACGATCTCCGCGGGTTTGCCGCGACGCTCGTGGCCGAGCTCGAGTACACCTACACCGTGGAAGCCGAAGCGGGGCGAAACCGGCTGGAATGCCAGCACCGTCTAAAGGATGCGCTGGAGAACGCGCGGCGCCGGTACGCGGAGCGGGCGGGCCGCGATTCGGACGCGGCCGGGCTCTTCGACGAGCAGCTCGCCGCGACGATGGCCGCGAAGAAGGAATCCGCGTTTGGACGCGACCTCGCGACGCTGATCGGTCCCGCGCGCCCGCGCGGCGCCAACATCGTCGCGATGCGCCGCTAGTCGATCTCGATAATTCCCCAGCCTTTTCGTTCTTCCGCCGTCGGTTCCGCGCCGGCATAGGCGAGCGCGGGCGCGGGTTCGTCGGCGTGCGGCAGCCGCGCGAGGGCGTAGCGCTGGACTTCGCGCGCGACGTCGTCGGTTGACGGCGGCATCGGCCGGCAGTGGAGGCGCACCCACAGGCGCAGCATCGGGTCGGTGAAGGCGTACTTCTTCTGCCGCGAGTTGACGAGGTCGACGTCCTCGAGCCAGGAGAGGTAGTCCTTCGTCGATCCCGGCGTGCGGTGCAGGCGCAGGGAGATTTCAGTCAGCGTCAGCGGCTCTTCATCCGCGAGGATGTCGAGAATCGCCTTGAGGGCGCCGTAGCCGCGCGCGCGATGCAGGCGCAGCTCGTAGCAGAAGCGGCACCAGCGATCGAGCACGCCGCCCACCGAGAGCAGCGACGTCAGGGCGGTGATGGGATCCGCGCCTGGCCCCATCTGGCCCATCGTGTCGCCAATCGCGCGCACGTAGGCGGCGCGGCCGTCGGTCAGCACCTGTACCGTCCGGCTCAGATAATCGCGGTCGTCGCTTGGCGTCTGCTCGAACCCGTTGAACGCGGGTGCCAGCAGGTCGGCGACGTCGGCGTTCGACAGCGGCGGCAGGTGCATCACCTCGAACCGCGAGGTCGCGTCGCGCAGCAGGCGGTGCGCCCGGGCGACGTACCGCGTCGTCATCACGAACCGGTTGGGGCTGGCGGAGAGCGCCTCGATCAGGTCCCGCAGCACGTGGCGCAGGCCGGGGAAGCTTTCGAACGTGCGCAGTTCGAGGACCTCGTCCAGAAGGAACGTACAGGCGCCACCTCCCGGCGTGCGCGCGGTATCAAAGAACGTGCGGAGCATGTCGAAGGCTTCGCGCGCGGTCGCGGGCGCGGGGGTACCGCCATGCCACGGGAAGGGAGACGACGCGATCACGGCCTGCAGGAACCGCTCGGGGGTCGTGGCGCAGCGTTCGACATCGATGTACTGCGCGCCGCCGCGGCCGACGCGGTCGCGCAGGCGCTGCAGTAGCCAGGTACGGCCGGTCCCACAGCCTCCCGGCACCACCGGGATTCGCGATGGCGACGCCTCAAGCGCGCCCAGCACCCGTCGTTCGAACCCTGCGTGCGGACCCATCATGCCGTTCCCCCTCGCCCCACCCGGCCAAACCGCATTAATGCACCCGCTCACGCATCGGGAGCCGGATGCCGTGTTCCTCAGCCGTGGCCAGCGCTTCCGGGTAGCCGGCGTCCGCATGCCGCACCACGCCAATCCCCGGGTCGCAGGTCAGCACGCGCTCCAGCCGCCCATCGGCTTCCGCGGTGCCGTCCGCCACGATCACCATGCCCGCGTGCAGCGAATAGCCGATGCCGACGCCGCCGCCATGGTGCACCGAAACCCATGTCGCGCCCGCCGACGCGTTGAGCAGCGCGTTCAGCACCGGCCAGTCGGCGATCGCGTCGCTGCCGTCGCGCATCCCTTCCGTTTCGCGATTCGGCGACGCCACCGACCCGGTGTCGAGATGATCGCGACCGATCACGATCGGCGCGTGCAGCTCGCCGCGCCGGACCAGCTCGTTCACCTTCAAACCAAA
>Ga0134127_10004313_pt1 | contig 10241 bp, 3 predicted proteins | sample KB31753_FD_96459 | JGI IMG/M metagenome (GOLD analysis project Ga0134127, IMG submission 96459) | Terrestrial soil microbial communities with excess Nitrogen fertilizer from Kellogg Biological Station, Michigan, USA - KB3-175-3 | ecosystem: Environmental > Terrestrial > Soil > Unclassified ...
CCTGGGGGGCTGCCCTATCCGCGCGTCCTCGAGCTGGCGATCGCGATCGCCGATGCGCTGGTGGCGGCGCACGAGAAAGGCGTCGTGCACCGGGACTTGAAGCCCGCCAACGTCATGGTGACGCGCGAGGGGCGTGTGAAAGTGCTGGACTTCGGCCTCGCCACGTTCGCCCCGCCGGCGGACGGGCAGAACTTGCTGGCGGAAACGATGACGATGCGGCTGTCCACGGCGGGCGAGGTGCTGGGCACGCCGCACTACATGGCGCCGGAGCAGGTCCGTGGCGCTGCGGTCGACGCTCGCTCGGACCTGTTCTCGTTCGGGATCCTGATCTACGAGCTGGTGTCCGGGACGAGGCCGTTCACCGGATCGACATTTGCGGACGTCAGCTCCGCCATCCTCCGCGACAGTCCGCCCTCGCTCACGAGCGTTCGGGCCGACCTGCCCGCCGGCCTGGAACGCATCGTCGCGCGTTGCCTCGAGAAGGATCCTCGTCAGCGAGTCCAGACGGCGCTCGAAGTCCGGAACGAGTTGCGACGGCTCGCATCCGGCGGAGCGAAGGTCTCAGAGCCCACTCCGGCCCGTCGCCAGCTTTCGCTCGTGGTGTTGCCGTTCACGAACGTCAGTGCCGACGGAGAGAACGAGTACTTCAGCGATGGCCTCACCGAGGAGGTGATCGCCGATCTCTCCCGCATCGAGGCCCTTCGCGTCCTCTCGCGCACTTCGACGATGCGACTCAAGGGAACCGGGAAGGATCTCGCCACGCTGGCCCGGGAGCTGGAAGTGCACTACGCGCTCGAGGGAACCGTCCGCAAGGCGGGAGAGGACCTGCGCATCACGGTTCGCCTCATCGACGCGCGCACCGACGCGCCGCTCTGGGGCGAGAAGTACAGCGGGACGGTGAGGGACGTGTTCGCGATCCAGGAGAAGGTGTCGCGATCCATCGCGGACTCGCTCCGCGTCACGCTCACCCCCAAGGAGGACCGCGATCTCGCCGCCCGTCCGGCACCCAACGCCTATGCGTTCGATACCTACCTGCGCACGCGCCGCGACATCTGGAGCTTCGTCCCGGAACGCATGGAGCGGGCGAAGGCGGAACTGACGCACGCGCTCAAGGTCGTGGGAGACGACCCGTTCCTCCATGCCGGACTCGCGCTGGTGAACTGGCAGTACATCAACGGGGGAGTGAGCGGGGACCGTGAGTATCTCGTGCTGGCGGAACGACACGCGCGGATGGTTCTCGCGCTCGATCCCACGAGCCCCCATGGTCCACGCCTCCTGGGCTTCATCCGTGCGCAGAGCGGGGACCTCGTGGGCTGGGTGCGGTATCTGATGGAGGCGTACGCGATCGATCCCCATGACCCCGACGGCGCCGTGTGGACGGCCATCGGGTGGAACTTCGCCGGCCATCCGCATCGCGCCCGACCCATTTTCGAGAAGCTCAAGTCCGTGGATCCGCACTTCGACTACCTGCTGTTCGGATTGTACTGGGACGCGTACTTCGCCGGCGATTTCGCCCGGGCCGAAGACTTTGCCGAACAGGGGCGCAGGCTCTCGCCCGACCATCCCGGGATCCCGATGGTGATGGCGCAGGTGATCGCGTCCGCGGGAGAGGTCGAGCGCGCCGTTCGGTTCGTCGACGAGCACGCGCCGCCGGCGGGGACACACCCGCTGTTCACGCTCGCCCACATCCTCAAGCATGCGCTCCGCGGCGAGGGGGCCGCTGCGGACGCGCTGGCCACCGAGGCATGGGTCGAGACGATCTGGAGTGACTTCCAGTACACCCACATCATGGCGCAGGCTCAGGCCGTCCTGGGACGCAACGACGAGGCCCTGCGGTGGCTGCAACAGGCGACCACCCGGGGGCTGATCCATCATCCGTTCCTGGCGGAGCGCGATACGCTGCTCCGCTCGCTGCATGGCGACCCACGCTTCGCCGAGTTGATGGCAAAGACGCGCGCGCGTTGGGAGCGGTTCGAAGCCGAGGTGACGGGCGGGCCTAGCGACGCACCATGAAGCGGCCGCGGGCGATGCCGTCCGGCGTCCGGACACGGTAGAAGTAGAGTCCGGGTGACAACGGCCCCACGCCACCACCGGGCGAGCCCAGCGGGATCACGAACTCCCCGGCATTCGCCTGCGCCTCGTCGATGGGCGTCGCGATCACTCGCCCGCTCAGGTCGAAGATGTCCACGCGCACGGCGCCCGCCCGCGAGATCCCGAAGCGGAGCTGCCCGGAGTCGCGAATCGGGTTGGGGAGCACGCGAGGCGCCAGCTTGAGCGGGTCGCCGCCGACGCCGGCCGTGAGGACGCCCACCGTGAGGTGGGTCGTTGCGGAGCCGGTGCTCGCGTTCTGTGCGGTGAACACGACGGCGACAGGTCCGGAAGGCACGGCGGTCGGCGTCCAGGTCAGTGTGCCGGTCTTGCTGCCAGGACCCCGCGTGAACGTCGCTCCGGCGGGAAGCCCGGTCGCGGTGAGCAAGGTGATGGCGTCGCCATCGGGATCCATCACCTGGACTTTCACCGTCGCAAGCTGTCCCACGAAACAGGCGACCGTGTCCGGCACGATCACGACGGGCGGACGGTCGACGCCGTTGATGGTGATCTGGGTCGTGGCGGAGCCGATGAGCGCGTTGCTCGCGGTGAAGCTCACCGTGTAGCTGCCCGACTGCGAGAAACTGGGCGTCCAGGAGAGGACACCGGTCGTGTTTCCGGCACCCGGCGTGAACGTCGCACCGGCGGGCAGGTTTGCCGCCGTCAGTGACGCGATCGCCTCGCCGTCGGGATCGGAGGCGGAGACATTGACCGTGAGGAGCGCACCCTCACCCACGGATACCGTCGCCGGCGCCGTCACCGCCGGGGCGCGGTCCACACCCGTCACCGTGATCTGAGTCGTGGCTGAACCCGTGAGCGAGTTCGTCGCGGTGAACGTCACCGAGTAGCTGCCCGACTGCGAGAAGTTCGGCGTCCACGTGAGCGTGCCGCCGGTGTTCCCTTGCGCAGGCGTGAACGTTGCGCCGGCCGGCAGGTTCGCGGCCGTGAGTGACGCGATGGGCTCGCCGTCGGCATCGATCGTCGTGACGTTGACCGTGAGGAGCTGGTTTTCAGCCACGGACGCCGTCGCCGGGGCAACGACCACGGGAGCGCGATTGGTGCCGTTGATCGAGACCTGCGTCGTTGCGGAACCGGTGAGCGCGTTGGTGGCAGTGAACGTCACGTTCCAGCTTCCCGACTGGAAGAAGGCCGGAGTCCAGCTCAATGTGCCCGTCGAGTTGCCCGCGCCCGGCGTGAACGTCGCCCCCGGCGGAAGCCCCGTCGCGGTGAGCGATGTGATCGCCTCGGCGTCCGGGTCGGACGCGGTGACGTTGAAGGTGAGGAGCTCGTTCCGGTTCACGGTCGCGATGGGCGGCGCGGTGACCACGGGCGCACGGTCGACGTTCGAGACGGTGACCTGCGTCGTCGCCGCCCCGGAGAGCGCGTTCGAGGCGGTGAACGTGATGTTGTAGGTGCCCGCCTGCGCATAGCCCGGCGTCCACGTGAGGAGGCCGGTGGTATTCCCCGCCCCGGGCGTGAACGTCGCCCCCGCGGGCAGGCCCACCGCGGTCAGGGACGTGATGGGATCGAGATCCGGATCGCTCACCGTGACGCTGACCGTGAGGGGCGCGGTCTCGGCCACCGTCGCCGTGGGCGGCGCCGTCACCGCGGGGATGCGATCGACGTTCGTGACGGTCACCTGGGTGATGGCCGTGTCCGCGAGCGCGTTCGAGGCGAAGAACGTGATGCTGTAGATGCCGGCCTGCGAAAAGTCCGGCGTCCATGTCACCGTGCCGCTCGCATTCCCGATTGCCGGCGTGAACGTCGCCCCGGGCGGGAGCCCCGTCGCGGTGAGCGACGTGATGGCATCGCCATCGGCGTCGACCGCCGTGACGCTGACCTGGACCTGCGAGCTCTCGTTCACCGTCTTGGTCGCCGGCGCGGTCAGGACCGGGGCGCGATCCGTGTTCGTGACGGTGATGACCGTGGTGTCTCGGCTCGTGAGCGAGTTGGTGGCGGTGAATACGACGGTGTAGGTGCCCGCCTGGCTGAAGCCGGGGGTCCAGGTGAACGTGCCCGAAGTGTTGGAGCCGTTCTTCGAGAACGATGCCCCGGACGGCACACCCGAGGCCGAGAGGGAGTTGATGCTCGAGCCATCGGGATCGCTCGCGGTGACGTTGACCGTGAGCGGGGACCCCTCCGCCACCGTCGCGGTCGCGGGCGCGACCAGCACCGGCGGCGCATTCGTGTTCGTGACGGTGACGACGGTGGTATCTCGACCCGTGAGCACGTTCGAAGCGATGAAGATGATGCTGTAGGTGCCGGACTGGGAGAAGCTCGGCGTCCAGCTCAACGTGCCCGTCGCATTCCCCAGGCCCGGCGTGAACGTCGCGCCCGCCGGCAGCCCCGTGGCCGTGAGCGAGGTGATGGCATCGCCATCGGGGTCGGAGGCCGTGACGTTGACCGTGAGCGGGGAGGCCTCTGCCACCGACGCGGTGGCGGGCGCCGTCACGGTCGGGGCGCGGTCGGAGTGCGTCACGGTGATCTGTGTCGTCGTGGACCCGCTGAGCGCGTTCGTGGCGGTGAACGTGATGGTGTAGGTGCCGGCCTGCGGGAACGTCGGGGTCCAGGTCAGGGTGCCGCTCGTATTCCCCCCGCTGGTCGTGAACGTCGCCCCGGCCGGAAGACCCGAAGCGGTGAGCGAGTTGATCCCCTGGCCGTCGGGGTCCGACGCGGTGACGCTTACGGTGAGAAGCACGTTCTCCGCCACGGTGGCCGTGGCCGGCGCGGAGACGACCGGAGGTTGGTCGCCTGCGAACTCGAACGCCCCGCGATCCGCGAAGAGCACCGGCCCCGCGCCCGTGTTGACGACTCCGATGGTGTTCACGCGAGCGCGCCCGATGGCGTCTGTGGACGGCCAGCTCGGCGAGCCCGAGTTCGCCGCGTCGATCGCCGGCGAGTTCGACAGCAGCCGGAAGTCACCGCCGCCGCCATTCGCGAACCTCGGATTCGATTGCAGGGAGTGCGCGTCCTGGTTGCTCGCCGTCCGGTAGGCCGCGATCGTCGCGTACGGCGTTGAGATGTACTTGAAGGGATCCTGGGTCGTCGAGTTCCAGATGATGTTGTAGTCGGAGACGAAGCCGGGGGAGGTCCCATCCACCCACAGGTCGTAGCGACCCGTGGTCAACCCATTGTCCACGGAGATGCAGTTGTGGAGCTGGGTATTGGAAGCGACGCCTTCGATCGAGAACCCGTCGTGGTAGTTCCCGAACGCCACATCGCCGTTGTGGATGTTCCCCGTGCTTCCCAGGTGGTCGAACCCGTGGTCACCGTTGGCATAGGACACGTTGTTGACCGAGACGTTGTTGTTCGCGCTACCCGTGAAGAATATGCCGGTGTCCTGGTTGTGGTGCGCGCGATTGGCGGACACGGTGTTGCCCGTCGACGCCGTCACGTAGATCCCGTTCGCTCTCGAGACCGCAGGGTCCACGTTGTCGAATGACTCGTTGCCGGTGATGGTGCACCCGGTCGTGCTCGCGAGGAGGCCGATCCCGTGGAAGCCCGACTTCGAGACCTTGTTGTTCTGAACCGTGATGCTCGTGCAGCCGCTCAAACGGATCCCGTAGCCGCTCGAGAAGCTCACGTCATTGCTCGACACGATCACGTTCGTGCAGCTTCCGAGGTTGAAGCCGCGGTCCTCGGCGTTGCGGACGGTGAACCCGGTGATGGTGACCCACGACCGTGAGTTGATGTTGAATCCATAGGTCCGTTGCCCGACGAGGAGCTGCTGGCTGCCCGGATTGCCGCCGCCCGCATTCACGTAGAGACCCTGGCCCGACACCCACGTGAAGGAATTGACCGGCAGGCTGGCGGGTGCCGCGGTGGAAGCCGCGAGGCGGATGCCGTTCTTGAACACCTGCACCGGCGCCACGGTCACGGCGGCAGCGCGATAGACGTTGCCAGAAAGGAGTACCCACTGCGCGGGGGTCGAGTAGCTGTCGGCGCCGTCGACGATGACGCCGGAACCCAACGCCACGATGCTGAGCGGACTCCCGGACGCCCCCGACGCGGGCACCGTCACCTGCTCGCGGTACGTCCCCGGCTTCACGCGGATCGTGATCCCCGGTCCCGAGTGCGCGTTGAGCGCGGAGGTGATCGTGCAGTAGGGCTGCGCCTCGGTGCCGGGACCGGTGGGCGAGCAGGAAGCACTCGCCTGATCCACGTAGAATATCTGCGCGGATGCGCTCGCTGGGGCGAGGAGCAACAGAATGCCTAGCGTTGCCAGAAGGAATCGATCGCGCAACGCGGTCGAACCACTCGGGCGGCCGCCCAAGTGTTCGTGAATGACAGTGCTCACGCCAGCGGCTCCGGGGGACATCGGATCCGTCCGAAAGGGCAGGGACAGCTTCGGCGCGCGTGTGGCTACCGAAAGCAAGCGAGACGCCCCTGAATCTCGGATATGAAGCGCTGCGACGCCAGCAGAATTACGCGTTAAACGATATTAAGTCAGTCTATTAGCACATCTCGATATAACAATGTTTGGGCTGACCAAAGACGGGCGCCCCGACGGGCGCCCCGACCGGCGCCCGGGTCTCCCGAGTCGCGGGTCGAGGCGTCCACAATCCCTGTCCGCGCTGGCTTCTTGCCTCGGGCCCCGCACCGCCGGTAACGTCTTCGGCCTCCATGGAATCCATCGTCGGGAAGACCGTCTCCCACTACTCCATCTCCCGCAGGCTCGGAAGCGGCGGGATGGGCGTGGTCTACGAGGCCGAGGACAGCAGCCTCCGCCGCAGAGTGGCGCTCAAGTTCCTGCCCGAGGACGCGGTACGCGATGGGCAGGTGCTGGAGCGCTTCCAGCGCGAGGCGCGGGCGGCGTCGGCGCTCAACCATCCGAACATCTGCACCGTGTTCGCGATCGAGCAGCACGAGGGCCAGCCGTTCATCGTCATGGAGCTGATCGAGGGGAAGACCCTGGCCGAGCTCATGACCGGCAAGCCGTTCGAGGTCGAGCGCCTTCTCGGGATCGCCATCCAGATCGCCGACGCGCTGGAGTCCGCGCACGCGCGCGGCATCGTGCACCGCGATATCAAGCCGGCGAACATCTTCGTCAACGATCGCGGGCAGGTGAAGATCCTCGACTTCGGCCTGGCCAAGGTCGAAGGCCCGAGCCGGACGACTGGGCCAGGCGGGCCCGTGTCGCAATTCGAGACCGTGGCCGCGGCGCGCGACGAACTGACCGTGCCGGGGACCGCGGTGGGCACCGTGTCCTACATGTCGCCGGAGCAGGCGCGCGGCGCCATCACCGACGCGCGCACCGACCTGTTCTCGCTCGGGACCGTGCTCTACCAGATGGCCACGGCTGCGCTGCCTTTCACGGGTGAGACGTCCGCGGTGGTCTACGAGGCGATCCTGAACCGCGACCCACTGCCGGTGGCCGAGCGCAATCCCGCGCTGCCGCCGGAACTGGGCCGTATCCTCGACAAGGCGTTGGAGAAGGACCGCGCGCTCCGCTACCAGAGCGCCACCGACCTGAAGACCGACCTGATCCGGCTGCGCCGCGACCTCGACTCCGGCCAGAAGCGCGCGGCCGACGGCTCGCGCGCGGGTACCAAGCCGGCCGAGAAGTCGGTCGCGGTGCTCTACTTCGAGAACTCGAGCGGCGAGAAGGAGGACGTTTACCTCCGCGACGGCATCACCGAGGACATCATCACCGAGCTGTCCAAGATCCGCGGGCTGAACATCTTTTCCAGGCCCACGGTGTTGGCGTTTCGGGACAAGACGGTGACGCCGGCTCAGATCGGGCAACAGCTCAAGGCCGCCTACGTGCTCGCCGGCAGCCTGCGACGCGCCGGCAATCGGCTCCGGATCAGCGCCCAGCTCGTGGACACGCACACCGATTTCCCGCTGTGGTCCGAGCGCTACGACCGCGAGATGAAGGACGTGTTCGAGGTGCAGGACGAGATCGCACGCAAGATCGCCGCGGCGCTGCGCATCACCCTCTCGCCGCAGGAGCAGGCCGACCTCGAGCTCAAGCCCACCGACAACCTGCAGGCCTACGACCTCTACCTGCGCGGCAAGAGCTACGCGCGCCGGCTCACGCGCCAGGATCTCGAGTTCGCGCTGCAGATGTTCGAGAACGCGGTGTCCATGGATCCGAATTTCGCGCTCGCGCACGCCGCGATCGCCAAGGTGTGCGCCGAATACCACTTCAACTTCCAGCGCGACGCGAAGTGGATCGGGCGGGCGATGGCCTCGTCGCAGCGCGCCGTGGTGCTGCGGCCGGACCTTCCCGACGTCCAGATCGCGAACGCCTGGGTGCTCTACGCCGGAAACCAGTATGACGAAGCGGTGCAGCGCGCGCGGCTGGCGATCGCGCGCAAGCGCGACTGCGAGGGCGCCTATTACCTGCTGGGGCGGGCTCTGTTCGCCGCCGGGCGGTTTCAGGAGGTGGCAGACATGGCGGACGAGGCGATCGAGGCCAGCGGCGACGACTACAACATCTATGTTCCGATCCGGAATTCCCTCGGGGCGCTCGGCAAGCGCGACGCTCTGGCGAACCTGCGGATGCGGAATATCGTGGCGCTCGAGAACCACCTGAAGCCGGTCCCCGAGGACGCGCGCGCCCGCGTCCTGCTTGCCGGATCGTACGCCGAGATGGATCGCACGGACGACGCACTCCGCGAGGCGAACCTGGCGATGGCGCTGCGACCGAACGAGGCCACGGTGCTCTACAACCTGGCCTGCACGTTCTGCGCGCTCAAACGGAAGGTCGAGGCCATGGACGCGATCCGCAAGGCATGGCAGGCGGGCTTCCGGGAAGCCGACTGGGCGCGCCGCGATCCGGATCTAGCGCTGATCCATGACGAGCCGGAGTTCCAACAGCTCTACCCGGCGACGCCCGGCGCCTGAACGGCGTGCGCTCGCGGGTGGACTGACGTGAAGAAGCTCGGCTTTCTCTCGTTCGGGCATTGGACGCCATCGCCGCACTCCAGCGTTCGCACGGCATCCGACGCCCTCCTGCAGTCGATCGATCTCGCCGTCGCTGCCGAAGAGCTCGGCCTCGATGGCGCGTACTTCCGCGTCCACCACTTCGCACGCCAGCTCGGCTCGCCGTTCCCGCTCCTCGCCGCCGTCGGCGCGCGCACGAAGACAATCGAGATCGGTACCGCCGTCATCGACATGCGGTACGAAAACCCCCTGTACATGGCCGAAGATGCCGGCGCTGCCGACATCATCGCGCGTGGGCGTCTGCAGCTCGGCATCAGCCGCGGATCACCGGAACAGGTGATCGACGGCTGGCGATACTTCGACTATGCGCCGCGTGACGGCGAGACGGACGCCGACATGGCACGTCGTCGGGCCGAGGTGTTTCTCGATCGTTTGAAGGGCGAGGGGTTCGCGAAGCCCAATCCCCGCCCCATGTTCCCCAATCCGCCGGGACTGCTGCGTCTCGAGCCTCATTCCGAAGGTTTGCGCGAGCGGATCTGGTGGGGTTCGAGCTCCAATGCGACGTCCCGGTGGGCCGCGCAACTCGGCATGAACCTGCAGAGCTCGACTCTGAAAGAAGACGAGACCGGCGAGCCGCTGCACGTCCAGCAGCGAAAGCAGATCGAAGCCTATCGTGAGGCCTGGAAGGAGGCCGGACACCGGCGTGAGCCTCGCGTGTCCGTGAGCCGCAGCATCTTCGCGATCGTCGATGACCGCGACCGCTCGTATTTCGGTCGCGACGCCCACGACCAAGATCAGATCGGCTACATCGACGCCAACACCCGTGCCATCTTCGGCCGCTCGTACGCGGGTGAGCCCGACGCGCTCGTCAAAGAGCTCGCCCGTGACGAGGCGATCATGGCAGCGGATACGCTGCTCCTCACGGTCCCCAATCAGCTCGGCGTGGACTACAACGCCCACGTGCTCGAGAGCATTCTCAAGTATGTCGCTCCCGAGCTGCGCTGGCGCTGACGGAGCAGCCCGGACGGCGAGAGCGCGGCGCATTGGACCGCCGAGGCACGCGACTCTCTTGGAACGCCATCGTGGGGTGAGAGGCGGCAGCCACTGACGGCACGACGCGCCGGGAAGATGACGCGCCGCGTTCGTGCGAGTGGCGCGGCCACGGTGGATGGTGCGGCTTTCGAGTCGGGCGTAGGCTGTCACCGCGCGCGGGCTCCCCAAGCTGCCACGCGAGGTCCAACATGTCATTCGGGCAAGACGTTCGC
>Ga0134127_10004314_pt1 | contig 10238 bp, 10 predicted proteins | sample KB31753_FD_96459 | JGI IMG/M metagenome (GOLD analysis project Ga0134127, IMG submission 96459) | Terrestrial soil microbial communities with excess Nitrogen fertilizer from Kellogg Biological Station, Michigan, USA - KB3-175-3 | ecosystem: Environmental > Terrestrial > Soil > Unclassified ...
CGCGCCGACATTAAAAATGGGTACATACGTCAATGGTGCCGCGCCTCCCGCACCCGCCGTCGGCGAGCATGGAGTCGTGTCGCGCGGAATGCGTACCGTTACTGTGAGTACCTTTGGCGAACCGGTTGTTTCGACACATACGTTCGACGCCGACAAACCGGCAACCAGAGGTCTGTCGCTTGGTCCACAGGTTAGTTTTCCGCAAACCGCGAGGTTCTGCGCTTTCCCGATTTCCGCGGAGGTGAGCGGGTGATTCGATAAATAACGCGATGCAGTGCGAGTCGCCTTCGCCACCGTGTTGTAGTTTTGAAAGTAGCGGCCAAACTCGCAAACACCGGCCAACATGACCGCCAGAAACGGTATGAGAATAGCCAGTTCGGCCAGCGCGCCACCGTCTTCGCGCCGAAGAAGATTGTTAAGTCGCTTAATCGCTGTGAATCTGCGATTCATAAACTCTCCTCTAACGGTAAAGAACAGGCGTCACAATGTTTGATGAGCCCGTGCCACTGGTGTCGATACCAGTGATACCGGTAACGTTCTTCCCCGTGTATTCGAGTTTTATATCTCCATTTGTGCCAATCGCCTGACTCCTCATGAAGAAGGCGCCGAAACCCCGCGCCTGCACAGTGCCCGACGAACCTGTCGGCCAATCCTGAACGTGAGTAATGGGAAGGACCAGTATTCGTCGTTCCGGAACGCCTACGTGACCTGTGGCGGGAGGCTCCAGGGGACTGCCTGCCTGGTACTGGGCAAACGTAATACCCGGCCAGGTTTCATTAGCGCCGTTTCCGCTCGGGGTTCCTTGAGCGACGTTGACGTCGGGTGGAAAGTTAGCGCTGTAGGCCATTGGGCCACCGGGTTGGTAGCGGTCGAAACGCACGTTAAGTCCGTCGCTGATCGGGCCTGCGCAGGCGCCGGTTTGCACGGGCATCGAGTCGCCGACACTCGTGAGTCCACAGTCGCAGGCCTCTCCGTACGCCTTCAAAGCGTCCCTGACTCGGTCGCAGCCTGATCCCGCGCATCCGAGAATTCCGAGGTTCCCGGGTGACGGACCACCACTGCCGGCGGAGCGAACGGTATATGTGCATCCCTTGCAAAATTCTCTTGTTGGATCGCAAGCGGGAGTGCCATCCGTGTAAGTATGAACCGGAGGCCTCGGCGGGGTGCCGGTGGGTGTGTCGCCGCAATCACCCCAAAACTCAGAGTTAAATTCACAGGTTGTCCCAGGACGACATTGAACCGCTGACAGCGGGAAGGGGCAATATTTAGCATTGCCGGGTTTCGACAGGCCCGAAATCGCTTTAGCGTCCAACGCCAAACTACTTCCCAGAATCGGTGCAGCAAAGATCACGCTGATAGGCTTTGACGGCGTAGTGACTTTTATAAATCGGACGTCGACGGGATCGCCATGCGCGACAGACTCAGGGACGTAAGTTCCATCGAGATTTTTTGCAAACGTGACGCATGCCTCGTTCGGGTTGCAAAGACTGGCGCGGTCGACATTGAACGACTTGTTGTTGAAGTTGTATTTATTCGAATTCAGGATCTCGACGGCACGATCTACGGCGGTCGTAATTCTGTCGGGGTTGGGAAGAGTGAGCGCTGAAGCCCCGGCAAGCGCCGCTGCATCGGCGGCGTTTTGCATCTCGGTCTTTGCCAGATAAAAATGGCTGAGATCAACACCGAGTCCGACAGCCAAAAACAGAAACAGAGCTGAGAGCACAGTGTATGCGAGCACGTTGCCGCGTTCGCTCTTGCGTCTCAAAGCTCTGGAATGACGTTTCGTTTTCACTGACCTTACTCCTTGATGAATAGGTCCTTCTTTAGTGCCACGGGGTGATAATCAAGCTCGACCTGATTACCACCCTGTTTCAGCAACACTCACGCTGGTGGGTTAAGGGGGCTTTACCCGTTACGGCGTAAGTTTCGTGGCAGCGCCCGTCGGGGCTGTTTTAGTTTTGTCGTCTGGCGGCGTGGTCTTCTTCGGAGCTTCTGGTGTAGCTGCCGGCGCCTGCGTGCCGGAACCTGTCGAGAATCCACTCGCACCCGAGACGCCTTCACCCTTCGGCTCCATGCCGAGTGGCGAGCCATTCTTCAGACCATCCATGCTGCGGATCGTGGGCAGATCGTCACGATTCACCGGTTTCACGAGGTCAGCAGTTACGATGAACACGAGCTCGGTTTCGTTTTTCTGGAACTGCGTCGACTTGAACAGGTTTCCGAGAATCGGAATGTCGCCAATCACTGGCACCTTCGACAAGTTGCGCGTTTCGCTGTTGTCGAGCAGACCGGCGAGAGCAAAGCTCTGACCGTCGCGCAGTTCGACGCCCGTGCGGGCTCGTCTGGTACGCAGGGCGGGAACCACAAAGCCCTGGAACCTGACACCGTTCGCGAAGTCGATCGTCGAAACTTCTGGTTCGAGCTCCAGACGGATATGGTCTTCGTCGATGATGGTTGGTTTAAAGTTCAAACGGATGCCGTATTCCTTAAACACGATGGAGACAGCAGCATTGCTACCGCCGCCGCTCTGAACCACCGGTATCGGAAACTCACCACCGGCGAGGAAGCTGGCGACCTGGCCATCCATTGCAATCAAATTCGGTTCAGCCAACGCGCGCAGCGCGCCAGTTTGCTGCATCGCGCGAATCATGTTGTACGTGTTACCGCCCATGAGAAACACGTTCATCGCGCTGCTAAAGGTTCCTTTAAGTAGCCCGTTGGTCACCTCGCTCAGCGCACCGGGACCGCCACCGCTGATAAAGCCGCCTGAACCCGGACCACCCTGATAAGCGAAAGAGGAACCAAGATCGCGCAGCTTGTTTTTGCTGACTTCCGCGACGCGAATCTGGAGCTGCACCTGAGATACATTCTTAACTGGCGAAGCGAGCATATTCACGGTTTTGAAACCGGCAGCCTGGACCACGCTGTCAGCCTGGGCCACAGTCGCAGGATCGGCAACCGTACCGGAAAGGACGACCGAGCCGTTGGCCTGGCTCAAACGAATGTCGTCGCGGGGAAACAGTGCTCGAATTTGTGAATCGATGAGCGAAAGGTTCGCGCGCACAAACACATCGAAGACGAGGAACTTGCTGTCGGACTTCTCCCAGGCGATGAAATTGACCTGGCCAAACCCCTTGCCGTTTACGAGCACCTGGTCAGGACGGACCATCACGGCTTCCGCGATCTCCGGGTTGGAGATGGAGAACCTGCCGATCGGTCGATCGAAGTTGATCACGCGAGATTGGCCCACCAGCACGTTGATGGGAATGGCCTCTTTAACGTTGCTGCTGAACGATGCGTCATAAGTGGTCTCCTGGGCGTGAATGGTGCTCACCAGCCCCAGAGTCAACGTCGCGACTGTCACCAGCAGCAAATTAATAACGTAGGAACGATTAGAAAATAGAGCCAACATTTTCGGGTTCTCCTTAAAGACGAAATTCGGAGTAGATGCCTTCTGCGTGGTCATTGGGGCGACATCCCTCTTACGACGGGAAATCCTGAATCTCTTTCTTTCCACCCTTTATCACCTCGACCGTGGGTCGTGGGGGTTGGGCGGGCTGCGTAGCTTTGGGCGCAGTAGTCGTGTCCTTCACGACTGGACGCGGCGCGATCCGGCGTGGTGAAGTCGGCGCTGCCTTAGGCGCTGGATTGGAGCCGACGCCGGGTTCGGGAACGATCATGGCGCGCTCACCGTTGAGAAGGCTCCGCTTGTTCGCACCAGAGGTTTGCTCGTCTGCCTGGTCCACCGAGTTGCGCATCACAAGCTGAAGTTTTCCTTCGCTGGTAGCGAGCGCGAGTTTCTCTGCCTGCTCGGGCGTGACTTGAAGCGTGATGGCCCGGACTGAACGTTCGACTTCGCGATCGTTCTTTGGCTTGTCGATGTTCTGACCGTTGGCGAGCACCTTGATATTCTGAAGGACGATCTTCGAAATCATTTCTTCGTTGGCGCTACCTTTTGGAGGTTGAATAACGACGACGATGTCAACGAGCGTGCCCGGCATAATGAAGCCGGAGACGCCAACCACATCGTCAACCTTGACGGTCATCGCTCGGTATCCTTCCGGGATGACGGACGACAGGCCGCCGAGTGATCCAACAGGCGCGAGCTTCGATTCCGTAATTGGTTCGCGAGGCGCGATGGCGGTCACCACAACCCGTCCAAGCATGTTCTCGTCTATGTTGCCAATGGCGCCTTCCGGAGTTACATCCGCGGGAAACTGCGCGACCGTGATTTGTTCCTGAATTATGCGTGAGCCAACCGGGATGCCGACCTTTGCGACTACCACGTTGTTGACGCGGCTGAAGGCCTGTGCGCTCAGCAAGTATTGTTTGACGGAAACCGCGGCGATTAAGCCAAAGGTTATCGCGGCCAACAGTGCAATGATTAAACGCTTATTCCGCATGATGATTTATCTCCATTTCGTCTCCAAAACTGCGGCTCGGGTTAACGTTGAAACAAGGCCGCTGCGATCAGGCTTCCCAGCATGATGGCGACGCCATAAGGAATGGTGTGTTTACGGTCGCTGGGTATAGCGAAACGCGGCATCTCCCAACCGGGCATGATGCCGACAAAGATTCTTAAAACGCCGTGTAGGGTTGAGAATACAGTGCCTGAACGCATCATCGTGTAAACGGCAAGCGCCGCGCCCAGCATCACGACGAGCACAAAGGTCAGAGGGACCATCGAAACACCGATGACGCTTCCCACAGCGCCAAACAATTTCACGTCGCCCGCGCCCATCGCTCCAAACAGGTGGATCAAAAACATGGGTAGAAAAGCGAGCGCGAGTCCTTCCAGACTCGTCAACGCACCGCTGAATCCCCAAAAACTAATGTTGATAGTTAGACCACCAATGAGCAGGCTGAGAACGAGCACATTCGGTATACGGCGATAGCGAACGTCGTAATACATGATGAACGCCGCCATCGGGATGAGTAGCAACAGCTTCATAAGATCAGGGGGCACCGGCATTGTTTACTCCGCACTTAGCATCATGGCTGGTTGGACCAGCTTATTTTTGGACCTCATTTGCCACAGTGCTCATCTTTATGTTGACTGCACTGCCGAGCACTTTGTAGACAATGATTGCGACTGCCACCAAAATAGCCGTGCCAACCGCGTACTCCGCTAATTCCGCCCCTTGTTCGTCAGTCAAAAAACTCTTTAGCTGGTTCATCGGTATACCTCGGTGAGTAAAAGAAAGACGGGGTTCGCCACAGGTCAGTGGCGAACCTGGTCGACTTTCGCGATTTCAGTAGCCCGCGTCAGTCACGGCATTTCCCACCTTCGCCGCTGTGCCGCTCTGGCTGTCGTTGATGGAATTTCCCAGGACTTTGTAAACAACGATTCCGATAGCTACTAATAGCGCCACGCCAACGGCGTATTCGGCCAGTTCCGCACCCTGCTCGTCCTTAACTAGAGTTAGAAATCTCTTTTTCAAGTTCATAACGGTGACCTTTCGAGAGAATTGAGAAAGTGGACGGGAGCCAGCTAAAGGCCAACTGACTCCCGTGGGGTGGTCCAGGCGGTTTTTACGGAAAACTCGCAGTTTTGATCTTGCTTCCGGTCGTGCTGTTTGAGTCGTTCACGGCGGTGCCAAGTATCTTGTAAACGACGATGCCAATCGCAACCAGCAGAGCAACGCCAACGGCGTACTCGGCCAATTCAGCACCGGTCTCATCCTGCAAAAACTTCTTCAGCATGTGGTTTCTCCTTAGGATAATGATTAGGTCTATCTCGAGCCGTCGCTTCAGGTAGAAGGCCTTCCCAAAGGACGAAGAAGCACGGGCGTCATCCCAGGATTCCTGAGCTGAGCGCTTCCTGCCGATCACGGCAATGCTTCGTGTTCGCCGACTTACCGCAACGGCCATGCCAACTCGGCATTGAAGGCGAGGATGGTCCACCTGCTTTACTGAACCCCGCGAAATTGCGATGTGATAACGATTGTCGCTGTCCGACGGACTGTCGGTGTCGATAAGCGTGTGAGCGTGCTTTGGTGCTCGCTGGCGAGCAGTTGCAACATTAAGCCGCAGATCAGTGCGGAGGAACGCAGAAGGGCGGGCCAGACCTGCGTTCATCTGCGCTATCTGCCGCTAACCTCTGGCAGGCATGGATGTTGCTCGGATTTGCGCCGTCGAGCCCTGCTTTTTTAGGCACCGAACTCGGTTAAACCCTGTTATTCTGGCTTTGGCAGCCAAACTGCCGGATCACACCGAGACTTCGGGTTGGGCAAATCAAATGAACATCGACGTTGAATTAGATCGAGTAAACACCCGCGCCGTGCGTGCGACGCCGCTCGCGCCCGTCTTCGCGCTCGCCTTGTTTACGAGTGCCGCCCTGCTTTTCTGGGTGCAGCCGCTCGTGGCCAAGATGCTCCTGCCGTTGCTGGGAGGCGCGCCCGCAGTCTGGAATACCTGCATGGTCTTCTTCCAGGCGTTATTGCTGGCGGGCTATGCCTATGCTTTGCTGCTTTCGCAACGATTTTCGTTGAGAAACCAGGCAATCCTTCACGCGGTGTTGCTGCTCACCGCCGGCCTCGTGCTGCCGTTTACTCTTTCGAATCGCGTGCTCGACTCACTGCCGACACAAAGCAGCCCGATTGGCTGGCTCTTGACCACCCTCCTGGTGACTGTCGGACCGCCGTTTTTACTTCTGTCCGCGACAGCCCCACTCCTGCAACGCTGGTTTTCACACTCGACCCACAGGGCTGCTCGCGATCCTTATTTTCTGTATGCGGTGAGTAACGCCGGCAGCATGCTCGCGCTGCTCGGTTTCCCATTCCTGCTCGAACCCGCTTTTGCTGTGCGCACTCAGAGCTGGATCTGGACTGTGGGCTATGCGGTCCTCGTGGCGCTTGTGATCACCTGCGCGATACTGCTCCAAGGACGCAGGGCCATGTCGAGTCACACTACTGTCGCGGCAGACGTGCCCGTCGTCACGGTGGAGTCGGCTCAGCGGTTCGAATGGGTACTGCTGGCCTTCGTTCCGTCGAGCTTGATGCTGGGGGTAACTACTTTTATCGCCACCGACGTGGCGTCAGTGCCGCTGATCTGGATAATTCCGCTCGCGCTTTATCTTTTGACGTTCATACTGGCGTTTGGAAACAAGCAGCTCATCAAGCTGCCTGTGACGTCGATCCTTTTTCCGAGCGCACTCCTCGTGCTTGGCGCATTTGTAATCCTCTCGCCGCCCATTTCCGTGTGGGTGACGATCAGTTTGCACCTGCTGGTCTTCTTTCTAGCGGCGCTCGTGAGTCACCAACGATTGGCGCAGAGCCGGCCGCCCGTCAGCAAACTTCCCGAATATTATCTTTGGATCGCGGTGGGTGGAGTACTTGGCGGGATCTTCAACGCTATCCTCGCGCCGCTGCTCTTCTCGACGCCGCTCGAATACCCGGCGGCGATTGTCCTTGCGTTGCTGGTGCGGCCTGTCACAGCCCAGGAACAAAAGACCAAATCCTGGTGGCGCATTACGTTTCCCACGTTTATCTTTGTGTTGACGTTCGCGCTGGCGATTGTAGTGCCGCGCTTTGAGTTATCCGGGAAACTCGAAAATGCGGTCGTGCTGCTGCTGCCGCTGGTGTTGTGCTTTGCGTTGAGTTTCCGCCGCCCGCTCGTCTTCGCGCTCGCGCTGGCGGCGCTGATGTTCGCGGCGATCCCGTACCTGAATGCTTCAGTTCAGACGCTCGCGACGGAGCGAAACTTCTTCGGCGTGTGGCGTGTTACGACCAGCCGGAATGAAGAATTTCGACGCCTGTATCACGGGAGCACCGTTCACGGTGTGCAGCTGAACGACGAAGCGCGCAAGTGTGAGGCGACCTCGTACTATCATAAGGATGGACCCCTCGGCCAGGTATTTGCCGTCTTTAATAGTAAGCCGTTGATCAAGCCGGTTGCGGCGACCGGGCTCGGGTCGGGCACGATCGGAACTTACGCGGCGCCGGGACAGGAGTGGGACTTCTATGATATCGATCCTGCGATCGCGCGCATCGCGTCTGACCCGCGCTATTTCACGTTTTTGAGCGACTGCACGAAGGCATCGTATCGTGTGATCCTCGGCGACGCGCGTTTGCGGCTGCGGGAAGCGCCCACGGGGAAATATGGACTGCTGATCATGGACGCGTTCAGCTCCGACTCGGTGCCCGCGCATCTTTTGACAACCGAGGCGATGAACTTGTATCTCGACAAGTTGTCGGCGGATGGCGTGCTGGCGTTTCACATCAGCAATCGCTACCTGAATCTCGAACCGTTGTTGTCGGGCTTGTCGCGTAGGGAAGGACTTTCCGCTTTCATACGCAAAGACGATGAACGCAACGTAGCCGGAAGATATCCTTCCGTTTGGGTAGTAATGGCGCGCAACGATTCTGCGCTGGGTACGATTGCAACTGACGATCGTTGGCGTCGAGTGCAGGGAGACATGGTTTGGACCGATGACTTTTCCAACATTCTCAGTTTGCTTAAGTAGCCACAAAAAGGCGCAAAAATCGCAAAATGATGAATGCTGGCGACATGTATCATTGAATCGATGTTTTGTGCTTTTTGTGCCTTTTGTGGCTAAGGAGATCTAGAGATGAAGCAGTGTCCTGAATGTAACGAGCTTTTTGACGACCAGAAAGCATTTTGCGACATCGATGGGTCGGCGCTTGTCGATCAGACTGACTCGCTGCGCGCGGCGTTGAGCCATGCGACCCCGCCGCCAGAAAACTCATCCGTATGGGTTACTGGCGTGATCGGTGGACTCATCGGCATCATCGTTTGCGTACTGCTGTACATTGTCTTCCTCGCGCCGGGCCGGAACGTCGATCAGGACCGACGCGGCACTGACACGAAGGAAACTACCCCAGTTAAACCGAGCCAGGTTGCACTCGTGCCGGCGAACAATCAGGTCCCCGCTACTCAAGCGCCGAGTCCTACGGAGACTGAGAGCCCTGCGGAAGAAACAGCCAGTCCGAGTCCGGCCGCACCCGCGGCGACTCCCGCGCCCGCGGCCCTCAATCATGGTCCAATTGCAACCGGCACGAAGGAGCTGGCGCGAGGCGACCGTGCGATCATCAAAATGAAAGACGGCACAACGGTTGAAGCCGACGCCGCATGGGAAGATGCGCAGGGCATCTGGTTCAGACGCAGCGGCCTCGTGTCGTTCGTGGAGAAAAGCAGAGTCGAGGCGATCACAGAGCCGCAGCGAAAGCCGGCGGCAGTCGAAACAAAGACTCCTTAACATAAAAACTGTGGAACGCGTTTATGAGCCGAAGAACGCTGACCGTGCTGATTACGCTTTTGTTTGTCTTGCTGGCGTTAGCTGTCTTGTCGTCTGAGCGTGGTGTTGCCGGTGTCCTGGAATATATCGGCACCCTGATCTCCAAACTCTTTGCCTAAACTGCCGAATATTTTAGCCGCGGATTAGCGCGGATCTATGAACACAACACTCAAACGAACCTTTGAAGTGTATGTGTTTGTGTTCGCGTTCCTGTTTGCCTCGCGACCACTTAGCGACGGCGATTTCTGGTGGCACTTAAAAACCGGTGAGTACATCGTCCGGAACCTCACTATTCCACGAATCGATTTCTATTCTTTTACCGTTCCCGGCAAACACTGGGTCGCGCACGAGTGGCTGTCTGAAGTCGTCTTTTATCTCATCTACATGCGCGCCGGCTTTAACACTCTGATATTCATCTTCACTGTGTTGACAGTGCTCGCTTTCTGGATCGTGTTCAGAAGGTCGCAGGCGCATCCCTTTGTCAAAGGTTTCGCCGTGCTGCTCAGTGTGTGGACCATCCTGCCGACGATCGGAGTGCGGCCACGCACGTTTACGCTGTTGTTCGCGGGAATTTATCTCGCCCTGCTGCATTCGTTTGTTCGTGAACGACAGACGAAGGCCATCTGGTGGCTGGCGCCGTTGATGATCGTGTGGGTGAACCTTCATGCCGGCTACTTGATCGGTTTGGTTTTAATCGGTGTGGCAATTGTAGGTGTGGTGCTTGATGCCTTAATGGCAGGCGAGAAACTCGCGTCACACGCGCCGCGACTGAAGACGCTCGTGCTTGTTTTTTTTGCGTGTCTTGTGGCAGCTAACCTGAATCCGCAGGGCCCACGAATCTTTTTGTTTCCCTTCGAGTTCTTCTTCTCGCCAGTCCAGCAGGACCAGATCGTTGACTGGTTATCGCCGGACTTCCATCAAAAAGAGCTCTTTCCGCTCCTGCTTCTGATCGTGCTGACGATCGCAGCGCTCACACTCTCGC
>Ga0134127_10004315_pt1 | contig 10237 bp, 8 predicted proteins | sample KB31753_FD_96459 | JGI IMG/M metagenome (GOLD analysis project Ga0134127, IMG submission 96459) | Terrestrial soil microbial communities with excess Nitrogen fertilizer from Kellogg Biological Station, Michigan, USA - KB3-175-3 | ecosystem: Environmental > Terrestrial > Soil > Unclassified ...
ACCGAAATAGAGTTTAACGTCCTATGTCCAAAGTCCAACGCCCAACGTCCGCGGCGGAAACGCTCGCATCAATCTCTAAGCCTCACCTAAGGAGATCCATATGGCGAGAATTATTTGTTTTGAAGAGATTCATTCGTGGAAAAAATCGCGCGAACTTACAAAGAAAATTTACGAGGTCACCTCTAAGGGTGATTTCAAGCGAGATTTTGGCTTAAAGGATCAGATACGAAAGGCGTCAGTTTCAATTCTCTCGAACATTGCTGAGGGTTTCGAACGCGGAGGTGATGGGGAATTCCTGCAATTTCTGGCAATCGCGAAAGGATCTTGTGGCGAAGTTCGCGCCCAACTCTACGTCGCGTACGATCAGAGTTACTTGGCCAAAGATGAATTTGAGTCGCTTTCAAATGCGGCCATAGAGGTGAGTGGTTTACTCGCCGGATTCATGAAGTACCTTAGACAATCAAACCTGCGCGGTAATAAGTATAGGTAGGAATATCTGCTCAAGTCTTAAGCTGGGACTTTGGGCGTTGGACTTTGGACATTGGACAATACAGCCAAACACCCGAATCAGAATAGTTTGTTGGTGATGAAAGCCATCACCAAGACCTTCCCCGGAGTTCGGGCGTTGGATGGCGTATCCTTTGATCTGAACAAGGGCGAGATTCATGCGCTCGTGGGCGAGAACGGTGCTGGAAAATCCACCCTCATGAAAGTCCTTGGTGGCGTCTATCCCCACCCGCAATACGGCGGCGAGATTTTGATCGAAGGAACCGAACAACGCTTTGCCGGCGTTCGCGATGCGGAGAAGGCCGGCATCGCTGTCATCTATCAGGAGCTATCCCTGGTTAAGGACATGAGCGTCGCCGAGAACATTTTTCTGGGACGCGAGCCGCGAAAATGGGGCGTCATTCTTACCAGCGAACTCTACCGACGCGCGCGACAGTTGCTCGACGATCTTCATCTCGATATCGACGCTCACACCCCCATTCGCAGCCTCGGCATTGGCCAACAGCAATTAGTGGAAATTGCGAAAGCCCTTTCCCAGGAAGCCAGAATCCTAGTCCTTGATGAACCAACCGCCGCCCTCACCGATGCAGAAGTGGCGACTCTGTTTAGCATCCTCGACAAGTTGCGAGCGCGCGGCGTCGGGATGGTTTACATCTCACACAAGCTTCATGAAGTGTTTCGCCTCAGCGATCGCATAACAGTGCTGCGCGACGGCAAGACCGTTGGCACGAACGTGACGCCCGAGTGGAATGAATCTCAAGTGATCGCACGGATGGTGGGTCGGGAAGTCGGAGACATTTTCCCGAAGGTGGATCACGAGCAGGGCGCCACCGTCTTTGAAGCGCGCGGAATCTCCGTGACTGATCCGATCTTGCCGTCAAAGAAACTTGTAGACAACGTCAGTTTTTCGGTGAGGCGAGGCGAAGTATTAGGGATCGCCGGGCTGATGGGCGCGGGCCGCAGCGATCTTCTGATGGCTCTCTTCGGTGCGCATGCAGGTCGGATGTCTGGCGAGATTCTTGTTGACGGAAAACGTGTTCAAAGCAGAAGTCCGGCTGAGGCGATCAGGCATGGAATCGGTTTCGTCACTGAAGATCGCAAACGTTTTGGCCTTGTTCTGGATCAGGCGATTCTTAACAACATGACTCTTGCTGGGTTGCCGAAGATCTCCGGACGATTTGTTACAAGCCTTGATGCTGAGGCAGCCGCCGGCGAGCGCTTCATGAAGGATCTACGCGTCAAAGCCCCGACCGTTTTCACGATCGTTGGCACACTCTCGGGCGGCAATCAGCAGAAGGTCGTCCTGGCGAAATGGTTGTTAACGAACCCTCGAGTCTTGTTTCTAGATGAGCCGACACGCGGAATTGACGTCGGCGCCAAGCAGGAGATTTACGCTCAGATCAATAAGCTGGCACGAAGCGGAATTGCGATTGTTTTGGTTTCTTCCGAACTACCGGAGGTGCTCGGTCTTTCTGATCGGGTGCTGGTGCTGCATGAAGGACGATTGACGGGCGAGTTCACGCGCGCTACAGCAACACCCGAAAAACTGATGGCCTGCGCGACTGGACACGCTGGCGTCATGACAATGAACTAGTGTCACTGAGTGAATATTGATATGCCAACATCAAACACCGAACCCTCACCTGCCAATTCTGATCTGACGCCCGACGCAGCCCTTGCCGAGATCACTCCCTTAACGACGATCGGCAAATTCAAAATCCCTACAGAACTTCTGCGCGCCTATACGATGGTCTTCGCCCTCATCGCGATCTGGATCTACTTCCACTACTCAACTGGAAACATCTTTTTGGAGCCACGGAATTTCTCCAACTTGATGCGCCAAACTTCCGTTACCGGCGTGCTCGCTGTAGGCATGTTGATGGTGATCATTACCGGACAAATTGATCTTTCTGTCGGTTCGGTTGTAGGTCTGGCAGGCGGCATTGCGGCGATTGCTCAGGGATGGTTGGGTTGGGGACTCGTCCCGTCGTTGAGTGCTGGAATCGCCGTCGGGATCACGATCGGTCTGATCCAGGGAACTTTAACAGCCTATCTAAACATCCCGGCATTCATTGTTACGCTCGGAGGACTGCTCGCGTGGCGTGGGGTAATTCTCGGAATGAGTCGGGGAGAAACGATTCCCTTGCGACTGCAGACTTTCAAATCGATCGGACAGGACTACGTTGGCCCAACTGTGGGTTGGATCATTGCTGCCATCGCGGTCGCTGGAATTGTCTGGATGACGGTAGCTCGCAATCGGGCGCGCCGCCGTCATGGACTGGGAGCGCCAATGATGGGTGCGACGATTGCGCGTCTCGCAATTCCCATCGTGGTAATTGTTGGCTTCATCTACATGATGAATTCTTACGAGTTGGCGCCAGGCGTCAAAGCAGGCATGCCCAATCCTGTGATCATCTTTCTCGCGATCGCTCTCGCCGGGGCCTTTCTTACGCAGAACACAACCTTCGGGCGTTACCTGTATGCGATAGGCGGCAATCCTGACGCGGCGCGACTCTCAGGAATCAATATTCGCCGCCATCTGCTTGCGGTATTTGCAATCATGGGCGCGCTCGCAGGTGTAGCGTCGATAATTTATACCGCGCGTGTTGGCAGCTCATCTCCGGATGCAGGTCAACTCCTGGAACTTGATGCGATTGCTGCGTGCGTGATCGGCGGAACGAGTTTGATGGGCGGTCGGGGAACGGTTTTCGGCGCCATTCTCGGGGCACTGATCATGGCAAGTCTCGATAACGGCATGTCTCTACAAAACGTACAGCCTTACATGCAAAACATCATCAAGGGTGCGATTTTGGTTGCTGCTGTTGGTCTCGACATGGCAGGGCGGCGGAAGAGCTAGGGAGGATTCAAGCAACAGGGGAAAAGGGGAACGCCAAAAGGGGAACTCGAAAAAGGAAAAGAGGGCGTGAATCTCTCCTTCCCCTCTTCCCCGTTGCCCTGTTCCCCTTTTTCTATTTCGCAATGACAGCGCTAATCATTCACGGCCATTTCTATCAGCCTCCGCGCGAGAATCCCTGGACGGGCTTGATCGAGCAGCAGCCAGGAGCGGCTCCTTATCACGACTGGAATGAGCGCATCTATGCTGAGTGCTATGAACCTAACTCTCGCGCACATATCGTCGGAGACCAAAAAGTTGAACGGACGATTAATAACTACGAGAACATCAGCTTCAACTTCGGCCCAACACTCCTATCCTGGCTCGAGCTAAAACATCCAGAGACCTATCGGAAGATCCTTGAGGCTGATCGTGTCAGCGCGACGAAACGAAGTGGGCACGGAAATGCGATTGCGCAGGCCTATGGTCACGCGATTCTGCCGTTGTGCAATGTTCGCGATCGCGAAACGCAGGTCTTGTGGGGCTTAGCGGATTTCCGTTATCGCTTCAGAAGGGAACCGGAATCGCTCTGGTTGCCGGAGACGGCCTGCGACGATGAGACCCTGGGTTTATTGATTGATGCGGGACTGCGCTACGTAATCCTGGCGCCAAATCAGGCAAATAGTTTTCGAGACCCAGGCGGCGCTTGGCAGACGGCGCCAAATGGCAGTATCGACCCCAGTAGGGCTTACCGTTTTCTTCACCCTGACAACTCGGGCCGCTCAATCTCAGTTTTCTTTTACGACGGTGCTACTTCGCAAGCTATCGCGTTTGAGAAGGCGCTGACGTCAAGCAAGACACTCGTCGAGTTATTTAGTCGCGCTGCGACTCGCGGTCCACTGGTGACGGTTGCTACAGATGGCGAAACCTACGGTCATCATTTCAAGTTTGGTGACCTGTGCCTTGCTCACGCCCTCGAAACTGAAGCGCTTGAGGTTGGATTCCGCTTAACAAACTACGGTGAGTATCTGGATTCCAACCCGGCTGAGTTGGAGGTGCGACTTGCCCGTGGTGAAAATGGCGAAGGCACTTCATGGAGCTGCATCCACGGTGTGGGACGCTGGCAACGCGATTGCGGCTGTCACACTGGAGGCGAGCCGGGATGGAACCAGGAGTGGCGCGCGCCGCTGCGTGCCGCTTTGAATTTCCTTCGTGATGTTGCCGCGCGCGATTTTGAAGTCGCAGCCGGCGATTACTTTGATGATCCCTGGCAAGTCCGAAACCAGGCAATCGACCTGGTTCTAGATCCGTTGGCTTCCCGCGAAGCTTTTCTTTTACGGCACGCGAAGCGCTCGTTGTCAGAAAAAGATCAGTGGCGCGCATTGGCACTTCTGGAAATGCAGCGCAACTCATTACTCATGTTCACCAGTTGCGGTTGGTTCTTTTCCGAAGTTTCGGGAATCGAAACAATTCAAGTTCTGAAGTACGCCGCGAAGCTGATCGATCTTTCGGCTGAGCTAGGATTCTCCTCGCCGCGCAGAGAGTTTCTCGAAGTGCTGGCTGAGGCCAAGAGTAATCGTGCCGAAATGGGAACGGGCGCCGATATCTATCTGAAACATGCTGAACGGCAAGCACGTGCGACGCTGACAGTGAGCGACCGGGAAGCGACCATTTCATGACAACGAAATCGCCCAAAGACAAGACCAAGCGAACTCCACGCAAACGCGCATCAAAAGAGACTGCCTCACCGTCCGTGAAATCGGTGCCGCGATCGAAGTCCTCCAAAGCCGCCTCGATACAGCCTGACGCGATTTCGGATCACGAAATTAGTTTGCTGGTTTCGTTGAGGCATCCGGATCCACATCGAATCCTGGGCGCTCATTCAACGCGGGCTGGAATTGCGATTCGCGTCTTTCGCCCAGACGCAGAACAGGTTGATGTCCTGATCGGTAAGAAGCGGCCAGAGCCTTTGGTCAAAATTCATCCGGCTGGTTTGTTTGAGCTTCTGCTTCCCAAGTTGAAAGACATCCCGCAGTACCGTTTGCAGATCCATGAAGCAGGAGTGACTACGGTCAGTCACGACCCCTACTCCTTCTTGCCCACCCTCGGCGAACTCGATCTACATCTCTTTGCCGAAGGTCGCCACGAAGCGATCTACGACAAGTTGGGCGCTCACGTCCGCAAGATTGGAAAGATGAGTGGAGTATCGTTCGCGGTATGGGCGCCGCACGCAGAAGGAGTGAGCGTCGTTGGTAGTTTCAATCGCTGGCGAGCTTCCACACACCAGATGCGGATGCTGGGTGGCTCAGGGGTTTGGGAAATCTTTGTACCTGAACTTGAGCCTGGCGTGCTCTACAAGTACGAGATTCGCACCGGCGCTTATCCGGCTTTTCTCAAAGCGGATCCTTACGCGTTTTACATGGAGGAGCCTCCGGACACTTCGTCAATCGTCTACCAGCCAAACCATAAGTTTCGCGATCGGAAGTGGCTGACCGGGCGCGAGACTCAGGAACACTATCGACGCCCGCTCTCGATTTACGAAGTCCATTTTGGTTCGTGGCGACGCGTTCTCGAGGAGGACAACCGACCATTGCAGTATCGCGAGATGGCGCCGAGTTTGGCGGACTACGTTGGCGAGATGGGTTTTTCTCACGTTGAGTTTCTTCCGTTGAAGGAGCATCCCTATGGCGCTTCGTGGGGTTATCAGGTCGGCAGTTACTACGCCGCTTCGTCGCGCTACGGAACGCCGGACGATCTACGTTACCTGATTGACTACCTGCATCAGCGAGGCATCGGCGTGATCATGGACTGGGTCCCGGCGCATTTCCCTAAAGATGCATTTGCCCTCGGCCGCTTCGACGGTTCCGCGCTTTACGAACATCTCGACCCGCGTAAAGGTGAACATCCTGATTGGGGCACTTACATTTTTAACTACGGACGCAACGAGGTGCGGAATTTTCTCATCGCGAATGCGCTCTACTGGTGCCGCGAGTTTCACGTCGATGGTCTTCGTGTTGACGCCGTCGCGTCGATGCTCTATCTCGACTACAGCCGCAATGAAGGGGAGTGGATCCCGAACCAGTTTGGCGGTCGCGAGAATCTCGAAGCGATTTCGCTCCTGAAAGAATTGAACGAAGTGCTTCATCGCGCTTGTCCAGGCGTGATGATGATCGCGGAAGAATCTACGGCGTGGCCCCAAGTCAGCCATCCGGTTTACGCCGGAGGGTTGGGCTTCGATTTTAAATGGAACATGGGATGGATGCACGACACGCTCAAATACTTTCAGACGGATCCTTTGTTTCGTGGCGGGAATCACAACGCGCTGACGTTCGGACTTGTCTACGCCTGGAGTGAGAATTTCATTTTGCCCTTCTCGCACGACGAGGTCGTGCACATGAAGGGGGCCCTTCTCAACAAGATGCCCGGAGACGAGCAGCAGAAATTCGCGACGCTGCGGGCGCTCTACGCTTACATGTGGGCCCATCCAGGAAAGAAACTGCTTTTCATGGGCGGCGAGTTTGGTCAGTGGCGAGAGTGGAACGAAGAAGAGAGTCTCGACTGGCATTTGCTCGAAAAACCGCTGCACAAAGGTGTTCAGACTTTGGTGGGGGATCTCAATCGAATTTATGAGAAGAACAATTCGCTCTGGGAGGCGGACGGTGAGCCGGCCGGATTCCAGTGGATTGATGCCGACAACGCGTCGGAGAACATCGTCTCATTTATCCGGAGGTCGCCCGCGACCGGTCGTGAATTGATCTGTGTTTGTAATTTTTCCCCCGTGGCTCGGGAGAAGCATCAGCTAGGACTGCCCAGGGCGGGGAGATACAAGTTGATTGTAAACACGGACAGCGAAAATTATGGCGGGATGGGAGTGTCAGTCGCGAAAGCGTTCACGGCGAAGAAGAAGTCATTGCACGGACAACAATTCTCGGCGACTATTTCACTACCGCCGATGTCTACCTTATGGTTTGAAGCTCCACGAGGTTCATAGCTGGCGAGGCCAGTTTCAGATCCATGTGTTTGATTGGTACGAGCCGATGTCCAATCATGTCGACGCTAGCCAAACTCTGCTCCAGAACGATGTAGCCAATTAGTGGCTCATATTCACCATCGGCCGGACTCATTTCCACAAAGGCTACCTCGTTGAAGATCGGTCGGAAGCCTTCGATCTGTATGCGCACCGGTCCGCAGACTTCAGCGGTAACAGTTTCTTGCGTCGCAGTTTCAACCTCAATTTGGCTCGAGGCCTCGAGGTGGCCCAGCCTCTCCTTCCAGGCGCTCGGAAGGACCATTAGCGACGCACCCGTATCGACCAGCGCTTCACATCTCAACACATTCGAAACGTCGGCGGCATTCTCGATTGTTACTGAAGCAACAATTCTGCCCACATTCATGTCCTTTTTACTCATAGTAGCTAACTATACAGCTGCGTTAAGTGCCAGCGAATTGGCTCCAGTCCTGGGAACTTAGCGTGACAGGTTCTTTGCAGGATATTCAGCTAACTACCGCCTCTCCCCATTCCTTGTGTATCTTCGGTCCCATGATCAATTGGTCTGACGTTCGAAAACAATTCCCCGTCACCGAACGAGTTGCTTACCTGAACACCGCTGCTGCGGGTCCGTTGTCGCGAGACGTGGCTGCAGCAGGCTCGGAATACTATAGCCAGATGATGATTGACGGTGACAAGCGCTGGGATGAATGGTTGGCAAAGCGAGAGGAAGTGAGACGTGGCGTGGCAGCTTTCATCAACGCCGAACCGGATGAAATTGGATTAACAACAAACACTTCTTCCGGGATGAACGTCATCGTTGACGCGCTCGAAGATCGTGGCGAAATCATTTCATGCGATCTTGAGTTTCCGGTTTCGACAATTCCCTGGATGCATCGAAGAATTCCAGTCCACCTTGTGAAAAACCGCCGGGGCGAGATCGATCTGAACGACATTGCCGGAGCAGGGACTGAGAAGACGGGAGTCATCTCTCTTAGCTACGTTCAGTTTTCAAACGGATTCAGAATCGATTTGGAAGCGCTGGGTCGTATCAAGGGCCGGCACGCTCTAGTTGTAAATGCGAGTCAGGCAGCGGGTGTGTTTCCGATCGACGTGAAACGCATGCGGATCGATGCGCTTTGCAGCACGGGTCACAAATGGATGCTGGCAGGTTATGGCTCGGGCTTTGTCTATCTCAGCAGGGAACTACAGGCAGAATCGAAGGCACGCAGCATCGGTTGGCTCAGCGTCCAGGAGCCTTATGCGATGAAGAACGACGAGATCAGCCTGCGCTACGACGCAGCCGCGCGAGCGGAACTTGGATGTCCTCATTTCGCCGGAATGTTCGCACTGGGAGCGTCGTTAGATCAGTTTGCTCGGATTGGAATTAATGAAATTGAGGCGCGGGCTCTTTATTTGAATAGGAAACTAACTGATGGTTTGACGGAAAACGGATGGCAGGTGCTATCGCCGCTCCGGGAAGAGTCGTTTCGATCCGCAGAAACTCTAGTGGGTTGTGATGAACCTGCCAAAGTTACTGCTCAACTTGCCGAGCGAGGTGTAGTCGTCACTGAAAAGCCCCAGGGCATTCGCATCGCAACGAACTTCTTCAATAATGAACAGGATATTGATCGGTTGATCGAAGGCCTGGGAGAAGTGACCAGTGACCAGTGATCAGTGATCAGTGATAGGTGATGAGTGACCAGTAGCGAGTGCCAAAGACAAGGATCGGCCGTTCACTTAACGGGACAAATCTTACTTGTTACTTGGCGCTCGTCATTTATTACTCGTCACTCGTCACTCGTCACTCGCCACTTGTTACTTGTTACTTGTCACTCATCACTTGTAACTTTTTGGCTTTCCTGGGTGCCTTTGCGGGAACCTTCTTCGCGTTTTCAAAGTGACTGCGAACGAGAGTCAAAAACGCCTGCATGATCGGCGGCTCGTAGCCTCCGCTTAGCCTGGCAATTCCCAGTTCCCAATTGATCTGTGCGCCCTCAATCCACCAGCGCACGAGGCGTCCCTTCTCCACGTCCTCCCGCACCGACTGCAAGGGAACGATCCCCACTCCCATGTCTTCTTCCACCATTCGTCTAATGGCCGCCTGCCGGCTCAGTTCCATCGAAACCGTCAGCGCTACGCCAGCCTGCGCGAAAAACTGATCGATCAGCCGCCGCGTGTTACCACCGCGTTCTCCGAGAATCAGCTTCTCACCGGCGAGGGTGTAAGCGCTCACGGCCTTTTGTTTCGCTAGTCGGTGTCGCGATGAAGCAATCGCTACCAATTGATCCTCATTGAGCCGCTCCGTTTGAATGCCGCGTGCCTCCACAGGCAGCGAGACAAATGCCAGGTCCAGCTCGCCGCCGAGAATTTGATCGACCAGCGTCTCGCTCGTGCCGGAAGTGAGAGTCACTTCGCAGCGAGGATGTTGTCGCCGGAGTTCTCTGAGAATCCCTGGTAAGGAATCAGTGGTTACCATCGCAGAAGCACTTCCGATGCGCAGCCGACCGCGTTCTGCCCCCGTTAGCTCAGCGATCTCGTCCTGCGCTGCATCATGTTCGCGCAGAATCTGTCGTGCACGGTGGAGCAGATGCTCGCCAGCTTCCGTTAGCACTACTCGACGCGGCGCCCTCACGAAGAGTCGCGCGCCCAGCTCTTTCTCCAACTGCCGGATCTGCATGCTGATTGCCGCTTGCGTCACGTGCACACGCTTGGCGGCGGCGGTAAAAGTTCCCGTCTCCGCGATTGAAACAAATGCTCTTAGTTGTCTGATTTCCATCTTCGCTCCGTCTTAACTGGCTTAAGGCTCATTATCACCCAGAGTTATCGTAATAATAAAATCTTTTAGTTTCCATTATAAGTTACCAGTGCCTAAGATAACTCGAATGCTGGCCCAGCCGAATCTTAAT
>Ga0134127_10004316_pt1 | contig 10236 bp, 6 predicted proteins | sample KB31753_FD_96459 | JGI IMG/M metagenome (GOLD analysis project Ga0134127, IMG submission 96459) | Terrestrial soil microbial communities with excess Nitrogen fertilizer from Kellogg Biological Station, Michigan, USA - KB3-175-3 | ecosystem: Environmental > Terrestrial > Soil > Unclassified ...
CGTTCTGAGTGCGGTGATCGTGGTGTTCATCTACACCGCCCTTCGCGAGCCATTGCCCAAGCTGCTTCTTCCCTTTGAAAAACGCCCGTATCACGTGCTGAAGGAAACTGAACGTGATAAGGCGCGCGAAAAGCGCCGGCAGCAATTGGCTCGGCTGACGCACCGCCGTACAAAGACTGCGCCTTCACTGGTGGAATTGAATACCGACGAAGGCATCCGGGCGGCGTTTTATGACCCCAATGATGCTGCCGGCTTTTCGTCGCTCAAGCAGTACGCCCGGCAGATCGACCTGCTTTATCCAGAGTGGCTGCACTTGTTGACGCAGGATGGTCACATTAAAGGGATTAACGACCAGGTTTTGCCTCCCAAGCCCTACGACGTCGTGGAAAACGGTGTCGTTCACCCCGTCGACGACGAAGTCATGCCGTTGTTGAGGTCCGAAGAAGGCGGGCCTGAAGTCTTCCCGATGGTGAACAACTCCGAAGGCAACAACTGGGTTGAAATTTCAGAATTTCTGAATGATCCAGATGCACGCGCGGAGTTCCGCCGTGAAGTAGCGGCATTTCTGGCGACGGATAAGTACCGCGGCCTGATGGTGGACTTCGAGGATTTCAACTTGAAGACCGGCAAGGCTGGGTTCGTGGCACTGCTGGGCGAACTGTCGGAAGACCTGCATGCGAAGGGGATGAAGCTGTACGTCAGCGTTCCGGCGGGAAATCCGGATTTCCCATACCGGGCGTCGGCCGACGTTTCCGATGGTCTCGTTCTGATGAACTATGACGAGCACTACAGCGGCGCTGGGGGATCGCCGGGGCCCATTGCTTCCCAGGACTGGTTCACCAAGAACCTAGTGGAAGCTAAGAAAGTCATACCTATCGATAAATTGATCTGCGCTTTCGCCAATTACGGCTACGATTGGCCGGAACGGAAGAAGGGCAAGCTGCCTCCCGGCGAGAACGATCAACCGGTTTCGGTACAGGATGCGTGGCTTGCGGCGCGGGATTCGGAGGCCGACGTCACTTTCGATGGCGACAGTCTGACGCCTCACATCAGTTATTTGGACGAACACGATCACCGCCACGACATCTGGTTCATGGATGCGGTAACCGCGTTGAATGAGATGCGCGCCGCCCGACATCTCGGAATCCGCACATTCGCTCTGTGGCGGCTGGGGTCGGAGGATCGATCGCTGTGGAAGATTTGGGATTTCCCGCTTGACGCTTCGTCACCCTCGAAGCTGGCCGACATTCCTCCAGGTGAAGATGTCGACATGGAAGGTACTGGCGATGTGCTCAATATTGAGGCCACGCCGACCAATGGAAGCCGCAGCATCGATCTGGATTCATCGAGCGGGCTGATCATGGATGAGACCATGGACGCTCTCCCGGAGCCGTATCGAGTGGGCCGCTATGGAGGAAGTCCTAACAAAGTCGCGATCAGCTTTGACGATGGACCCGATCCGCAGTGGACCCCGAAGATTCTGGACATTTTGGAGCGCGAGCACGCTCCCGCAACATTCTTTCTGATCGGAAACCAGGCCGATAAATTCTCTTCGATCACAAAGCGGATCTACGACGGCGGGGATGAGATTGGGAACCACACATTTTTTCATCCCGATATCAGCGAACTATCGCCTTCGCTCGTGAAGCTGGAATTGAACTTAACTGAAAGCCTTTTCGCCAGCCGCTTGGGGGTGCGTACCGCGATGTTCCGGCCTCCCTATTCGATCGATGCCGAACCGGATACGGCGGACGAAGTGAAGCCTCTGGAACTCTCGGAAAGCATGGGCTACATCACTATCGGGGACAAGATCGATCCCAATGATTGGCGCCCGGGCCGCACTACCGACCAAATCGTGCAGCACGTGCTGGACAATCTGCCGCCGTGCGCGCCAGCCAAGCGGCTGACCTGCGGAAACATCATTTTGTTGCATGATGGTGGCGGAGATCGCAGCGCCACAGTGCAGGCGCTGCCGCTCATCATTCAGGGAATCCGCGCAAAAGGTGTGCAGATTGTTTCGGTGGCGGACCTCCTTCACAAGACGCGCGCCGACATCATGCCGCCGCTGCACGGGCCAGAACTCTGGTATGCGCGCTTCACCTGGATCGGCTTCTTCCTATATGGCGCGGGGCTCAAGTTCATTGCGTTGGTATTTTTTGTAGGCGATTTACTCATGACCGGGCGCCTGCTGTTCGTAGGCTGCTTTGCGATTTATGACCGCTTGCGGGCGCGGACACCAAGCGTGGTTTCGGACTATTCGCCTGCCGTTGCTGTGCTGATTCCGGCGTACAACGAAGAAAAAGTCATTGAACGGACGATCCGATCAGCGCTGCGTTCGACCTACAAGAACCTGCGCGTAATCGTGATCGACGACGGTTCCAAAGATCACACTCTGCAAGTGGCGAGGGACTGTTTCGCGCGCGAGCAGGCCACGGGCAAGGTGTTGATCCTCACCAAACCGAATTCGGGCAAGGCCGATGCGCTGAATTTCGGCCTGAGGCACTTGCGTCCAGAAGAAAAGATTTTCGTGGGAATCGATGCTGACACGGTCATTGCGAAGGATGCAGTTTCGCTACTGGTACCGCATTTCGAGAATCCGAAAGTCGGGGCAGTCGCTGGCAATGCAAAGGTCGGCAATCGAGTTAATTTGTGGACGCGTTGGCAGGCCTTGGAGTACATCACCAGCCAGAACTTCGAGCGGCGCGCGCTGAACACGCTGGGCGCGGTCAGCGTGGTTCCCGGGGCGATTGGTGCGTGGCGCGTGTCGGTGGTTCGCGACGTTCGGGCATTCCAGACTGACACGGTCGCGGAGGATGCCGATCTCACAATGGCGATCCTACGCCGCGGATATCGCGTGGAATATGAGGACATGGCGCTTGCCTACACGGAAGCTCCGGTCAATGCCAACGGTCTAATGCGGCAACGCTTCCGCTGGTCATTCGGAATTTTGCAGGCCGTATTTAAGCACCGCGAGGTATTTGCCAGGAAAGGCGTTCTGGGGTGGGTCGCACTACCGAACGTTGTGATATTCCAAATTCTGCTGCCGCTGGTCTCGCCGTTCATCGATCTCATGTTTGCCGGCGGCGCCATCTGGTACGGAATACAGAAGCACTTCCATCCAGAATCGGCGAACCCGGCAGATTTTCGGCGACTCGTGATTTTCTTTCTTGCGTTCCTGATCATTGACTTCATCACGTCCGCCATCGCCTTTGCGTTGGAACGCAGCACGCCGGACACGCGTGAAGATTCATGGCTGCTGAGCCAGGTCTGGCTGCAACGGTTCGCCTATCGCCAGCTATTCTCCATCGTGCTATTCAAGACACTCATTCGCGCAATCACGGGAGAACCGTTTGCCTGGGACAAACTGGAGCGGACGGCGGCGGTTACGTACGAAGAAAAGGATGAGGCGGTACACGTGTAGCTCAGCTTTTGGCTTTTGGCTCTTGGCTCTTGTGCGTTAGCTTCGCGTTTTTTCGAATCTATGCTGGTTGTTGCGTTTCAACTCTTTTCGTTTGAGGTACGAGGCACGAACACCAATGAAAGCTAAAGGCTAAGAGCTAAGAGCTCATTTCCATGCCTCATACCATCATTGAACCCTTCCGGATCAAGAGCGTTGAGCCGATACGGTGGACTAGCCGTGCACAACGCGAAGAGTTGCTCCGTGCCGCTCACTACAACCTGTTTCTACTTCCTGCCGACGACGTTCTCATCGATCTGCTGACCGATTCCGGAACTGGCGCAATGTCCACACATCAGTGGGCAGCCGTGATGGAAGGGGATGAGAGCTACGCCGGAAGCCGGAGCTTCGAACGGTTCAGCGGCTCAGTGCGCGACATCTTCGGCTACAAGCACGTGATTCCTACACATCAGGGGCGCGCGGCAGAACGCATTCTCTTCGGGATCACATGCAAGAAGGGCGACGTCGTACCGAACAATACCCACTTCGACACGACTCGTGCCAACGTCGAATTTGTCGCCGCAGAAGCCGTCGATTGCGTGATTCCAGAGGGCCGCGATCCGCGTTGCAACCATCCATTTAAAGGCAACATGGACGTCGGCGCGCTCGAACAACTGATTGCTCGAGTTGGCCGGGAGCGGGTTCCGCTGGTGATGCTCACGGTCACGAACAACTCCGGGGGTGGTCAGCCGGTTTCCATGGAAAACGTTCGCCAGGTGAGCGCCGTCTGCAAAAAACACAAGATTCCGCTTTACTTTGACGCTTGCCGATTTGCGGAGAACTCCTACTTCATCAAAGTGCGAGAGAAGGGATACGAGTCGAAACATCCGAAGCAGATTGCGCAGGAGATGTTCAGCTATGGCGACGGATGCACGATGTCGGCCAAGAAAGACGGGATGGCCAACATTGGCGGATTTCTGTGCACCAATGATGACCTGCTGGCGCAGCAGGAAAAAGACCTGCTGATTTTAACTGAGGGGTATCCAACCTACGGCGGATTGGCGGGACGAGACCTTGAAGCCATTGCGGTGGGCTTGCAAGAAGCGCTGGAGGAAGATTATTTGCGGTACCGGATTGCCTCGACGGCATACCTCGGGAATCACATTGCGGCGCAAGGCGTGCCCATTGTGCAGCCACCAGGCGGGCATGCGATTTACCTGGACGCAAGTGCTTTCCTGCCGCAAATTCCGCCCGCGCAATTTCCGGCGGTCGCATTAGCAACGGAACTCTACCTTGAAGGCGGAATCCGCTCGGTAGAGATCGGCTCGCTAATGTTTGGTAAAGCCGCGAAGATGGAACTGGTAAGACTCGCGATTCCGCGACGGGTCTACACCCAAAGCCACGTCGACTACGTGGTCGAGATCATTCTCGAAGTCTGGAAGAAGCGTGAGTCCATTCGCGGGCTGAAGCTTTTATATGAAGCCCCGTTTCTGCGGCACTTCACAGCGAGGCTTGAACCAGTAGCGTAGCGTGAGTTCATGCGGCTTTACCGAGTGCTTTCGTCGCCGCCACACGCAGCGATGCTTCTCCTACAAGCTCTGCATAGACTTGCTCCAAATCATTGGTAACGCGGCTCCATAGAAAGTGCTGCCGTATCCGTTCTCGCGCCTGCTCCCCCGTCCTGTAACGAAGGCCTGCGTCGGAGAGCAAACTTGTCAGTTTGCGTTGAAGGTCGAGGGCGTCGCCGGCGATGAAGGTGAACGCCGCATCCCCGACAACCTCGCGGTTTTCCGGGACGTCACTAGCTAGTACGCACACCCCAGCACCCATGGCGTCGAGCAAAGCAAGTGACAGGCCCTCCATATCGGACGGAAGGACAAAGAGCGCAGCATTGGTCAGAACGTCGCGCAAAGCCGATCCTGAGAGCCAGTCCAGAAACTTCATCCGCTCGCCTGCATGAGATTGCAAGCGGCCGACGTACTCGTCGGTGTGGCTGGAGCCACCGGCCAAAACCAGTTTCATGGGTGTATAAATCCCCTCGAAAGCCCGGATCAGCAGATCGAGATTCTTCTCCGGGGAGAAACGGCCTAGAAAGAGAACGTAGTTGTCGGGTTCAAAATCAAACTGTGCCAGGTGAGGACCACCCTTTGGGTGGACGAGATCCGCGCCATTGGGGATGTATGACACCTCGCGACCGTAGCGTTGGCCGTAATACTGTTCCAGGTTATGGGAAACCACGATGGTGCGGTTCGGAAAGTGCACGGAAGTCCACTCGGCCACCTTCAATACGAGTCGCGCAAACCAAGACCACTTCTTGCGCTGCCAGTCGAGGCCTTGCACAGTCACGACGGTCTTCTTCCCAAACACGCGCGGCGCTATGGAGAAGAGTGACGGCCCAAGCGTGTGGTAATGCACGATATCGTAATCGCTAAAGCATGCGTGAATTGTGCTGAGCAGCGAATGCACGAACGTGTCAAGGTGCTTGGTGCGAATCGTGGGAAGCCGCTCAATCCTAATGCCGGCAGATTCTTTCTGGTCGGGAGTGAAATAGGAACGGCAGTAGGCCGTGATCTCATGGCCGTGGGCGGCGAGGGCTTGCCCGGCTTTCTCGTAAAAGGACTCCACGCCGCTGTACTTTCCGATAATGCCACATGAGCTTGCTCCTGTACAGCCGCAGACGCTGCTTGCGGTTCAGTTTCCACCCGCGACAAGAAGGTCTTCGCGAACCGCGACAGGTTGGTGTGGCTGTTGAAATTTCGCAGGACGTGTTCGCGAGCTGCTCTTTTCATTTTGTTCAGCAGCCGTCCGCCATGTAGAACGGTTCGTAGCTGGATCAGCAAGTCTTCCATCGATCCCGGCGGGTACAGAAAGCCTGTTTTGCCGTGCAACACAAGCTCCGGGATGCCTGTAATCGCTGGTGCGATCACCACACACTCCATCGCCATCGCTTCCATGAGCGTGACTGGAATTCCCTCGCTGTGGCTGGTCAGGACCACGACATCGGCGCGCGAGTAGAGATTCGGAAGGTGGGCTCGCGGGATGTGTCCGGCAAGCGTGACCTCTTCTTGCAACTGCAGCATGGCGATCAATCGCTCAAGGGCGGCTCTCTCCGGGCCATCACCCGCGATCGTGCAGCGAACGTCCACACCTGCTGACTTCAGAGTGTGGCAGGCCAAAAGCAGAAACGAATGGTTCTTGACAGCATGAAGACGTCCCACGCTGACGATGTAAAAACCGCTGTCGTGCACTCGCGTCTCCAACGGTTTCCAGAAGCTTGGATCCACACCCAGATGCTGCACAACAATCTTGTCCGGGGTCACCGATGGATAGTGCTCCAGAATGTAGCGGCGATTGAATTCGGCAACCGTGAAGCAGAATTTGCACGCCTGCAGTTTCACGTCCAGATAATCCGCGCGCACTAGAAGATCTGAGCCGTGCAGAGTGATGCTGAAGCTGATGCCGAGGAGGCGCGCAGCGACCATTCCCACCCACGACGCGAAGTATCCGTGATGGATGTGGACGTGGTCAGGAGGATCATCCTTGAATATCGTCGCGTAGTAAGCGCCCAGCCAGGTGTGCGCGAATGCTCGGATGCGCCGCGACATCGGTTCCGGGCCGTGGAGAACTCGGACAAAAAGATCCCGAATTCGAGGAAATCGCCGAAGCAGAAGGCAAGTCGCAGCGAGACACTGAAAGAAATGCAAGGGAAGCAGGTAGACCGCAATGGGACTGGACCGGGCGGGAGTGGACGGACGCCGTACGCTGTATGTGGCCACCTCCACGGCGTAACTTCGCAGTTCTTCCATCTCCTCGCCCACATAGGATTCGCTCGATTCTGGAAAGCTGTTGCAGAGATAAGCGATGTTCATGGTCGACCTCTGAGTCCTTCGTCCTTCTGATGGGCAGCCAGGATTCCAGCGATCGTAAACATGTATCCGTTTAGGAATTGGTAGTTCATGACCACCACAGTCGCATTCAGCAGATACACGCAGAGCATGATTCTCCACATAAGGCCGAACCCCGGCCCGAACGGGCATTCACGCGCGGCCTGATTGAAACTCGACAGGGTGCCGAGACGAAAAAAGGCAATGAACATCCAGATATAGAGCGCAACTCCTACCACCCCGTGTTGAACCGCAAGCTGGAGGTATGTGTTGTGAAAAATGTAGTATTCGGGACGGAAGCTGCTGACGCGCCGCTCGACTTCAGGTTGAATATTGGCATCGCTGCCCCACCCGAGGAGCGGCTTGTCCGTGAACATCTGCCAACCAGCGCGGTACATGTCGACACGGAATTCAATCGGAGAACGATCCTGCAATCTCTCGATCAGTTCACCGGGTCCGGGCTGCAGAAGCCATGCATACGACATCACTACTGCGGCAAGCAGAACGACAGCGACAACCACCACACGCGAGCGACGGCCGCGAGCGAAAAGGACGATGAGCGCCCCTGATAAGGCAGCACCGAGCCACACGGCGCGAGTCTTAGTGGCAAGCAGTGCAACAGGGGTGACGACCAGGAGCAGTGTCGCCAGAAATGCGGCCCTTGAAAATCGCCTAGGGTTTGGAATTGTTGCCGGGCGGCGGTCGAATGCGTGCAGTGCGACGATCGCGAGCATATTCAAGCACATGCCATTAGCGACCGCCTGAAGAAACGGTCCGCGCGCCCGGTCGGCATGAATGCCGATTGACTCGTCGAGGATGTATCGGGGGAAGATGAGCCATTTGATATCCAGCAGCCAAAAGACAGGAATCAAAGATAAGTACAGCAGTACCGCGATTGAGAACCACTCAAGCTTTCGTCGAGACTCGGCGGTGCTGAAGACGGTTCCGCTGAGATGAAACATCGCGACAGGAACGATCCATTGAGCGGCGAGCACGCTCCACGCTTTGCTGTCGTAAGGCTGGAACACGGTCCCACACAACCCTAAAATCAAGAGCACCAGCATCGGCCAACTCGCGGCGTACATCCGAAATCGGTCGCAGCGCAGCAGGAATCGCAGGCAAGCACCTGCGACGAGGAGAGCGAAAACTAACCGATCCGCGGGAAAAACCTGCAGGTCGGGAGGACAAAACAGCATTGCCGTAAGCGCGAGAAGAAACACATGCTCCGGTGCGAGCAGCAGCAAGTACAGAACCTTGAATGGGAAGCCCAGCAGCCGCGTTCCCACGCGGGCGCGAGAATCTACGGCAATGGCCTCGGCACTCATTCACCGCTCCCGCGCACGACCGCCGGCAGGGTCCTTGCCAATATCTGAAAATCAAGAAGCAAGTTCCAGCGATGGATGTAGTCGAGATCGAGAGCAACACAGCGCCGAAACGAGGGGTCCCTACGTGCGGTCACTTGCCACAAGCCTGTCAAGCCTGGGGTGCAGTCCAGACGATGGAAGTCTCCAGGCTCATAGCGTGCGACATCGTCGAGCGGATGGGGCCGCGGCCCCACCAGGCTCATTTCACCGCGCAAAACATTCCAAAGTTGGGGCAGTTCGTCCAGGCTGTAGCGTCGGAGCCAACGACCGAGGCGCGTCACCCGGGGATCGTCGTGCAACTTGAAGAATGCGCCGGCGCGCTCATTGCGTAAGCGCAAGTTAGGCTTAAAGAGGTCGGCGTCCCGGCACATAGTCCGAAACTTGTAGCAAGTGAAAACCAGCCCCTTGCGCCCGACGCGCGGTGATGCGTACAGAACGGGACCACGCGAGTCCAGTTTGATCGCGACCGCGATTGCAGCGATCAGTGGCAAAAGAGCAATGATGGCAAAGCTTCCGAGAAAGACATCGATCGCGCGTTTGACTGCGAGTTGCTGGGATTTGGAGTTGCGTTGGCTCTCGGGTCTCGCGGCGCGGGAGAACACTAACGTGAGACCGTGCGTCAGGAGGTTCTCAGTACCGATGCTTTCAGGTTCCGGAATCGCAGCGGTTTGTCCCATAGTGTTCAGCTTCAGAGTCGGGAATAAATCGACTGGGGGACAGGAAAAGTCCGGCGATCGAGTACAGCGCCGAGTAGTTCCACATTCCAGCTGAGAAGGATTTCTTTTGCGCGCAGCGCAGCCTCGCGGCGCGTGTGGTTCGCCGTGATGACCAGCACTGCCCCGGCGCTCGCCTTGCAGAACAGTGGTGCCGCACTGTCGCCGATGCTCGCGCCAAAAATCAAGTAATCGAAGCGCGGTAGGTCCACAGCAACGTTTCCATCCGCGCAATGCGTTTCATATAGCTTGAACGGTATGCGCCAAAGGCTCCCGCCTGGTTCACCCTCCTCCCAAACAGTCTCGGACAGAAACGCGGACCCGGAGTTGCGTGCGACGAGACCCACCGTGCCATGGGAAATCCCCGCCACGGCTCTCCCAATTCGTGCACAAAAATCCGGCATGTTTGTCAGGTTATCGGCGCTCGCGAAGAGGACGCGCGTGCGCGGAACGCGACTAAAGAAGATTTGACGCACTAAACTCATAGCAGGGGTGTTCGGCGCCTCGGCAGTGGCTAATTCCCGAGTCGCGGCGCCAAGGCTTCTCGCGCGCAGATCTGCAACCCGCGCAATGGTCTGTCGCCAAACTCCAGTTCCCGTACTCATACAGCCCTCAACTTCGGCTGGACGTCGGTCACCGGTAAAGAAGCCAGGACTGGCACGTCCAACAAGGCAGTTATCTCGGCAGCAGTGCGCAGTGAGGGATCAAAGTAGTCGACAACGAAGACTGCCCCGGTGCTGATCACGCTAGCCGCGAGAAACGAAAGGCATGCGGTCACCCACAAGGGCGTTGATGGGAGAGCTGGTTCATAGGGTGGTTGTGCAATGGCTACGTTTAGAATTCCGGTCTGGTCGAGCGCATCGCCGATGCGGGCTTCC
>Ga0134127_10004317_pt1 | contig 10235 bp, 8 predicted proteins | sample KB31753_FD_96459 | JGI IMG/M metagenome (GOLD analysis project Ga0134127, IMG submission 96459) | Terrestrial soil microbial communities with excess Nitrogen fertilizer from Kellogg Biological Station, Michigan, USA - KB3-175-3 | ecosystem: Environmental > Terrestrial > Soil > Unclassified ...
CACAAGCGGCGGTGAGAACGCGTTGTCGAACGTGATGTCGAGCACGGTGAATTGACCGGTGAGCGTATTGCATCCGATTCCGTCGCCGGATACAGAAAGACCAGGGTGCCCCGGACCTTCAAAGGGATACCGCTGGCCGTTGAGAAACGTCCCGGGCAACAGAGGCGTTCCGAGCGCCCTCGTACTGAAATGCAGAGACCAGAAATGGCGGGCACCATTGAAGAAGATTGCAACCGTGTCGATCGGTACTGCACCGGTGAAGCCGCCTGCAATGACGGCGAAGTCGCCATCCGCTTTGGTTAAGAGCAGATCTCCGCCTCCGAATGCATTGTGTAGCGCTAGCTCAGTGATCGAGGGGATCGGCGAGATCACGTTCAGAGTCGCCGCGCTGGCTACACCTTGATAGATCGCCAGGATGACCACGGACGGTGGAGACTTCACAATCTTGGTCAATATCGGAAAAGTCGCGGTCGTTTCACCCGCTGGAATGAACAGACCGCCCGGAACCGTTGCGAGAGCCGTGATACCGCTCACCAGCTGAACAAAGGCTCCTCCCGGCGGCGCAGGGCTGGCCAGCGTCACCGTAGCTTGAGAAGCCGCGCCGCCGTTTACGGTCGCCGGATTGAGAGTAAGAGTGCTGGTTGGTGTGTAGTTGAAAAATATATGCCCGGTCATTGCGCGGGGGCCGCCCTCGCAGTGCTGCTCGAACAGCGCCGCGAAGCTGACTACCCGAGCCGGAGAAACGGAATAGTCGATCGTCGCGTCGAGGATGGTAAAGTGCCTATAATGGTGTTGCATCCAGCCCCATTCCCTGTAATTTCCAGGCCCGGGTGGCCCGGTGCCGCAAACGGAGCCCGTTCAGCTTTGTCGTAGAATCCCGGAGTGATATTTCTGCCTAATCGATCGGTACTAAACTCCAATGACCAAAACTGTCCCGATCCGAAGAAACCAGCCGCGATGTTATCCGCCAGTCCGTCGCCGGTGAAATCCGCTCCGTTGGCTGAAAAAGTGCCGTCGCCGGGATTCAAAATCAGATCGGGAAAACCATCGTTATGAATCAGAAGTTGAGTAATGGGCGACGCCGGAGGGCTTGCCTGCGCCGCTCCGCCTTGCACGAATATTGTCGGGCTGAATTGAAGAGTGAGAACAATCAGGGCCGCCAGCGAGCTTATTCGTCTCACGAAAACTTTCCTCCACAACGACGTTGCGCTCCAGCTTCCTGTTGCGCTCCAGCTTCCTTATGTAGCCGCGATCATAGCCGTACAGCATCTCGGAGGCAAGAAAAGTAGGACACTGTGTGGCGCGGGAGAGGGGCTGGGGAATTACTGACATTCGAGCAAAGGCCAGAAATCAGAAGATCACAAGTCAGAAGGTCGCTCGTTAATCTTCTCAGCCTTCTTCGCGGCTTTTCGTTCTCCGTCTCCTCATAGGTGGGAATCACCAGTTGCTTCACTCCAGTCGCTCGTCTCTTTCTATCCACTATGGTTTCGACGACGCGCGTGCAGGGATGACCTATGATGAACGCGTCTTCTTTTCAACAAATCAGATGCTCAGCCGTTGTGACAATTCGTCTTATGAATCCATTCGGTTCGTCCCTGCCGCTTGCCAGAAGTCTCACCCATATCGACGAATTTCTGCATAGCTGCGATCAACGAGGGATCGGGGGTATATACTGCACCATCTCGTATGGGTGTTGTTGCTGTTGCTCCACTCGCAAACATTTTTGTTCCCCCAACTCTGGTAAAACCGCTCATAATTCAGGCCCGAAGTCATATTCATTAGTGTGGGATGCCATGGCCCTCTGTTTGCAATCGCAAGATGACGGAAAGGGACTTGTCAGAATGGGCAAGTTGTTTTGTTGTTGAACTGATCAAGGAGTAAGTACCCATGGCACTCACATCTGCATATAAAGATAAAATGCTGGAAGTCCTGAGACTCGATCTATGCGGACCCTCAAAGATGCTATCCATTCTAATAGAGATACGTAGGTGTGGAGACAAGGCTTTGGTAATTCGGCAGTCACGAGATGAGGGCAAACATCAGATGGAGGGGACTGCAGCTTGACTTTACTATGCCAGTCTTTGACCGGCGGAATCGCAGCAACACGATGGGGGGAGATTCCACGCCTTTCCACTAACCTGTCACGCGCCGGTGTCGATTACTTTTTGTGAAAAGATCTTGTTCGAGAGGACTAAACCCGAATAACACGGGTGTTATGTCGTCACCGCTAATTACACAATTTGTGTCGCGCACCGGAGCAATGCACCAATGAGCCAGGACCAGTCGAGCCAACTTGATCCCTCAACAAACGTTGACCACCCCGATGTTGCCTCAACCCCTCTCTCGCTCAAACGATTCATTGTGATCCTCGGCGGCGCGAGCTCAATGAGTTTGCGAGCGTCACACGTAACACTCGAAAACCACTTTAGATAATTCTGTAGTCCGTTCTCTCGTCGGTTTGATCCGCAGGCTTCCCTCAGCTGATACGCACAGGTCATTGATACCCCTCTGTCAAGTTGCGCAGCTCGTTGACTAACCCCTTTTTACATTCCTGGCAAGAGATTCGTCGCTTATTTGCTCCACTGCGGCATCTGGCTTGACCTTCATTCAACACAGTTCAGCTGAAGCTGTACATAACGGGTGAACAGGCGACAAGCCATCCGCGAACCATTCTTTGCACGAAATAGTGGTACACCCCGCTTCCTCATTGTTTGGTACGCTGGGTCACACGTTGCGGCAGAACCATTGCGCTGCAGCGGAATGGTGTTGAAAGTTGCTAAACGTGTGCCGCTCAAGAGGAGGAAAAAATGAAACGAATTCTAGTTAGGCTATTCTGCACGATAGCGTTGTTTGCCGGTTTCGTATCCCTGATCCCTACCGGGGTTCAAGGCCAAGCTCCCCAACAGGCAATAGTACAGCCGACCGAGCTGTACCGGTTTAACGTGTCGGCAAGCGACGGAGGATTTCTCCTTACCGGAAGCTGGCAAGAAGGGCTGGCGTGGGGCTACAACCAGCCTCTGGCTCCGATGCAGATGAACAGGGGCAACTTCGCGTGGATGGGAATCTACGTCCCGCCGGGTCCCGGATGGACTCCGGATCCCAGCGCGGGCCTCGTTCCCCTGCACAGATGGCTCGTGATTCAGGACGGGTGGAGAAACTACTACTATTACTCGACGTTTTTCTCCCAACATGGAAGCGACTACTACTATCACGGAATTCAGGGGTATGTCCTTCCGGCAAACCAGACTACCTTCCGAGGAACTCCGGTGACCAAATTGTCGTCGTGGTACAGCCAGTCCTACGGATACTGGAACGGCACTGGTGCTCCCGTCGCGGATGCCGGCTTTTTCATCGAACTGCCTCCGCATTCGAGCTACGCGTTCCACGGGACCGTATGTACCGTGCCCGGTGCAATAACCAGCACACGTTTCCCTACGCCCCCGGTATTTCCGACCAACTGGGACGTGGTTTTCTTTGCGCCGCAGCCGCCGCCGCCACCACCCCCTCCGCCGCCGTGCAGCGCAAGTCAGTCGTTAATAAACAAGTGCTACCAGCTGGGCGGCATGTGGAACAGCGAGGGCTGCTATTGCGAGTATTGACTCCGCGAAATTACTGCCAACTGAAAGAGGCGGCGCTTTAGCCGCCTCTTTCTGTACTGCGAGCACCAACAATCCTTCCAGCGCACCCGCACTGCTTTATGGGAACCAGAGAACTTGGCATATTAGAGGTAGGGTGGCTTGCCCCCGCTCCTCCGAATGGCGCGCATTCAAGTAGCGGGGGCAAGCCACCCTTCCCTACCTCTAATGTTCTTCGGTGTAAGCTCGACCCCATCCGGCTGGACCCGTGGGCCAGGAGGACAATTAGAAAGAGACAGAGAACTCGTCTCGCCTCCCAACCGAAATCTCCCTTACTGACTCGTCACACGAACATCGTCGATTCCAGCCTCCACCAGGCTGGCAGTTCCAGCATCTGCAGCCTCTATCAATATACGAACGCTCTGGCCGGCAAATGCGTTGAGGCTTACGCTTGTCGAAGCCCACGCCCCGTTTACGTTAGTCGCCGCGCCCAGCCGCTGAAAGACAGTCGTGGCCGACGCCCCGACGATTCTCACCCGTAAGAAGTCCGCGCTTGAAGCGTTGCTTCCATGAGCCAGATAGTAGCTGAACGACAACGTCAGCGTGCCCGTCGACGGCAAGGTTATCAGCGGTGATCGGATCGATGTGACGCCGCCGTCGATGTCATTCACTCCCGCGGATGAGCCCGCAAGCCGTCCGGTTACCAGGTCGTTAATACCGCTTACGGTGGTGCCGAGTTGCTTCAACCCGGTCGAATTCGTGTCTTCGGGATTGCCCCGCTCCCACACGCCGGTCGTTGCGGTGTCCGTACCGGTAGGGTTTGTCACCCAGCCCAGGCTTGTCTCGAAGTTATCGAAAAACACGGTGGTCCCGCCGTTGCAATCCGTTGGAACATCGGTAGCTGCGTTGTGAGTGGTGCCGTTGTTACCGGTGGCTGAAACGCCCATTCCATGCCGCGCAAAGACAGTCCAGATAGCGCAACGGTTCGCCCCGCCGTTGACGCTCTGGTCAGCTTGCAGAATTCCATCACGCGCGTTGAGGAACGATGGGCTGCACGGCGTGAACTTCATGCCTTCCAGCACCAGACGATCGGCGATGGCCGCGCCCAACTGCGTGCGAAGATCCCACAGGGTTGCGGCCCATACTTCTCCGTCGCGATGAACTTCAAATCCTCCGCTACCCAGATCGGCATAAGAGTCGTGAACCGGGTTGGCTGGAACCGTATAAGCCGCCCGCCGAATTCCGTTGGTGCTGTTATTGACTACGTACTCGCCGACGCGTCCGTCGTTGAAAAAAGTGATGGCCCAGTAGTCCGACCAGCCTTCGCCCATCGCACCGGCCTGGGTGCCACCAAGACAACTGGTGTTCTGAGGACCGCCGACAAGACGATTCGAAACGCCGTGGCCATATTCGTGCAGGACGACGTCACCGTCTTCCGAACTGTCACGATCATCAGCCAGATTCGAAGTTCCCTGTGTGAACAGGAACTGCTGCATTCTCGGCCGGCTGCCTTCAGGAGGCGTCGCGAAGTTGGCATTGTTTGTGCCCGATCCATCCTGCGCTTCGGCTCTTACAGAGTCATTGCCGGTGCCGCCGCGACCGAAGTTGTTCGTCTGGAAGTTTCCTGCCGACTCCGTAAAGCCGAGCCGGTAGACGAAGTCATGCATGATGTTGCAGAGGTAAAAGAGATTGGTCACCGATGCGGGCCGTTGAGTCCGCGGATCAACGCCGAGAGAGAACGGGAAGGTGAAGTCCTGGATTGAGGACGACGCGTGCCCGTTCGATAACCCGGCCGAGTTGTTGCTATCTGGTAAATTGTTGGCATCGGTATCGAGATACGCTTCGACGTTGTTGCCGGTCGTGACTGTGGAGCTGCCCATCCATCCGGCTGCAGTATTGATCGTCGTATCGCCGACGAACGATTCGAGAGTGCGCGGGGTTGCGATTGGATCCCTTCTGGCTACGGTTCCCTGCGCGGCATCGGCGTAGAGGTTGTGACGAAACAATAGCGCTCCGCTGTTTGCGTCGACACAGATCTCATACCACTCGCTGGTACCGGCGTCGATATAGGAGTGCCATGCCAGCAAGTCGCGATCTCCCACGCGCATCGCGTACAGCTCGGACATTACGTCCTCGAAATCAGGGCCGAGAGGACTGGCATACCTTGCGCGGTCGCCGTGATTTTTTCGCGGTTCGACCGATTGGAACCCCCCCGCGACCTCGCGTCCGCAAAACTTGAAGGCGGTCACCAGACCTTCCGATTCGGACAGAGTTGGCGTGGTCAAGAGGCTGCTCTCAGGCAGGAGCATGCCTTCCATCACTGAGATCACTTCACCGGCGGCACTGACAGCTACCTGAACCTGTCCCTGGAACACGTCGACTCCGCCGATGACTTGTCTGTAATGTAAGAAACTAATTCCCTGATCGTTATCCTCGCCTTCGAGCTTCAGCTGGCGTAGATCGCGATTGGACAGACCAAAGATGTCTTGATGCCGATTCAAAAAGCGGCGGGCAATCCGATCGCTGGAATCCTGTGACGGGGCAGACAGCGGCGAGGAGAGATTGAAGATAGCCTTTGGCAGCCCGGCTTCGTTCAGTTCGTAACGGACGCTGTCTCGGCTTTCGGGCGGAAACGATGTGCGAAAGATCTCAATCGCGTCAACTGTTGACTGGGCTACTGCGCCGGAGGCTGATGATTTTGCCCCTGACAGCGTTTGCACGTCAGCGATTTCCTGACGAATATCAAAGTCAGGAAGTCCGAGAATGGTGGCCTGCCAGGGACTCGCGACGGCTGCATTCACGGCCGAGTCGGCTCCGGAGGCGTTGAGCTTGCCGATCGAAGGCACGACCAAAGCAATAATAAAGAGCGCGAACCATGTCTTGCGCATGCGTTTCTCCTTTCAATTTTGAGCAGAATGGAATGGGCATTCGAACCTTGCTCTAACAAGGATCGAGATGACTACGATGATACTTTCTGGCGCTTCTAACTCCGCCACCCTACGAGGGGAGGCCTCGGGGTTTCGTGCGGTGAACAGGCCCAACCGGGAGATTCCGGTTTGACCACGCATGCATCAGCGGCACGCATCAATACACGCCAACTGTTGTTTCATTGAAGCAGGAGCCACCCGCTTCTTTCGCCGAGTGACTTTTCGAAAAGTGCTGAAAGAGTGAATGTAGTTTATAGCACAATAGAAAGTTTGAGCCAAGCAATAAGTGCGCGGTCTCACTTAAGCGAGTGTGTTCAAATCTGCGGACGATTTTGTAGATGGTCGAGTCCTCAGAGGCAAACAGCGTTTAATCGCCTTCGACAAGCCGGGCGCACCAGCTTGAATGAGAAGACCCAATTCTTCCGAAGAGAGTGCTGTTTTTTGTTTTTCCGAAAAACGGACTTCTACGCAGATTCCCGAATGTACTCACAAGGGTTGTTCGGCGGGATCGTCCCGAAGAAGGGTCATGATGGCTTCCTCTCCCTGCTAGCCAGGGAGAGGAAGGTAACTCGAGACCGCCCGATTCTTCATCTTCAGGACTCGGAGCAGTGCGCAACTCAGAGGTGCGCGCGACATCGCTCGCTCATTTGCAGCGAGCGCGCACATGATCCGAGCGTTGACTCGGTGGCATCGCGCTTGCAGTCGGTCGCCCTTAGGGACTGTTTTTCCGCCTGAAATAAAGTCGGGCGATGGCTCGATACAGTACAAAGCAGCGTCTCAAATCCTGCTACTGGGGGAGCGCGAGAGCAACCGAGCGCCTTGCAACAGCCTCGACAAACGAACACTAGGGAGTAGGGAGTAAAGTCATGAAATTCTTTGTTCTTTCGGGCGAGCGTATCGAATACATTCGGAAAGCGGCGATAGCTGCCATCCTGGTTTGCAACATCCTGCCAATCCCGGCAAAGGCTGCGGGTGGCGACCTCGACACATCATTCGGAATTGGGGGTAAAGTCGTGCACGACGTCTCAACTATTATTACCGACCTGGGCCCCGCGGTCGGAGCGATGGTCACTCTTCCGGATGGAACGATCCTGATGGGCGGATCGTCTGGCTTCACCTTTGTGCTTGCTCGCTTCAACCCGGATGGCACCCTTGATACTTCGTTCGGCGTCAACGGAGTCACCCAGGTCTCGGATTTTCGCGGCGCTGATCTGGCCGTGATGGATGATGGACGAATTGTCGCCGCTGGTGCTGCCTTTAACCCGCAATTCGCTTTCGATTTCGAAGTCGTCCGGTTCAATGCCGCCGGGGGTCTCGACTCGAGTTTCGCAAACAACGGCAGAGCAGTCACCGATTTCGCGGGTATGCGAGATGACGCTACGGCGGTCGCTGTCCAATCTGACGGAAAGATTGTCGCGGCGGGGTTCACCGTGTCCCCGTTAATGCCCCCGGCGAGCCAACTCGATTTCGCACTAGTTCGCTACAACTCCGACGGGACGCTCGACACGGGATTTGGAAATGGAGGCAAGGTCATTACCGATGTCTCGGGCGTCAGTCTCTCCGATAACATCTGGGACCTTGCGATTCAATCGGACGGAAAGTACGTAGCGGCTGGCCAGGCCGAGACAATCGCGCGGGTGATTGAGGACCCGGAGTGTGGGTGCACTGTGACGATAGCGAGAATCGACCTTGCGATCGCGCGATACGACATTGACGGCAGCCTCGACTCGGGCTTTGGAAGCGGCGGGAAAATAGCAATACAGCTCACCAATCCGGCCACCGATAACCCGTCCACTGCCCAGAGCGTCGCGATTCAGCATGACGGAAAGATCGTGGCAGCCGGCGAGGGAGACGGATTTGGCGTTGTGCGCCTGAGCGAAGACGGCAGTCTCGATTCGTCGTTCGGAGATGGCGGAAAGGTGAATACTGCTTTCCTGGTCGCGCGAGGCGACCGGGCGAACGCCGTGATGCTGGCGCCGGGGAACAAAATAATCGTCGCGGGCAGAGTAGAGACTGGCCGTGCAGACCGTGACTTCGGAATTGCTCAGTACGACAAGAACGGAACGCTGGATTCCCACTTCGGTGAAGATGGCAAAGTAACGACTGACTTTGCGAACTTCGGCGACGATGTTGCGAGGTCGGTTGCGCGCACGCGAGGCGGGAGGATCCTCGTGGGGGGCTTTACCCCAGGCAGTGCCAATCCTTCAGGAGCTGCTTTCGCAATCGCCCGGTACCGGGCTCATTGAACGACGATGTGACTGCGAAGGCGCGAACGGCATAGAGCTTTTGTCGTTCGCGCCTTCGCGGCATGAATTCCCGGCCATCAACCCGCCGGTCGGGCATCGCCTCTCTACTCCTCCGGAGAAGGTTCAGAGAGGATGAGTGAGAAACGGAAATTGAGATCGTTTCTACGGTTGAAAGTGAGTCCTCCGTTGACGGACAAGAACGACCGGCCAAGAATGGGTGCTTGCGTGCTAAGACCGATAAGAGGAGGCTGGGTACTTACGCCCGGGAATGGCGTCGTAGTCGGAATCTGAAGCACGAGGAAAAGATTCTGGATGGTCCCCGCATTGATGCCCTCACGAACCTTCTCGCCGATCAAATGCGGATTCTTGAAATAGAACGGGGCGAAGTCAGTGTCCTGACCAAGAAAGCCTGTGGCCGTGTCAATCGGGTTTGCCAGGTCTATCGTCGCTGTGGTGTCCGGGTTGATTACACCGGTCGTCAGAATCGCTCGCGCGAAGACCACGGGAGCCGAGGCATCAACCACTGTTGTATCGAATAGACCTGCCTGAATGACGATCTCCCCGTCCGGATTGATGGCGCTGATCTGCGCCGCCGGGTAAGCCAGAGCATAGATAAAGGTAGTGATCTTCAAGCTGCGTTGACCATATCTAGCTCTAGTTTCGCTTAACTAGACAGCGACATTTATCTTTCAATCCTAACTTGATAGGGGAGGTGTTGAAGAAATCCTTTCACAAAAATGACATTTACCTAAACCCAATTGATCGTTCAAAGCAGCAAACAGACTCAAGCGGTGCGTTTGATGGAGCGGCATATACAGCAAGAGATTGTTACTTTGCAAACTGCTCGCTTACAGAGGTAAAACTAATCCAGCCAGTCTAGGCTACGTTGTTCGCTGAAAACGACTGTCACGTGAAGAAACAAATTCTTATTTATGGTCTCATCTACGGCCTTTGTGGCGGGCTGCTGATCGCGGCGCTCAAGGTCATTGAATATCGCTTTGTGGTAGTGGAACACTCGATCGAGATTTACGGCGGCTTGACGGCACTGATCTTCGCCGGCGTGGGCATCTGGCTCGGGCTCAAGCTTACTCGGAAAGAGCGTGTGATCGTCGAACGGGAGCTGATCGTAGAACGGGAACTGATCGTCGAAAGAGAAGTCCCGGTTCCCGCCGGGACGCCGTTTGCTTTGAACGAAAAACGCCTGCAGGAACTTGCGATAACCAAACGCGAATTGGAAATACTGGGGTTGATCGCGCAAGGTCTGAGTAACCGCGAGATTGCTGAAACACTTTTCGTTAGCGAGAACACCGTCAAGACCCATTCCAGCAGGCTGTTCGACAAACTCAGCGCCAGGCGAAGAACACAGGCAGTCCAGCGAGGCAAAGAGCTGGGGCTGATTCCTTGAGGAAGGTAAGTAGTACGTGGTCCGTAGTCCGTAGTCCGTAGTCCGTAGTCCGTAGTCCGTAGTCCGTAGTCCGTAGTCCGGA
>Ga0134127_10004319_pt1 | contig 10232 bp, 10 predicted proteins | sample KB31753_FD_96459 | JGI IMG/M metagenome (GOLD analysis project Ga0134127, IMG submission 96459) | Terrestrial soil microbial communities with excess Nitrogen fertilizer from Kellogg Biological Station, Michigan, USA - KB3-175-3 | ecosystem: Environmental > Terrestrial > Soil > Unclassified ...
CAGCGGGATGTAGGTCGCGCTGCCGAGCACGTCGGAGAGACGCAACAGCAGAAAGGCGTCGGCGGAATTGCCAAGGCTGAAGACGAGCAGAACGGCCAGAAACGCGATGAGAGGTTGCGGCAACCGCCCGGGTAATTTGCGATTTGCGATTTGTGATTTGTGATTGGCGCCTTCCGATTCGGGACTGGGTCCTTTGGAATTGGAAGTTGGGAGTTGGGAGTCCGCCGTCGGCTCCGGCACCAGGAACAGCAGCGCCACGGCGATCGCGCCGGGGATGAGGGTCAGACCGAACAGCAGTCGATAGTTCTCGGGCGCGAAGAAAAGAATCGCGGTTGCGATCAGCGGGCCAAGGATCGCGCCGGTGTGATCCATCGCGCGATGGAAGCCGAACACGCGCCCACGCGTTGACGAGGTCGCAAACCGTGCCAGCATCACATCGCGCGGGGCGCCGCGAATCCCCTTCCCCGTGCGATCGAGCGCGCGAATGAGCAGCACCTGCGGCCAGGTGGTCGTGAACGCGATCAGCGGCCGCGCCGCCGATGACAGGGCGTAGCCGCCGATGACGATGGGTTTACGCCGCGTCACGTGATCCGATGCCCATCCAGAGGCGACCTTCAGCAGGCTGTTGATGGCCTCGGCGACCCCTTCGATGAGGCCAAGCGAAAACGCGCTAGCGCCCAGCACCCGCGCCAGATACACCGGCAGGACCGGATAGATCATCTCGGTCGCCGCGTCGGTAAACAGGCTCGACCACCCTAACAGCCATACTGGCCTCGGAATGCGCGACATCCTTTGACCGGTATCGTACGATCAGATCATGCCCACTCTGCAGGAGCTGCTCGCTGCGCGGACGCATGAGGCGGCGCCGGAACTGGTCGAACCGCTGGGTTCCGATCGCCTCCGATGCCATGCCTGCGGGCACCAGTGCCGGATCCCCGAGGGGGCGTACGGCGTCTGCAAGGTGCGGTTCAACGAGGGAGGGCGCCTGCAGGTGCCGTGGGGCTACGTCGGAGGCGTGCAGTGCGATCCGGTTGAGAAGAAGCCGTTCTTTCACGCCTATCCCGGCGCGCTCGCCTACAGCGTCGGCATGCTTGGCTGCGACCTCCACTGCAGCTACTGCCAGAACTGGGTCACCTCACAAGCGCTGCGCGACCCGCACGCCGGCGCGCCGCCGACGGATATCACGCCTGCATCGCTCGTCCAGGACGCGCTGCGCCAGCGCGCCAAGATCATGGTCTCGACCTACAACGAGCCGCTGATTACCGCGGAATGGGCGGTGGCGATTTTCACGGAAGCCCGGAAACACGGACTCGTGACCGGATTCGTGTCGAACGGCAACGGCACGCCGCGAGTGCTCGAGTACCTGCGGCCGCATATCGATCTCTACAAAGTCGATCTGAAGAGCTTCGACGATCGGCGGTATCGGGAACTAGGCGGACGGCTGCAGCCCATCCTCGACACCATCCAGTGGCTGCACGCCAACGGCGTCTGGGTGGAGATCGTGACGCTGCTCGTGCCCGGCTTCAACGACAGCGAGGCGGAGCTGCGCGGACTCACCAGGTTCCTGGCGGGCGTCTCGCTGGACATCCCCTGGCATATCACCGCGTTTCACCAGGACTACAAGATGACCGAGCCGGCCAACACCACCGCGGCGATGCTGCAGCGCGCGGCGGCGATCGCGCGCGAGACCGGCCTCCGCTACATCTATGCCGGCAACCTTCCCGGCCGCGTCGGCAGCCTGGAACACACGCATTGCCACGAGTGCGGCGAGCGGGTCATCACGCGCCACGGATACTTGATCCAGGAATACCGGCTCACGCCGGACGGCGCGTGCCCTCGCTGCACGACCCGCATTCCGGGCCGCTGGAGCGCCGCTTTTGAAGGCCAGCGCACCGCCTTTCCCTTTTTGCCTCACGATCGCACCAGACTCTCGGTCGTGTAGGAGATAATTACCGCAGTGCTCCTCGACCAGTTCAAGCGCCCGCTCCGCAACCTGCGGCTGTCGGTCACCGACCGCTGCAACCTCCGGTGCAGCTACTGCATGCCGGAACCGGAGTACGTGTGGCTGCCGCGCGAGGACATCCTCCAGTTCGAGGAAATCGAGCGGCTGGTGGACGTGTTCCTCGATCTTGGCGTCGACAAGGTCCGTCTCACCGGCGGAGAGCCGCTTCTGCGGCGCGACCTTCCCGCCCTGGTCGCCCGGCTTGCGTCGCGGCCGCGAATCCGCGACCTGGCCATGACGACCAACGGCGTGCTCCTGGCCGACCACGCCGACGCGCTGGCCCAGGCGGGGCTGCACCGGCTCACGGTCAGCCTGGATACGCTGCAGCCCCAGCGGTTTCGCGACCTCACACGGTCCAACGATCTCGCACGCGTCCTCGAGGGGATTGCCGCCGCCGCTCCGCTCTTCCCCGGCCTCAAGCTCGACTCGGTCGTCATCCGGGGCACCAACGACGACGAGCTCGTGGCGCTCATCGAGTATGGCCGGCGGTTCGGCGCGGAGGTCCGGTTCATCGAATACATGGACGTCGGCGGCGCCACCCACTGGTCGATGGGGCGCGTGGTCTCGCGCACCGAGATGCTCGCGGCGCTGGCGCGCCACTATGGTCCGATCGCACCTGTCGAGGAAGCGTCTTCGGCCCCGGCGGATCGCTACACGCTTCCCGACGGCACCGTCTTCGGCATCATTTCCTCGACCACGCAGCCGTTCTGCCAGGACTGCGACAGAAGCCGGCTCACCGCCGATGGAATGTGGTACCTGTGCCTCTACGCGTCGCGCGGCGTTGATCTACGCGGCGCGCTGCGCCGCGGCGCGAGGCCAGTCGAACTGGCGGAGCTGATTCGTACCGCGTGGGAAGGGCGCCGCGATCGCGGCGCCGAAGACCGGCTCGCCTCGCGCGACCGCGCGCCGCTCATCCCGATCGATACACTGAGAAGGGATCCGCACCTCGAGATGCACACTCGAGGAGGTTAGGCGAGCGTCGTAATCTTGTGGGTGTCGAGGAACGCCTCGACATGCGTCTTCAGGAACTTGCCCTCGAACACCTCGTCCATGAGGTGCCTCGCCGCATCGTCACCGCTCCACGCCGGGCGATATGGCCGATTCGACGTCAGCGCGTCGTAGACATCGACGATCCCGACGATCTGAGCGAGCAACGGCACTTCGTCACCTCGAAGGCCCTGGGGGTAGCCGCTGCCGTTGAGCCGCTCGTGATGCCCGCGGATGATCGGCCGCACATCCTGCAGCGACTGCAGCGGCGCGCACAGCATGTCGCCGATGTCTGGATGCCGCTTCATCAGGGCGAACTCGTCCGGCGTGAGCTTCCCCTGCTTCAGCAGCACGGAATCAGGTACACCCACCTTGCCGACGTCGTGCAGGTAGCCGCCGCGATGCAGCGCCTCGAGATCTTCCCCCGGCAGGCCGAGCGCCCGGCCGAGGACGACCGCGTGCGTCGACAGCCGTTCACAATGTCCGTTCGTGGTGGGATCGCGCGCCTCGATCGTCATCGCCAGCGCCATGAACGCGGCCTCGGCGGAATCGAGCGCGTCGGTAAGCTGCTTCATGCGCGAAAGCGACGCCACGCGCGCGCGAAGCTCGTGCGGATGAACCGGCTTTGACAGGAAATCGTCGGCGCCGGCTTCAATCCCCTTGATGCGATCCGACAGGTCCGACAGCCCGGTGACCAGGACGACCGGCGTGAGGCGCGTCAGCGGGTCGGATTTGAGCTGCCGGCAGACCTCGATGCCGTCCACCCCCGGCATCCCGACGTCGAGCAGGACGACGTCAGGCCGGTGGCGCCGCACCGCGTCGAGCGCCGCCATCCCGTCCTCGACGCTGACGACGTGATGACCCTCGTTGGTCAGCAGCTTGTGGAAGAGCGCACGAATGCTCTCCGTGTCGTCGGCGACAAGCACGCGAGTACGCCTGGGGGATTGAGACGCCGGAACGATCATCGTTTAGTCGGCCGTCAGCGCTACGCTTTCTGGTCTCCTCGACATCGGGATGCGCTGATGCAGCCCGTGCCGTTCCAGCTGGCGATAGAACGCGCGCCGGCTCACGCCGAGGATTCGCGCCGCCACCGCCTTGTTGCCCCGCACCTGTTCCAGCGTGCGGATGATGTGATCCCGCTCGACATCGACGAGCGACGCCGGGTAGGCCGCCCTGACAGATACACCCTCCTGCAGCCGCCCCGTCGCCGGAGCGCTGCCGTCGTGGAGGTTCTGCTTCAATGCGTCGACGGCGGAATTGAGGCTGTCGAACCCCGTCGTGAGCACTGCTTCACACTGCGGACTCATGCTTCGAAGCATTCGAAGAATGTCCAGGCACGTGATGCCCGTGCCTACCAACGTCAATACCGCGCGGTCGTCGTCTACTACCAACAGATGGGGACTCTGCGTCTGCATAACACTCGCTCCAGTTGCGCGCACATCAAGGCGCGTCTGAGCGACACATCAGGCAATTGCGGATCCAACCGATGAGGTGTTCCGCAGTCCGCCCCCAATCCGCGGCTAACTGTCTGTATCGGAAGGTGTTGGGCGGAAGGTTAGGGCACCCCGCAGAAGATGCGAAAGCGTTCCAAATGAGCACATGGGCGCACCACCGTGTGCTGCTCTTGCACACGCTGCTGACAAATACGTGCGCACAGACCTGCGCCCGAACCGCACGCCCTCTCCGGGCGGGTCCGCTACTCAATGCGTCGCGGACGCCCAGATCTCTTCGAGCCGGCCATCGCGCCCGCAACCGAACCGGTAGAACCGGTACTGCGCGCTGTTCTTCTTGTAGTAGTCCTGGTGATATTCCTCGGCGCGGTAGAACGGCCCGGCGGCCGTAATCGCCACCACGATGGGCTGCTTGAACATTTTCTGGATCCGCGCCTTGGACGCTTCGGCGGCGGCACGCTGCTCCTCGGTGTGGAAGAAGATGACCGGACGGTACTGAGTACCGACGTCGCAGAACTGGCGATTGGCGACGAACGGGTCGACGTTATGCCAGTAGTGATCGAGGAGCTTGTCGTAGCTGACGACTGCCGGGTCGTAGACGACCTGCACGGCCTCGGCGTGCCCGGTCCGGCCCGACGACACTTCCTTGTACGTCGGATTGGGAACGTTGCCGCCGGTGTACCCCGAGGTCGTCGAGACGACGCCGGGCAGCTTGTCGAAGTCTGACTCCGTGCACCAGAAACAGCCGGACGCAAACGTGGCCACGGCCATCCCCGGCTTCGGCGTCTGGGTCACCAGCGTGCTCTGGCCCGCCTCGATGGTGGTGATCCCGACGAAGGCGCCGCCGAGCCACAGGTAGCCGGTGGCGAACGCGAGCGCCGCGATGAGAATCCAGCGTTGTGGATGCATATGCGCCTCCGTAGTGTCCGCCTTCAGGCGGATGACCTTACGCAGTGTCTGCTTTCGGCAGACCATCTGGCGTGAAGCGAAGTGCCACGCCGTTCATACAGTACCGCAGACCGGTGGGACGTGGACCGTCCGTGAACACGTGTCCGAGGTGGCTGCCGCACTGCGCGCAGTGGACCTCCGTCCGCACCATGAACAACGTGCGATCGACGGTCGTGCCGACGGCATCCGGAAGCGGTTCCCAGAAGCTGGGCCAGCCCGTGCCGCTCTCATACTTCGTCGTCGACGCGAACAGCGGGTGGCCGCAGCCGGCACAGGCGAACGTGCCGACGCGTTTTTCCGTGTTGAGTGGGCTGCTGTACGGCCGCTCGGTCGAGTGGCCACGTAACACACGATATTGCTCGGGCTTGAGCGCCGCGCGCCACTCGTCGTCGGTCTTGTCCACGGGGAAATGGCGACTGGCCACGTCGGCCGGCCCTGCGCTGTCAGAGCGTTCGAGCCAGGCGATGACCGGCACAAGGCCCAGGGCGACTCCGGCGATGGTCAAGAACTGCCGGCGATCCTGCATGTGCCTCCAATGGTAGCATTCGCCAGTCCTGATGATGACCGAGGTCGTCCGGGTCGATCGCGACCGGCCCAACCCTGACGACATCGCGCGCGCCGCGGAGTGCCTGCGCCGCGGCGGCCTCGTCGCCTTCCCCACTGAAACCGTGTATGGCCTGGGCGTGCATGCCCTCGACCGTGATGCCGTGCGAAAGCTGTTCGACGCCAAACGGCGCCCGGCCAACGATCCGCTGATCGTTCACGTCGCGGAGTTCGGGCAAATCGCGCCACTGGTGACCGCATTGCCCGAGCATGCCGCGTCTCTGGCGGCCCGGTTCTGGCCCGGCCCGCTCACCTTGATCCTGCCGCGCGCGTCGTCTGTCCCATTGGAGGTGACAGCAGGCCTCCAGACCGTCGCGATTCGCATCCCCGCGCATCCCGTCGCACGGGCGCTCCTCGCCGCGGCCGCGGTTCCGGTGGCGGCACCAAGCGCCAACCTGTTCTCGAGGCCGAGCCCGACGCGTGCCTCGCACGTCGTCGAGGATCTGGACGGCCGGATCGACATGATCATCGATGGCGGCACGACTGACGTCGGCGTCGAGTCCACCGTCCTCGACTTGACGGTGAGCCCTCCCCAGATGCTGCGGCCCGGCGCGATCACGCTGGAGGCGCTGTGTGACGTCCTGGCGTCCGTCGGGGTGGCCTCCGCTCGAAGCGCGAATACGTCGCGCTCGCCTGGCCTGCTGGCCAGGCATTACTCGCCGCGGGTGCCGATGACGCTGTACCAGGGACCGACGGACGCGGCGCGCGCCGCGCTCGTCACCGCGGCCCGCAAGGCGATCGCCGGCGGCTCTCGCGTGGGTGTCGTGGCCACGAGCGGCGATGCTCGTCTGCTCGACCAGATTCCGGTCGTCATCGCCGACCTCGGGCCTGACGACGATGCGAAAGGTGCGGCGGTGAGGCTCTACGCGGCGCTGCGCGAGTTGGACACCGCGAATGTGGACGTCATCCTGGCGCGCGAAGCGCCGTATAACGACGGGCTGTGGCACGCGCTGCGCGACCGTCTCCGCCGCGCCGCTGCCAACATCGTCGCTGCCGACTAGGGCAATCAATCGCTGCTGCCGGCTAGGCATACGGCTTGCGACCGCCCGGGCATGCAGAAAATGACTACGGCGCTCGCGACCCCTCTCCGCGAACAGCTCGACCGTCTGGCTGCCTTCAAGCCAGCCGACGCCCCGGTTCTCAGCCTCTACCTCGACATGCGCGCTGATGAGCAGGGCCGGCACCGGTACGACACATTTCTTCGGCGCGCCTGGCTCGAGCGTGGGCGGGCATTGAAAGGGAATGCCCGCAAGAGCTTCGAGCGCGATACCGAGCGCATTAACACCTACCTCGCGAACGAGGTGCCCAGGTCGGTGAACGGCCTGGCAGTGTTCGCCTGCGCCGGGGCAGACGACTATTTTGAGGCGGTGCAGCTCGAAACATCCCTTGATCACAACTGGTTGTTCATCGGCCCGGTGCCGCATCTCTATCCGCTGTCGCGGCTGAACGACCAGTACCCGCGGTACGCGGCGCTCCTGCTCGATACCAATTCCGCTCGCCTGTTCGTGTTCCACCTCGGACGCAGGCATTTCACAGAGCAGGTGAACAACGTCAAGACGAAGCGCACATCGATCGGCGGATCAGCGCAGGCGCGGTTCCAGCGTCACGTGGAGAATTTCCACCTGCACCACATCAAGGAAGTCGTCGAGGTGCTGGAGCGCGTGGTTCGCGACGAAGTAATCAATCAAATTGTCGTGGCGTGCGACGAGGTGGCAAAGCCGCTTCTCATGGAGCAGCTGCCAAAGCATCTCGCTGAGAAGATCGTCGACGTCCTCAAGCTCGACATCAGGACGCCCGAGCAGCGCGTGCTGGCCGAAACGATGGACGCCCTGCGCGAGAAGGATGCCGAAACCGACGCGTCGCAGGTCGAGGCGATGCTGGACGCGTGGCGAGGCAACGGCCTGGGAGTGGCCGGGCCCGAAGACACCGTCAAGGCGCTCGAGATGGGCCAGGTCGAAGAACTGCTGATTGCGTCGCAGAATCTCGAGCAGATGGACCCGAAAGCGGTCATACAGGTCAACGAGTTCGTGACGAAGGCGCAGCAGAGCGCCGCGCGGATCCGGTTCATCGAGGACCCCGATCTGCTCGCGGACGTTGGCGGCGTCGGCGCCCTATTGAGGTTCAAGATTTGACGCGCGGCGAACGGGGGTCCAGCCGGGAGCGAAGCGCGCGCGAAGAATGAGGGTGACGACGGCGCCGTAGCTGCGGACGCCCTCTTCTACGCGATTCGCCTTCAGATACTGGTCGTAGAGGCGCCAGCCTGCCATGCGCAGCCACGGGCGCTGGCCGCGCTGAAGCCGTTCGACGATCGCCGTAATGTCCTGCCGGGCGCCCGGACCGAGCGCTTGCGCAAGCCGGGCCCGGGCAGCGGCATCCAATTCGCCGTTGATCTGCCAGTAAAGAAAAAGCCACGCGCTGTAGCGCGCCGGCACGTCAGCGTGCATGCAGGTCAGCCAACCCACGAAGCTGGCCTCGGACTCGTCCGCGTAGCCCGCGAGGTGCGCCCACTCGTGTGCCGCAATGAACGGCCGCTCGAAGTCCAGGAGGTCGGGATTGGACAGAACCTCGAGGCCGAACGGATTGATCATGCCGTCGACGCCGGTCCATCGAAAATACGGTCCAAAGAGCGTCGCCTTCAATCGCCCGGGCGTTGCCGCGGGCGCGTCAACCAGCATGCGCTGCACGTCAACGAACGCCTGTCGAAGTGACTGATCATCCAGGGGCTGCACCCATCCGATACGATGCGCGTCGGCGTGAAGGGCGTTCAACTGGCTGGCGGCCTCTGTCCCGAGCGCCAGCACGGCGTCTGCCGCGGGTGCACCTGGCTCGACGAGGAGCCGCTCCGACATCGGCACACGACGGTAGTTGAAGCCCCACAGCAGCAGGAACACGAGATAGACCGCCGCGGCGGTCGTGGCCAGCGACGCGACGGCGCGCAGCACAGGGGCGAGCCGCCGGCTCTGCCGCGAGGTCCTGACCGCGCGAACAAGAACGAGGAGCACCGCCACGCATACGGCCGCCACGAGTACGTCGAGCCATGCGAACGGGAGCGCGTTGGCGAGCGGCGTGAGCCGGTGCTGAATCACCGGGTAGAGACCGGTCGAAAACCAGCGCTCAATCGTCGCCGGGGAAACCGGGGCCAGCGCGGCAACCATCGCCAACGCGAGAACCGCGGCCTGGAGGACAACCTTCACCGTCAAAGTGTAACGATTCTCACGGTTGAGGTCTGGCGTCGTAAAGGCAGCAATCTTGCGGAGATGGCGCCTACTGGGGGAACCACGCTCGTGAATGGCCAGATCCAATACGGTAACGCTCGCCCCCTGACGTCAAGCGGAACACCCGCGGTCCCTGCTGAAGAGGCCGCCCGGTTGAGGACGTTCCGCCACGAAGTAGGGAAGGCTGGACGGCAGCCGGATCGGCCGAGTCTCCTGAGGCTGATCGACCGCGCCCGTGAGCTGGGCCTGCGCGACGAAGACATCCTCGTCGAGCTGCACGAGATTCGAGTGGCGCTCGACGCGCTCGACTTCGCCGAACGCCTTACGCTCGAAGGGCTGCCGGTCGTGCCCTCCGTCGATCCCCTTCCCGCGGGTGAGCGTTGCCACTTCGCTGCGCCGGTCCGCTTCGGCCGCCGGCGCGGCGACCAGATCGGGCACGTGGAGTTGACGAGCAGCTGGTTGCGATTTCACGGGGCGCTCGACATGAGCGTGGTCTGGTCGGAAGTTGCCTCGATCGAGCGCGACGGGCGCGACATCCTGGTGTCGCTCCTCGAAAGCCGGCGTGTGCTGCGCTTCTGCTGTCACTCGTCGGAGGAAGCGGCGCGCGGCGCCTCGGTGGCGCAGCACCTCGTGGCGGGAGCTGCTTCTTACTCCTGAAACGCCTTCCCCTGCGACTCGAGCCATCGCTCGAGCCGTTCCGTGCAATCGCAGTCGCAGCACGCCCAGGGCTCGGTGCCGTTCTGATCGCGGCAGCGGCTGCGCGCGTGCGCGTCCTTGACCGCAATCAACTCGAAATAGTCTTCCCAGTACGGGCGCTCTTCGGCGAGCGGCGTCGCGCAGAAGCAGGTCTCCACCCACTTCACGCGCCCGTCGGGCAGCTGGCGGGCCCGGGCCATGTCGCGAAGGTATTCTCCGCCGGCCACCGAACCTCGTCCGAGAGAACGGGTTCGGATGGCGTGGCGAAGCGAGGCAAGGCGGCCAGGCTTGAGCCTGGCCGTGACGAGATATCTCAGATCTAGAATCTTA
>Ga0134127_10004325_pt1 | contig 10224 bp, 7 predicted proteins | sample KB31753_FD_96459 | JGI IMG/M metagenome (GOLD analysis project Ga0134127, IMG submission 96459) | Terrestrial soil microbial communities with excess Nitrogen fertilizer from Kellogg Biological Station, Michigan, USA - KB3-175-3 | ecosystem: Environmental > Terrestrial > Soil > Unclassified ...
ATCGGCCTGCACCGGCTCGTTCGAGAACAGCGGCGCACTGTTGCCGCCGCATTCGACGAATGTCATGCGCGATACCAGCGGATACCGGGCAAGCGCGTCGAGCGTGAACACCAGCGGCCGCCTGACGAGACCGTGAATCACCAGGCGGTGTTGACTCGGATCGATGTCCGGGTTGCCCGAATGCGAAATCACGAAGTGCAGCCCGTTGGGGGTGAAGGTGCCGTTGAGCAAGTGGTGCGGCGTCCGTCCGTGCTGCGTGCGCGGCTCGCCGCGCGGATTGGACAGCGTGCGCACCACCGGTTTCTCGAAGGGCGACGGGGTGCCGTACTCCTGGATGGAGACGCCGCGTCCCCTGCTCCAGGGAGCCTCGGTGAGCTGCTGGGCGGCTGCGGTGTCGCTCACGGTGTACCCGGTCACGGCCGCGGCGAAGGCCGCACCGCCGGTGAGAAACGCACGGCGGTGAAGCAAGCCGTTTCCCGCCACCGTCTCCAGGTCCTGCGATCGTTGCATCGGGCGATTGTCGGCCACGTCCCCTCCTGATTTCGGTGCGGTCGCAGTCTACCCCTCTGAATCGAGACTGCAAAGTCGCCTGCCGCCGGGCGTGACTGGCGAGCCGATTTCGGGATAACGTTACGCCGATCTTCACGCAGCAAAGGAGCGTGGCCATGCCGATTTTCCGTATCGCGAGGTTCGGCCTCATTACACCAGTCGTCATCTGGGTGGCGCTGCTCGGCAGCCGCGTCATCACGCAGGAACAGCAGCCGGTCAACAGCGGGCCGCAGCCCAACCCGTATCGCACCGTCCGCGATTGGGGCAAGCTGCCCGATCGCCAGTGGGGCGGCTCGAACGGCGTCGCGATCGATCGCGACGGCAAGTCCGTCTGGGCAGTCGACCGGTGCTCGCCGGGAACCAATCCCGGCTGTCTCGGGACCAAGGCGAACCCGATTCACAAGTTCGACGAATCGGGGAAGGAGGTCCGCAGCTTTGGCGGAGGCATGTTCGTCTGGCCGCATGGGTTGCATGTCGACCGGGACGGAAACATCTGGGTCGCCGACTCGGGAGCCGTCCCGAGTGCCGAGGCGCTCAAGAAATTCCCTGGCGAGGGCAATAAGGGAAGCTACGTGGTCAAGTTCTCGCCCGAAGGCAAGGTCCTGATGACGCTCGGCAAGCCGGGCGTCGCCGGGAATCCACCCGGCCTCCTGACTGAGCCGACCAACGTCCTGACCGATCCAGGCAACGGCGACATCTACGTGGCCGAGAGCCACACCAACGTCGAGGATCCGAATCTGGTCGGACGGATCTCGGTGTTCGATCGGAACGGGAAATTTCTCCGCACCATCGGGAAGACCGGCACCGGACCGGGCGAGTTCCGGACGCCGCACGCGATGGTGTTCGATTCGCAGGGCCGGCTGATCGTCGCCGACCGGCACAATCACCGCGTCCAGATCCTCACGAAGGAAGGCAAGTTCATCAGGGAGTACAAGGAATTCAGCCGCGTGAGCGGACTGGCGATCGACAAGGATGACAACATCTACGCGGCCGACTCCGAGTCGGATGGGCAGCGCCATCCCGGCTGGATGAAGGGCATCCGCATCGGAAACCTCAAGGACGGCAAGGTGCGGATTTTCATTCCGCCGAACACGGCGAACGCACCAGACGGCGCGATGGGCGAGGGGATCGCCGTCGATGCCGCCGGGAACATCTACACCGCGGAAGCGAACCTGCGGGGCGTCTTCAAGTACGTGAAGAATTAGAGCCGTCTCTACGGCAAGAAAGGGCATCGGGGTTGCTTCGAAAACTCCCCGATGCCCTTATTGTCGAGATGCAGATTCAAAGGTCAGCTGCTCATCCTGCTGGCCACAGTGCTCCTTAGTGCGGTGCTCCCCGCCTCGTCCAGCTTCGCGCAGGATTCAGGTTCCTCCCCCGCCGCAGAAAAGCCGGCCGCCAAAGCCGCCGAACGCGATTGGGATTTCAGATGGGACAACCGTCCTTCGCTGCGCTACGGCGACCTCCTCCGTATCGACGTCCGCGCCCGCCTGGTCACCGACATGCGAAGGCCCGATGCGGCCTTCGTCGATAACGACACCTCGCGATTCGACATCGCCCGCCGGCGCATCGGCGTCGAAGGGGAGATCGGTGATGTCGCGGACTTCCAGATCGAGCGGGACTTCGCCGACCGGCGCCGGTGGCGGGATGTCTATGTGAACTATCGCGGCATTGATCGCCTCGAGCTCCAGGCCGGACAGTTCAAGCTGCCCTTCGGTCTCGACGAGAACACGAGTTCCACAAATCTCGACTTCGTCTACCGCTCCAGAGCGGCAAGGCTCTCCCCCGGGCGCGACCCGGGACTGATGGCCCACGGCCGGGTTGGCGTCCTGCGATACGAGGCGGGCGCATTCACCCAGGACGGGGACAACGGCCGCGCCAGTGGCCTGCCGCGGCCGTCCAGCGGCTGGACCACCGCCGGCCGGCTGCTCGTGCAGCCGCTTCGTTCGACCACCTCCGTGTTCGAAGACTTTCAGGCCGGCGTCGCCTACACCTCGAGCGACGTCCAGAGCGGCATCGCGGACCTTCGCGGGCCCAGTGCGCTGCGGGATCCGTTCTTCCGGCCGGAGTTTGCGGTGCAGGGCATGCGGAGGCGCGTCGGCCTCGAGATGCGATGGCGTCCCGGACCTTTCTCGGTGCAATCCGAGCTGGTTCGGATGGCCAGCGAGCGCCTCGGGCAGAGCGTCGAGGATCTTGATCTGCCCTCGCTGACGGCGTCCGCCTGGTACGTGCACGGGACCTGGGTCGTCACCGGTGAGAAGAAGACCGCAGGCGCGGACGAACCGAAACAGCCGCTGTTCGATGGCGGGTTTGGCTCGCTGGAGTTTGCTGCGCGCGTCGAGGGCATACGTTTTTCCAGCGCCGGCCTGGGACCACCGTCCACCGGTCCTCGAGCTGAGACGATCCTTCCGCATCGCGACGGCGCGATCACGCTCGGTGTCAACTGGTCGCCGAATCGATGGATCCGTGTTCAGGGCAACCTGATACGGGACACGATCTCGATTCCCACCGGCGGGGCCCCGCTCTCCGGAGCGCTCGTCGACGGACCCTCGTCATCCTTCTGGAGCCGTGTCGTGCGGTTCAGGTTTGCGCTGTGAGCGGCCCGATGCGTTTCAAGCGACTCGTGGCGTTCACGCTGGTCATGTGCGTCGCTCTGCTTCTCCCGGCGCCGGCGGCGCACGCGCAGACCGCCGACGATCTCTTCGCCCCAGCGACGCTGAACGATCTGCAAGTGTTCATGAACACGCGGGACGTGCAGCAGCTGCGTGACACCTACCTGGAGAACACCTATTACCAGGCCGACATCGAGTGGCGCGGGGTGCGTGTACGAAGCGTCGCGATCCGGTCGCGCGGCTTCGGCACCCGCAATCCGGTCAAGCCGGGATTCGGCATCGACTTCGATCGCTTCGCCGCCGGGCAGCGATTCCTCGGGCTCCAATCGCTGGTGCTCGACAACCTTTGGCAGGATGGATCGCTCGTCCGCGAGGCGGTAACGATGGCGCTGTTCGAGAGGCTGGGGCAGCCGGCGCCGCGCGAGGCGTTCACGCGTCTGTTCATCAACGGCGACTACCAGGGCGTCTACTCCCTCGTCGAAGCGGTCGATCCCGTCTTTCTGTCGCGCGCCTTCGGCGACCCAGGCGGGTACGCGTTCGAGTATCACTGGCTGAACGAGTTTCACGCCGAATACCTGGGACGGTCGCTCGGACCCTACAAGGAGTTGTTCGAGCCGGCATCACACGAGTCCGCCTCCGACACGACGCTCTATCTGCCGCTTCACGACCTGTTCCGTGAAATCAACGCGGCCCCGTCGGCGACGTGGCGCGAGTCGGTGGAGCGGTTGCTGGACGTACGCGAATTCCTGACCCACGTCGCTATCGAGGCGTTCGTCTCGGAGAACGACGGCATCCTCGGCAACTGGGCGATGAACAATTTCTACCTGTATCGACCGTCCGGATCGACGCAGCATCGTTTCATTCCGTGGGACCGCGACAACGCGTTCCTGGCCGCCGACACCTCGATCCTGCTTCGGGCGGGGGACAACATCCTCATGCGCCGGTTGCTCGAGTACCCCGATCTGCGCGAGTTCTACCTGCAGGCGCTCGAACGCTGCGCCCGTGAGGGCGGCTGGCTTGAGCAGGCGATCGTGGCGAGAGCCAACCTCATTCGCGCCGCGGCGTACGCGGACAACCGGAAGTCGTTTCCCAACGACCGCTTCGAAGCGGATGTTGCGTTCCTGATCCAGTTCGCGCGGTCTCGCCCCGGCTTCGTCGTAGCGGAGGTCGCGCGGCTCAGGGGAGAACGGTAGGCTCAGAAGCCGCGTTCGATTTCAAGTAAACCGGACCTGCCAGTGTCGGCGACACTGCGAAGTAGCTGAACTCTAGAGCCGATCTCTCCCAAGTGCGTAGTGTCCGCCTTCAGGCGGACCCGGCGAGTCCGGCTAAAGCCGGACACTACGTACTCGCGAAAACTGCGCTAGTGCCGGACGTACGCGGACGCCGATCCGGCCAACCCGAGCCTGGCGACGGTCTGCACCAGCACCGCCGGATTTACCGGCTTGTGGAGATGCACCTGGAAGCCGGCAGCCATCGCGTCGGCTTCGTCCTCCCGCCTGGTCAGCGCGGTCAACGCAATCGCCGGCAAGTCGATGCTCGCGGCGCGCAGCGCCCGCAGCAGCCAGTAGCCGTCGTGGTCGGGCATCGAGATGTCCGAGATGATCACGTCGGGCCGGATCTGCGACACCGCCTGGTGGGCTTCGACCGCGCTGAAGGCGACGTCCACCGTCGCGCCGGCGCTCTCCAGCACCGCCCGAATCATTCCGATCATGTTCTCGTCGTCTTCAACGACGAGCACGTGGAGCGCATCGAGACGCGGCATCGGAAGGTTCGGCGAGGGGCCAACGGGTTCCGCGATCGCCGGCGCCGTCGTCATCGGCAGCGTCACCGTGAACTTCGCGCCGCGGCCGACGCCGGCGCTTTCCGCGCGCACCGTTCCGCCGTGGAGCTCCACCAGCTGACGGACGATGCCCAGGCCGAGCCCGAGGCCGGAATGGCGGCGCGTTCGCGACGAGTTGCCCTGGCGGAACCAGTCGAAGACATGCGGGAGCAGATCCGCGGGGATGCCGTCGCCGGTATCGCACACCGTGATTTCCGCCGCCGCGCCCGACTGCCGCGCGGCCACCGTCACGCGCCCGCCCCGCGGGGTGAACTTCACCGCGTTGCCGACGAGATTGACGACGACCTGCTGAAGGCGATCGGCGTCCCCTCGCAGAGTCACCGGTTCGATGTGCTCCTCGATCTCGATCCCCTTCTCTTCGGCGGCCGGCCGGATCGAGTCGATGCCTGTACAGACGACGGCGTCGAGCCGCACGCTGGTGGCGCTGAGGCGCATCGTTCCCTTGAGGCTGCGGGTCGCGTCGAGCAGGTCTTCGATCAACCGGCGCTGCGCGCCGGCGCTGCGCTCGATCGAGACGAGCGCCCGCTCCAGGCCATCGGCATCCAGCCGCCCCTCCCGCGCCAGGTGGACCCAGCCGAGGATCGAGGTCAGCGGCGTCCGCAGTTCGTGCGAGACCATCGCGAGGAATTCGTCCTTGAAGGCGTTGGCGGCCTGCGCGTCGGCGCGCGCGGCGCGTTCGCGCGACAGGACGCGGCCCAGCTCGTCGCGCATCGCGCGGAACGCGCGGGCGAGCTGGCGGACCTCGGAGGGTCCGGCCACGGAGATCGGCTGCTCGAAGTTCCCGTCTTTCACGCTGCGCGCTGACAGGGCCAGCCGTCGAACCGGACGGGCAATCCACTGCGCCGCGAACAGCGACAGGAGAGCACCAATGCAGGCGAAGGCAATGCCCCGGCTGACGAGCGCCGCCTGCAGTGTCTGCGCCGGCGCCAGCGCTTCGTCCACGGGAATGTGCGCATCGACGCAGGCGCCGCCGAGCGCAGGCACCGGCGCGAACGAATGGAAGGCCCTCACCCCGCGGTAATCGACCGCGGTGATCGTGCCGGCGCCCTGGCTGCACGTCTGGATCGGTTCAATCGCCTGGATGTCGGCCGAGCCGGCGGTGTCGAAATAGCGGGGAGCGGTGAGAAACCGTCCGTCGCTCCCGACGAGAAACACTTCGCCGCCGCGCCCGAGGCCGGATCGATCCTCGAACATCGAGGCGATTTCAACGAAGTCGAAGTCCGCGACCAGCGAGAGGGCGCCCACGGCCGAGCGCATCTGGTACGCGACGGTGCCGTCCGGCCGCTCGAACACGCGCGCCCCGACGTTCGACGGGGTCGCGCCGCGCGAGACGCGCTGACCCGCACGCGTCACGACGCGATTGTCTGAGCTCAACTCCATGCCGATCGCGCGCTCCGATCGCCGCAGCTCCTGCACCATGGGCTGCACGCAGTCCTCGGACAACGCGGTGCGCTCGGCGCCGATCGGCTCGCCGCAGAGCGACAGCGCGCTCCCCAGGAGGCCCTCGGCATTCCGGAGGCGCAGCGCCAGCATCCGGGCGATGCCGTCGGCGCGGTTCGTGGCGGCAGTGCGCACGCTCGTCCGTGCGCTCGTCTCGAGGCTGTCGACCGACGACCGATAGGCGAACACCGCCAGCGTCAGCGTGGTGACCAGCACCAGGCCGACGAGCACGCACACGAGCTGCACGGCGAGCGGTATTGAACGGGGGAAAATTCGCACGGGGTCGTACTCCGAATTCAGGGTCGGGGGAACGGAATTATAGCTCAGCTATGTTATGGCTGTGCTTAGTTTTAGCGCCGGTATGAATACTGTTTCGTCGCTTCGCCGCCGCCCCGATACCCCGTCGGGGGAATAGCCGAGCTGTTCGGCCCGCCGTTCAGGCCGTGTTTGCCATCCTGTAGTAGATTTCGCCTGTGAAACCCAGCCTCTGCTGGATGCTCGCGGTCGGCCTGCACTTCTGGGCGGGCACGGCTTCCCTGGCCGCGCACCACTCCTTCGCTATGGAGTACGACGACAAGAAGCCCGTGGCGCTCACGGGAGTCGTCACGAAGATCGAATGGGCGAACCCGCACGTGCGTTTCTACCTGGACGTTAAGGACTCCGGCCAGGTCACGACCTGGGAATTGACGATGCCGAGCACGTTGAACCTGCTGCGGCGGGGGTGGACGCCGCGCCTGCTCGTGATTGGAGAAACGGTGACCGCTGACGCGTTTCGCGCGAGGGACGGGTCACCGCTTGCGAACGTGTGGCTCGTCACGTTCAAGGATGGCCGCAAGATGACGACGGGGACGCCTGTGGACGAGGCACCGGTCCGGTGACGCTGGCGTGAAGGCCCTGCTGCTCACGCTCGTCGCCGCCGTGGCGCTCGGCGCCGGGCCGGCCGCGGCGCAGTGGCTCAACTACCCGACGCCGAATGTGCCGCGCACAGCGGCGGGCGCCCCGAACCTTCAGGCGCCGGCGCCGCGCGCGGCCGACGGCCATCCTGATCTCTCCGGCATGTGGGAGCCCGAGAGGAATCGGCCGTGCCCGCCGCAGGGCTGCTTCGACTCGAATCTCTCCGAACACTTCCAGGACATTGGCTGGGGGCTGAAGGGTGGCCTTCCGTACCAGCCGTGGGCAGCGGCGCTGGTGAAAGAGCGCCTTCAGCGAAACAGCATCGACGATCCCGGATCGAACTGCCAGCCGATGGGCATCATCAAGAATCACACGGCGCCCTTCATCAGAAAGATGATCCAGCTGCCGGGTCTGGTCGTGATTCTCACCGAGCGCGAGGTCACCTGGCGCCAGATCTTCACTGACGGCCGGCCGCTGCCCGTGGATCCACAGCCGTCGTTCAACGGCTATTCGACGGGTCGATGGGAGGGAGACGCGCTGGTGGTGCGAACGACCGGATTTCGCGACGGTCTCTGGCTGGATCGTACGGGGAACCCGATGACCTCGGCGGCCACGCTCACCGAGCGGTTCAGGAGGCCGGACTACGGTCACCTCGACATCGAGGTGACCGTAGATGATTTGAAGGCTTACACGGCGCCGTGGACCGCGACGCTCCGGCAGGACCTGGTCGTCGACACGGAGCTAATCGATTACCACTGCGACGAGAACGAGCGCGACGCGACGCACTATCTCGGCAAGTAGCTACGCCGCGCGCTGCTCCCACGTCACCTTGGCCTGCGCCCACGCGCTGGCCAGGATGGACCAGATGTTCTGATCGTGGTACGTCCCGCGCAGGAGGAATGCCTTCTTGAGCACGCCTTCCCGCTCCGCGCCGAGCTTCCGCAGCGCGCCGTTGCCGCGGCCATTCTGCACCGCCGACCGGGCCTCGAGACGGAACGCGCCAATCGTCTTGAACGCGAATTCGAGGACGAGCTCAGCGCCGGCCATGAACAGGCCGGTGCCCCAGTAGGGCGAGCCGATCACAAATCCCCACTCAGCCGAGGCGAACCCCGGTTCCATCGACCGCACCTGGAACAACCCGACGGCGGTGGTCATGCCCTCGGGAACGACCCCGAAGCACACATACTGTCCCGCCTCGCGCTGCCGGCGCGCCCACAGGATGAACCGCTCGAAGCCCTCGACGGTCGTCGGGGGCGGCGAGATGAACCGTGAGACTTCCTCGGTCGTCAGCATCGCCAGGAGCGCCGGCGCGTCTTCCAGCGTCAGTTCGCGAAGCGTGACTCCCGCGGCCGTCAGCACCGGAAGCTGCGCGCGCCAGTCGGTCGAGACGATCTGCGGGCGATTCTGGGTCAGCGGCTGTCTTTCCGTGATCGCAGTGACGTTGTTGCGGTCGGAATACGGCATGATTTCCATGGCTAGTTGACCCCCAGAATGCTCAGCGTGCTGACCTTGTCGTCCGCGCTCTCGCCCCACAGAACGTTGTCACCCCAGAGGAGGTTCTCGCCCCAGAGCACGTTCTCGCCCCAGAGGACGTTCTCGCCCCAGACGATGTTGTCGCCCCAGATCACGTTGTCACCCCAGATGACGTTCTCGCCCCAGATGATGTTGTCGCCCCAGATGACGTTGTCACCCCAGATGACGTTGTCGCCCCAGATGATGTTGGCCGCCCAGGCCGAGCCCATTCCCAACCCGGCGCCCGTGAGGAGCGTCTGTCCCCAGGTGACTTGTGCTGCCCAGGCGAGCGTCTTGCCGCCAATGGTTGACGCCTGGATGAGGGATTCCGGGTTTCTGCGGAACGCATCCGGGTTCGCCGTCACGATGGTCGTGACCCACGCGAACCTGACTGAGCCTTCCGCGTTGACTTCACCAACACCCTGCGTGAGCACGTCGGCGCCGGTCAGCGGAAGCGCGGTGTACTGCAGCATTGCCTTCATGGCGTTGCCGCCGAGGTGCAGCGGCGCGATCCTGTAGGAGTCGCTGGCCCAGTTGGATGCCTGCAGGACAGTGGCGATGACGCCGCTGGTCACGGCCGTCGCCATGCTGGTGCCGCTCAACTTCAGATACCGCTTGTTTCCGTTGCGGTACTGCAGATTCGGGTATCGCTTGTAGAGGTAGCTGTTGGCGTCGGCCACCGAGATCAGCGCATGACCCGGCGCGACGACGTCGGGCTTGATGAAGGCGTCGTACCAGGTCGGTCCTCGCGAGCTGTACGGCATCACCACGTCGTCGCCCCGCCCGATCGTGCCGTTCGTGTTGACGGCGCCAACGGTGATGGCTGACGGCGCGTTGCCCGGCGACGAGATGCCCGCGTAGCCGGGTTCACCGGTATCGGGGTTCGTGCCGTTGTTGCCGGCTGAAACCGCAACAATCAGGCCGGCCCGCACCGCTGCCTCGACTGCCTGCACCAGCGCGTCGTCCGCCGCCGGCGCCAGGATCGGGTGGCCCAGCGAGAGGTTGAGGATCTGGATGTTGAACTTCGCCCGGTTGGCGACGGCAAACTCGATGGCGCGGATCACATTGCTCGTCCGCCCCTTGCCGTTCTTGTCGAGCACGCGCAGGCCGAGGAAGTGCACCTCGGGAGCCACGCCCATGTAGTTCAAGTCGTAGGCGCCGATCAGGCCGGCGACGTGCGTGCCATGGCCGTACTCGTCGAAAGGCGCCGTGGCGATGACCGAGTCGGATGTGAAGTCGTAGAAGCCGACGATGCGATTGCCGAACGCGGGCAGCGCCGCGATCCCGGAATCGATCACGGCAACCCCGACTCCTTTGCCCGTCGAGTACTCGCTCTCCCCGAGGGTGCTGCGGAGCGTATTCGAGGGGATCGTCGTCGCG
>Ga0134127_10004330_pt1 | contig 10218 bp, 9 predicted proteins | sample KB31753_FD_96459 | JGI IMG/M metagenome (GOLD analysis project Ga0134127, IMG submission 96459) | Terrestrial soil microbial communities with excess Nitrogen fertilizer from Kellogg Biological Station, Michigan, USA - KB3-175-3 | ecosystem: Environmental > Terrestrial > Soil > Unclassified ...
CGGGGACGGGAAATCGCGATCCCAGATGTCGTGATGCACCGCCTGGAAATGCCAGAGACGCCTGCCGCTTCGCGCGTCGAGCGCGATCAGCGAGTTGGCAAACAGGTTGTCGCCGCGACGATTCGCACCATAGAAATCCGATGCCGCCGATCCCGTTGGGGCGAAGACAATGCCTCGCCGTTCGTCCACCGCCATGCCCGACCAGCTGTTCGCGCCACCGGTGTAAGTCCACGCGTCGCGTGGCCAGGTGTCGTGACCCTGCTCGCCCGGATGCGGAATCGTGTGAAAGGTCCACTTCAATGCCCCGGTGCGGACGTCGTACGCGCGGATGTCGCCGGGCGACGCCGGCAGGTTTTCGCTGACGCGGCCGCCAACGATCATGAGGTCCTGGTAAATGACGCGGCGTGGTGAGGAGCACCGACTGCGCCTCGGGGTCGCGGCCGAGCCCTTCACGCAAATCGATCCGGCCACCGGTTCCGAACTCCGGGATCAATTCACCGGTCGCCGCGTCGAGCGCGTAGATGTAGGTGTCCTGCCCCGTGAAGAGGCGCCCACGCGCTCCGTCGGTCCAGTACATCACACCGCGATTGGGCCCACGGCCGGCGATGCCCGAATCGAACGTCCATCGGCGCATGCCCGTCGCCGCGTCGAGTGCGACGACTTTATGGGTCGGCGTCAGCGCATACAGCAAGCCATTGACGACGAGAGGGCTCGTTTGCAGGCCACCCTGCTCACCGGAGTCGTACGTCCAGGCGACCTCGAGATTCCGAACATTTGAACGGGTGATCTGGTTGAGCGGCGAATAACGGCTCTGGCCCGGACCGCCGTACACAGGCCACTCCGCAACCGAACCCTGCGATCGCGTTCGCGCGCCGCCGGACAGCAACAGCACGAGGCAGAGTGCGCCGATTGACGCCGTTGCCGTGCGGCCGCGCAGGCGCGGGCTCATGGGCGCGCGGTCAGAAATGCCGTGCGCGTCTCGTCAAACGGATCGCAGTTGAGCGGGAGCCGCGCCTCGTAGTCGCGAGGAAGTCGCGCGTAGCGGAACTCGTAGGTGTGAGGTGTACGGAAGACGCCAGGATCGGTCCACGTGAACCTCACCGACAAGAGCGACCCGTTGTTCACGAGGCGATACCGCTCGACCAGATGTGTGTTCGCTGTCCTGAACCCTCCACCGGGTATCGCCGTTACTCCCTTGTTCGGATCGAAGCCGATCGTATCGACCACCAGCGTGTCGCCTTCCCACTTCGCGATCGAATCGCCGTTGGTCGTCGGATCGAAGATGTCCTTGCTGATGTGTGTCGTTCGATTCAGGTAGATGTACCGCGTTGCCGCATTGATTTCAGCGGCAATGACAATCATCTTCTCACTCTGACGGATGTCAAGAGGTCGTGGCGACGCCATGATCGCCGGCATCCCGAGGATGTTGCACCAGCGGACCGCTTTGAAATCTTTCTGCGCCTGCGCGTCGAGCACCGCTCGCGTGACCCGCGGCACCAACTGAGGCCGTGGGACATGCTGGCTGTCCATGTACGTCAGCTCCCAGTAGCCCGAGATGTCTCGCGCGTTTGGCGCCTGCGCACTCACGATGCCTGAAAGCGCTGCGATGAACGTGACGACGAGAAAGCCTGCCTTCATGGGAGTTGCTCCGGCGGCACTACCGATTGACGCTGCAGCGGATCGCCTGAATCGCACCAGTTCTCGAAGGCGTAACCGTCGGCCGGAACGCGCTCGAACTGAAACGAGTAACTGTGTGGTTTCGCGTAAATCTTTGGGTCGGTCCAGGTGAACGTGATGCGCATGTGCGTCCCGTCGTCCTCGACGTGATAGCGCTCCGTCAGATGCGTTTCGGGGGTTCGCCAACCGCCCGCCGTAACTCCTCCCTCGGACAATCCGACCGTGTCAATCACCAGATCGCCGTTTTCCCACTTGGCCGTCGAATGTCCGAGGCCGGCCGACGGGATCCGTGACAACGGTGGATGCTCGCGTCCGTCCGTAAAGATGTGCCGTGCACCAGGGCCTTCGCGCGTGATGAGCACCTCATCGCGCGTGGGAATGATGAACAGCGCCGCGGAATTCGGCTCGACGCCGCCAGGTCCGAAGCCGCCGCAGCGTCCCTGCGTGACGATATAAGGCTCACCCGCTTTGTGCGGACGATTGTCGGGATCGACATCGTCAGGATCCCGCTGTGGCTTGATCTTCGCCGCGCCCTCCGGCGTCAGGGCCGCGCGAGCGAAGTTGGCGGTGAGGCCGCCAAAACTGCCCGATCCGCTGGTATCGAGCCGCACCCATCCGCCCTCGAGCACGCGAGCACCGTCTGCCGCGTTGCCTTGCGCGCGGAGCGTTGAATGTGCGCCCAGCATCAACATGAGCGCGGCGAGCGCCGCCGCAACTACCTTCACCTGCATGGCACATGCTCCTGAGTCGACCGAGTGTAACCGGTTGCAGATCGTAGCGAAGGCGTCTACGCTACGCAAGCCATGTCGAGGCTCGCGCTGCTGCTGTCGTTCGCCTTTGCGTCGGCGGTCGTAACCGGCATCCATTCCGCATCGTTCAACCCGCCGCCGTGGGCGTTTGGCGCAGGTGAAAAGGGGAAACCGTATCCAGACGATGGGCAACCGAAGCGGCTGGCGGGAAGTGCGCGGACCTACACCTTCAAACAGATCGAGGACTCGTTCGCGCCGGCCGATTGGTTCCCGAACGACCACCCGTCGATGCCTCAGATCCCCGTCGCGACAGGTCGCAAGCCGGACGTGCGCGCCTGTTCATGGTGCCATCTGCCGAATGGACTCGGCCATCCGCAGTCGTCGAGCCTTGCCGGGCTTTCGGCGGAGTACATGGCGAGACAGCTTGCCGATTTCAAGACGGGCGCGCGGCATTCGTCGGTCGGCAACTCGATCATGGCGACGATTTCCAGAGCGATGACCGCCGACGAAGCGCAAGCGGCTGTGACCTACTTCAGCAAGCTCAGACGCCGTCCGTGGATCAGGGTCGTCGAAAATGCGATGGTGCCAAAAACGGAGATCGTCGAAGGAGGGCTGCGCATTCAACGCGAACCGGCGCAACTCGAACCGCTTGGTGAGCGCATCGTCGAAGTCCCGGAGTACCGCGAGCGCACGCGCCTCTACGACTCACGCGCCGGCTTTGTCGCCTACGTTCCGGTCGGCAGCATCAAACGCGGCAAGGATTTCGTCGCCATGGCAACTGCCAAGACGGTGGCGTGCTCGGAATGCCACGGCAAGGATTTGAGAGGCGCGGCGCACGCGCCCGACAGCACGCTGCCGGTGCCCGGTCTCACCGGGCGGTCGCCAACCTACGTCGTCCGCCAGTTGTACGACTTCCACAGCGGCGCGCGCAGCGGCGCCGGCGCCGAGTTGATGAAACCGATCGCGACACAGATGACGCTGCGCGAGATGATCGACGTCGCCGCATATCTGGCGTCACTCGCGCCGTAAGGCGGACCTGAAGGTCCGCCTCTACGTACTCGCGCCGTAAGGCGGACCTGAAGGTCCGCCTCTACGTAGCTAACTCCGCGCGAGCGTATCGCGGATGAACTGCACGCAGTTCTTCACTTCCTGAATTGCCGGCGCCTGACCCATGTACTCGTACTCGATGACCGCGTAAATCGGGTACTTCTCCTTTTGCAGGAGGCGCAACACGTCGGCGATCGGCGTCTCTCCCTGTCCCCACGGCTGGTTCGGGCCATTGTTTCGCCGGCGGTCCTTGAGATGCAGATGGGAAATGCGGTCCTTACCGTATTGCCTGATGAACGCGACCGGATCGTTGTTGCCCGCGACGAAATGCCCGATGTCGACATTGGCCTTGAAACGCCTCGACATCGAAAACAGGTTCTTGAAGCTGTCGACTGAGGCGACCTCGTTCGGATCGTCGACCATCGCGTGGTTGTGCCAGCCGAGCACCATGTCGTACTTGTCGGCAAACGGGGCGAGCCGCTTGCCCATCGGGACGCGCGTCTGGTTGGTGCCGATGATTTTCACGCCAAGCGTTTTCGCCGCCAGGAACGTGCGATCGATTTCCTCGTCGGTGAAGTCTTCCGAGAACGTCATCACGTAGCCGATGAGTTCGATGCCGGCCTTGTCGAATTTCGACTTGATCTCCTTGAACCGATCCATTGGAACGGTCAACCGCCACTGACGAAGTTCTTCGCGGCGCTTCGTGTATTCGGGTGTGATATTGGCTGGAATGCGGCCGCCGCCCGGAATCGCGGGCTCCGGCTCGACGCGCGAGGACTCGAGTTCGCAGATGCCGAGGCCAACCTGCTTGAACGCATCAATCATCGTGTCCATGTAATCGCCGTTTGCCGGACGCGGGATGCTGCGGAAGCAGTAGCTGATGGCGCCTACCTTCACACCGCCGATGGTTGAATCGATCGCCAGCAGTCTGGTGCCCGCCATCGCCGCGGCGAGGCCACCGAGCGTGATCTGACCGAACTCGCGCCGAGTGCCATTCCATCGTTTCATCGCAATCTCCCCGAACGTCCCCAACGATAGGAACGATCCGAACGACTGATTATGCCCTACGGCTGCATCACCGATCGGTTGAGCCAGACGATATTGTCCCAGCTCAAAACGCGCTCGGTCCCGTCGAACAGCTTCGCATAGCTGCCACCTGATCCTTTGAACGAAAACTCCTTCACGCGATCCGGCGGATTGGTCGTCGCGTTGCGCAGAATGTCGAGTACCTGCTCCTGCCGGGAAAGTTGAGCGACCGACGGATTTTTCGCTGAGTAGAACTTCACGTCGGCGGGAGCGCCCTTGTTCCCGACGCCATGCTCGTATTTGATGTGCAGCTCGAGACGCTCGCCGCCTGCAGCCTGAAAGACCCAGTCCTGCGAGTCGAGCACGGGACCTGCGCCCGTACTGGTCGTCGAACGCTGCATGGTGTGCGTGGTCGCGAGCAGGTAGTTGCCAAACGGACCGGGCGCGTCAGCGGAATCATCCGTGAGGCCGCCTACCACCAGCTGCGCGTTCGCGCCGCTCGGATCCTTGACGGGCGCAGCGAGATACACGAGACGGCTGGACCCTTTTCCAACCGGCTTCCCGTCGCCGCCATTGATTGTCATACGGTCGACGAATATCACCCGGATGTTCGCGTCCTTCGCAGGTCCCTGCGTCGCGACGTTCAGCGTGAAACCAGGTGGGAGCAAGGCGTTCAGCGCCGCATCAGGTACATGGAAATCGAGCTGGAATCGCGCCTCCGCGCTGTACTCCAGCAGCGTCTGACCGAGGGCCGTCCGTTCGCCGACGGCTGACGCCGCCGCGACGAGGGCGGCGGTCAGTGCCAATCGAGAAAAGTGTGGCGAAATCCGCCGCGCGCGTATCATATGTCCCTCCCGCGGATGGGTTTGTAACACACATCAGGTCCAGGAGGCCTCATGACCTCTCGTCTCATCCCCGCTGCAGCGCTCCTGTGCGCGGTCGCCGCGTGCGGACGAACGAATCAGCCGGCGGAAACGACACCCGCCGCGACAACGCCCGCTCCCGCTGCGGCGCCCGCAGCGCCACCGGCCGTCGGCGTCTACGTCACCAACGAAACAGGCGGCGACTTGTCCATCATCGACGGCGGCAGCGGCACGGTCATCGCCACCATTCCGCTCGGCAAACGACCGCGCGGCATCGTCGCAAGTCCCGACCGCTCTCTCCTCTACGTCGCGCTGAGCGGCTCCCCGATTGGCGGCCCCAACGTCGACGAATCGAAACTGCCGCCGCCCGACCGAAGCGCGGACGGGATTGGCGTCGTCGATGTGCGGCAGCGCAAGCTCGTGAAGGTGCTCCCGTCAGGACCGGATCCGGAGCAGGTTGCAGTCAGTGCGGATGGCAAAGAGGTGTATGTCGCCAATGAAGACGCGGCCCAGTTGAGCGTCATCGACACGGGCGACGGCCATCTGATTCAAACGTTCAAGATCGGAGAAGAACCTGAAGGGGTCACCGTCGAACCAGGCGGCAAGCGGGTCTGGGTCACCTCTGAAGCTGACGGAGCCGTGTTCGTGGCGGACCTTGACGCCAAGAAGGTCGCCAAGTCGGTGAAGGTCGGTCCGCGGCCACGTTCGATTGCCTTCACGCCAGACGGAGCCCGCGCCTATGTTCCATCGGAAAATGGTGCGACGCTTACACAAATTGACGTGAAACGGCTCGTCCCGCTCAAGACGATCGATCTAGGCAAAGGGATGCGGCCGATGGGGACACACATGAGCGCCGACGGCAAATTTCTGTACGTGAGCACGGGCCGGAGCAAGCAAGCGATGGTCCTCGACACGGCGACCGACAAGGTGATTGCATCCGTTGAAGCCGGCGATCGGCCGTGGGGAATCGGTGCCTCGCCCGACGGGAAAACGCTTTATACCGCCAATGGCCCTTCAGACGACGTGTCGGTCATCGACATCGAGTCTCGGAAGGTCGTCAAGAAGATTCCGGTCGGCCACGGGCCCTGGGGACTCGTGGTGGTAAACGCGCCGTGATTCGAATCCAAGCGACCCTCTTCGCACTCGTGATCGCAGCGTGGACGGGCACGCCGCTCGCCGCGCAGTCTCCCGATCTGTTGACCGGGCGAGTCGTCGATCCGAGTGGAGCTTCTGTTCCCAATGCGGATGTTCGCATCGAGATCTCGGGAAACACCGTTGCCGAGACACAAACCGATGCGAACGGCCGCTTCGAGGTGCCGGTGATGGCCGACGCCGCGCGCACGGTCGTCGTCGTCGTTCCCGGGTTCGCACTGTCGACGACATCGGTGTTGGCCGGCGTCCGCACCGTTGACGTCACGCTGGAGCCCGCGCCGCTGTTCGAGGCGGTGAACGTCACGTCATCACGCGGCGAGATTGCGCGTGTCGATCCCACATCGACCGTCACCGTGATCTCCTCCAACGACCTGCTGACCAGCGCACCGATGACAATCGACGATGCGCTGAAGGCGGTTCCGGGATTCACGCTGTTCCGCCGCACGTCGTCTCGCAACGCGAACCCGACAGCGCAGGGCGTTGCCCTGCGTGGCGTTGGCGGCACCTCGCCCAGCCGTTCGCTCGTCCTGGCGGACGGGATGCCGTTGAACGACGCATTCGGTGGATGGGTGTTCTGGGACAAGGTCCCGCAGGCGGCCATCGACCGGATTGAAGTCGATCGCGGAGGCAGCAGCGACCTGTATGGCGCCGACGCGCTCGGTGGCGTCATTCAGGTCTTGACCGTCCGGCCAAATCGTCCGGTCGGCCGTGTGCTGCTCGAAGGTGGGAGTCTCGGTACGGGCAGCGTATCGCTCTTCGGCGGTGCACGCGCCGGCAACTGGCGCTATAGCGGCGCGGGCGAATGGTTCACCACCGATGGGTATATTCCCGTCGCCGAGAAACAGGACCCGGGCATCGCTCCGCGGGGACCGGTCGATTCGGACCTCGGATCAACTCACAAATCGGGGCAGGGATTTGCGGGTTATCAGACGAGTACGGGGTGGCGATTCGATATCAGCGGCAACGTGTTCTCTGAAGACCGTGAAAACGGAACGCCGTTGTCGATCAACAGCACCGAGTCGAAGCACGCCACCATTGATACGACAGGACGCCTGGCCGGCGGGGTGTTTACGGTTCGAGGTTGGGGTGGGACGCAAAAATATCATCAGACGTTCACCACCGTGAACGCGCTGCGGACCGCGGAGGTGTTTATCCGCGATCAGCATGTGCCGACCGACTTCGGTGGCGGTGGAGGGCAATGGCTGCGCGCGTGGGGGATGCATACCATGCTCTTCGGCGCCGAGGGACGTTACGTCAAAGGGCGAACCATTGAAACGCCGTTTGCGCAGGGGCAGCCGCTTGCAATAACGACGGCCGGCGGCACGGATTCGCGCTGGTCGGGATTCGTTCAGGACAGCTGGCAGACCAACGAGCGTCTGACGCTGGTATTTGGCGCGCACGTCGACACGTGGGACTCGAAATCGATTCAGACGGGGTTCACGAAATCGTCCAACGCGTTCAACCCGCGAGCGGCCGCCGCCTATCGGGTGAACGAGCTGGTCACCGTGCGCGGCGCCGTGTATCACGGCTTTCGCGCGCCGACGCTCAACGAGTTCTACCGGAACTTCAGTGCGGGCAGCACGTTGACGCGTGCAAATGAGGCGCTGGATCCGGAGCGGATGACCGGCGGGGATCTCGGCGTCCTCGTCGGCAACGGACGCGCGTCAGCGCGGATCACCGGCTTCTGGAACCGGCTCGATCACGCGATCACGGCGATTACCCTGTCGAGCACCCCGACGCAGATCATTCGTCAGCGCGCCAACGCGGATCGGGTGCAGTCAAATGGACTCGAACTCGAGGGCAGCGTCCGGGTGATGGACGGCGTCTCTTTCGACGCGTCAACCGCGATTACCAGCGTCCACTTCACTGGCACCACGTCGCTGAACGGGAACCGCGTGCCGCAGGTGCCCTCGTACAACGCGGCCGCCGGCGTCCGCTACGGAAGGCAGCCGTGGACCGCCACCGCGCAGCTCCGGGTCACTGGACCGCAGTTCGAAGACGATCAGAATGTCTTTACACTCCGCCGCGCCACCGTCTTCGACGTGTTTGTCAGCCGCACGATTGCCCGGTCGATCAGTGCATTCGTTGCGGTCGAGAATCTGTTCGACAGCATCTATGACGTCGGCCGTACGCCGGTGCTGACTACAGGCCTGCCGCGCAGCGCGCGGGTTGGCGTCCGGATGTTCTTTCCATAGGTCGTTCGGGGCGTTCGAGCCGTTCGGGTCGTTCCGAACGTTCCGAACGTTCCGAACGTTCCGAACGATCGTTTATTGCCGCCCCCGTCCTCCCTCTCCCCCACCACCCGGTCCACTTCCACGCCGCCCGGCCCCGAATGGCGGATACGTACGTGGGTTGATGACGTGTCGTTCGATGAAGAAGTCGGCCGTCTGAGACGTTGATTCCGCAAATTCCGGAATCCCGACGAATTCGTGCGGAACGCCGGCATAGGTATGCAGCTCCGAAGGAATGTTCGCCTCGCGGAGCAGCTTCAGGAAGTCGGCGCTGCTCTCGGGCGGCACCGTCACGTCGGCAAGACCGTGGAACAGGATCGTCGGAGGAAAGCTCTTGATGTAGGTCCCTGGCGTCGCGAGCCTCCACGCTTCCTCGCTGCTCCCTTCCGGCATCGGAAACTGACGACGGAAGCCTTCCCACGACCCACCGGTAACGGCGTAGTACGCGAGACAGGCCGCGACGCTGGTCGGCACGCCGGCGTTGCCCCCTTTGCCTTCGAACTCCGGACGATTCGCCGTCGCCGCCGCGAAGAGCGCCAGATGCCCGCCCGCCGAATAGCCGGCGACCGCGATTCTCGCGGGATCGATGCCGAGCCGCGACGCATTCGCGCGCGTCCACCGAATCGACGCCTTCACGTCTTCGATTTGCGACGGCCACCTCGCCGCGCCGTTCGCGGACAGCCGATATTGCGCTGCAATGTTCACGTATCCACGCGCGCTCATCGTCTGCAGCCGCGCGGCAAGATTGTCCTTGCTGCCTGCCTGGAAACCGCCGCCATGGTAGTGAACAATCGCCATCCGCTTGTTCGCCGCGCCGGTTGGCTTGTAGATGTCCAGGTGGAGGTCGGTATCGCCGCCCTTTCCGTAGACGACGTCCTTTTCAACGTTCGCCGGCGCCGGCGCCTGGCCCTGCGCCTGCACGCGCAATTCGGGCAGCGCCAGCGTGGCGCCGAGACTTCCCAGGAACAGCCGTCGTGTCATGTCGTGGCTGTGCATCGCTTCTCCTCGTTGATAAATGCGGGGTCCGGGATCCGGGATCCGGGATCCGGGCGCGCGCGGATTCTACACGGCTTCGGTCGTCAGCACGATCTTGCCGACGTGTTCGCTCGACTCCATCAGTCGATGCGCAGCTGCCGCGTCTTCGAGCGGGAAGGTTCGGTAGACGACCGGCTTGACGACGCCCTGTTCGAGGAGCGGCCAGACTTCCCAACGAAGTGCAATGGCGATCTCCCCTTTTTCGGCGGCGCTGCGTGGGCGAAGTGTCGACCCGGTAATCGTGAGACGACGCCCGAGGACGCGCCGAAAGTCGATCGTGGCGGTATCGCCGCCCATGAACCCGATGACCACCAGGCGGCCTTCGACCGCGAGCGCGGCGAGATCGCGGGCGATGTACTCGCCGCCGACGATATCGAGAATCAGGTCGACACCGCGGCCGCCGGTCGCCTGCCTGACGGCCTCGACGAAATCCTGAAA
>Ga0134127_10004331_pt1 | contig 10217 bp, 8 predicted proteins | sample KB31753_FD_96459 | JGI IMG/M metagenome (GOLD analysis project Ga0134127, IMG submission 96459) | Terrestrial soil microbial communities with excess Nitrogen fertilizer from Kellogg Biological Station, Michigan, USA - KB3-175-3 | ecosystem: Environmental > Terrestrial > Soil > Unclassified ...
ACCAAGATCAGCATCGTGGTGGGCGCGATAGACCTGGCGGCCGAAGTACCAGCCCAAGGCACTGCCTATGATTACGTCGGACGAAAAATGCTGTTGCCCCGTCACACGTGTCGCACTTATGCCGGTTGCTAGACCGTATGCCAGGATTTTTGTTAGTGTCCCGGGATATTCGTGCGCCATGACACTGGCTATTGACCAAGCAATAGCAGCATGTTCCGACGGAAAGGAACTGCCTCCTTGAAAAAAGGTCCCACTTCCATTCGCTTGGTAAGGACGAGGGCGCTGCGTCGCGTTCTTGAATAGATAGGCAACCGCGGTACTGTTAATGGCCGCTTCCCCGCTGAGCAGTCCTGCCTCTGACATGTGGTCATCCCCTGTGAGGTGGCCCAAAACAAATGCTCCGCCGCCAGCTGCAATCAGCGAATAAGCGCCGTAATCAGAGAAAGTCTTACTCGTCTGCACCTTGCCCAAAGGGATCTGCTTGGATATCCAACTGTCACCAGCCATAAAGGCGGCAGTAGCCCCTACAAAAGGAACAGCCCACTTCAGATCGCTCACGCGGAAATGTGCTGGTGCTGTCCAAAACGTTTGCTGATCTGTTGCTAAGTGCTTCACGAAAGGAATAATCAGCCGATTATCAGGATCTTCTCCGACAGTATCGTCAGCCTTCGAACTCTCGCTAGGCCGAACTGCCATGTTGATTTTCGCTGCCTCACTCCCAGTCTGTGCAATATCGCTTCGATCGGCAGCGGACGCAGGACTGTTTCCTGAGTCACTATTCTGCGCCCACATAGACAGTTGCATAAGACTAAGCGCGACCGCCAAGCCCAAACTCCTCAACAAAGACAGCCCACCCACCTAGAAACTTCTCGCGACTTGGATTGCGATACCCACGGCATAGGCCAACTGCGCCGACTCTAGCGTGGTTTTCCATTTAGTGGTTCCGCTGAAGGCTTTTTCGGGAACCATCACCAGGTCCCCAGGATGAAGCGCCGCCCGGTCAACGCCGCCGCTAAATAGACCTCCTGTCCCACCCGCGACCGAGCCGTCAGCTCGAATGACGAAGACTGCCCTCTTGTTAGCTGTATTCGTGGGGCCCCCTGCCTGCTTCAGATACCAACCAGCGTCCTTGCCAGGTTTGTAAGTCACCGCGGTCGGGTTATACACAGAGCCGTCCACCATCACGAAGTTTGGCTTTTTGGGAATGTAGATCACATCGCCGGCGCGAACTTGAATGTCTGCGGCGGTCTTGGCCCAGTGCTTCACGTCTTTACTAATATGGACCACGAGTCTGCCTGAAGGTGGCGAATCCTGCAGTTTTTGCAGTGCGGTCTGCCACTGATTCACCGCGGCCTCTTTCGCCATCTTCTGGTCTGCGTCCTGTTCTGGAATCTGGGTTAGATTGGCACCGTCGATTCGGACCTGACGAATCAGTTGCTCGCGGTTTTCTTCCTCGAGCTGACGAACTTGCTTGCGTTCGAAGATGACGCCGTACGGGTATGCATCAGCACGGAACCCGCCCGCGCGCAGCAGAATGGAACTTAAGCGCTCACCTTCCTGAATGCCGTAGGTTCCAGGATGGATAACTTCGCCTTTTACCGCAACCATCGCGCCTACATCGTTCCAGCCGGCGACCTGTTTAATGGTGAGCACATCTCCATCGTGCAAGCGCACGTTGGTGTCAGGCTCGCCCGTCATTGCTTTTGCGATCTGGACGGTTTGCGTCTCGCCGGCAACGCTAGTTCCTTGCACCATTTCGTAACGCGTAAGATCGGCCGTATCGGTAAAGGCACCACGCTTAAAGCCTCCCGCAACACGGACCAAATCTGCCGCGGTCATCTCTTCACCCAACGGGTATTTCCCTGGACGAGCAACTTCTCCTTGAATGATGACGGTGGGAGGATCGACTTTGTTCAGATCGCGATGAATGAAGATGCGATCCTTGGGCTCTAACAGCAGGTTGTCTTTGGGGTCGTTCGCCAGCGCCTTCTGAAGATTGACGCTCAAGACCTTCAGCTTGCCATCATCGGTGCGTCGGAACACCTGCGCATTATCGAGTTCAGCATCCGGAGTAGTACCGCCGGCAAGATACACCGCATCCCGCAGTCTCGTGGCGCCATTGGTAAGATGGTCTCCCGGATCACGGACTTCCCCACTGACGCTGATGACCGGTGGATCTTCGAAGTCGTATTTACCGAACACGCGGACCGTATCGAAAGGCTTCAGGGTAATATCCTGTTCCTTGCCTTCCAGAGCATCCCGTAGGTTAAACGCCACAACCATCGGCGTGTAATCCGGCGGCTCCAGGCGAATCACCTCTGCATGCCGGCCATACGGCTCGGGTAACAAGTCGCTGTACGAATGAATGAGGTCCGTCAGCTTCATGCCGTCGTGATAGGCGTACTTGCCCGGATGGAACACGTGGCCGTCTAGATAAACCGTCTTGTCCGAATACGGCAGAATTGGCGAAATGCGGATTCTGTCGCCGTCCTGGATTTTGAAATCATTTAGTGCTTTATTGACGGCCTGCGAATCGTTGGTGTCGGGAATTTGCAGCTGCATCATAGTGTGACTTTGGTGTGCTATGACGCGCTCCACTTCGATATGACGATAGGTTCCAGAGCGCAGTACGCCTCCAGCGAGTTCCAGCGCTTCTGCAAGGCTGCCCTCGTTTCGCAATTCGTAAATGCCCGGATGCATAACCATGCCTGCGACAGTCACTTCCGGCCCGATACCAGGGACGCGGATCGTATCGCCGGACTGGATTCTGGCGATGGCACCATTTACTCCATGCAAAAGCAGATCGTAGGCATCAACTTCCTGAACCAAGTCTTTGCCTCGGTAGAGTTGCAGATGCCTCAATGATCCCCGTGTTGTCGGGCCACCCGCGGCATACAGTGCGTTCAACGGGGTAGATAACGAACTAATGTCGTAAGGGCCAGGATTTTCAACCTCGCCAACGACATAAACTCGAACGCTGCGGATTCGCGACAGCGAAACGTCGGCCTCGACCTCATGAAACTGGGTGCGGAGCGCCGCCTGCACCAGACGCTGCACATCGCCTAGTGTTTTTCCAGCTACTTGAACGGTTCCCGCTTCCGGCAGAGCCAACCGTCCTGAAGGATCCACAACGCGCTGAAGACGCTGCGCAACACCGCCCCAGATATCGATGCTTACACCATCGCCAGGTCCGAGCACGTACTCAGGCCCGGCAGGCAAGTCCATCGGAAGTTTGTCGATGTTCCCAGTGCCATTGCGAAAAACGCTTGCGCCAAAGCGCTCCAGCATGGCGGGACGCGGCGAGACCTGGGAATACAAATCGTAAAGAGATGGCACATTCGCGTACGGATTGACTCTTCGTCGTATCTGCGGACGATCAAGATTCAAATCCTGCGCTGAAGGAAGCTGCTGATGCGGCATCTCCAGCGTAGCCTGCTGATCGAAGCTCTGGCCGCCGCCAGACGCATAATGTCCATCTGTCTGAGCACCAAACACGCCATCGCGACCTAAGTTGTAGCCAGACGAGCCAAAGTTCGGAATTCTTGACGCGCCTCGATCACGTTGCTGCGCAGCGCCGTCAACCATAGCGAAGCTGGTGGTCGCGGGAGAACTCGCCGAGAGCAGACCCGGCAATTGCTCGGGGGTAATCCGGCTCATTCTTCCGGAGTCGGCAGCCGCACCGGAATCAACTCCCATGCCGTCGTAAAGGTCCTGGTCGTTTGGAAGATTCGCCATTTCCAACTGACGCGCAGGGTTCTGGTTGTTTACCGGCGGCTGCATGCGCGGAGCAGGCGTTGAGGGCACAACTGGCTGCTGTTCAGCTGGCGCTTGGGGGTAACGAGGAACAGAGTCGTCGTGCTTCCGCCAGTACTCTTCTTCTTTATTGCTGGGTTTCAGGCCATTGTCGGCGGCATTCTGTGCCTGGGAAGGTGCAGCCGCTACTGCATACCTGCCGTTTTCCGCTCGTTCCTGCTCAATTTGCTTGCGCGTGGGTTTTGCTCGAATATAGCCGCGATCCTCGATTTCACGAGTGACTAGAACTCGAACGTTTTGATCTTCGCGCAGCAACTGGAACAAGGCTTCATCAGTTAGGTCATCCGGATCGAGAATTCGGCCCTGTTCATACGCCTTACGAACCAGCACCCGCTTGGCTTCTAGCAGCAGGCCCGGCTCCTGGCGGAGAAGGTCGATGATCTTGTCCGCCGACAGTGCCACTCGCTGCTCTGCGTCCTGTTCCGCCCTCGACTTTGCAGTCTCTGGGCGATAGGTGGGGGAGTACGGGTCTTTCGTCTGGCCGAAACTCGAGGATACCGATGCGAGGGCAACCCCAATCAGGATCTTCAGTGCGACCTTGTCCATTTTGGAAAACGTACTCGTATTGCTCATTCGAAAACCCTCATCTTCATGCAACACCCGCTTGCACCCGGGTCCCGCGACCGAGAGGTCGAGGTGAGTGAATCAGCTCGAGGTCAGAGGCATCCACCTCAATCGTCACTGAGCGCATCAACACATCCACCGAGATTACAAAGCGATATCCGTCCTTTTTTCGGGACAAGATACCTTCCGCGCCAGCCATGGGTCCTCGCACCACGCGAACCCGCTTGCCCACCTTGAGATAGGGACAGGGCTCCGCGACCAGTTGGTTTTCCAGCCCAGTGCGCAAGGCATTAATCTCCTGCTCGGGCAAGGCAGCCAGTTCTCCGTTAAAGGTCACTATGCTGACCACTCCGGGCAACTGCAGCACCGGCAGTTTTCCGCTCGTTGCGATCCTCACGAAGACATAACTGGGGAAGAGAGCCAACTCCACTTCTTTCTTGCGATCTTTCCAGCGGCGCAGGCTTCGGTACAGAGGCAGAAATGTCTCGATTCGCCGCTCCTCCAACTGTCGCGCGACCACTTTCTCGTGGCGGGCAACCGTGTACACCGCAACCCATCGCAGGTCGGATGGAGTGGCAGTTTCTGGTGTGTTTGGCGACAAAATCGAGGTTGCAGTGGACATCGTGTGCCTACAGCTTCGCCACCTCACTTACATTCGGCTTTTGTGAGATAGCCAATGTTATGTCTTTTACTTACAGCAACTTGCAAAGCCGCAACTACCAGAAATCCGCGCTACATGACCCGCTGAAAAGACGAGTGCGTCCTTCCGCGAAGCACGTCCAGAATTCCTTGCTCAGAACTCTCAACCATTGCCGACCGAATATCGGACCAGAAGAAAACGCTGTTATCCTCGTCGGCTGCGACCGCGAGAACTTTGATCTGTGGATGGTGGGTCAGCAAATAATCACAAATCGTCGGTCGCTCCTGCGCCTTGTCGAGCCCGACGATTACGAAGTCGGGTTTCATATCGGCAACTGCTTGCGCAATCTGAGACTCATCCGCAAGGGCGCCTAACACTTCAATATCTGGTTGATCGGAAACGGTGGCGAGGACGAGATCTCGCATCAACCGCGGGCGGTTTGCTACCAACACCCGGATTTTTCGCATGGGATGCTCCAAGCAGAGAACGGCTGCTGGAATTCTTGCCGCTCAGGCGAGAAAATGTAAGAAACAATTGCGTACTGTGGCTGGATAACGACTCAGGATCGGCATTGGTACTCTCGCGTGTTATGTAGTACCAATTTTTGTGCAGACAGTACCAATTTCGTACCAATGATTTGCCGAGATGCCTCATTCGTAGTGCGAGTACGCGCCTACGTAGGTAGGAACACGGACGGTACCGCAAAGCGGGCTTATCATGAAGCAGTTGTTGAGGTTTCCATTAGGAAGTTGAACTCGTCGAAAAACCAGCGGGCTACAGGGGCCCGGAAGAGCCCAAAATCCGCGAAGTTAATGGCCAGACTGGGGCAGATTGCGGATCATCCTTCCGGAGCTCCGGAGCTATGCGAGATTACGAAACTGGGCCCCGCAGTAAATAAAATCTAATTCTCTTCGAGCCTTAGATGATGTACATTAAAACCCTCAGCTACATTCGAGACATTCGGGTGCGGCAAGTTCGTGCCGAGCCAACGCTGCAGCTGCGGGGGGAGGCAGCGTAAACTCGTGGACCCTTCCCTGTTCATGAGATCGGCTGAATGTGTTGGGGTTTGTTCGATGAGTGGAGATGAAAGCAGGGCGGCAGTATTCTTGCTCGCCCAGAACCGCCTGTTACGTGAAGCGTTGTCCCGCGTCCTGGCGAATAAGAGTGATATCGCAGTTGTAGGTTCTTGCGCCGTATCACCTGATTGCTTGCAGGACATTTCAGCCGCTAGACCGGACATTCTTCTCATCGATTCCTTTACCACCAGCCGCGAACACCTGGAGTTCCTGCGCGAGGTAAAAGGAGACCTGCCTGCGGTTCGGATGATCCTGATCGGTATGGACTCGGACGGACAGAATTTCCTCCAGTTCATTCGTGAGGGGGCGATGGGATACATCGTCAAAGATGCCTCCGCGATGGAAGTGGTCGCAGCTGTACGCACCGTCGCAGACGGTGGCGCGGTCTGCTCTCCTGAACTGTGCAGTTTCCTATTCTCTTTTGCGGCCCGTCAAAATCAATTGCCGAGCTTCCACGCTCGCAGCAAGCTTGGGTTGACTACGCGCGAGCAACAACTCGTCGGGCTCATTTCGCAAGGTCTAACCAATAAGGAAATCGCTAACGAGTTACAGCTGGCCGAGAACACAGTTCGCAACCACGTGCATCGCATGCTGCGCAAACTTGGAGCGACACATCGCTTGGCGGTGGTCGATATCTGCCGCATGGAAGGAATTCCGGTTTAGTCGAGCGCGGCGCTAACCAATCCTAGCCCCAGCTAAATGGCGTGACTCGAGAGACTGTGAATTTTGTGTATCTGGCTAGTTCAAGATTCTGGTGCTTCTCTCGGGGGTGCCTAAAATCTAGTCTGCCAAATCCCACATTTGCTTTGTAATCATGGTGAGCGCGGCAGGACTCGAACCTGCGACCCATGCCTTAAAAGGACTTGCCGAACGAAAAACCAACAAGTTGGACTGAGTTGGACTGAATGTCACGAAGTGGCACGAAAGTCATGCTGGACACGGGCTTCCAACGATTCCGTCACATTCAGTCGCACTCGGTAAGGTTTGGTGGTGGGCACAAAACTGGGCACAGTTTTTCTGTCGCAATCGCGATTGTCTGAAACCCTACGATTGTCCAGGGGCAAGCAGCCCACCGGCATCTCGTGAACGTGCTTGCCCGCGTTCAGGAAAATTTTAGAAAAAATTGCCAGTCGCAGGCTCGGCGTGATCGTCCGACCCGAGAGTTCATCGGAGCATTTGCTGCACCAAAAGAGATAACCGCAGACGCCTACGAAACGCGCCTATCATTCCCTACAACAGTAGGACCTTTGCAGCAGATGCCAGCCTGTACCGAGTTAAAAACGAGCAATTCAAGATTCGAATTACGGCAGCGACCATTCTGAATTAAAGGTGTCCAAACATGATTCGCAAAACTGCTTTGCAAGTAGGTGTCGTCGCTCTATTGGCTCTCATCTTATGGAATGGGTACGTTGTCGTTAGCAACGTGAGGCACATCAGGAAAATTGCGGCGCTCACGGCCCAAAGCTCGATGATCCAGGCGGAAATTCAGGGTGTCATGAAGGATTTGACTGACATCGAAACAGGTCAGCGCGGATACTTGCTTACGGACGACCCTTCGTACCTGGAGCCCTACACCGAAGCGAAAGCAAGAATCGCAGCTGACCTTGCAAACCTTCGCGCAGGGCTCGGCTATCGAGGTGAGCGCGAACGGTCTCTTGAGTCCCAGGTCGAGACCATGGTCAGCTCAAATCAATCTGCGATCGAACAATCCATTACTTTGCGTAAACAGGGCTATCGCCACCGAGCATTCAAGTTGGTGGCTTCAAATGACGCCATGGCCTACATGGATAAGGCACGCGAGCGCCTGTCCTCGTTATCTGTGGTGGAAGGCAACCGGCTCGCCGAAATCGAAACACAGAGGAGTGCTGGCCTAGGCCAGGTGTTGAAACAAACCATCGTGGTCGATATAGCGCTGCTCGCCCTGGTCGCCAGCCTATTTGCACTTGTCCGCTATCACGGGCGAGTGCTGGAGGAGGAAGTTGCCCAGAGTGTACGACAGTTGACCTCGCACGACTTCCGGCTGGCAAGACTGATGTCTGCCCTGTCCAACGAGGCGAGTTCTAAGACCTCCGCAATCGGAGCCAATGCGCATTTAGTGCTGCAGGAATACGGGGGATTTTTGCCGCGACACGCCCACCAATGTGTTGAGCAGATTGAGGAAGCATCGACCCAACTGGAACAATTGCGACAGGATTTGATTGCCAGTTGAGTCCCATCCTTAATCGCAGTAGCAGTCGTGCATTCAAACCAGCGAATAAAAAGCGCATGTCGCCTGATTTCGTCAATTGACAGTTTTCCGCGAGTAGAATCTCCACGCGTCAGTTGACGGGCGTGAATCTTATCGCAAGGTCAACGATTCATCACGTTCTAGTCGCAGGAGAAGAGATGATGGCAGCCCCTGATGAAAGACTCAAGGCGTTGCGAAGACTTCTTTTCCTGGCCGCTGTGATGGGTCTGGGCTATCTGTGTACACGCACGCTTCGTTTTACGAATGATTTTCTCAATATTGCTTTCGTCTGCTCGTTTTTTCTAATTCCATTTCTAGCTGCTGGGGAAGCTCTGCGGCTGGGCGGTTGGCTCAAAATTGTAACAACGATACTTCTTGTCCCGTTACTGGCGCTCTCAATGGTGTCTCTCCTCCTCACAGTCAGCTGCTATCTTCCAGATGCCATGGGGCATGTTGAGAGGAGCCGAGAATTGGCTTGGGTCCAGCAGGGGAACTATCAGTCCATCTTCTCTGGAACGAAACCCCCGGAGGAGCGCTTGGCCCGCATGGTGTTCTCTTGGAACAACGCATGCCCATTGTGCCGGGCCTATATTTGGTGAAGCCCTTGGATTATTTCGAAGGTGCAAGTCACGGGAGCCTCTCAGCAGAAGGAACCGACCCCGTAAGGCTGCACATCCCGAAAAGCAATCAAAATGAAGAAGTGAACAAGGTTTACTCGCCGAAGCGCAGGGTTTATTGGTGAAAAATCGCCATTCCGCTCATTGACCTCACACCTGCCGATCCTCGGACTGCCTAATGGTAAAGTTCGTGCTGGGTAATCATGACTCCCGAAAGATACCTCGAAGTTCAATTCATAAAGCAAATTCGGAAGGGGTACGTGAAAAATGCCGAATTGGCCCGGCAAGGAACTAACGTGCCGCTCTCCCACATGTCGCAGGACGAACATTGCATCGTGACGGTACATGACAAGCAAAGACGACAACTATGGTTTACAAACCGTCGCGTGCTTCTCCAGGCGCAATCACGTGTGACCACGCTGTTCGAGTATGAGGCCGTCTCGCACGTCCATTGGATGTTTAAGAGTTTCTGGGATCGCCTTCGCACCAGTCCTGTACTGGGCTAGGTGGTCACACTGAAAAACTTCAGAATCCTGGCAGGATGGATAGTGTTACGGATGTGCCTGAGAATACAAGCACTTTAATGGTGAGCGCGGCAGGACTCGAACCTGCGACCCATGCCTTAAAAGTGTTTTGAACCACTGAATTACAAGGACTTAGATGATGGCAGAGGGAGCTTTAGGAGCGTTTAGGACCTGCAAGGAACGCTTACTGTTCCCAGATTGTTCCCACGCGAACGGTTGGCAGCCATCATCGAAAGTCTTTGCCTTTGAATCACACGACGGGAAAAGCCCAGCTTGCCAGTATGGCTATCCTGCCCACTATAATAATGTAGGCGGCGTTGTGGCTCGTTTTCTGAGGATTTGAACCTCCGGCCCCTGGTCCCGAACCAGATTCCAACCGTTATTAAAACTTGTAGAATTTTGTGCTTTTCAAGTGATTGACGATGCACCTGTTGCGGCTATTGAAAGCTATTGAATCTTGTTGAAGTCGAGTGCTTTCACAGCCACCAAATCGTCTACATTCTCGGAACCGAACAAACAGCGAAGTGCAAAGTCGCCACAAAAAAGTGGCGTTGCATCATCCGAAATAGGTACTTGCCCCGCCCGAGCTGCGCGCAAATTTTCGGAGTGCCATGGTGCAGAGGTATTGCTTGAGGAATAACAGCGCGAATCGCCCCATTTAGCCCTTAAGGAAGTTTGCGGAAGTCTTGTTGCATGCACCTGGATTTGAATGATGCGCTTCTGGCATTCTTTACTTCATAGCTGTCATTTGCTGGG
>Ga0134127_10004333_pt1 | contig 10216 bp, 7 predicted proteins | sample KB31753_FD_96459 | JGI IMG/M metagenome (GOLD analysis project Ga0134127, IMG submission 96459) | Terrestrial soil microbial communities with excess Nitrogen fertilizer from Kellogg Biological Station, Michigan, USA - KB3-175-3 | ecosystem: Environmental > Terrestrial > Soil > Unclassified ...
CTCCGATACTGTTGGACGAGGTCGGCGTTGACGTCCTTGGTGTGGCCAAAGTGCCCCCACGTCCGCTGCACGCCGACCTTCGTGTTGTGCGAGCCGGTGACATACGACGCCGACGCCTGAACGTTGAATCGCACCGGGCTCTGGGTACTGACGTTGGCGATCAACGGGGTGCGCGTGGTCGAGATCAGATCGAGATCGCGGCGCGACGCGCCGGCGTACCAGTCGGCGCTGCCGCGTGCCTTCAGGAGCCCGGGCTGATACTCGTTGGTGTAGTTTTCCGTGTTGTTCGAATAACCGCCTTCGATGAGCAGTCTCTCGCTCATCGTCGACGTCCACTTGGCCGACGCCGTGTGGTACGCCGGCGAATTCCAGACGACGGAGGCCGTGTCGTAGTCGTCGCCCGCGGTCATCGCGTGGCCGCGGAACTTGTCGATCTCGTCCCAGTAGGCGGAGAACTTGTGCCGAGGGCTCACCCGCCACGTCACGCGCGCCAGGCCGCTCTTGATTCTCTGGTCGTCAATCCCCTGCTTGCAGCTGGCAGGCGCCGCCAGGCAGTTGGCAAAACCGCTCGACGTCCCATCGCTCACGAAGGTATCGGCGATGGGGGCGTTCACCGACCACTGGCGTAATGCCACGAAGAACCACAGCTTGTCGCGCCAGACCGGCCCGCCTTGCGAGACGTTGAAATCGTAAATCCGGTCGATGGAGCTGGGGTTGCGAAGGCCGCGGTCCTTCAGCGACTGCGTGAAATTGTTGGCCTGCCATCTGCCATCCCGCCACGACGAGAAGAACGAGCCGCTGAACGTGTTGCCGCCTTCTTTCGGGATCATGTTCAGGCGTATGCCGCCTGCCGATGTGTCGGCGCCCATGCCGCTCGTCTGATAGCTGACTTCCTGGTTCATCGCGTCGTTGAAGTAGCTTTGCACCTGCCCGTCGGTCTGCAGGCCGTTCACCATCAGCCCGTCCACCAGGACCGTGTTGTTCGAGGCCTCCATGCCATGTGTCGACATGTAGGTCTGCTGCATGGCCCTTGACCCGCCGACGTCAGGGATGTTCAAGCCGATGCCGATCACGAGCTGGCCCACGCCCTGGATCGTGCGCCCGGTTGGAAGCGCGTCGAGCACCTCCCGGCTGAGTACTTGCGTGTGGACCGTACTCTGGACGTCCACGATGGGCGATTCGCCCGTCACGGTCAGGGTCTCCTCCAGCCCTCCAACCTTCAGGTCGGCGTTGACAGTCGCCGTAAAACTCGAGGGCAGCTCGATCCCGTCCCGCCTGAACGTTTGAAAGCCGGCGAGCGTGAAGGTGACGAGGTAGACGCCGGGGCGCAGGTCCACGATCTTGTACTGGCCGGCGGCATCGGTGAGGACTGCTCGCGTTCGTTCGATGAGGACGTCGCTCGACGCCTCCACGGTCACACCCGGCAACACGGCGCCGGATGCGTCCTTGACGACGCCGGCGATGGTACTCTGTGCGCGCGCTGCCGTGGGCAGCACCAGGGTCCCCAGTACGACGCAGATCGCCGCTGCGATGCTCCTCATGCCCTTACCTCCTAACGGTCCACTGGGTTGATCCCGACGAAGAAAGGGGCGCCGAACGAAGAACGCGAAAAGGCAGAAGACTTCTAACGCCGCACGACTCGCGCAGTCAATGACGGAACACGAAATTCAAGGTTCGTCAGCCGCTCGGGGACGAGGTTTCAGATTGCGGAAGTACGCGTCCCGCCTGCTGCGTATCTCGTCGGCCAACGGCCCAGGTGGCGCGAGGCGAAGCGCGGCATCGGCGATCGCCACCGCTCGATCGAACCGCCCTGACGCCGCGTACGCCGACGAGAGCGCGTTGAGTCCCTGGAGATTCCCGGGATCGAGCCGGATGGCTTCTTCGAGGTACTTCACCGCCTCGACCACATGCCCTTGCTGGAGGACGACGGCACCGAGATTCGCAGACGCGGCGGCGGATCCTGGATTGATCTCGAGTGCCTGTCGTAGCGCCACGGCAGCCTCGTCCAGCCGCGACGCCGCGGCGAGCGCCGTGCCGAGGTTGTAAAGCGCCGCGGCCGAGTGCGGCGTGATCGCCGCCGACGCGGCGAAGTGGGGCACCGCGTCCGCCGGCCGGCCCAATCCCAGATACAGCAGCGCGACATCGTCGTGCAGCTCCGTATCGCCGGGCGACGTACGCAGCATGGTTTCGTAGCCGATGACATCCTCGGCCGTCATCTTCCGATTCACGTCGCGGGCGAGCGTCGCGCGGTCGCGATCGCTGCGCGCCAGCAGCTGGAACCACAGATCGCCCATCTCGTCCTGCGATCGCTGGCCCCACGAGACGCGCGCCGGCGGCAGCTGCGGATTGCGGACGTTCTCCGCGGAGTTGTCGAACGTGTATTCCATGGACAGGACCGTGCCCTTCGGCAGCGCGATCGGCGCGACCTCGCGGTACACGTGCTGCCAGCGGAAGTCCCAGTCGGTGATGTGCATCATCCAGCGCGTCGAGCCGTCGGGCAGCGTCGCGATGCCCTTGATCTCTCGCGCGCGGTAGTGGGCGTGCGGCTGGACGGCCAGCACGTCGACGTCAACCGGCAGCGTGTAGGCATCCTTGATCACGTACCGCGGCTCGCCGGGCGGGATGTCGATGCTCTGCGATCCGAGACGGAGAATCGTCGGCGTGTGGCGGGGCGGGTCATGACCGAAGAAGAGGCCGATGGAAGGTTTCACCTCCTCGACGGCGCCGCTCGGTTGCATGTGCAGCTGCACGACGAGATCGCTGCCTGGCTCGAGCCGCCAGGCGAGGTCGGACGGGACGAGCGGCGCCACCTGCCCTGGCGTCCAGCCGAGAAAGTGTCCTTCGGGATACGTCGCCGAGCGCGGCATCAGCCCGTCGTACCCGGGCGAGGGATCGGCTGCGTCGAGCCGCCGCGAGGCGGGCGTCGCATCGATGCGTATATTCGCGTGATGGACGACGCGCGCGTTGCCTGGGTGAAACTCGATGCCTCGCACGAAGCGCGTCGCCGCGACCGGCAGAGGGATGGCGAAGATGCGAAAGACGTCGGTCGACGTGGCGGACAGCGTGTACGGGGCCTCGAGCGTGACGACGAGATCGGGCGTGCCGAGGAGCCATCCATCCGGCCACGTGGGCCTTCGCGGCAGATCTCGCGGATCGCCTTCCGGCGCGCCCGCCTCTACCCACTGCCGAATGCGTTGAATCTCGCGCGCGCTCAGACGGCGCTGGCCGACGAAGTCGCCCGACTCGGGTTCGGCCTTCCACGGCGGCATGAAATGGCGGCCGGTGACCTGCGCGATCTGCGTGGCGCGGCGTCGCACCTGGTCGTACGTGATCAGGCTGAAAGGCGCCGGCCCACCCTCGCGATGACACGACGCGCAGGCTTCGTACATCAGCGGTGCGATGTCGCGCGCGAAGGTCGTCGCTGGAGCCTGGGGGGCGGCCGCCATCGTCGTCGATGCCAGCAGCAGCAGGGCCGTCCACGCTCCGCGACTCATCGGAGAAAATCCGACAGGATGCAACCGACCGCCGGCGTCGCGGACTGGGCGACGGCTTTGCCATCGAGGATCGCTCGCAGTGCCTCTGCCAGATCGGCGCGCGTCGGCGAAGGTCGATCGCGTCCGATATTCACCCAGCGATCGTCGATGCGGCCGTGATACAGGAGCACACCGCCCGGGTCCACGACGGCCGCTTCGGGCGAGACCGTCACTTTCGTGAAGCGGACGAGAGCGTGCTCGGGATCGCGCAGCGCGGGAATCGCGTACTGGAACTGACGCAGGTGGTTGCGGATGGACGCCGGCGGTTCGTGGGGGTTCGCATACACCAGCCAGAAGCGCACGCCCTGCGAAGCGAAGATCGACGTCAGGCGCTGAATCTCGGGCGCGTAGCGGTTGGCGATGGGGCAGTCGGTCGTAACGAAGACGAAGACGGTGGCCCTCACGCCGGGGGCGGGCGCAAGGGGATCGACGAGGCGGCCGTCGAGATCAAGGACGCGGAGGGGCCCGGCGGACATCGGGCGACCGATCATCACGATCGCCAGCACGGCACAAACCGTCACGGCCTTCGCGCGCGACATCGTGCAGCCTCTACTGAACCCGGCGCCAGTATACCGTCGGGCCCCGCGAAGCGTGCGAACTACCGGACCGTAAAACGCTCTTCGTGGAGCACGGTGCCATCCGAGCTCCGCAGCTCGACTCGCCACTCGCCACCGCGCTCACGGCTGATGGTGTTGCGGGTGTATGTGCGGTAACCCGCGCCGGGATTGGCCTGGATGCGGAGCTTCACGGCCTGCCGCAGGCGATTCCCCTGATACCAGCGGTGCTCAATCGTCGTAGCCGTTGCGGATTTGACCTGCGTGTAGAAGAACATCCGCCCTGGTAGAACCTGACTGTCGGCAGCCTCGCATCGCCACGTCCTGAGAGCGGTGCAGAGCTGCGCCGTGACCACCGTTGGCGTCGCCGATCGTGTGGGCGTGGTCGGCCTGGCGCTGACCGCATCGGCCTCGCGTGGGGTGGGCTGAGTGGGCTTCGCGGTCGGTTGACGGCGCGCGAGCGGTTCGACCGGCGGAACCGTTGGCCCGGGGGCCTGAGCTTCGCGTGCTGGAGCTGTCGCGGTCGCCGAGGGCGACTTGGCCTGCTCCGCTCCACTGCCCCAGGGCCGCGCCATGATGAGAATGACGCTCAGCAGGGCACCCACGCTCAACGAGCCAAGTGCGAGCGGGCGCAGGGATCTCTTCCGAGGAATCCGCGTCACGTCCGGAGTCATCGCCGGCCGCGACGACTCGCGCGATGTCGCTGCAGAAGGCGCGGGGTCTTCCAGCCAGGCGGCGACCGCCGGCGGTGAGGGCGGCAACTCCACGGGCCGTCCGCGGGCTGCGCAGAAATCGTGAAGGTTCTGGCTGCTGATGGCGACGAACGGATGTTTCGGCGGCAGCGCGGCGATCGCGACGGTGTACGCGCGGCGGAAGTAGTGCTCGGCGTCGATCGGATTGTCCGCCATCTCGCACACGACGCCGAGGTTGTTCAGCGTGTTGACGAGGTCCGGATGGTGGGGGCCGAGCGCCTGCTCCTGGAGGGCGGCCGCCTCACGCAACAGCTCCTCGGCGGCGGAGTAGTTGCCGGCCGCGGCCGCCTGTTCGGCGGTTTCGATGATCGAGCGGGCTTCGCGCGCCTCCGGCATCCAGTCTCCCACGGGGATTCGACAGTCGTGAGGGGGGAGCCGTGAACCTCGGGCGGGTCACGAACTGGGGCTAATTGTAAAGCAACGAACCCGAGCCGATCGATCTACTTCGCCGGTCGGCGGATGCGGACGTCCCCCTTCTCGCCGATTTCGGCCGTGCCGGCGGCAAGCGCGCGCTCCGCCGCACCGTCCCAGATCGAGGCGACGCGTGAGCGTTGTCTCGCGGGCACCATGAGAATTGCGGTGTCACGAGCCTGGAGGTACAGCTTGCGACGGCGTTCAAGCTCCAGATCGTCCATCGCGACGCTCATTCGCGGCTCGTCCTCCATTCGGCTCAGGCACAGGAAGTGCCCGCCGAACCTCGTGACAAACACCACCGAGAATCCGTTCGCCGCCAGCGCACGAACGAGCGATTTGCCGTCGAACGTCTGCAGGTGAAAGGCGTTCATCGTGCTGAACATCGACTTTCCCTCGGACAGATATTCGGCGTCATCGGGTTCGTTGTAGAGATAGAGATGGCCGCCGGGTCGCAGCTGCTGACGAACGGTGGTGAGGAAATCGCGCGGCCGCACCGCGTGCGTCAGCATGTGGTTCGAGATGATCAGATCGAACGGGCCCGGGTGTGGGATCGTGAAGCGCTCAAAGTCGAGCAGCGACGTCGGAATGCCATAGACCTCCTCGATGACGAAGCGCTGGTTCTCGAAGATCGCCATCGCGTAGGGGTCGGCGCCGTAGAGACGACGCAGCGCTGCACCGATCGATCCGGCGCGCGAACGCACTTCCAGCACGCGCCGTCCACGCAGGTCCAGCAACGAGCCGAGCAGCTCGACGTGCGCGCTGTTGGCAAGACGATCGCCCGAAAGGACCGGCAGACACTCCTTTCGGCTCACACCCTCGTGTTCGGACACGAATATTCCACGCGCGGCGCGACGCCGCAGGTCGGCCTTCTCCTGGTCCGATAATTCGAACGTACTGAGGGTTAGTTTGGCGGCGGCCCCGGCCCGAGGAAGACGTCCCAGCGTCTCCTCGAAGTGGTGGAACAACCACTGATATCGCTCGCCTCCCGGTCTCGTCGTCGCGTACACCACCCCGCAGCGGTGGCAGAGCGAGTAGTTGTACCTGGCGGCCATCTGGTCGGGCGGGTCGTCGGAGAGGACGAATCGATTGAATTCGCTGACGAGCGTGCGCTCGCCGCCGTCGCACATCGGACACCGCGAGCACTCGAGAATCGGTGCGGGCGGACACTGAGAGGTGGGCGCGATCGGGAGCTCTTCAGGCTCGCTTCCCTCGTTCGGCTGGGGCCTCCGCGAAGGCGCCAGCGGCGTGTCCGCGAAGAGGACTTGCGCGGCGATCCGCAGACGACGTCGGACGCTCAACCTGGCCATTCAGCGAAGACTCCTCATCCGTCGGCGGAATAGTACCAAATCGCTCGGCTGCGAAGGACCGGCTCAGCCGATGCTCAGCCGATGCTGAGTCGAGGCTGGGCGATTGGGTGACAGCCCCATCTCCGTCGTTAGATTTTCTCCTTATTGCCAATTTCCAACGGGAAAACCTGGAAATGGACTGCTCACCTGAAGCGCGACTCTGTCGTCGGGAAGCGCCCTGCCGCGTATCTCCCGCGCCTCAGCTCATGGTTCACGTTTTGCGTTGGGCTCTAGCGGAATGTTGACAGGTCAACAGTACAAGACCATGGAGGCATCGATGTCGTTGCAAGTGCCCAAGCCCTGGGCCATCTCGATTCTCATTGCGATTGTCGTCGCGGTCGTGACCGCCTCCTGCGGCGAGTCCGATACCCGGTCAGGGATTAGCCCATCGTCATTGGCCGCATCGACGGATGCGTCGGTCGGCGGTGGCGGCCGGCTCTCGAGTGCGAGCGACGCGCCCGGTATCGTGGGACCAGCCGACGAGGTGCCTCCGCCGCCTGGTCCGGCGCCCGAACCCGCGCCGGCTCCTCCGGCTCCTCCAGGGCCTCCGGCTCCCCCGGCGCCAGATCCCGCGCTCACTCCGGGGCCGTGGCCCGCACCACCGCAGCGGCGTGCGGTCGTCTGGACGCCGACGGAGGGCAATGACTACTTCAACGTGAGAGTCGACTTCAATCCGGTGCCCTTCAGCGGCATTCCCGTCCCGACCTCGTCCTGCAGTGCGCTTTCGAACACTTGGTACTACAAGACTATCCTTCAGTCGCGGACAGGAAACCCGTTCCGGGTCGTCGAGCGGGAGAACTACTTCGACGGCTTCCTCGCGAGCCGCTCGGGGGCGACCGTAGAACTTCCGGCGCAGCAGCCGACGGAGATCCAGGTGCGCTGGTGCAGCGGCTACGGGAAGGCGCACACTGCTCAACACCGATTCCGTGTGGTCGATCAGAATGGTCAACCGCAGATCATCAACGGTCCGCTCATGCAGTTGCAGCAGAACCCGACCTACGTTCCGCCGCCGCCGCAGGCAGCCGAAGCATTCCAGCCGCTGCTGTTGAATCCGAAGCTGGTCTGGGGCGATTGACGTACCAGGCGTCTCACCAGGACGCCTGCAGTACGAGCGCGGTCCATCCCGCACGCGACATGGCGTCCAGTCGCCGGACGCCAAGTCGCGCATAGGCACGATCGACATCTGCTTCGGCGGCGCATGGAATCCCGGAGAGCACGAGTCGCCCGTCGCGGCCCCTGCGGCGCACCAGCGCCGGAGCCATCTCGATCAACGCCGCAGCGAGCATGTTGGCGACGACGAGCGGCCATCGACTCCTGACATTCACCCGCTGGCCCCCGGTCCCCTGACGACCTGCTTCCGCGCGACCGGTGGATTCGAAGCGGTCGACCTGGCGCTGCAGGCGGCGATGATCCACACCGGCCGCCGCGCGTTGCCGTCGCTCGAAGGCAGCTACCACGGCAACTCGCTCGCCGTGTTGAGCATCGGCGCGTCCGACAGCCGCGAGCGCAAGAACCTGCTGCTGCACTGCGGCAAGATCACCCCGCCGCTCGACGCGACGGCGCTGCGCCGGATCGAGGCGCAGCTGAAAGCGGCGCGACGTCGCCGCGTTCGTCTGGAGCCGATCAGCATCAACCTCGGCGTCCAGATTCCAGACCACGACGTCATCCAGCGGGTGCGCGACATCCGCCGCCGTTACGGCACGCTGTTCATTGCCGATGAAGTCGCGAGCGGCTTCGGCCGGACCGGCCGCCTGTTCGCGTGCGAGCACTTCGACCTCGAGCCGGACATGCTATGCGTCGCGAAGGCGATGACCGGCGGACTGGCGCCGATTGGCGCGGTGATCGCGACCGCGCCGGTCGCACAGTCGATGGAGGAAACGGGGCCCACGACACGTGCCGAAGCAACGGGCTGCTCGTGTCGACCGAAGGATCGACGGTAATGGTGCTGCCGTCGCTGGCGATCGACAAGCAGACCTGCGAGAGGGCTGGACATTCTGGCGCGCTCGATATGATGCGCGGCGGTGGCGTGGCGGCGAATCCGAGCGCCCGGCGCAGAGAGTGCGCGCGGGTCAGCATCCCCAGGGCCGGGCTTGCGCCAGCCCGTCCCGTTCAACCCGCTGACTTGCCGTTGACGGTTGGGATATCGCCAATAACGAAGCTGCCTCGTCCGATGCGATGTGGATAATGGCGCGCGCGATCATTCGTCTGGAGGGCGGGACGATCATCGGCTCGTCCATTGCACGGCCCGCCAGCCATCGTGACTGACACACATTCTTCAAACGAGCGTCCGACCGTGACCGTCTACGGGCGGACCGGTTCAGCGCAGTGCTACTCCGTCCGCGACTTCTTGTACAGGAACGACGTCCCCTTCAAATGGGTCGAGGTGGCCACCGACGACTCGGCTCGCGCCATCGGCGTCGACGGTGTCGCGGACGAGCGTCTGCCGATCTGCGTGTTTTCCGACGGTACTCGGCTCGAGCGCCCGACGATTCGGCAGATCAGCGAGAAGCTCGGCTGGTTCGGCGATCCTTCGTTGACTGAGTACGACCTGGCCATCTACGGGGCGGGACCCGCCGGCCTGAGCGCCGCTGTTTACGCCGCGTCGGAGGGGCTCAAGACCGTCGTCATCGAACGATGGTCGATTGGGGGCCAGGCGAGCAGCAGCCCCAGGATTGAGAACTATCTCGGCTTTCCCCAGGGGATCAGCGGCGCCGAGCTCGCGGAACGCGCGCGCGAACAGGCGTGCCGGTTTGGCGCAGAGATCCTGATCGCGCGCGAGGGTGTTCGCGGCGAGTTCTCCGCGGGAAAACGCGTCGGCTATCTCTCCGACGGCACGAAGGTGGTCGCGCGCTCGGCGATCTGCGCGACCGGGATCGAGTATCGCCGTCTGTCCGTGCCGAACGAGGAGAGATTCCGTGGCGCCGGCGTCTACTACGGTGCCGGCGCCAGCGAGGCGCAGTTGTGCGTGGGCCATCACGTCGTCGTCGTCGGGGGCGGCAATTCCGGCGCACAGGCCGCGCTCCACTTCTCGAAGTATGCGCCGCGCGTCACGCTCGCCGTCCGCGGCGACAGCCTGAAGAGCACTGTCTCTGCTTACCTCATCGATCGCATCTACTCGACGAAAACGATCGAAGTGCTCACCAGAACCGAGGTGGCGGCGCTCGAGGGCGACAAGATGCTCGAGGCTGTCGTGCTGGTTGACAACCAGACGGGCGAGCGGCGTCGTATCCAGACAGGCTGGCTGTTTGCCTGCATCGGTGGTTCACCGCGGACAGAGTGGGCGAATGAGGCCGGTCTCATTCGCGACGAGGCCGGGTACCTGGTGACGGGCGCAGATCTTCTGCAAGGCGGCCGCGCGCCTGAGAGGTGGCCGCTCGATCGCCTGCCGTACTACCTCGAAACCAACGTGCCGGGTCTGTTTGCCGCGGGGGACGTTCGCCACGACTCGGTCAAGCGGTGCGCATCCGCCGTCGGAGAGGGCGCGATGGCGGTGATGTTTGTCCACCGGTACCTCGCAACCGGCTGACAGGCCGCCTAACTTGTATTCCTGACCCTCGCCCTGTCGCTGCTAGCTATCCGTGAGCTTGTTTTGATCCGACAACAAAAAGGCCCGGAAA
>Ga0134127_10004335_pt1 | contig 10213 bp, 10 predicted proteins | sample KB31753_FD_96459 | JGI IMG/M metagenome (GOLD analysis project Ga0134127, IMG submission 96459) | Terrestrial soil microbial communities with excess Nitrogen fertilizer from Kellogg Biological Station, Michigan, USA - KB3-175-3 | ecosystem: Environmental > Terrestrial > Soil > Unclassified ...
AGAACAAGGTCAAGCTGTTGCTGAACCTCTTGGCGCTCGGCGTCGTGGCGCTGCCGCGAGGCGGCACGGTCAATGTCGAGATCAGGCGGGAGGGGCCTCAAGTGGCCTTCAGGGTGCTCGCTCAAGGGGAGCCCGCACGCCTGTCAGAACAGGTCACCGGCCTGCTTGCCGGCGCGAACGGCATGGTGCTCGACGCCCATTCGATCCAACCCTATTACGCGGGCCGGGTGGCGGCGGCAGCCGGCATGACGGGGCTTCCGGCGGAGGTGCGGCTCGTTCGCAACCTGCCGCGCGTGTTCGCCGTGTACCGGTCGCTGCGGCCAACCACCGCGGGTCACGTGCGGCACTGGGTCACCGAAATGATCACCGGCATGCGCGGCTTCGTGCTCGCGTATCCCGACGGTATCCGCATCCAGACCATGGACGAGTACCGCGAGTACTGCTACTACGTCGCCGGCACCGTCGGATACCTGCTCACGGATCTGTGGCGCGACTTCATGCCCTCGCTGGGCGACGTCCGGTACGAGCGGCTGCGCGCCAACGCGCGCGCCTTCGCCGAGGCGCTGCAGACTGTGAACATCCTGAAGGACGTGGTCGGCGACGCCGAGCGTGAAAACTCGATCTACCTCCCCGAGGCGCTGCTTCGCACACATGGCGGCAGCCACGCGCTCCTGCTGGCGCCGCAGGGAGCCGCCGGCACGCGGGCGGCTCTGGGCGATCTGGTTTCGCTCGCCTGGTCCGATCTGGAGCAGGCGACGGGTTACGTGCTCACGCTGCCGCGGCGGGCGATTCCCATTCGGCTCTTTTGCGCATTGCCGCTGCTCTTCGCGTACGCCACGCTCCGCGATTTCACGAATGCGCCGCCGACGCCCGCGGCGCCGCGCGGAGTGAAGATCTCGCGCCGCGAGGTCAAGTCGCTCACGCTGTTGAGCTTCATCGCCGCCTCCAGCAACCGCTTGCTGTCGCGGCTCATCCGCCGCACGCGATCGGCGCCAGTGCAGCTCGGCTGGGCGCGCGCGATCGCCGGTTAGGGCGCTCGTTCAGGGCCGACGGCGCGGGAAGGCGCGCGCCGCCGCCGCCAGATCGAAGAGCGACGGAGCCCGGTTCAATTCCCCGCGCTCGGCGTTGTCGAGGACCTGCTCCAGCGCCAACTGCGCGCGGATCGCGTTCTGTTTGAGCCACGCCCGCCCGGCCACGCCCAGCACGACGGGCGCCAGCACGACGGGCGCGACGGCGACCGCCGTCGCGACGCCCATGACGGCAAACGCCACGCTGCACGCACCGCCGCCCAACACGCCGACGCCGATTTCGCCGGCGAGCTGTTTGCGTCGCGCGCCGAGGTCCGCCTCGAGCGTCACGATCACGCGCCGCTCGTCGACCGGAAGCACTGTTGCGGCGACTTCGCCGGCCACCGCCAGGGCGAAGGCACGATCTCGACTTCCAAACGCGCGGCGGAGCCGCCCGAGTAGATCAGTGCGCGGCTCCCACGTCATCCTGTCTCCGACCTGCCGCTTCACGCGGAGCGATTCTTCTCGCTGCATCCAGACGTTGAGTCCCGCGAGCACCGCGGCCTGGGTGCCGGGAACGGTTCTGGTTGCTGTCACGACCTTGGATCCGAACCATCCCGGCGTGGCGGAGCCCGACCTGCCAAGAATCGCGCGCGTGCGCTCCTCCGCCAGCGCCTGGCGAAGGTGCTGCGGCGCGATTCCTACCTCTTTTCCGAGCTCGAGGAGCTGCGCCTCGCTGAATTCCTCGGCGGGGTCGTCGGACGTGACGTTCTGCAACTCGGCCGCCCGGGCGAGCACGCGGTCCAGCGCCGCTCGGCCGAGTCCCGGCGTGAGATCACGCGAGCCGGACGGTGCGTCATCCGGCACGGCGACTCGCACACTCCCGTGACGTCGACGATAGCGCGCGCGTGGGACGCTCAGGCTGGGGCAAGCACATTCTCCAACTGGCGAGCAATGGCGTCGAGGATCGGCTTGGGGAGCGGAAATGCTTTCTCGAATGCCGCCGTCGCATCTCCCGAGGGAACTGCCTCGCCGGCCACTCGGAGATAGTAGGCCATGTATCCCGCGCGGGCGGCGGGATCGAGGCGTGCGAGGAGCATCTCACCGCCGCGCACAGCCGCATCGGCGCCGTAGACGTCGTAATCGCTCTGACGCCGCAGCAGCGAGCCATTCTGCCCGATGGCGACATTGGTGATCTGCTGCACGATTTCGTGGGCGATGGAATACAGCGCGTCGTCCGCGTTGCCGGCCGCGTCGGGAAAGGCAACGGCGGACGCGGTGATCCCGCTCTCCGATGTCGTGCGGCCCTCGCCGGCGAGTGGAAGCGACAGAAGGATCTCTCCGCTCCCCTGCTGCGTGTTCGACAGATAGGTGCGGAGCGCCGGATACCAGTCGGCGTTCCACCGGCGGCTGACCTCCGTCATGACCGCCGCCCGACGCGCCTGCTCGCCGGTCCAGTAGTCGTGGTAGAACCGGGTATAGTCGTCCTGGAGCGCGGGCAGGAAGACTTGCAGCCATTCCCGGTCCGATGCCGTCGGGAAATACTCGGCGAAAATGGCTATGCGGTTTTCGAGTTCCGGGTTCGTGGTCGAGCGGAGGTCGCCCTGCGCGTCCAGGAATTCGTGCGCGCCTTTCAGCAGATCGTCGAACGACGCGAAGTACATGGGCACGAACTGCGCGTTGATCAGCGTCGGCTCGGCGGTGAATCGCGCGGCGAGTCGGTCGGCGTTCGCGGTGAGCTGGCTCGTCACGTTCTTCTGGCGTTCGAGCGCTTCCATGTTCTGCCGATAGCCGCGCGCGAAGATCGGGACGTGCGTCGTGTCCTTCATGACCATTGCGAAGCCGTGCAGCCACGCGTCGACCTGCTCGCGTCCGGAGATGGTCCATCCCTGGTCGAGCGCCGGATTCCCACGCGGAAACGTGCTGGCCCGGCGCTGCGCAGGCTCTGCGCCGCGATCGCCGCGTGCAGGAGTGCCAGCGCCAGTACTCGCGCATCCCGCGAGGAAGAGGGCCCCAATCGCCGTAAGCAGTTTCATTAACGAAGTTCTCCGAGAGGGAGGTCAGACGTTCGCGAGGTCGCGCAGAAAACAGGCCGGTGCCGCTGGTACGGGCGTGCCGCTGGTGCGGCGGGGACCTCCAATATCACCCGCGAGCACCTCAATGGGTCGCCGCTGGCCTGCCGCAGCTTGGACAAAAGCGCCACCCCAGCTCCAGTTCGGCGCCGCACGCCTGGCAGTTGACGATCGTGAGGTTCTGGCCGCAGTGCGGACAGAAGGTGATGGGACGCCCCGGTGGGAGCGCTTCGCCGCAGGCGCGGCAGGGCTCGCCCTGCTGAGGCACGACGGCGGCCGGTGCCGGACGCTGCGGCAGCGCGGGAAGGACGGCACCGTCGGCCACGCCGCCTGTGTCGGAACCCCGAGGCAGTGTGCCGCCCACAGAGGCAGGCACACCCGGTTTCTGCGATGCGTCAGACGGCGGCGCCTGGACCTGGCTCGCGCCGCTCGCCATCGCCGCACTCGCGCCGCCGGGAGTTCCGCTCATGCGTCTGAGAGCCTCGGGTGAAAGCGCCACCTGCGATTTGGCAAACTGGCGGAACGTGCTGGGGTCCGGATTCTTGGACGTGAGCTCGGCACCGAGCACGTCGCGCATCCGTTCGTCGACGATCAGGAAACCCCGCGCACCCGAGAGCAGTTCGAGCAGCGCGACCTCGTAGTCCTCGTTCGTGTCGAACCCGAGCTCGGCGCGATGGTGCCTGTATGGCAGGATGGTCTGATGCAGCTCCGCGACATCGAAAGGCGAGGACAGGTACTGCGGAAAGCGCGCCCGGATGGTCTGAACGAGCACCCGAAACATCCGCTCGAGATGATCCATGGTTCCTCTTGCGAGACGTCGTGAATCGGTCCGGCGCGACCTCGAGTCGACCGGCCGCCCGACCCCGTATGCTACCCCAAACCCGGCCGATTGAGCAGGGTCACGGCGCGGGACGCGTGCCCGGCGGCGCCGCGCGCGGGTAGGAGCGCAAGGCGCGAACACCATCGGCATCGGGAACGGCGTCGGGCGTGCCGACCAGCTTCTTCTTGGCCTGCTCGGCGGCCATCCATTTGTCAAAGCGCGACGCCACCGCCCCGTCGGAGCTGGTCTGATCCCGAGCGGCGCTCGTGGCGAGGTGGTTCGCGTACTCGTTCTGCGGGTGGCCGTGATGGCCGCGCACCCAGCGCATGCTCAATTGATGTCCGTTCACCGCGGCGACAGCCTGTTGCCACAATTCGAGATTCTCGATCGGGCCACCCTTGCGCTGCCAGCCGCGAGACATCCAGCCGTACACCCACTCGCTCATGCCCTTCACGAGATACTGCGAGTCGCTCGTGAAGCTCACGCGAAAGTGGCTCCCCTTGCGGGAGATGACCCGGAAGGCCTCGATGATGCTGCGGAGCGCCATCCTGTTGTTCGTCGTGCCCGGCTCCGACACCCAGTAGTCCCACCGCGACAACCGCTGCGTCGCCGGACTCACGAACTCGATGACGCCCGCGGCCGCGCCCGGGTTGTCGCCCTCGCGACCATTTCCAAGACACGACTCGTCCGCATAGATCGCCACCAGCGCGAGCACGCCGCCGCCCGGATCGTCGTCGTGCGTCATCGAACGATCTCCAGCCGTTCGACTTCGTCCACGAAGAGCTCGAGCCCGTCGCCGGTTTTGGGATTCCGCGCCGAAATCGTCTCGCGGCCATCGACGACGCGGATCGCCAGCGGCACGATCACGAATTCGGTGCCGCGCCTGTACACGGAGATCCGGCTGCCCTTCACGATCGCGCGCTCGAGCGCGTCCCATTGGGCATTCGTGAGCTCGGTCATGCGGGCACCTCTCCGCGACACCACTCGAGGGCCAGCCGTGTGAGCACGGCCGCGGCCCGCTCGATCTGCGCCACCTCGACGAACTCTTCATCCGCATGCGCCAGGCTTATGTCGCCGGGTCCGAAGCAGACGGCGGGAATCCCTGCTTCGTTGAACAGCGCCGCATCGGTCCACGCGCTCATGCCGAGCACCGGCGCGTCAGACCCTTCGGCTCGCGCGGCCTGCTGCAGCGCACGGACGATCGGCGCATCCACGGCCACATCGCTCGGCGGAGCGGACAAGAACATGTTGACCTTTGCGTCGGCGCCGATCGGCGCGAGCGCCCGGCGGCAGGCGTCCACGATCTCGTGCTGCACCGCGTCGTCGCGCTCGCCGGGCAGCGTTCTGCGCTCGACGGCGAGGACGCAGCGGTCGGGGTACGTCGACATGCCGGCGCCGCCGCTGATGGTGGAGGCGTGCATCGACGCGCGACCCAGTAGCGGATGCGAACGTGCGGCGAGCACCTCCCGGTCGAAGAATTCGAGCTCGACGAGCACGCGGCCCATGCGCGAGATCGCGTCGACGCCAAGCTCCCACCGACTGCCATGTGCCGCCCGGCCTTGGGTCTCGATCTCGAGCCAGGCGAATCCTTTATGTGCGGGCATGATCGCCAGCTGCGTCGGCTCGGTGATGATGGCGGCGTCGGCGCGCAGCCCCGCCGCCAACAGCGCGCGCGTGCCGAGACTCGCGTACTCCTCGTCGATGACGGCCGTCACGATCACTTCGCCGTGGATGTGAGCGGCCGCCCGCGCCGCGGCGGCGCACATGGCGCCGATACCGGACTTCATGTCGCTCGACCCGCGGCCGAATATCCGCCCCTCGCGGACGTCGGCCGACCAGGCGTCATGCGACATCCCGGCGCTGTCCACCACGTCCAGGTGCCCGTTGAAGAGCAACGTTGGACCGCCGCGCCGGCCAAAACGCGCGACGACGTTCGGCCGGCCTGGAGCGGCCTCCTGCACCGAAACTTCGCCGCCCCAAGCGGTGAGTACGTCGCGCAGGAGCGTGGCCGCGGCGCCTTCCCCCGGGGCGCCGTGAACGAGCGACGGATTCCGCGAGTCGACGCGCACGAGCTCTCGAGTCAGACCAACGGCGTCACCGGGCGTCAGCCGCATACGCGCACTCCTTCCAGATCGAGGTGAAACGGGAGCAGTGCGCCGAGTGGAGCGACGGCGTCGCGCACAGGCTGCGCGCGGTCCGCGGGAGCGAGCAGCAGCACGCACCCGCCGCCCGACGCGCCGAGCGCCTTTCCGCCAGTGGCGCCCGCCGCCTGCGCTCGGGAAATAATCTCGTCGATGCGCGGAGTCGGAATGGCGGGATGCAACATGCGCTGGTGGTGCCACTGCTCGTCGACGAGCGCGGACAGCGCGTCGATGTCGCCGGCGGCGAGCGCGGTCCGCATCTCGCGCGCGAGCCGGCCCATGGCGGCGAGCGCGTCGCAGACTCCGCGCGATCGAGCGCGATACGCGTCGAGAACCGCCACGATCGTGTCGCCGGAGATCCGCGATTCGCCCGTGTACACGATCATTCCGCGCGACTCGAATTCCGCGCGCGCGGCGTCGGTGAGCGGAATACTGTCGACCGCGACGCCGCGAGCGGAGAAGCCAAGGCCGAGCGCGCCCCCATAGACCGACGCGTAATGATCCTGCCGGCCTCCGGCCACGCCGAGATCTTCGGTCTCGATCTGCCGGCTGAATTCCGCCAGCGCGCCACCAGAGAGCGGCGCGCCGCGTTGCAGGGCGGCGATCAACGCGACCGACGCGGCGGACGAGCCGCCCAGCCCCGCTCCCACCGGGAAGTCGTTGTGCAGCTCGATGCGCACGCCGAGCGCGCCCGTGCGGCGCGCCACGGCGGCGACGAGCGCGCGGTCCGCGGCGCTCGCGACGGCGATTTCCGCGGGATCCTCCGGGCGCGCGAGCGGTGTGACGGTCACAGTCGCGTACCGATCGATCGCGACGTTGCACACGAAGCCGCCCTGCTCCTCCGCGTACGGAGGCACGTCCGTCCATCCGCCGCCCAGGTCCACACGGGTCGGCGCGCGGGTGCGCATCACCGGCGCCACGCCTTCAGCTCGAGTGATCGTGGATGATGCGCCAGCGACCGTTCGTGCGGTGCATGACGAGCGACGTGGGTCCGCGCGACGTGACCGAGTCGCCGCGCACGAGCACGTAGTACGCGATCGCGTTCACGACGTCGGGACCGAGCACGTCGACCTCGAGATGCTCGAAGTGAAGCGAATCCCGCTGGGCGCCTGGCGCGAACCGGCTCGCATAGCCCGCGCGAATGGCGGCGATGCCGTGTCGGACCGCCGTCGGCGTGACGAAGCTCGTGGTGGGCGCCGGATCGTAGTCCGAGAGGAAGTCGTCGAGCGCGCCGGCGTTCCACGCGCGGGCGCCGTGCGCGAGCACAGCGCTGATCTCGCTTTTGATGCCAGCGGTGTCTAGTGTGACAGGAGCGCGCGCCGCCAGCGCACCGCCAGAGGTACAGGCGACCGTGGCGGCCGCGATGCTGACCGCCCAAGCAGTGAGAAATCGCATGAGTCGTGGTGCGGGACGCGCTAAACGTAGCCCTGCGCATCCCGATCGCCAGCGGGCATGCCTGTTGCCGTCTCCATCGCGACCATGCGCGACATCACGCAGTACCTGCACGACTGCAAGTTCATTCTCGTTTCCAATCGCGAGCCGTACGAGCACATGCGGGGCGTGCAGGGCGTGGAGGTCCGCCAGCCGCCGGGCGGCCTCGTATCCGCGCTCGACCCCACCATGCGCCGCACGCAGGGTACGTGGGTCGCCTGGGGATCGGGCTCCGCGGACCGGGAAGCCTCGGACGAAGCCGGCCGGGTGGCCGTGCCGCCGGGCGAGGACGCGTACACGCTCCGCCGTGTGTGGCTGGACGACGCCGACGTCAACGGCTATTACCACGGCTTCGCCAACCGCGCATTGTGGCCGCTCTGCCACATGCTCATCCAGCATTTCGAGTATCGCACGGAATTCTGGGAGCGCTATCGCGCGGTGAACCTGCGCTTCGCGCACGCCGTCGCCGACGAGGCGGAGCGATGCACCGGTCGCGCCATGGCGTGGATCCAGGACTACCACTTCGCCCTCGTGCCTGAATTCCTGCGCGCGATGCGGCCGTCGCTGTTCATCCACCAGTTCTGGCACATCCCCTTTCCACCGCCGGACATTCTGCGGCTGCTCCCCAGCGGAACGCACGAGGCCGTGCTCCGCGGCCTGCTCGGCAACGATCTCATGGAATTCCAGATCGAGCGGTACGCGTTGAACTTCCTGGATTGTGTCGAGCAGTTCGTGAAGGACGCCGACGTGGATCGTGGCGCCCAGACGGTCAGCTTTCACGGGCGCACCGTGCACGTGGGCGCCTTTCCCATCAGCATCGACGTGGAACGCTTCGAGGAGATGGCCCGGCGTCCCGAGAGCGACGCGCGCGTGAAGACGCTGCGCGACAGGTACGTGCGGCCGAACCGGCAGCTCGGCGTCTGCGTGGACCGGATCGACTACACCAAGGGCATTCCCGAGCGCATGCGGGCCCTGGAAACCCTGTGGTCGGAGATGCCAGCGCTGCGCGAGCGCTTCACGTTCATCTTCGTGTGCACGCCGTCGCGCACCGATTTGCCCGCCTATCACGCGCTCGAGCGCGACGTGGTGCAGTCGGTCATTCGCATCAATCAGCATTTTGGTACAGCGGAGTGGACGCCCATCGTGCTGATCAACGAGAACATCGATTCCGATCTGCTGGCGGCCGTGTACCGGGCCGCCGATCTCTGCATCATCTCCTCGCTGCAGGACGGCATGAACCTCGTTGCCAAGGAGTTCGTCGCGTCGCAGCAGGAGGAGCGCGGCGTGCTCATCCTGAGCCGCTTCACGGGGTCGGCCGAGGAAATCGACGGGGCGGTGCTGATCAATCCCTTCAACATCGACGGCTTCGTCGGCGGCATTCGCCACGCACTCGAGATGCCGCCCGAAGAGCGCAAGCGCCGCATGCATCGCATGCGCAGGCAGTTGTGCAACTCGACGATCTTCGACTGGCTGGACTCGATCCTCGCGCGGGCGACCGCCGTCATGGCGGAGCAGCGGGCCGGGGGGACGTGACGGCCACCATCCAGCCGGCCCTCCCCATGCCGGCGGACATGGAACGCCGCCTCGCGGGCGATCCCCTGCTGCTGCTGCTCGACGTGGACGGAACACTCGCTCCGATCGCTCCGCGCCCCGAGTACGCCGCCATGCCGCCGGAGACCCGGCAGGTGCTCGAGGATTTCGTGAAGGCGTCGGGCGCGTTCGTGTCGATTCTGTCGGGCCGCGCGGCGGGCGACGCATTCCGTCTCGTCGGCGTCGATGGCGTGTGGACCATCGGCAACCATGGCTTCGAGGTTCGCGATCCCGCGGGCGACGTGCAGGTGCAGTCCGATCTGCTGGCGTACGAGGCGCCGATCGCCGAAGCCGTCGTGCGCGCCCACACGGTCGCCGCCGATATCCCTGGCGTGGTCGTCGAGGACAAGCGCTGGACGGCGAGCGTTCACTACAGGCTGGCGCACCCATCCTCCGTCCCGGCGCTCAACGCGTCAGTCGAAGAGATCGCGCGGTCTCTCGGGTTGCGCTTGACGCACGGCAAGGAAGTGCTCGAGCTGCGGCCGCCAGTGGATGTCGACAAGGGCACCGCCGCCCTGGCCCTCGCGGAACGCGTCGGCGCCATGACGCAGCGCGGCTCGGTGTTCTGCGCGGGGGACGACCGCACGGACGAGGACGCGTTCCGCGTCCTTCGCGGCGCTCACCCGGGTGCGGTGACCGTGCGCGTCGGCAGGGAAGCGGGACGACCGGTCGAGGATTCGGTCGCGGAGTTCTTCGTGGACGACACGCGGGCCATGCTCACGCTGCTCCAACGCATGCTGGAACAGCGGACGTCCGCCGAGCGGCGCCAGGGTCGCTAGCGCCGCGCTTTCTTCACGTTGGGCTTTCCGCCGCTCTTCGGCGCGGCAGCCTTTTTCGCGGTGCCTTTTTTCGCCGCGGGCGCTGGCTTCCTGGCGGCGGCGGCAGGCTTCGCGGCGCGCTTGGCGGGAGACGCTTTCACCGCGGGCTTCGCGGGCGCTGCCTTCACCGCGACTGGCTTCGTTGCCACTGGCTTCGTTGCCACTGGCTTCGTTGCCACTGGCTTCGCTGCCACTGGCTTGGTGGGCGCAGGCTTCGCGGGGATCGGCTTCGCCGGAACAGGCTTCGCCGGCGCGACGCGCTTTGCCGGACTCCGCTGCGCCGAGCTCTCCGCGACTTTCAGCAGCCGCTCGGCGTCGGCCGGCGACAACTCGC
>Ga0134127_10004337_pt1 | contig 10212 bp, 9 predicted proteins | sample KB31753_FD_96459 | JGI IMG/M metagenome (GOLD analysis project Ga0134127, IMG submission 96459) | Terrestrial soil microbial communities with excess Nitrogen fertilizer from Kellogg Biological Station, Michigan, USA - KB3-175-3 | ecosystem: Environmental > Terrestrial > Soil > Unclassified ...
CGCCAGGCGCGCGAGTTCTACGCGCGCTTGGGTGTGCTCGTGGACGTGCAGCGCCAGAGCGTCTGGCTCACGATCGCGGCGCTCGTGCTGGTGATCGCGTTGGGCGCGGCACTGCTCGCGCGCGCGCTCGCGGGCGGCATGACGAAGCCGCTTTCCCGACTGGCCACGGCGCTGGAACGTGTGGAAGACGGCGTCTCGAACGAGCGGCTCGCCGAGCGCGGACCGCGCGAGCTGGCCTCGCTCGCCGCATCGTTCAACGCCATGACCGAGCGCCTGTCCGAGGCCCGGCTCGCGCTCGCCCGCGCCGAGCGCGAGGCGGCGTGGCGCGACGTCGCCCGCCGCATCGCCCACGAGCTCAAGAACCCGCTCACGCCGATGTCGCTCTCCATCCACCGCCTGCAGAAGCGCTTCGAGCTCGTGCCCGAGGCCGAGCGCGGCGCGGTGCGCGAAAGCATGGACGCGCTGCTGCAGGAGATCGGCCACCTGACGCGGCTCGCGGATTCCTTCTCGCAGTACGCGCGCATGCCCGAGCCACGCGAGGAGCCGCTCGACCTCTCGGAGCTGGCGCGCAACTGCGGTGCTCTGCACGAGCCGCAGAACATCGTGCTGCGCGTCGCCTGCAGCGCGGCGCTCCCGGTCCTCGGCGATCGGTTGCTCCTGTCGCGCGTGGTGCATAACCTGCTCGTCAACGCCTGCGAAGCGAGTCCGCCGCATGGGACCGTGGAGCTGGAGACGGGCCGCGATGGCGACGACGCCTGGGTGGAGGTGCGCGACCGCGGGACCGGGCTCGATCCCGCGCTCGCCGGGCGCGTGTTCGAGCCCTACGTGAGCACGAAACACCGGGGCAGCGGCCTCGGCCTGTCGCTGGTGCGCGACATCGCCGAGCGCCACCGCGGCCGCGTGACGCTGGAAAACCGCGACGGCGGCGGCGCGGTGGCGCGCCTGACGCTGCCGCTGGCAAGAGACTGACGGACGAGACTGACGGAAAGGACGCTCCCGATGCCGCAACGCGAGCATTTCGCCGTGCTCACCGTGGACGACGACGCGCGCATCCGCCGCACGCTGCGCGGCGTGCTCGAGGACGAGGGGCACGAGACCGGCGAGGCCGCGAGCGCGAGCGAGGCCTACGAGGCGCTGGAGAAGCGCCGCTGGGACGCCGTGCTGCTGGACCTGACCATGCCCGGCGAGCACGGGCTCGACGCGCTGCTGAAGATCCGCGAGCAGGCCCCGGACACGGCGGTGATCGTGGTCTCGGGCGAGAGCACGCTCGAGAACGCGGTCAAGGCCGGGCAGCGCGGCGCGTTCGATTTCGTGCCCAAGCCGATCAACGATCCCCAGCACCTGCTCGAGGTGCTGCACGAAGCGGTGAAGGTGACGCGGCTGCGCCGCGGCGCGAAGCCGGCGGCGAACGGCGGCACGGGCGCGCGCGGACCCGCGGCCGGGGACGCGAACGCGCTCACCGCCATCGTCGGCGACTGCCCCGCGGTGGAGCGCATGCGCGAGCAGATCCGCCGCGTCGCGCCTTCGAACGGCCGCGTGCTCATCACCGGCGAGAACGGCGCCGGCAAGGAACTGGCGGCGTTCGCGATCCACGCGCTGTCGAAGCGATCGGGCGGCGCGTTCGTGAAACTCAACTGCGCCGCGATCCCCAAGGACCTGCTGGAGAGTGAGTTGTTCGGCTACGAGAAGGGCGCGTTCACCGGCGCGGTGGCGTCGAAGAAGGGCCGGCTGGAGCTGGCCGACGGCGGCACGCTGTTCCTGGACGAGATCGGCGATCTGGCGCTGGACGCGCAGGCGAAGTTGCTGCGCGCGCTCGAGACCGGCGAGATCGAGCGCGTGGGCGGCACGCGCACGGCAAAGGTGGACGTGCGGCTGCTCGCGGCCACGAACAAGGACCTCGCGGCCGCGGTCAAAGCGGGCGACTTCCGCGAGGATCTGTATTTCCGGTTGAACGTGCTGCCGGTCGCGGTGCCGCCGTTGCGCGAGCGCAAGGCCGACATCGGCCCGCTCGCGAGCCACTTCCTCGAGCGCTTCGCCGAGGCCGAGGGCCGCGGCGCGATGACGCTGTCCGAGGACGCGCGCGAGCTGCTCGAGGAGTATCACTGGCCCGGCAACGTGCGCGAGATGCGCAACCTGATGGAGCGCGCGGTCGTCCTGGTGAAGGATGACGACGTCACCGCGGCCGACCTGAACCCGTGGCTCGAGAGCCCGCCCGAGGAGGGCGAGGACGCCGGCCTGAAGGGCAAGGTGGCGCGGAGCGAGATCGAGTCGATCCGCCGGGCGCTGGATGGGGCCGACTGGAACGTGACCCAGGCCGCCGCCGGGCTGGGGATCGACCGCACGAACCTGCACCGGAAGATGCGCAAGTACGGGATCGCGAGGCGGTAGCGGGGCCCCTCCTGGATCCGCGGCGGGCCGCGGTCCGCGCGGGTTCCGCCACGGCGCGTGGCAGCCGCGCCACAACCGCTGCGGGCGCCAGCAGCACCGTGGCGCGCAATCGCTTCCCGCGCGGTGGGTTGCGCGCTCGGGCCGCGCCGCTATCGTGGTACGCGGCTTGCCTGAACGCCCGGTGGACCTGTTCCCCCTCCGGAGGACTTTTGCGCCTGTCACAACACATCCGCTTCGCGGCCTCCGCCGCCCTTCTCGCCGCCGTCGGCGCCGTCACGGCCCGCGCGCACGAGCCGCCGCTCTCGCTCGGCTTCGCGCGCCAGGCCGCGGCGTGGCGCTCGCTCACGGCCCCGGCGGGCGCGCTCCCGCCGGCTGCGTTCGCGCTCTCCTCGGACACGCTCTCGTTCCGGCCGTCGATCCAGTACGAGTACTGGGACAGCACGGGCCACGAGCCGCTCGAGGTGGCGCCGGTGCGCGTGAGCTACGAGAGCGAGGCGTCGTGGATGCGCGCGCCCATGGGCGACCAACTGCTCGACCATCCCGATCCGTGGATGTCGCTCCACCACGGCCGGTCGCAGAACCTGAACCTGGTGCTGGACTACAACCGCAGCGATCTCGTTCGCTACGGCGTCCACTTCCAGGCGCAGCGCCCGCAGACGATGTACCCGAGACTCGGAGCGAAGATCGAGTACGCGACGGGTCGAAAGCGAACCCTGTACGGCGTGCAGATGGAGCAGCCGCTGCTGCCCACGGCGCGGTTCGTGCTCGGCTGGACCGCCGTGCGGCGCACGGATCACTCGGAGTTGCAGCTCGTGGACGACGTCGAGAACTCGCTGGCGCTGCTGCTCGATCGCACCGATTACCGCGACTACTTCGAGCGCGAGGGCGGCAGCGTCTACCTGTCGTGGCGCGTGCCCGACTTCTCCACGGTGAGCCTCCACGCGCGGCGGGCGCGCTACCGCTCGACGGGAACCAGCGACGAGGTGGTGTCGTGGTTCAACCTGCAGAAGCCGCTGCGCCCCAACCCCGCGATCGACGACGGCGACGCGAACTCGGTGCTGGTGCGGCTCGAGCGACTCGCTCAGCGCTCGAGCAGCTCGCGCGCAGGTCTCTACCACTGGATCGAGCTGGAGAAGGCCGGCGGGCAGATGGGCGGCGACTTCGACTACACGCGGCTCCTCGGCGACGTGCGCAGCGTGCTGCGACTGACGCCCGCGACGACGTTGTCGCTGCGGGGCGTGGTCGGCACCAGCCTCGACGGCACGCTGCCGCTGCAGAAGCGCTTCGGCGTCGGCGGCGTGGACGGCCTGCGCGGTCACCAGCTCAACGACTTCACCGGCAACCAGGTCGCGCTCGGCCAGGCCGAGTACACGATGGGACTGTGGGGGATGCGCGGGAACGGCTTCGAGGGCGGCCTGCACGTGATCACGTTCGTGGACGTGGGCACCGCCTGGGACAACCCGCACAACCGCTGGGACCCCCAGCACCAGCGCTTCGCGAGCGACGGCGGCTTCGGCCTCGCCACGAACGAGGACGACCTGCGCGTCTACGTCGCGCGTGACCTGACGGATCCGGAAGCCGAGTTCGTGTGGTCGCTGCGATTGCGGCGACCTTTCTAGAACCGCGAGGTTCCTCCGCCCCCTTGCCCCACTGTCGACCGCTCCCCGCCCCCGCACCCGCGCGCCATGCGGGTCGCCGACCCGTGCGCTGCTGTCTCGGCGCGGTGCTGGCGTCGCTGGCGCTCGGGGTGGGCGCGGCGCACGCGTTCCAGCTGACGTCGATCCGGCCGGCGAAGGACACGAGCAACGTGCTCTGGGTCGAAGCGCAGCTGGAGGAGCCGATCGAGCCGCGCGTGGCGAAGAGCCTCGGTCGCGGCATGCCGGCCACGCTGACGCTGCACGCCGAGCTGTGGCGCCGCCGCCGCGGCTGGTTCGACCGCATGGAGCGCGCTGTCGAGACCACGTTCCGCATGCGCTACGACACCTGGGGCGACACCTGGCGACTGGATCGCCCGGGGGCACCGCCGTTGATCGTCGGCTCGCTCGACTCGCTGCAGCTGGCGCTCGAGCACACGCTCCAGATGCCGGTCTCGCCGCTGGAACGTATCCCGCGCGAGACCTCGTGCTACCTCGTCGTCAGCGCCTCGCTCCGGCCGCTGAACGTCGAGGACGTGGAGGAGGTGGAGGGCTGGCTCTCGGGCGAGGTGAAGGAGAAGCGCAGCTCAGGACTCGGCATCCTCACCGGCATCCCGCGCTCGCTGTTCGAGGCGGCGCGCAACTTCGCCGGCTTCGGCGACGAGCGCTCGCGCCTGATCAGCACCGATTTCACGCCGGCGAACCTGCCGCCGGCGAGCCACTGAGCTACGGCAGCCGGACCACCCGGATCGCGCCGCCCTCGCCGTCGCGCGGGCGCGCGAACACGACCGCACCGCGCACGAGCTGGCCGGCGGCATCGCGGCCGTCCCAGCGCCACGACACACCCCCCGTGCCCATGGACGGCTCGAGTGCGACGAGCCGCCGGCCGCTCGCGTCGAAGACGTCGAGCACCGCGGGCCGCGAGCCGCCGCGAGCGAAGCTGAGCGCGCCCCAGGCGTAAGTCGACGCCGTGAGCCGCGACGCCGGCCGGTTCGGGGCGCCGGCCGCGAGACCCTGCATGAACGTGTCCAGGCCCTGCACCTATGTCGGGTAGCTCAATGACGCGTTCTCAATCGTGCCGTTGCTGTTCGCGCTCGAACCGTCGAACAGCGCGCGGAAGTCCTCGGCCCAGATCTCGTGCGGCCGATCCGCGTGCGGCGCCGCGGCATTGAAGCGCGTGGCGTCGATTCCGCGCAGCCGCGCGTACGCTTCCCAGCCGTCGGTGTCGGCGTCCGGGAACAGCGCGTACTGGACGACGTGGCCCAGCTCGTGGACGAACTCCGAGTGCTGGTGCTCGCGCGCGAGCGGCCGCACGCCGGGCGAGAGCAGAACCAGGCCGGGGCCCGCGGCCGACTCGAGGCTCAGGCGTCGCGGGTAGGGAAGAATGAACACCTCCGCCGAGACGTGCCGCAGCGGGAAACGCACCTCGGCGAGCGCCGCGTTCACCTCGGCGCGCGAGAATGCGTGGAACGCGCCGTCGCCCGGGTTCGTGATCGCCGGATCGCTCGTGGACGTGATCAGCTCCCAGCGCGAGCCGCCCGGCAGGACGAGGAAGAGCCGGCCGGCCTCGCTGCGGCAGTAATCGCGCAGCGTCTCCTCGGCATCGTGGACGACGATCCCCGCCACGCTCGCGGCGGACGCGCGCAGCTCGCTCGCCGCGGCGTGCCCGCTGAACGCGGGGGCCAGGGCGAAGGCGAGCGCCGTGAGGGCGCGCCGGCGGTTGGACAGGATTCGAGCGTGGCTCATGCCCTGGCTCAACGCGATGTTTGTGCCAGATGGCGCGCCCCGCCGGGCGCGGCGATGCGGGTCGCAATGCGGGTGCACACGGCTCCGCGGCATGAAGTTGCGGGCTCGGGACGGCGCTCCCGAGGTGACTCGCGGGGCTCAGGACCGGTGCGGGGGTCGCGGCCGCGGGGCATCTCCCCCCGGGGGCGCCCCGGCGTGGGCGCGGCCACCCACGGCTGGCTTTAGCGCTCGACCGGGACCGGGGTGGTGGGGTCGACGACCGGGACCGGATCCGGCGTGCCGCCCGGAGCCAGGCCATCGATGTCGGTGGGCCGCGAGCCCGCGCGCGAGAGGATGAACGCGCCGGTGCCGATCGTGCTGAGGCCCATGAGAAGCAGCGCTCCGACCATGAGGAAGAACAGCGCCGCCGTGCGCACGATACCCGGCGTCTCCCACAGGATCGCGCCGAAACCGAAGATCGAGGCCACGAGCAACGAGCCCGAGACGATCGGCGCCATGGCGCCGCCCGCGCCGAGGCGGCGGCGCGTGAGCTTGCAGCCGAGCACGTACGTGGCGGCGAGCTGGCCGACATAGAAAACGGCCACGTACGCGAACGGCAGCATGATGGCGATGGGGAACCCGATCACGGTCACGAGCAGCACCATCGTGGCCACGCACACGACCGGGCCCGCGGCGATGCCGAGGAGCAACGACGCCAGCGTGCGCCGCGACGAGGTCACGGCGACGCGCACGAGCCGCGCCGGGAAGAGCGCCGCGGCCACCCAGCCGAAGAACAGCGACAAGAGCCAGCACAGCGCGATCATCGTCAGCACGACGGACAGCCCCGGAAGACCGAACGTCAGCGGGAGGAATCCCACCTGCACCGTCTGGCCATCGACCCTCGCGCCGTCCCCCTCGCGCAGCGTGCCGCCCACGGCCACGGCGTCACCGCGCACGACGGCGCCGCGGCGCAGGTCCAGCGAGCCGAACACGGCCACCGCCGTGCCCTCCACCTCGCCCTCGACGCGCACCGAGCCGAACACCGCGACCACGTCGCCGTCCACGCGCTCGCCGGCGGGCACGACCGCGTCCGAGAACAGGCGCACGATGCCGTTGTCACCGCCGCGCACGACGACGGGCCCGACGTCCACGATGCTGCGCGACGACGTCAGGCTGCTGTCGCTGTCGGCGTCTGCGCGCGTGCGCGTGACCACCGTGACGCCGTGATCGTTGATCTCGAACTTGTGTGTGCCGCGGTCGCGCACGTGCGTCGTGATCCGGCCCAGGGCCAGCGCGTGCGCGGGAAGCGGTACGCTCAATGCGATCGTGGCGGCCAGCACCGCCACGGAGTACAGCCGATGCTGCCTAGAGGCCCAGCAGGCCGACATGCGGGATCTCCCCGGAGTCGCGCCGCTCGCGCGGACGCATCCACCACAGCAGGCCCGCGCACACAGCGATCGCGGCCACGATCGTCACCAGGATGGCGGGGTGCGAGAGCGCGCCCCACATCAGCTTCAGCATCCGTGCCTCGCTGCCGGTGCCGGCGAATGTCTCGCCGACGCGCGCGAGACCATCGGTCAGCGAGCGGAGCACGAACGTGCCCGTGCCGGTGATCGAGCGCGTCGCCGCGGCGATCACGCCGTGCAGCCACGCGTTCGGGGCGGGCAGCACCCACGCCGAACCGATCGCCAGCACGCTGGCCGTGAGCGCCCCGGCATACGCCCAGCCGAGCGCGTGCACCCAGCGCGGCGCGCGGTGCGGGAGCACCTCGTCCATGATGCGCTGGAACAGCTCGGGGCGCGGGTCGAGGAGCGGCAGCGAGCGCAACTCGGAGAACACCACGCGATACGCCGTGGCCTCGGCCTCGCACGCGGGGCACCCGGCGAGGTGCGCCTCGAAGCGCGCGGCCGCCTCGGGCTCGAGCGTGCCATCCAGCCAGTCCTGGACGTTGTGGGTCTCGGGGCAACGGTTCATGAAGGTCCTTGGAGCCTGTCCTTGAGCAGCGCGCGGGCCCGGTGGATCCGGGCTTTCACGGTGCCCAGGGGGAGGTTCAGCGCCTCGGCGATCTCCTCGTACGACAGGTCCTGCTGGTGTCGCAACAGCACGACGATGCGGTAGTGCTCGGGAAGGCTGTCGATGAGGTTCGCCGCATGCGACTCCTCCTCCGCGTGCGACGTGACCTCGTCCGGTTTGAGTCCCGTGTCCTCCACGTCCATGGTGCGTTCTTCCGTGGATCCGGGTTCGCTCACCTCGAGCGAGACCGTCTTCACCCGTCGCCGCCGGAGGTGGTCGATCGCGAGGCGCGAGGCGATGGTGAAGATCCACGCGCTGAACGGTCGCTCCGTGTCGTACCGGTCGAGCGCCCTGAACACCTTGACGAAGGTCTCCTGGACGAGGTCCTCGGCGTCCTCGGCCCGACGTACCACCCGCATGAGTACCGAGTAGACGGGGCGCTCGTAGCGCCGGACCAGGTCCCGGCAGGCCCGTTGGTCGCCCGACAGGCACCGGCGAACGAGGTCGGCGTCTTCGCCGCCGCTCACGTCCCCGGGGTCCAGTCACGGCTACGAGCCTGCGGCGCCCGAGGTTTCATGGCGGGGCACAGTATGTTCGCCGTCAGGAGGGGGTCAAGAATCGCGGCCGAAACGACTTCCGGCCGTCGGTGAAGCGGGGCATATGACCCTCGGCCAACCCGGCGCGCACCGCTGCTGACCTTGACCCTGGGCGGGCTCCCCCCTAGCCTGCGCGCTCCATGTTTCCCATCGCCGAGCTGCGTGCCCGCGAGATCCTCGATTCGCGCGGTAACCCCACGATCGAGGTGGACTGCGTGCTCGAGGGCGGCGCCCTGGGCCGCGCGGCCGTGCCCTCCGGGGCCTCGACCGGCGAGCACGAGGCGATCGAGCTGCGCGACGGCGACGCCAAGCGCTACCGCGGCAAGGGCGTGCTGAAGGCCGTGCGCAACGTCGCCGAGGCGATCGCCCCGGCGCTGCTCGGCACCGACGCGTTCGACCAGGCGGCCGTGGACGCCCGGCTGCTCGCGCTCGACGGCAGCGCCAACAAGTCGAAGCTGGGTGCGAACGCGCTTCTCGGCGTCTCCATGGCCGTGGCGCGCGCCGCGGCCGTGGGGCTGGACGTGCCGCTCTACCGGCACCTGGGTGGGGCCCACGCGCACGTGCTGCCGGTGCCGCTCATGAACGTGGTGAACGGCGGCGCGCACGCGGACAACAACGTCGACTTCCAGGAGTTCATGGTCGTGCCACTCGGCGCCGCGAGCTTTCGCGAGGCGCTGCGCTGGGGCGCCGAGGTGTTCCACGCGCTGCACGCGGTGCTGAAGAAGCAGGGCCTGGCCACCGCCGTGGGCGACGAGGGCGGCTTCGCGCCCGACCTCAAGTCGAACGAGGACGCGCTCAAGCTGCTCGTCTCCGCGATCGAGACTGCGGGCTACAAGCCCGGCGAGCAGATCGCGCTGGCGCTGGACGTGGCCGCGAGCGAGCTGTGGCAGAAGGACGGTGGCGGCTACCTGATCGAGAGCGAGGGCGGGAAGAAGCTCACCAGCGCGCAGATGGTGGACTGGTACGCGACCCTCTGCAGCCGTTACCCGATCGTGAGCATCGAGGACGGGCTGGCGGAGGACGACTGGGAGGGATGGAGCCAGCTCACGAAGGCGCTGGGACAGAAAGTGCAGCTCGTGGGGGACGACCTGTTCGTGACCAATGTGGTGCGGCTCGCCCGTGGCATCCGCGACGGCGTCGGCAACTCGATCCTCGTGAAGGTGAACCAGATCGGCACGCTCACCGAGACGCTCGCGGCGGTGGAGATGGCGCAGCGCGCGGGCTGGACGTCGGTGATCTCGCACCGCTCGGGCGAGACCGAGGACGTGACGATCAGCGACCTGGCCGTGGCCACGAACGCCGGCCAGATCAAGACCGGATCCCTCTGTCGCACGGACCGGGTGGCGAAGTACAATCAGCTCCTGCGCATCGAGGAGCAGCTGGGTGCCGCCGCGTCGTACCCCGGACGGGGGGCGTTCAAGGCGCTGCGCTGACAGACCGAGCTCCACGTTCGCAGGGCCGCGATAGGGATCGTCGCTGGCGATGAACATCCAGGGAGGCGTTCGACCATGAAGCAGCGTGATCGTAGCCGCCGCTTCTTCGCGCGACCGGAGGGCCGGGGTCGGGGCTCGCGTGCGCGCAGCATCCCGCGCTGGTTCTGGGTTGCGGCGGGATTGTGGCTGGCATGGGTGACCGTGATCTCGGACCACAGCTTCTGGCGGATCGCCCAGCTCAAGCGCGAGATCGTCTCGTCCGAGCACGAGGCCGAGCGGCTGAAGCGCGACACCGAGGAACTCGAGCGCCAGGTGAGTGACCCGGAGGCACGGAAGTTCCGCGCCGAGGAGATTGCGCGCACGCAGCACGGCTGGGCGGCGCCGGGCGAGATCGTCTACCGCTTCCGCGGCGCGGAGCCCGCC
>Ga0134127_10004338_pt1 | contig 10212 bp, 5 predicted proteins | sample KB31753_FD_96459 | JGI IMG/M metagenome (GOLD analysis project Ga0134127, IMG submission 96459) | Terrestrial soil microbial communities with excess Nitrogen fertilizer from Kellogg Biological Station, Michigan, USA - KB3-175-3 | ecosystem: Environmental > Terrestrial > Soil > Unclassified ...
CCTTGCTTTGCGGCATGCTGGTCCCGGCTTTGTGTCGGGCGCAGAGTTGTCCCAGCGGCTGGGGGTGACTCGCGCCGCGATTTGGGCGCGCGTCGAGGAGTTGCGTCGGCTCGGATACGACATCGCCGCGAGCCCGCACCAGGGCTATCAGTTGCTCGAAGTGCCCGACGTGCTCTGCGCGGACGACCTGCTGGGCCTTGCGGCTCAAAACAAGGTCGTTGGCCGCGACATTCGTGTGTTCGAGCAAACGAATTCCACCAACGATATCATCGAAAAGCTCGCCCGGGATGGCGTGAGGGACGGCGTCGTCGTTTTTGCCGAATCGCAAACGCGCGGCCGCGGCCGGCTCGGACGTCCATGGCTCTCGCCGCCACGGCGCGGGCTATGGTTTTCCGTCTTGCTCCGGCCTGACTTGCGTCCCCAGGGCGCCACGCAACTCACGGTGGCCGCCGCCGTTGCCCTGGTCCGCGCCATCCACGAGGAGACCGGCCTGTCACCTGAAATCAAATGGCCGAACGACATCCTGGTTCGTGGCCGAAAAGTTGCCGGTGTGCTGACCGAACTGGCCGCGGAACTGGATCACATCAAGCATGTGACCCTTGGCATCGGCGTGGATGTAAATCTGACGGCATCGGAGTTTCCTCCCGACCTGCGCAATTTGGCCACTTCGTTGAAGCTCGAGTGCGGCCGGCATGTGAATCGCATCGAACTGGCGGCGGCCATCCTGCGCGAACTCGACAGGGCCTACGCCCAAATTCGGGCAGGTCAATTCGAAGGCCTGGCCAACGAATGGCAGGAGCATTGCTCAACCCTGGGCCGGCGAGTCACCATCCATATTGGTACGCGCGCCCTTCAGGGCCACGCCGAGTCGCTGGATCACGACGGCGCGCTGCTCCTGCGGACCGACCATGGCCGCTTGGAACGAATCATCGGTGGAGACGTTACCCTGGAAAAATAGGCCGCCTTGGCATCGTTAGTGGGGCAGCCGTCCCGGCTGTCGCGACGGGCGTCTCGCCTGCGAACACTGACGCGGGCGAGACGCCCGCAGAGACAGGCGGGACGCCTGCCCCACTAGACCCACGGCGAAACGCCTGCCCTACTACCCAGTCCTTCGCCCGGAGGCAGTCTGAAGTGCGCCCGGAGAAATAGACGTGCGAAGAATTGGGTTGAGTGAAGTGCTGGAGTTTTGGAGTGATGGGGTTGTTGGCGCAAACGCTATACCGTTACTCAGTATCCAGCACTCCACTTACTCCAATACTCCATTCTCCCATGCACCTCCTGCTCCTCGACATTGGCAACACGCATACGCATCTGGGCTTGGCGAGCGCCTCGCGTGTGTTGCGCCAGGCGGACTTCCCGACGATGGCCTGGTTCGAAGGTGGCGCAGAGCGGCATGTCCGGCGTTTTGTGGGACGGGGCAGCATAAGCGGCGCGGCGATTTGCAGCGTCGTCCCGCGCGCCACGCGGCCCGCCGAGCGCCTGCTACGCCAGGAGTGGAAGGTCCGCCCGCTGCGCCTGACGAGCGCGACCGTGCGCGGGGTTGGAATTGATTATCCTGATCCTGAAACCATCGGCCCCGACCGGTTGGCCAACGCGGTCGCGGTGCGGCACCGCTATGGCGCGCCGGCAGTTGCGGTGGACTTCGGAACCGCAGTCACGTTCGATGTGGTGGATCGGCGCGGGAACTACTCGGGGGGCATCATCGCTCCAGGGATCGCCGCGATGACAGATTACCTGCACGAAAGGACGGCGTTGTTGCCGCGCATCCGCATCCGCGAAGTCAGCGCCATCATCGGCAGGAATACGGAGCAGGCCATGCGGATTGGCGCTGTGCGCGGCTATCGCGGGCTGATTCGCGAACTGCTCCGCGAGTTGCGCCTCCAACTGAAATCCCCGCGATTGCCGGTCGTGGCGACCGGCGGCTACGCGCGCCTCATGGCCGCCCGGCTGCCGGAGATCACTGCGGTCGAACCGTTACTCACGCTGGAAGGGCTGCGTCTGGTTTGGCTGGCGCATTCGGCGGAGAGGGAGCGGGGGAGCAGGGGAGCGGGGAAGTGAGGGAGTGGCGAGGCAGGAAAGCGGATGTCCTGCATTGACGTGTCGAACAGTGTTGCACCTTTGTTAACGAACGTGATGGCATGCCGTCCGAATCGGGATGGCAACCCAGCACCGTCCTGGTGGAGGGCAACTCTTGGCCAGAGTTCCACTACCTTGAGTCTGCTATTCGCGCGGTAGAACCATTTGATTTGGCACTGACGTTTGAGGGCTGGGGTGGGGGCAATGGCCTTCCCAAGTTCGTCGCCTCTCAACGGTTTTACCAGTTCTGCCGGAAACACAAGTTCAAGATGAATTGGATCCCCGTCCGCATTGACCCCGATTAAACGCCTGTCTGGAGCGTCAGGACCTTGCGGTGCCTTTGAAGGCTGCCGAGCACTTCCCGACCAACCTTTGGCATTCGCAAAAACACTGCACTCCCAGTGGACAACCATCGACACCCGGGCAATCCTTCTGTTACCTTTTGCTCGCGAACATGCACCAGCCCCGGCTTGAAGTTGTTCTGTCGCCCGCGGAATTTCCCGCGCTGGCGAATCGTGACTTGAGCCAGTCGGTGTGCGTCGTGTTCGACATTCTCCGGGCGACGACTTCGATGATCACTGCGCTGGGCAATGGCGCGAAGGAGATCATTCCCGTTGCCGAGATTGCCGAAGCCCTTGCATTGCGCAAGGAACGGCCGGAGGTGGTGCTGGCCGGAGAACGTGATGGAGTGCGCATCCGTGCCCGGCTCACGGGGAGCATTGACTTCGACCTTGGCAATTCGCCGCGGGAATTCACGACAGAGGCCGTCGCTGGCAAGACCCTCGTGATGAGCACGACGAATGGCACGCGCGCCCTTCGAGCCTGCGCTGGCGCAAATATTACGCTCATCGGCTCGTTCCTCAATCTGCGCGCCACGACGAACTGGTTGCGCGAACAACTCCCCGCCAGCCTCGTACTGGTGTGCAGCGGAACGCACGAGGAGCCTGCGCTTGAGGACATCCTGGCCGCCGGCGCGATGTGCGAGCGCCTTTGGCCACATTATGCTGGCGGCCACGTGAGCGATTCGGCGGAACTGGCCCGGCGGGTATACCCGCTTATGCAAACCAATCTGCTCGAGGCGATGAAAAGCGCCCGCAACGGCCGCCGTCTGCTCGCCCATCCAGAACTGCGGGACGATGTCTGGCTTTGCGTGCAGCGAGAGACGGTCTCGTTCATCGCCGGGCTGTCCGCGGATGGGGCGATTCGCCGCTTCGCGTGAGCTAAGGTTGCCTTATCCTTGGGAAGTCGTTTCCCTTGCCCCCGGGCCGCGCTGCACACATTCGGTCGCGTAACGGGCCAGTTCGATCGCGTTTTTCAATCCCAGCTTCAGTTTGATTTGTTGACGATAGTACTCCACCGTCTTGACGCTGATGTGCAGTGCCTGGGCGATTTGCTCGGTCCCGCGCCACCTGCCGATGAGTTGAAAGACTTCCAGTTCGCGGTCGCTGAGCAGTTCGAGGGGAGAGGCCTTATCGGCTGAACGGTGGCGGAGTTGGTTTTCCACCATCCGGTCTCTCATTCTTTCGCTCAGGAAGATCTTTCCGTCCAGCACCTGTCGGATTGCCGTGAGTACCTTCTCAATGGCCTCTTCCTTCATGATGTAACCACGCGCTCCGGCCCGCAGGGCCAATTCGGCGTTCAAGTACTCATCGTGCATTGAGACAACCAGGATCGGTAGCGAACCGTCCTGGGAGCGAATCGTCTTGATCAGCTCCAGGCCATTGTCGTTCTTAAGCGTGAGATCCACGACTGCCAGGCTCGGCTTGTGCTGAGGGATGCCGGACAACGCGCCAGGGGCACTTTCCGCCTCGCCGCAAACAACCATATCCGACTGCTGGTTAATGAGTTGGGTGAGGCCCAGGCGAGCGATCCCGTGATCCTCCACGAGAAAGATCCGCGCCTTTGGCTTGGGGTTGCTTGTTGCTTTTTCTTGAGGCATTGGGTGTTTCTGACTCCTTACGCAAGACGGAATGAGGAATGGTACAGGTTACAAGAGTTCCACAGTCGGGCGCCGGCCGTATTTCCAGGTCAGCCCCGATGCACTGGGCACGATAGCGCATGATGCGGATGCCCATACCCGGCCTGTCTAATGCGGTCCGGGGGATGGCAGTCCCGTTGTCCTGAACTTTCACCACAGTCCCTGTCTGCTTGGCCGTGAGGCTGATGACGATGTTCTTTGCGCGGCCATGCTTTGCCGCGTTGCTCACCGCCTCTTGAACCAATCGATAAATCTGTTCGGCTGACGGGTTGTCCGAGACCTCCAGCCCAGGCGTAGCCTCGACCGTGCAGGAGATGCGAAAGAGCTTTTCCACATTGTAGGCCAACTCCTGCAAGGCGGGCACAAGTCCTTTGGTTTCCAATTCCACTGGAAACAACCCACTCGAGAGCGTGCGCGTATGGGCCAGAGCTTGCGCCGCCAACTGGCCGATTTGACTGGCATCGGCGGCGGCGTCGGGGGTTTTTTGCGCAAGCTTCTGCTCCAGCGCCTGAGCCAGGAAGCCCAGACCCGTGAGCAACTGGCCGAGATCATCGTGCAAGTCCTTGCCGATTCGTTGCTGCTCTCGAGTGCTGATGGTAAGAACTTCCTGCTCGAGCCGCCGTTGCGCGGTGAAATCGCGGACGATGACGAGAACTTCGGCGGCGCCGCTCGGGACCACGCGCGCTTCGTAATGGCGGCACGGCTCGGATCCAGGATATTGAAACCCAAACTGTTGAGGTGCGCCGCTGCACAGCGTCTTGTTCACGCACTCCATCGTTCGTTCCACAACGGCGGCAGGCCAGACTTCGAGCAGCGTTCGCCCGACGCCCGTGCGAAAGGCTTCCGAGGCGTCGTCGCCTTTCTTCACCTGGCAATCCAGGATGGCGCCGTCGCTGCGAACGCGGAACATCAAGTCCGGCATGGCGCGCAACAGCAGCCGATGGCTGGCCTCGCGCTCGCGGAGCTGTTCTGCAACACGAATGCGTTCGATGGCCGCGCCGCAGTGGTCGGCCAGAGCTTGCAAGGTGTCCAGATCCGCCTGCCCGTAAGCGTTCACGGTGTAGCTCTGGATGGACAGGATGCCGAGCACCTTGGCGCCGATGTGAATCGGCACGTACATCATGGACGCCGAAGGGCGGTCTTTGTTGCCGAAAGGGACCAATCCCGGCGCGGCGGACGTTGGTGTCTGTCGCAGGAGCAACTGACTCCCCCCCCTCGCAACTCGCGCCATCATGGGGCTCGGATCCAATGTAAACGTGGAATGGGGAACCTCCACCCGTTTGCCGTCGATCGTGTCGATGGTCAGTACCGGAAGAATCAGGCCTTCAGAAGAGTAGAGGTGGATGTAGCAAGCGTCCCACCCGAACAAGTGTTCGGCAATTTCGACGATGATCCTCCCGGCATCCTGCCGCGAAGCCGCCGCGCTGAGCCTGTACCCGAGTTCGGAAAATGCCCGATGGCGCTGTTCCGCCTTCGTTCGCTCCGTGAGGTCTTCTACTGTGGAGATGATATAACGTAATTGGCCGCTGGTACCTCGTACGGCCGAGGCAGTGGAGTGAGCCCGCACTATCCGTCCGTCTTTGCGGAGGTAGCGCTTTTCCCGGTCGTACTGGTCGCGTTTGCCCTCTCGAAGCTCCAGGAACAAACGATGGCCGTCAGCGATGTCCTCAGGGTGGGTGACTCCCTTGACGCCCAGGTGGCGCAGTTCTTCGTCGGAATAGCCCAGCATCCGTTGGTAAGCACGATTGGTCTGCAGGATTTTGCCGCTCGCCTCGTGGACCGCGATGGGAATCGGAGCGGAATCGAACAAGGTGCGAAAACGCTCCTCGCTCTCACGCAGAATCGCCTCGGCTTGTTTGCGCTCCGTTATGTCGAGCGCGATCCCGCCCACCAGAATCGGTTTACCGGCTCGATCCAGGATTGGAAATTTCCGGATGAGAGAAAGATGAATTCCATCCTCTTGCAACAGGGTTTCCGTCGTCTCGACGTAATTGGCGCTGCTCAGGGCTTGCCGGTCCTTCGCTTGGAACTGGGCCGCGGTCGTTGGCGGAAACAATTCCTCGTCGGTCTTGCCCCGCAACTCGCTTATTGGCGTCCGGAAAATCTGTTCAGCTGTTTCATTGGCATAGACATATCGACCTTGAGCGTCCTTCATCCACGCGGCGCCCGGAAGGTGTCGCATGAACAGGGCGAATCGCTGTTGGGTCTCGTGCAAGGCTTCCTCGGCGGACTTGCGCTCGACGAATTGTCCGACTTGGGCACCGGTCGCGGACATCACACGCAGCAGCGCGTCGTCCAGCCGCCGGATTTCGCGGCAGAGCACTTCGATCACTCCAATCACATGGCCGTGGATGAGGATCGGAAAGCCCAATGCGCTGCGAAGCCCGTCCATCTCCGTCGCAGGTGTATGGGCGTAGTCTGCCTCGCGCGTGACATCGACAATCCAGACTGGCTGGCCACTGGCCCACACTCGGCCCGGCAAGCCCACGCACCGGGCAAACGTTCGCCTCTGACTAAGGCCCTCGAACCGCTCGAACCCCGCCGGCGATCTCCGTGTGGCGGCGCACCGCAGAAGATTGGCCTCCGGATTTACTTCCCAAACGGCGCCGTAGTCCCACTCCAGGTGCTCACAGAGGGCCTGGAGTATTTGGGGGTAGGCTTCGGCCACCGCGGCTGATTCCGACAAGATGCGTGTGACGGCGTACTGGGCGTTGAGATGCCGTTCGGCCCACTTGCGCTCGGTGATGTCAAACGCGGAACCCAGCACGGCTGGCGCTCCATTGAATTCGCTGTTAGCCGCCACGCACTCCAGCCAGCGCGTTTCTCCGGATTTGGTTCTGATCGGGAATTCATACCGACTTGGCACGGAGTCGCCTTTCTGCCGGCTCAGACCTCGCGTGCGGACGAGTTCACGAAATTGAGGCAGGACCACTTCCCAGAAATCCATTTTGAGCAACTCTTCCAGCGAGTAACCGAGCATTTGTTGCCCGAGCCGATTGACATAGCGGAAGCGGCCGTCCTGATGGATGAACGTGATCGCCGGGAGTGCCTCGCTCAAGGCGTAAAACCGCGCAGTGCCGCCTGCCGCGCGAGGCGTGCTGCCTTCCTGGAGAAGACTTAAGGGAGCCTGTACGCGGACTGCTTCCGCATTGCCATCGCTGATTTTGGATTGCATCTGGCTTCCCGCCGGATCCGCTGATTGCGTAACTCATCAGGAGCACCTTCTGCCCCACGCGACTGGGGCCAACGTCCACCGAACGCCGGTCTTCCGGGGCTCCTCAACAGGTTGGCAGGGTAGAGAAAAGCGTTCTCGAAGTAAAGCTCAGAAGCAGCTTGGTTGCTGCGGTTCGCACCACTCAGAACATGCTCTCTATCAGGAGCCTTGGAGTAGTGAGCGCAATGTGGATTGTCTCTTTGGTGCGCATGAGTGGAAGTGCTCCGACTCCAAGGTTTTCCCCGGGTTAAGAATTAGTGCTTTGCCTTGGGCAAAACCAAGTCTCGCCCTTGGATTAGAATTAGTACTGCACCCGTTTGCGCGCGTCTTGGCATTTCTGTCAAAACAACGCCCGGAAATTCCAGTAGTGGCCCCTTCGGGCCTGGCCTCTCTATCGAATGCCTAAGAGCACAGACTTTACTTGTAGGGACGGAGTGTTGTTTTGCTCGGCTGCAGAATCTGATCCCAGCCGACGCGAAACGGCGTGCTGCGTACTCAACAAAGAGGCTCAACGCACGAACAGCCGTCGCCCCATTCACTGACTGACGAAACGACTCACGAAACGAACGACCGACAACGATACAAGATCCATGAACGCAATAATGAAACGGTTCTCAGAATTGCCCTGCCACATCAGGGGTTGGACAGCCCTCGCGCTCTGCTCCCTGGGTGTGTGCATTGCACTGCCCGCGTCCGCTGCATCGGTTTCCACCGACCGGAATGATTACCCTCCATTCAGCGACGTGACCATCACCGGCACGGGTTGGCAAGCCGGCGAAACGGTGGCGGTCCACATTGATGAGATTTTCCTTAATGGCTCGCGCACAGCCGTCTCGAACGCCACCTGGTCGCCAACCGCTGACGCCTCCGGCAGCTTCACAGTTACATGGTACATCTTCAGCGACGAGTTTGTAGGCTCGACGCTTGAGGTCACCGCTACAGGCACGAGCTCCGGCACTGCGACAGCGAGGTTCAGCGATGGTTTCGACATCGATTACAGGCAGTCGGCGAACAACGACAACCCCAACCCCGTCGGCAATGTCCATTGGATCAACTCGATTCTGCAGCAGAACAATTCCATTTACTTTGAAGGCATGTCCACGCTCCAGAGATTCATAGTTAAGAATCTTCCCGCGAAGCCTGGGAACGTCCACACTTTGACGTTCAATCACCAGGGGATTAAGGCCACGTCCCACGCTTACGACTATCTCACCGGGTGGACTCAGGCTGTTGCTGCGGCCAACGCTATTGCGCCGGGTCAGGGCTTGCTTGCGACGGTCAACCAATGCGGGCCCGAACCTGGATCAGATCCGTCAGGCTACTTGACGACTTGTGCAAATCTGCATGCGGGCACCAACGTTCGATACGTCGACATTCCTGACACAATGGCAAATCCGTCTCCCAACCCCGGGGGCACGGTGAACACGAGCATTGCCAATTACGAAGCTGTCTTCGGAAATCGGCAGATCAAGATCTACGGTAACTCCCCCATCACCGCCGGTTCATTGGTGTTTAACGGATATACCGGAGGCGACCAGGACGCACATTACACGCTGACTTGGACCTCCGCTTCGACTGAAATTATCGTGGAGTTCGCCGGGCACATCGCGGTCGGCCTCGACCCGTTGAATGCAGGCATCGGTTATGGCGTAGGACTTGGCGCGGCGAGCATCAGCGGTGGGCCCTACCACATCCCGCTCGAGCAGTTGGATGGTGCCTCAACGGGCAGTCAGGACAATCAACTCAAGGGGGCGGACATCAAGATCCCCCCGGCAATCACCTGTCCGCCAAATCAGACCAACACGTGCGCGCCTCCCCAGGGGGCCAACGTCACCTACCCAGCCCCTACCGTAGTTGGTGGCAAAACGCCCATCGCGACCAACTGCACGCCCGCTTCCGGTTCTTTATTCCCCATTGGCACGACCACCGTTACTTGCACCGTGACAGATGCGGAAGGGCTTAGCGATACCTGTTCGTTCACAGTCACCGTCACTGAGAAACCAAGTTGCTCTATCACCCTCACGACAGCTCCTGTGGGCGCGGGGCAACCGGAGACATTCAATGGTCCTGCCGGCATGGCCAGCTATGCTTGGACGTATTCTATCAACGGGGGTGCTACGGTGTCCGCTGGCAGCCTCCAAGCTGCGAACATCACGATCCCGAATACGACTGGCTTTATCGACGTGTTCCTCAAGGTCACTGCCCAGAACGGTTGCACCAACCTTTGCACGATCAGAGAGAACATCAGTCCTCCGGCCGGCTGCATCGTTTCTCTCGGTCCTCCCACCTGCCCTGGCACTCCGCAAGTCTTCGGTCTGGGTGTCGACGCCCCGGCAGGCGCTACGATCATCTGGAGTATTATCGCCACCACACCTACTAACTGCGCCACACTCAGTGGTCCCAATGGCGGCACGAACATCACCGTCACTTCGTCCACCTGCTGCAATTTCACCCTTGGCGTCGTTATCATCAACGGCGGATTTACGAATACCTGCGAGAGCTTTGGCGCGTTCGTGGACAACGACGGCCCTGTGTTCACAAAGTGTCCGGCGAATCAGGATTTGGGCTGCAACCCGGCGAGCATTCCCGACTGCAATCTCAACCCAACGAATGTGGCGGCAACGGACAATTGCCACGTAATGCTCACGTGCGGCAAGGTTGACTCGGGGACGCCTTGTGCGCGCGTCCGAACGATCACCTACACCGCCACCGATGATTGCGGCCACTTGACCAATTGCGTCCAGGTCATCACGTGGCGAGAAGACTCGACGCCGCCGACATTGCCAACACTGCCGACGGGCGGGGACAAGGGCTGCAATCCGACGCTGCCCGCTTGCGTGGAGGGCCTGACGGCCAACGACAACTGCGACGGAGCGGTTCCAGTGCATTGCAGCGCCGGGCCGATCACGGGCGAGCCGTGCGCTCGCAGCCAGGTCTTCACCTA
>Ga0134127_10004342_pt1 | contig 10204 bp, 8 predicted proteins | sample KB31753_FD_96459 | JGI IMG/M metagenome (GOLD analysis project Ga0134127, IMG submission 96459) | Terrestrial soil microbial communities with excess Nitrogen fertilizer from Kellogg Biological Station, Michigan, USA - KB3-175-3 | ecosystem: Environmental > Terrestrial > Soil > Unclassified ...
AAAAATTTATTGCCAAAATAATCGGTCCGTATCTGCAAAATTGCTTGTTGTATAATCGTCAAAATAGAAAATCTATGCGCTACATCAGTTTGCAGAAAAGAATTTGGTTGCTTATTATATGTATGATATTCTGTGCCTCTGTGCAATCACAGGTGACCGGAGATAGCAATACACCTTCTGTTTATACGATTACCAGCTATGGCGCTATCGCAGACGGCAATACTTCCAATACAATTGCTATACAAAAAGCAATTGATGATTGCCATAAACACGGCGGAGGCACCATCGAAATCCCTTCCGGCAACTTTGTAACAGGCACGGTAAGATTGTATAGTGATATGAATGTATATTTTGAGCCGGGCGCAATATTGACTGGCAGCAAGGATAATAAAGAATATTTGTATCAAAAAGATTTCGGTTTTAGCGGACCTGGAGCAGGCATTAAAACCGGGATACTCGTGGCGCACAACGAACATAATATTTCTCTTTCCGGATTTGGTACTATAAAAGGCAATGGCACATCGTTTATGTATATGGACAGCCTGCAATACGGAACAGATCTTGAACGAAAATATACAAGGCAAAAAAGCGATTATATGAATCCGAAATACGGCAGCGACGACGGGCCGGTATTATGGAAAGGAACCTATGAGGAACGACCCGGAGTGATGGTTATTTTTTCAGGTTGTAAAAATATAACGGTTAAGGATATACGATTGGAAGAATCACCAAACTGGACAATCGCCTTTTTGAATTCCGATGATATAAAGGTAAATGGCATCAGTATATTTAATAACATGAATATCCCTAACAGTGATGGCATTGATATGTACGATTCAAAGAATATCGTTATTTCAAATTGTAACATACAGGCCGGCGATGATGCTATTGCAGTTGTGAGTTCAAGTAATATCAGCGCATCCAATTGCGTGTTACACTCACGTTCCAGTGGCATACGCATCGGGTATAATGTGTTCAATCAAAATAATTCCGGAAACCTTTTATTCGATAATATTAATATCTATGATTCAAACAGGGGTATTGGAATTTTTCAGCGGCAGAAAGGAGATATGGAGAATATGATCTTTTCAAATATAATCATCAGCACCCGCCTGCATAGCGGCCAATGGTGGGGGCACGGTGAGCCAATACATATTTCTTCCGTGCCCGGGTTGGGAAGTAAAGAAACAGGAACCATCAGCCATGTCCGCTTTTCAAATATTATTGCTTCGTCAGAGTCGGGGATACTTATTTATGCATCTGCCGCCGGACTTATAAACGATATTTCTTTTGACAACATTAATTTATCAATAAAACAAAGCCCGCTTGCTGCCGGCTATGGTGGTAATTTTGATTTGAGGCCGACAAATGATATTTCCTTGGGAATTTTCAAACATACCATTCCGGCATTATATGGTACATATGTTGCTAATCTTGCAATTAGGAATATGAATGTATTTTGGGCAAATGGCTTGCCGGATTATTTCACTCATGCAGTTGAATGTGAAAATTTTGAGAACCTAACGGTGGATGGGTTACACGAAAACTTAACAGGTCATAACAATAAAGAAGCAGCTACAATTTATCTCAATAATGGAAAAACTTCTTATGTGAAGGGAGTTACCTCCTCGGAGAAAACCAAGAAGTTGGTATTGAAAGATGGTGTGAATGAATAAAGACTTCACCGGTTTTCTCAATTCTTCCTTTGTTAAATTCAAATTATAAATGACCATAAATTTTTATGGAATAGAAAATTTTCGGCATCTTATGAAACACAAATATTCATTTCCTGAAACGATTCCGCTATTTTATATTATCGCTATTCGCCTTAACTACAGTTGCACTTGCATTGGCAGCGCATTATTATTACAAAGGATTTTATAGAACAAGGATAACCGCCTTCAATTTCATAAGCAATTTCACCGACAAGGAAGCGTCGAAAATTAATACGAAAGCATTTGAATTAAAAAATTTCGTATTGGAAAAAGACTTTAATAAAAAAATTATTTTTCTTGTTGACATGGGCCTTCCTTCCGGGAAAAACCGCTTTTTTATTTACGATCTGCAAAACGATTCTGTTATTAAAGCATCATTGGTTGCTCATGGTTGCGGTGATACCCAGTTTAGTTTTACCCCAAAGTTTTCAAATAAAAAGGAGAGTGGTTGTACTTCTTTGGGAAAATACCGAATCGGAAAAAGTTATTCAGGAAGATTTGGCCTTGCTTATAAGTTACATGGCCTTGACAGCACCAACAGTAATGCATTCAACAGGAATATAGTTTTACATTCGTATAGTTACGTTCCCGACGAGGAAACTTACCCTTATCCAATTTGTAACAGCCGAGGTTGTCCCATGGTATCACCGTCATTTTTAAAAAGTTTGCAAGCCGTTATCGATAAAAGTAAGGAACCGGTTTTATTGTGGATATTTAATTGAGAATTCGAATAAGCAGAAGTGGGAATTGTATATTGATTGATTCAATTTAATTCTATTCTTGCTGACTTTAGCATGTTAACAACACCTCTTATTGCAGCTTTTTGTTTAGTTTTCATGCCTATAAATTACTAAAATACTACTTATGCGAATTGCTTTGATTTTTTCAATGCTGCTCTTAAATCTTGCAGCCATTTCCCAGGTAAAAAAGATTCAGGCAGAAACTGCCATTCAAAATGTAACCGTATTTTCATCCGGTGCACGAATAGAAAGATCTGCGTCTGTTTCCATTCTTCCAGGTCGAACTGAAATCAGCTTTGCGGGATTAAGCAATCAACTGGATCAGCAGAGTGTTCAGTTAAAGGCTGATGCAGATATTACGTTGCTCTCAGTGCAATCGACAAAAGATTTTTTAAGTGAACGCAAAATTGAACAGGAAGAAAAAATTTTTATTGAGCGAAACAATTCGCTCAAAGATAAACTTGACCTTGACTTAAAATTGCTGGATGTTTATAAAAATGAAGAAGCAATGCTTATAAAGAACCAGGTCATTGGCGGAACATCAGGAGTAAAAACAACGGAATTAAAAGATGCCTTAGACCTGCAAAGGCAAAGGCTTACAGAAGTTTACCAGAAACAACTTGAAATTCAAAAACGCATTCTTGAGGAGCAACAGGATTCGCAAAGATTTAAGTTGCAACTCCAGGAAATAAGTAAGAAAAAAGACAGCATCAATTATATTGTAACGGCTCTTGTCGATAGTAAAGAAACAAAAAATGTTAAGTTTCAATTATTATATAATATTAAAGATGCCGGATGGTATCCAACCTATGATGTGAGAATTAATGATGTAACAGGGCCCTTAAAAGTGTTAATGAATGCTAATGTTTTCCAGCGCAGTGGCGAAACATGGAAAGATATTTCGTTGATATTAAGCACCGGAAATCCAAATGATAACGCTACTCCTTCTTCTTTGCAACCCTGGATGTTAGGATTTTTTGACCCAACTATATCGTATAATAAACAAGGATTGATTCCAGGTGCCGCAACCGGGCGCATAACTGACGAAAAGGGTGAACCTATTGCCAACGCATCCATTATTATAAAAGGTACCAGTACAGGTGTTACGACAGATGCCAACGGATTTTTCAAACTACAGAATTTTCAAACAAATAGTTCTATAATCGTAAGTTCAATAGGTTATATTTCAAAAGAAGTTGCAATCAAACCCGGCTACTTCACTATTTCACTGTCGCCAGCCAATAATGAATTGTCGGAGGTGGTAGTAACAGGTTATTCTCTCCAGTCGAATGTGGCAGGAGTAGAAGCTATTGATAATCGCTATAAGGCAAAAAAAGAAAGTATTCAAACAGTAACTGTTGCCACTCAATACCAACCCACAACCCTGGTTTACAAAATTGATGATAAATACACATTGGAAACGGATGGTAAAACAACTACTATTGGGATGAAACAATTTGACGTTCCTGCTTTGTATAATTATGTCAGTACACCAAAAATTGATCCGTCAGCATTTCTCACTGCAAACATTATAAACTGGCAGGATTATGATTTGCAATCGGGCGAAGCGAGTTTATATTTTGAAGGAACTTATTTGGGTAAAACATATATTGATTTGAGTGCCGTTGCAGACACACTTTCCTTGTCGCTTGGAAAAGATAACGGTATTAAAGTGACCCGGAAACTTGCAAAAGAATTCAGCGCTAAACGTTTTATTGGTGGTAACAGAACTGATACGAGACAATATGAAATAAATGTACGGAATACGAAACAGGTGCCGGTAAATATTACGATTAGTGACCAGTTTCCGGTGTCGACCAATAAAGAAATAAATGTAGATGATCAAAAAGCCCCCGAAGCACAGATAGATAAAGACACTGGCATTTCAACCTGGACTATAACACTACAGCCTGGCCAGGAAAAAAAATTGGATATAAGTTATTCAGTTAAGTATCCAAAAGACAGGAAGGTTGTATTGGATTAAAAAAAGAATATCAGCTATGGGTAAAGTTTAGCAAGGAATTTGCTTTAATAATGCGTTCGCACTTTTCAACGACTTAAACTAAAAAGAATTATTGATATGAAAATCATTATTACAACACTATCTGCATTGCTTTTATTTGCTGTCGCATCGGCGCAATTAAAAATAACACCCAAATGCCCGGCCATTGAGATTAATATACTTGATGGAATTGTAAACGGTAATATTCTTCCCACATCAACGGTGGGCTTCATTAAAAATACGCTTCCATGCTTTACCAGTTTTGAAGACGAAGGTACCACCGCTAAATGTGGCGCCGGTGTATTTTATAAAGATAAGGATGTGTATTTCTATACTACCCGCGACTATATAGAAATCGGCCCTAATTTTAAGGGTAAACTCAGTGTTCCCCTAATGGGTCTTCCGCGAAATAGCCTGTTTAAAATATTGGGTTCGCCGCAAATAAAGGATGTAAGTTGGGATGCTTTTCAAACTTCCTATGGCATATTAATCCTGTATTATAACAAAGAATCAAAAGTATATAAGATACAGTTCAGCACACAGTCGGCCAGTTCAATTAAGCTTTGTGAATGATATTGGAAGGGCTTCAGGTGTCAGGCCACTTTCGTGGCCAGATACCCGTTGAAAACTGAATTCGCGGATAAAAACCTGGGAATATAATCGTCACTTTATCATTTTACCGCGACGCCTTCTTGAAAATAACAGGTTCTTTCATATTTGTTGTGTGTTGATGTTGCAGGTTTTCTACGATATTTTCTTCTGTATTTGCCAATAATGACCAAACGGATCTTTGATTGTTCCCTGCCTGTAACCATACTCATAATCTCGTGCTGGATTTATTTCGGTTGCTCCCGCTTTAATTGCTTTGTTAATTACTTCGTCCACGTTATTCACAAACAAGCCGATACAAATTGTTGTGCCGTTGTTTTTGTCAGGTGAAAAGAAATATTGCTTGTCAGTTATTTCATGTATATGAAATATAGCTCCGTCAATAGAAAGTTCTACAACGTGAATACTGCCGTCATCATTGGAAAAACGCATTTGTTCTGTTGCTTCGAACGCCCTCTCATAGAATGAAATGTCCTTAACTCCATTGTTGATGAAAAGTTCGGGAGCAAAAAATGTTTTATTGTTTTGGGCCATCATTTTTTATTTATGTTTTCTTAAAGTTTGACAAAAATAAAAAATTATTGGTCGGGTGTTATTGCGAACCTGGGCCTATAAATAAATTGAGGATTGCAATTCTCCGTATATGTATAGGTATTTCCCACAAAACAAACTACACTCCCGGCAGGAGGCAGTTGCTGAAAGCGGCAACTGGTGAGCAGGTACCACCAATTTAAAGGGGTTCCGCTAATTCTTAGTATCTTGAAAGATATGAGAATGAGTCTACTTACTATTTTTATTTTTCTCACAAGATTTGCGTGCGCACAAGATACTACCACAATTTTTATTGCAGCCGGCCAGGACGTTTCTGAAGTGCTAACTCCTGAAAAGATTTATCAATATCCGAAGTTTATAAATGGTAAAATTTTTTTTAGAGACGGCAGCACGTCTGAAGCTCCTCTCAATTACGATTACCTTCAAGGGGAAATAGAATTTATTTCGCCAAAAAAAGATACGCTTGCTATAGCCAAAGAACAAATGCTAAATATTAAGAAAGTGGTTATCGACACGAATACCTTTTTTTATAATAGGGGCTACGTGGAATTGGTAATGGAAAACAGGGTGGGCAAATTGCTGAAAAGTGAAATGTTCGATGTAGTGAGAAGAGAAAAAATAGGAGGCTATGATCAACCTTCTTCTACATCAGCCATTGAATCGTATGGAAGTTTTACAGGTACTTACGGCGTTCCTGAACTGCACCTGAAAATCAGAGAAAACATTACATTGGTATTAAAAACAAATTATTTTTTTGGAGATGAGTACAATTTGGTTTTGCCCGCCAATAAAAAAAATTTATATAAAGTATATCCTTCAAAAAAGGATCGCATTAATGCATATTTAGAACAAAATTCTGTGGATTATAAAAGTCCCGGTGACTTAAAAAAATTACTTACCTACCTGGCACAAGGCCCGGGTTGACCAACCTGGCTCACACTTAGTTGAGGCACATCTTTCCATCACCAGGCTTATTAGTCCTTCAGTCCGAGATAGGCTTTAACGGCATTATAATCGTTCCAGTCAATAGCATCTTTTGAATTTTTTGTTCCGTCTTTCGAAACCGGCAATCCTGTTGTATGAAAAAAACTGTCATTAGCGCAATCGTTGGTGGCATAATTATTTTCTTGTGGCAGTTTCTTTCATCGGGTATTCTGAATTTTCATGAGGCACAAGCGTGAAACCCCACTCTCTCAAGGGAATTTCCCAAAAACCTGCTTCATTTATCACGCAACAAATCAAACAGTATTGTTCAACTAGGCGTTTCCGTTAGAATCACTTATACTTATTAACACAAGTTTGTCAAATTATCAATATCAGATTTCATAAATTTATTGTTGTGCACGGGAGATTGGTTTTGTGAGCTGCGAACAGCGGCGCAAACCAGAACACCTGTGATACTGTCTGTTGAAAGCGTTGGCTTATATAGTATCTTCATCATCTTGATGTAATTAAAACGATGTTGTTATTTAATAAACTAAATACATATATTTTGAAACACGCAATAATATTGACACTGATAGCAACGCTTGCTTTAACCAACGTACGGGCACAAGAAAAGACTGACGGAAAAGACAATGGTCAAAAGACGAAAAAAGAATTAAGGAACGACGGGCAAAAAAAACAATTTGAAAATAATTATCAACTATTATTATCCAAAAATTTTGTGATTGAAGCGAATAGGGTGAATGGACACGAAGTTTATTCGAATGAAAATTTTTTTGAGGTAAGTGGGGACTCGTCTTATCTGCAAGTTACGCCAATGCAAGGTATGACGGCGCGCAGTGGATTTAGTGGGTTTATATATGCCGGAAAAATAATGGACTATAAGATAACGAGAGATGAAAAAAGATATAGTTGCACCGTTAGCTTATGGTTTAAAACCAGGCAAATTATGAGACGAGAGGTAACAATAACAGTTTCTATGGCAGGTAATGCGATTCTAAATTCCGGAGAAGTGCGGATGGTAGGAGTGATTAAAGATGTTCAATCGTCAAATATAGCACCCAGGATTCCTTTGAATTGAGTAAATGCAGAAAGATGAAATTCATACTGCAATTGTCTTATAGACATGTTTATTAGTAATGGCCTGGGCAACAATTTACATCCATACTTTTTTGATGCAACGATTTTTATTTGGCTGATGTCAGGTTAATAAAACATCGATGAAAAATATATTGCTGGTAATTGTCGTTCTGGGCTTGTTTATTAGTTGCAAGAAATCAAGTCTCCCCGTTAATCCAGGTGCTCCTGTTTCTCTTATCGGCCGGTGGAAATACTCACAGGCTTTTTACAGCATCGGCGGCCCGTTAATTTATACATCTACCGAAAACTTAAACCAATGGGTGCAATTCAATTCAGATGGAGCCTTTTCCAGCAATACTTCTGCTTTTAAACAATTCACCTCCTTTCACATTGAAGATTCCATAAGAATGAAGTTTATTGCACCAGTTTCCGGCAACACACGTCTCTATTTTTTTTCTCTGGATTCTATTAACCGGAAGCTTTCACTTAGCCCGGCTGATTTTATCTGCATAGAGGGATGCGGGGATATTTTTACAAAATAATCCCGGCCAAAATACAAGTTTAGGTTGTGGCAGCTCACCATATAGCCTATATTTAATAATGTAAAAGTGTGTAAACGACCGTGTGTCGCTCGTACAAACACTGCAGTAAAAAATCGGCAGGGGGGTAAGCCGGCGTTCTTGCTTAGGGTACTTTTCTTTAAAATTATAGTTACATTTAAACTCTCAATATTATTATATGAAAAAGAATGTTGCTGTATTGCTGTTTATTTTTTTTTGCTATAACGGTACCGTATATGCGCAGCAAATGATTGACAGTCTCATACCTGTACGGGGATTTTGCATCGGTGCTCCAAAACCCAAAGATGTTGATGCATTTACTAAATTTATTGTTGAAGAATTAGCACCGCGACATGTGAATACGCTTATTCTTCGCGTCGACTATCGCTATGAATTTAAGAGTCATCCCGAACTCGTCGATAGTTTTGCGCTCAGTAAGAGTGATGTGAGAGAAATGGTGAAAGCCTGCGAAAAGAATAACATTCGGATTATTCCACAGATTAATCTCTTAGGGCACCAATCCTGGGCCAGCCATACCGGCAAATTATTAGCGGTTTATCCACAATTTGATGAAACGCCTGGTGTACAAATGCCTGAGAAATATGAATGGCCCAATGCTGATAATTTATATTGTAAGAGTTATTGCCCGTTACAACCGGAACTACACAAAGTTTTATTTGACATCATCGACGAAATATGTGATGTATTTGAAACTAACGCTTTCCATGCGGGAATGGATGAAGTCTTTTATATTGGTGAACCGGGTTGCCCTCGCTGCGCAGGCAGAGACAAAGCTGAATTATTTGCCGGAGAAGTGCGTTTATTGCGCGACCACCTGGCGCAAAAGGACCGCCAACTGTGGATTTGGGGAGATCGGTTGATCGATGGAAAGACCACCGGTCTTGGCATTTGGGAAGCCAGCTATAATAACACTTACCGGGCGATTGATATGATTCCCAAAGATGTGGTGATCTGCGATTGGCACTACGAACGTGCTGATAAAACACCGGTATATTTTGCAATGAAAGGTTTGCATGAAATTACATGCCCCTGGCGAATGCCAATGCTGGCAGTTGAGCAAACCGAAGACATGGTAAATTTCAGAAAAGAATCATCCGCTGAGATGCAGGATAAATTTTATGGTATGATGCAAACCGTTTGGTCCGATGCTGCATCGTTCATGGATGGTTTTTATAACAAGAAACCAGATGCTAAAGGCGGCGGCAACACACCATGGAATTCTTTCACTGCTTTATTTGATAAGATCAACAGCTATCAATAAATTGATGACATTATTATTGTCAACCTTGAGACTTACTGCATTCAGTACAGATTGTTCTGATGCACATGAAAGTGCTCCCACCGTTAGTAACCAATTAAAACCTCTTGTGTAGTTTCTCGCCTGTTTTCGTCTTGGGCGGCTCCGTCAGCATCACTTTGGGCGTCAAGGCAATTTTTTCACCAAATCCGCTCCTGTAAAGGGTTTTTGCCTTTCATTAACATGTTTAACATAGTGAAAACAGTTTGCATTGGGTTCGAATCCTGATTTGTATCGCTATATCTTTGCGCCCGATTGTTTGATTTGAGAAGAAATATTAATCGTACAAATTAAAACAGAATGAAATGAAACAAACAATCAAGAAAACAAGAATAATTGCATTGGGCTTTTTTACTCTTTGTACTTTGGGGTTAAAGAATGTAACTTTTGCCGACGCTAAAAATGATGATCCTGTTGAGGTAAAATTCATTAGTGAAATCAACAACCTTCCTGTAATACAACTTAACTTAAATAACAGCGAATCGGGTGAGTATTGTATCGTCATAAAAGATATGAACTACCATCTTTTGTATTGTGAAATTGTGAAAGGTGTAGATCTTTCCCGAACCATAAAACTGAATATGGATAAGGAAGAACTAAGTGCTCCCGGTTTTATGGTACACGTTGAAGTAACTTCGTCAGAAACACGTAATACGGAAGTGTTTAATATTAACAATCCCGGC
>Ga0134127_10004344_pt1 | contig 10203 bp, 13 predicted proteins | sample KB31753_FD_96459 | JGI IMG/M metagenome (GOLD analysis project Ga0134127, IMG submission 96459) | Terrestrial soil microbial communities with excess Nitrogen fertilizer from Kellogg Biological Station, Michigan, USA - KB3-175-3 | ecosystem: Environmental > Terrestrial > Soil > Unclassified ...
ATCAAAGTTATCGATTTGATCTGCCCGATCTTGAAAGGCGGTAAAGTCGGTTTGTTTGGCGGCGCTGGAGTAGGGAAGACTGTCGTTATTCAAGAACTCATCAACAACATCGCTAAAGCCCACGGTGGCGTGTCCATGTTTGCCGGGGTAGGGGAACGCACTCGCGAAGGCAACGACCTTTACCACGAAATGAAAGATGCCGGGGTGTTGGACAAACTCGCTATGGTTTTCGGGCAAATGAACGAACCGCCAGGAGCCCGCGCCCGCGTGGCGCTTTCAGCGCTCTCAATGGCCGAATACTTCCGCGACACCCAAAAGCAGGATGTTTTGCTCTTCATTGATAACATTTTCCGCTTTACTCAAGCCGGATCCGAAGTTTCGGCGCTATTAGGCCGTATTCCTTCGGCTGTGGGATATCAACCAACCTTATTCTCGGAAATGGGTGCGATGCAGGAACGCATTACCTCGACCAAAGAAGGTTCGATCACCTCGGTGCAGGCCGTTTACGTGCCGGCGGACGACTTAACCGACCCGGCGCCAGCCACGACCTTTGCCCACTTGGACTCGACTGTGGTTTTGTCCCGCGCGCTTTCCGAACTTGGTATTTACCCAGCTGTTGACCCGCTCGATTCTACATCAACAATTTTGGATCCTAACATCGTTACAAAAGAACATTACGATGTCGCACGCGGCGTACAAAAAACTTTACAGCGCTATCGCGACTTGCAAGATATTATTGCAATTTTAGGAATGGAGGAATTACCGGAAGAAGATAAATTGATTGTGACTCGCGCGCGCAAGATTCAAAGATTTTTGTCGCAGCCATTTTTTGTGGCTGAAGTTTTCACCGGCACGCCGGGACAATTCGTTTCACTCGCCGACACTGTCAAAGGATTCAAAAAAATTCTCGACGGAGAAATGGACGATCTTCCCGAACAAGCTTTCTACATGAAGGGTGATATCAGTCAAGTGAAATAACATTTAACAATTAACAATTGACATGTGACTAGTCAAAGGTCAAATGTCAAAGGTCAAATGTCTCAAATCTCTCTAAAACTCGTTACTCCGGAACGCACCATCTTGCAGGAATCTTACGATAGCATTTCCTGCCCGACGACGCTTGGACAAATCACCATCCTTCCCAGCCACGTTCCGCTGGTGGCGACTTTGGTCGCTGGCGAGCTGGTGGCCAGGACCGGGCAAACCGAAAAAAACCTCCATGTAGCTGGGGGTTTCGTGGAAGTCCGGCCGGACAACCAGGTCGTGATTTTGGCAGATGCCGCCGAGCATTTCTTTGAGATTGATGAAGCCCGGGCCGAAGCCGCCAAACGCAAAGCAGAGAATATTCTGAAGAGCAACGTACAATCGGACGAAGAATTTGCGCAAGCCGCGGCGATGCTCGAAAGAAGTCTTGCGCGCATACAAATCGCTCGCAAGCATTCGCATCGAAGAACATCGCCAATCACCGGCGAAGGGACATTCAAACAGTAAACGCGCAAGATTAAAGATTGCGCGTTTTTTTATTTTATTTTTCAGTTGATTATCATCAATGTAGAATATTATTTTATTAAATCATATTTTATTTTATTATTTTTACATTGCAAACGCGCTGAAGTTATCAACAACTAATGCTTGACAAACATTTTTCATAGTCGCTATAATAACAACAAGTCAGAAACATTTTCTGATAAAGAAACTCTGAAACAGAAACACACGAAAGAAAACAGAAAGCATTTTATTCCTTTGTCTACAACTCGATTTTTCGAGGGTAGAAAATTAAGAAGCGTTGCCAAAAATAGCGACGCTTCAGGGAGACTAGCCACAATGGCAAAGCGAAAAGCAGCAAAGAAAAAGGCCGCAAAAAAGAAGACAGCGAAGAGAAAGTCTTCTCGAAGGCGCCGCTAATCTAGCTGCACAAATAGTCCTGACGAGTCAGGACGCCTAACCGCCCCCAAAACAGGGGTGGTTTTGTTTTCTAGGCGTATGATATACTATCAGTAACAAAATAACTCAACATTATGGATCAAAAAACAGTTTTAATAGTTGAAGATGAACAGCCCTTGCTGAAAGCCCTTAGCGCCAAGCTGGACGCGGAAGGCTTTAGGACTCTTCAGGCCGAAAATGGCGAAGATGGTTTGGCAATTATATTACGCGAACATCCCGACATTACCTTGCTCGATATCTTTATGCCAAAGATGGATGGCTTGGCCACCTTGCAAGAGATTCGCAAGGACGAGTGGGGCAAAACCGCCAAAGTCGTTATGCTCACTAACTCAAACGACCCGACCGATATCGCTCAAGCGGTCGACGTCAAAGCCGATGCGTATTTGACCAAGGCCGATACAAAATTGGAAGACGTGGCCAAAAAAATCCGAGAAGTCCTCGGTTCGACATAAGACAGTTACCCACGAAAATCCCCGCGACTCTTCTTGGAAACCAGTTGTTCCAAGACTTGATTTATTGCCCGGATTTTAGTATACTTTGTGAGTTGAGTTTTTGCATGGAGCGGGGTAGAGCAATTGGCAGCTCGCAAGGCTCATAACCTTGAGGTTCCGGGTTCGAATCCCGGCCCCGCAACCACGGGTCTTTCAATCAAAAAATCGTGACAGATTTGACCCTCTGTTCGAGGGATTTATTGTAACTAGCATCTATGTGAGGCGGAGTAGCTCAGTTAGTTAGAGCGTGGGACTCATAAGCCCGAGGTCGGTGGTGCAATTCCACCCTCCGCTACCACGGTTACAAATTCACTACTTACTTTGTGAACACTTTCGCAGATCAGCTTTGTTGATGCGCGAAGGTCAAAATAAAGTACGGCGAGGACCGGTAGCTCAGTTGGTTAGAGCGTCCGCCTGTCACGCGGAAGGTCGCGGGTTCGAGTCCCGTTCGGTCCGCCATGAAAAAAGCAACACCATTGTGTGGTGCTTTTTTCATTGTGGATATCTCATCTTGCACTATCTTTATTATCTGACTATAATCAAAACTTATAATTAATCGTTTTTTATGAGCGCAAACAATGATTTTGATGACTGTGAAATCTGCAAAGCAATGCGACGAGCCGAATCTCGTGGAAAAGATCTTTCCCGGGAAGAGCTAAATGAGGCTTTTCGCAAGCAGAAACTGCAAGGAAAAGGAGTAGTAGGATTCGGCTTGAAAAATAATTAATTACCATATGGAAGAAGACGGGTTAGAAAAATTGTGGGACCAGGATACTCCAATTAGGCTACCGTTTTGGCTTATACTGCTTCTGAAATTTTCGCCAAGGCTGGCTTTTCGCTATTTTGCCCGGCAGAGGGGAATTCGCAATAACGCGCAGGAAAAAATGCACGAAGCTTTTGCGCAAAGCGAGCGCATAGATATGTTTCCGCTACAAAGCAGCAGAGGTTTCATGCTGGTTATTGATAATCGCCTAAGCTTGTGGTTCTATCAAAATGGAGACGGTTTTAAGTATGACGGCATCGAAATTGGTGAATACGAAAAGGGTGATGTTACGATACTCGATAAACTCTTAAAATGACATGGACTTTAATCGTTTTTTCAATCAACAAGACCAATCAATCATACTAGCTGGGATAATTGTAGGGTACTTAACAAAGGAGGCCTTCGTTAAGCTTCGCGAAAAGTGGTTTCGAGACGTGCTAAATTTCAGTTCCTTGGAGCAAATCGAGCAGGACCGTATTTTTAACGAACTTGTCGTTACTGCAATGAGCCTGACTTACTTAAGTATGGAAGCAATGATCGAGTTAAACCCTCATGAAGAATCAAAAAGAGTTTTCCAGAATATAAAAAATAATTTAGCTGTCAGCTACGTGAGGCTGTTGCGGGAACAGAGGGTGGAGCCGGATTTGTGCGACCTCTGGTATCGATTACTCGCAATGCGGTGTGAAGAATACCGCAAGGACTACGATCAGCATAAAGACCAATTCAGCAACCCTCGAGAAAACCCTTGGGTTCCAATCAGCGCTGTCGGTGGTTCAAGCCACATTTGCCGCGGAGATGATAGCAAAATTAAGATGTTACTACCAGATTTTAGTCGCTGGATTGGAAAATTAAATCTAGGTATACAAAACATTATTTTCGAAAACTCAAAAAAGTCTAAAGGACAATGCCGCCGAATCCAAAAAAATTCATTAAATCACTAAGCCCAGAAGACAGGCTTAGAATATATTTTGCATCAAGTAAAGGTAAAATCTATAAGTTTTCAATTCAGTACGAATCCTTGATAGAAAACAACTGGCATATTATAATGAGAATAGATAATTTCCATCAAAGTACTCCTCATAAACATATTTATTATTTGAATAGACAACCATATAAACAGGAGTTAGGCGCAGATCCTCATTTGGTATTTAGAACCTTCGATAGGTTGCTACGGTTAAAGTATAAAATCATAAAAGATAATTTCTTAAGAAACTCTTAATATATGAGTGAAAATGATCTTATAAAAAAAAATATTAAGCTCATGTCCGAGTTTGACAACTACGCCATTAACCATCTTGAAGCGTATGACCCGATTCCTTATGGGGCTCATATTGTGATGACGGATCCTCGAGACCTGGTATTTAGTAATTGGAGCAGGTCACTTGTAAAAAGAGTTAGGGGTAGGAAAATCGTGGAAATATTTAAACAGGGTGGTTTATGGAAAGTTGAACCGGCACTAACATCCCATAAAAAACAAGGTAGCCGAGGTATTTGAATGCTTCCTGTGACAAAAGAGGGTCATAACTTAAAATAAGCAAGGCATTACAAAGCCACAAACAGCAGACCTTTGGGAAACACTCTTAAGCAAACACGGCCTTAGAGGCTATAACCTTAGCCTAATATCCACAGCAAGAACTTGATGGCTATGCCCTAAAATGTTATAGTGACGGAGTACTTAAACAGTACAAATTTGAAGATTCAAAAACAGGGTTCTAGAGGCCCTGTTTTTGTGCATATAGCCTTGACACAGTGCCTAAAACCCGAGTACGATGAGTCAAGCATAAAGGGGGTACAAGACAATGGCTGAACGAGTGAATATGAATATTCGCGAAGATGGATATATAGACATCGTCACCACATCTACAATCACAAGCAAGGAAGCGACGATGATCGACATTCTTGAAAATCCCCAGCACTCTAACCTGGGGGTAGGGAGGCAGCTAGCATCCGAACTGCTCCCGTACGCCGATAAGGTAGACTATCTAACCCTTGGGCCAAACCAGTTAACTTTTCGACTGAGGAGTGCGGTGCGAGACACCGAAATAGGACAAGAGGTAATCCAGGATATCTATCGAAGAGTTTGGATCGCCGATGACAGAGCCAAGAAGCCTGAAAAAGGAATCAGTCGTTTCGACAAAGCATACTGACATTGTTTCAGGTCTACCGAGAGCGGCCCACACGGACCGCCTCTTTTTTTATGTTTTTTATATGAAGCTTCATCTGATGTTCACGCAAAGATTATATAATGTTCGAAAGAGCATTAAATTGTAAGCGGAAAGGAGTTTTTATGGCCGATACAATTATAGAGCATAACAATCCAACTGTGGCATCAGACGCCTCTGGAAGCTTGGCGATAGTTTTGGCAGTTATAGGAATTGCCGCCGTGTTATTGATTATCGCTTTTTTTAGCGGAGCGTTCCGTGGCCAAAGCAGCAATAACTCAAGCGGTTCGCAACCGGAAAGCCAACAACAATCTGTCCCAAGCGGCCAAACTGGCGGCTCTGCAGAAGGCGGCGCCAGCGGCAGTATCCAATACTAGCCAAGGACCGCTTCAGACCACCCCGACAGGGGTGGTTTTTTGTGAGTGCTATATTTGGTATACTTAAGTCTATGGAACAAATACTCTACATTATAGTCGGGGTTTTGGTGGTAGGTTTAGGGGCGACTCTCTACCTATTGTTTGGGCTAAAACGCGACTCCCAGAAACCGGTCGATAACGAGCCAATGAAATTGATGATGGAATGGATGCGGGAAATGAAGCAGGAAACGGAAAGCGCGCGACAGACCATGGATCGAACTTTGTCTGACACAAACAAACAAATCAACGAACGGCTAGATAATGCCGGCCGAGTCATTGCTTCGCTTTCCAAAGAACTAGGCAACATGAACCAAATCGGGCCCGATATCCGGCGCTTGGCCGAAACATTATCATCTTCCAAAATGCGTGGAAACTTTGGCGAAGAAATGCTCGAGAATATGCTCGGACAAATTTTGCCAAAGGGAAGTTACGCCATGCAATATCGATTTAAAAATGGTGAGACGGTCGACGCCATTGTCAAAGTTGGTGAGACGATTTTGCCAATTGATAGCAAGTTTAGTTTGGAAAATTTTCGATTCTACAAAGAGGCCAAAGATGATAAACTGGCCGAAGATTATCAAAAGGCATTTTTCAAAGATACTAAAAAGCGCATTGATGAAATCCACAAAAAATATATTTTGACCGGGGAAGGCACTTTTGATTTTGCTTTGATGTACGTGCCGAGCCAAGGCGTATATGAAGAAATCATTATGAATAGCGAGATGATGGACTACGGCCGCAACCAGCGAGTCATTGCCGTCGGTCCCAACAGTTTGTACACCTATTTGCAAAGCATTGTTTTAAGTTTGCGCGGCCAGCAAATTAACAAAATCGCGCAAGAAATTTTGCGCATGGTCGGCGGCATCAAACAGGAAAGCGACAAGTTTGCAAAAAATTTGGATACACTCGGTAATCATGTCAAAAACACTTATAACACTATGGGTTCAATCTCCGCAGATTTTTCTAAACTGCGTTCCAACATCGGCATTGCTGCGTCCTTGCAAGCCGAAGAAACCGAAGAAGTTAAGATTCAAGCAAAAGAAACTAATAAATTACTATAATTTTTGTATGCTTAATACATCTACGCAAACTCCCGGTCCAAAACCCAGGATTAAGCAAATAGTTTTGACTTTTGTTTTCAGCATTCTTGGTGCATTTGGGGCAGGAGCTATTTATTATATCCTGTTTTTATACAGTTACGCCTGGACTGGTTGCGATACTAGCGGAGCACCAGCATGCCCCTCCCATATACCACTATATCTGACGATGATATTATTTGGTATCTTAGCAGGATTTGTGGCTTGGAATATTTCAACTCGAGAAAAAAAAGAGAACCCGAACGCCCTAACACAGAGCAAGGCAGGAAAGACATTGTATAATTTTTTAATTGCGATCATTTCCATGGTAATATTAATTGGCTTATTATTTTCCTTACAATTCTTAATTTAAAATTATGTCTATTCGAAACCCAGATCAGCGCGTCGGCGTATTCGTCGATGTGCAAAATCTTTACTATAGTGCGCGCAACATTTACAACGCGCGCGTCAAATTCAATGAAGTCTTAAAAGAAGCTGTTGGCGATAGGAAACTGGTTCGCGCAATAGCTTACGTCGTCAAAGCCGACATGCCCGAAGAACACACATTCTTCGAGGCTCTAGAAAAAGCCGGGTACGAAGTTAAACACAAAGAGCTCCAAACTTTTCATGGCGGCGCGCAAAAAGGGGACTGGGATGTCGGCATTGCCATGGACATCATCAAATTAATGAACAAGCTTGACGTGATCGTTCTAGCATCCGGCGACGGCGACTTTGTGCCGCTTTTGGAATATCTCCAAATGACCGGCCAGCTCACCGAAACAATCGCGTTTGGCAAATCATGCTCTGGAAAAATTAAAGAGCTCACAGATAATTTTATTGATCTTGATGTGGATCCACGCAGATATTTAATGCCAATCAAAAACGGCGGTAATCGAAGGAAATAAATGAAGGTAGTTCTAGATACGAATGTGTTGATTGACGGGGTCAAAGATGACAACTCATACGAAAAGCGGATAATTGATGCGGTGATTGCCGGCGACATTGAAGCCTATGCCAATCGCCAAACCATGCAAGAAAACCGTTTGATCATGGGCCAGCTTATTGATAACCCGGAATACGAAGGACAGATCAATAATTTTTTTGGGCAATTAAACTACGTAGAAAATCGCCGCAACATTTCAATCGTGCGCGACCCAGAAGACAACAAGATACTTGAAAGCGCGGTGGAAGCCGGCGCCGAATATCTAGTAACGCGCGATAACGATTTACTCAGTTTGGGTAAATATGAGGAAGTCCAAATCGTAAACCCATCAGAATTTTGGGTCCGTTACAGCGACGATGATAATTCTTTGTGGAATCAGTGGGCTAGTTTTATAAAAGGAAAATGAGTCAAGACTTACTCCAAAACTTAAACGAACAACAACTCAAAGCCGTCACGCATACTGGCGGCCCTTTGTTAATTGTGGCCGGTGCGGGCACCGGAAAGACCACGGTCATCACACGTCGCATCGCTTGGCTCATCCAGCAAAAATTAGCGAAGGTCGATGAATTGTTGGCGCTGACTTTTACCGAAAAAGCGGCCAGCGAAATGGAAGAGCGCGTAGACCAGCTTTTGCCGCTGGGAAGCTATGATTTGTGGATTTCGACCTTTCATAGCTTCTGTGAGCGCATTTTGAAGCAACACGGGCTTGATATTGGCATTCCTAATGACTTTAAACTGCTGGATGACACCAAACAGTGGGTATTGGTCTACAAAAATTTCGATAAGTTTAAACTCGACTACTATCGACCGCTGGGAAATCCCTCAAAATTTATTGATGCGCTGCTCACACATTTTTCCCGTTGCAAAGATGAAATTATCAAACCCGAAGATTATCTAAAGTACGCTAATGATCTTAGATTAAATCAGGATAGTACTGACCTCATCCGCCCTTCGGGCACCTTCTCCTCTACAGGAGAAGGTAAAAACAAAAACCCCTCTCCTGAAGAGGAGAGGGGCAGGGGTGAGGTTAAAACGGATGCGATTACCGAGATCAAGCGCATTGAAGAGCTGGCCAGCGCTTATCACACTTATCAAAAATTATTGCTCGATAACAACTATCTCGATTTTGGCGATCTAATAAATTACTGTTTGGAACTTTTTCAAAAACGCCCCAACATTCTTAAACACTATCAACAAAAATTCAAACAGATTTTGGTTGATGAATTTCAGGACACCAACTACGCGCAATATGAATTAGTAAAATTGTTAGCTGATGATCATAAAAATATTGTAGTTGTGGGGGATGACGACCAATCCATTTACAAATTCCGCGGCGCGTCGGTTTCCAACATTTTAAAATTCAAAGAACATTTTCCCAACCTGTCGCAAATCACTTTGGTGGAAAATTATAGGAGCGCCCAGGATATTTTGGATTTGGCGTACAATTTCATTCAAGCCAATAATCCAAACCGGCTTGAAGTTGAATTGAAAATAAATAAGCGCTTGCGCAGCGGCAACAAAAAGAAGGCCAAGATCGAGGTTTTAGAAGGCAAAGACTTATCCGAAGAAATTGATCTGGTGATAAAAAGCGTGTTGGCCAATAAGGAAATCGGTGAAAAAGCCAGCTGGAATAATTTTGCAATATTGATAAGATCCAATTCGGCCAGCGAGGAAATTTTGCCGCGCCTGGAAGCCAACGGCATCCCGTTCATGTACGTAGCCAACCGCGGCCTCTTTAAAAAACCGCTGGTTGCCAGCATCATCAATTATATAAAACTGCTCGACAACTATCATAACTCTGAATCTTTATATCGAGTTTTCCAAATTCCAAAATTTAGAATCGATGCTGAAGATTTGGCCACATTAACGCAATACACGCATCGCAAAACTATTTCTGTCTATCAAGCTTTAAAGACTGATGAAGCTCGCAAGGATCTTAGCGAGGCGACGAAAAAAACTATAGATAATTTGTTGGCTCTACTATCCAAACACACTGATTTTCTTAAAGATAAAACCGCGGTCGAAGCATTTGTGCTCATAATTTCCGATTTAGAATTTCCCGAAGCTTTGGCCGAAGATACTCTGGAAAACGCGCAAAACAGGGAACTGCTCGATCAATTTTACAGACTCATAGAAAACTACGAGCAAGACGAAGAAGATAAATCCTTGCGCGGATTTTTGAGTTATCTTGATTTGGAACTGCAGGCTGGCAATGAAGGATCAATCAATTTTGATCCGAATTTGGGGCCAGAGGCTTTAAAAGTCCTGACCATCCATTCTGCCAAAGGTTTGGAGTTTGAATACGTTTACATAGTAAATTTGGTGGACCAGCGTTTTCCTACGCGCGAAAAAAGTGATGTTATAGAAATTCCCGAAGCTTTAATAAAAGATATTCTGCCAGAAGGTGA
>Ga0134127_10004348_pt1 | contig 10196 bp, 7 predicted proteins | sample KB31753_FD_96459 | JGI IMG/M metagenome (GOLD analysis project Ga0134127, IMG submission 96459) | Terrestrial soil microbial communities with excess Nitrogen fertilizer from Kellogg Biological Station, Michigan, USA - KB3-175-3 | ecosystem: Environmental > Terrestrial > Soil > Unclassified ...
AGGTCAACGGCGTCGATCGGATGATCTACATGAAGTCGTCGAACACGAGCGACGGCCGCATGCTGCTCGACGTGAACTTCGAGGTCGGCGTCGATCAGGACACCGCCAACGTGCTTACCCAGAACCGGGTCTCGTCGGCCCAGGCGCGCCTGCCGCAGGAAGTCGTCGCCCAGGGCGTCACCGTGAAGAAGCAGAGCCCCAGCATCCTCATGCTGATCTCGCTCTTCGCGCCCGGCGAGAGCTACGACGCGAACTTCCTGATCAACTACGCCTCGATCAATCTGCGCGACCAGATCCTGCGAATTCCCGGTATCGCCCAGGTCGATCTCTTCGGCGGCACCGACTACGGCCTGCGGATCTGGCTCCGGCCCGACAAGCTCGCCAAGCTCGGTCTCACGCCGTCCGACGTGATCTCGGCCATCAAGGAGCAGAACCTCCAGGCGCCGGCCGGCCGGATCGGCCAGGCGCCGACGCCGGCCGACCAGGCGTTTACGTACACGGTGAGCGTGCCCGGCCGGCTGGTGACCAGCGAGGAATTCGAGAACATCATCATCCGCGAGGCTCAGACCGGCTCGCCGGTGCGCGTCCGCGACGTCGGGCGGGCCGAGCTCGGCAGCCAGGACTACAACTCGTTCGGCCGGCTCAACGGCAAGCCTGCCGGCTCGATGGCGGTCTACCTGCTGCCGGGGGCGAACCAGCTCCAGGCGGCGGACATGATCTACAAGACCATGGCCACCGCCAAGACGCTATTCCCGCCGGACGTCGACTACACGATCGTCTACGACACCACGCCGGCGGTGAAGGCCTCGATCCACGAGATCGTGAAGACCTTCGTGGAGGCGTTGATCCTGGTCACGCTCGTCGTGTTCATCTTCCTTCAGAATCTGAGGGCGACGATCATCCCGCTGCTCACGGTGCCGGTCTCCATCGTCGGCACCTTCATCTTCTTCCCGGCGCTCGGCTTCTCGGTCAACACGCTCTCGATGTTCGGCCTCGTGCTCGCGATCGGCATCGTCGTGGACGACGCGATCGTCGTGGTCGAGGCGGTCATGCACCACATCGAGCACGGCATGAGCCCGCGCGACGCCACCTCGCAGGCCATGAAGGAGGTCTCGGCGCCGGTTATCGGCATCGCGCTGATCCTGTCGGCCGTGTTCGTGCCCGTCGCGTTCATCAAGGGCCTGACCGGCCAGATGTACCAGCAGTTCGCGCTGACCATCGCGATCTCGGTGCTGCTCTCGGCTTTCAGCGCGCTCTCGCTCTCGCCCGCTCTCGCCGCCATGCTCCTCAAGCCGGCGCGGCCGGCCCGCGGCCCGCTCGGCGCGTTCTTCCGCGGCTTCAATCGCGTGTTCGACGTGACGACGAAGGGCTATATCAGCGTCGCGCACCTGCTCATCCGGCGCGCCATCCTCACCATCGTGCTGGTAGGCGTGGTGATCGTCGGCGTCGGCCTCCTCGGACGCCAGCTGCCGGCCGGGTTCATCCCCGACGAGGACCAGGGGCTCTTCGGCGTCAACGTGCAGCTGCCGCCAGCGGCCTCGCTCGAGCGGACGAGCGCCGTGCTGCGGAAGGTCGAGGAGATTCTGTCGAAGACCGAGGGCGTCGAGTCGTACGCGACGATCGGCGGGTACGGCGCTGTCACCTCCACCTACCAGCCGAATTTCGGGAGCATCTTCGTCCGGCTCAAGCCCTGGGAGGAGCGGCACGGGGAGGCGCTGCACGTGCTCGGCATCATGCGCCGGATACAGCGAGAGCTGGCGGCCATCCCGGAGGCGATCGCGTTTCCGTTCAACATCCCGACCATCTCAGGCTTCGGCGCGGCGGCCGGCTTCAACTTCCTGCTCCAGGACCGCAGCGGCACCTTGACCGTGGAGCAGCTCGGCGCCCAGACGCGCGCCTTCCTGACGGCGGCGCGCCAGCGCCGCGAGTTCGCCTCCATCTTCACCGCCTTCGATCCCACTTATCCCCAGGTGAAAGTCGAGCTCGACCGGGAGAAGGCGCGGACGCTCGGCGTGCCGATCAACGAGGTCTTCCAGGCCATGTCGGCCGCGATGGGCGGCACCTACGTGAACGACTTCAACCGGTTCGGCCGGCTGTACCGCGTGTACGTCCAGGCCGACGCCGACTACCGGCGCAAGCCCAGCGACATCGGCGATGTCTACGTTCGCAGCAAAACGACCAACATCATGATCCCGCTCTCGACGCTGGTCACGATCGGCACGATACAGGGGACGGAGCTCACGACCCGCTTCAACCTCCTGCGCTCGGTCGAGATCAACGGCGCCCCCGCGCGCGGCGTGAGCTCGGGACAGGCGCTGGCCGCGCTCGATGAGGTCTTCAAGCAGACGATGCCGAAGGAAATGGGCTTCGCGTACTCGTCCTTGTCCTACCAGGAGAAAATTGCGCCGGCGGCCGCGCCGACGTTCGTGCTGGCGATCGTGTTCGTCTTCCTCTTGCTGGCGGCGATGTACGAGAGCTGGCGCCTGCCGTGGGCCGTGCTGCTCGGCTCGCCGCTGGTCGCCCTCGGCGCCTTCTTCGGCGTCTGGCTCACCGGCTACGACAACAACGTCTACGTGCAGATCGGCCTGATCATGCTCGTCGGGCTCGCTGCCAAGAACGCGATCCTGATCGTCGAGTTCGCCAAGGCCAAGCACGAGCAAGAGGGCAAGTCGTTCGAGGAGGCCGCTCTCGAATCGGCGCGGCTCCGCTTCCGGCCGATCTTGATGACCGCGTTCGCCTTCATTCTCGGCGTCGTGCCGCTCATGCTGGCCAGTGGCGCCGGCGCCGGCGCGCAGAACGTCATGGGCACGGCGGTGTTCTGGGGCATGCTGATCGCCACCGCGCTCGGCGTGTTCCTGATTCCCGGCAACTTCGTCTTCGTGGAAGGGCTCGGGCGCAAGGGCGCTCCCGCGAAGAAGCCGGCGGCTCAGCCTCAGGCGCCGGCTCAGGAGCCCGGCAGGCAGCACGCGTGAAGCGCGGCGCTCTCCTGTCGGCGGCACTGCTGCTCGCGGGCTGCGCGGTCGGGCCCGACTACAAGCGCCCGGAGCTCCAGGTCCCGCCGGAGTTTCGCGGGCAGCCGCCGGACGTTCCGGCGAGCGAGAAGTCGATCGGCGACCTGGCCTGGTGGGAAGTCTTCCAGGACCCAGTGCTCCAGGAGCTCCTGCGCACGGCGCTCGCCGCGAACTACGATCTGCGCATCGCCACGGCGCGGGTCCTCGACGCGCAGGCCCAGGTCACCATCAACCGCTCCTTCCAGTTCCCGGACGTCACCGGGAACGCGAGCGCCGCCTACAACCGGGTCGTCGGCGATCGAGCGCCGTTGCAGATCAAGTCGACCTTCACACCCATCGGCACGCTCGATCTCGCCTGGGAGCTCGATTTCTGGGGCCGTCTGCGGCGCTCCACCGAGGCGGCGCGGGACGACCTGCTCGCCACGGAAGACGCGCGGCAGTTCGTGATCTCCACGCTGATCAGCGACGTGGCGACCGCGTACTTCCAGCTCCGCGAGCTCGATCTCGAGCTGGAGATCTCGAATCGCACGCTCGCCTCGCGGCAGGGCTCGCTCCGGCTCGTGCAGGCCCGGTATCAGGGCGGCGTGTCGGCCCTGATCGACGTCCGGCAGGCCGAAGTGCTGCTGTACACGGCCACCGAAACCATCCCCGACGTCGAGCGCCGCATCGCGCAGACCGAGAACCTGATCTCGCTGCTGCTCGGGCGCAATCCCGGTCCCGTGCTTCGCGGCCGTTCCACGGCCGAGACCGTGGCGCTCGCGCCTCCCAACGTGCCCCCCGGGCTGCCGTCGAGCCTGCTCGAACGGAGGCCCGACGTGCGCCAGGCCGAATACCAGCTCGCGGCCGCTACCGCGCGGATCGGCGTGGCCAAGGCCGACTACTTCCCGCGCGTCTTTCTGACCGGCTCGGCCGGCGCCGGCGGCATCAACATCGACGGGAGATGGTTCGGCCCCCAGGGCCTCTTCGCGATCGCGCCCTCGCTCACGCTACCGATCTTCAACATGGGCCGCATCGGGGCCGGCCTGGACTCGGCCCAGGCCCGCGCGCTCGAGGCGCTGGCCTCCTACGAGCAGACCGTCCAGACGGCATTCCGCGAAGCCGCCGACGCCCTCGTCGAGCACCAGAAGCGCCGGGAGTTCCGCATCCAGCAGGGGCTGCTTGTTGACTCGCTGCGCGACGCGGCGCGGCTGGCGGACATCCGCTACAAGGGCGGCGTCACCAGCTATCTCGAGGTCCTCGACACCGAGCGCCAGCTCTTCGACGCCGAGCTCGAGCATGCGAGGGCTCAGCGCGACGAGCTCCTGGCGCTCGTGCGAATCTATCGCGCGCTCGGCGGCGGCTGGGCGTCGTCCTCGTAGATCTCCACGGGTTCTAGCGTGTCGATCTACTGGCTCCTGATCGCCATGCCCGTCGCCGCGGGGCTGGAAATCCTGGGGGTTGCCGCTCCGCTCATCTTCTTCGTCGCCGCTCTCGCGATCGTGCCACTGGCGGCGCTCATCGTCCACAGCACCGAGCACCTGACTGCGTACACCGGCGCCGCGCTCGGCGGGCTACTCAACGCGACGTTCGGCAACCTGCCGGAGCTGATCATCGCCATGGTGGCGCTCCGCGCCGGGCTCATCGACATGGTGCGAGCCTCGCTGGTCGGCGCCCTGCTCGCGAACTTGCTGCTGGCGCTCGGCATCGCCTTTCTGCTCGGCGGCCTGCGTCATCGCGTCCAGGAGTACAACCCGGCCGCGGCGAGAAGCTACGCCACCATGATGCTCCTAGCCTCGCTCAGCATGGTCGTTCCGAGTGCGTTTCATCGGTTTCTCGGCGGGCCGGCCCCTCGCCACGCGGCGGCGCTCGACACCGGCGTGGTGATCGTGCTGCTGGGCGCGTATGCGCTCTATCTGGTGTTCATGCTCCGCACCCACCCGGAGCTCTTCGCGGGCGCGAAGGCCGCGGAGGCCGACCATGGCGCCCACTGGAGCCTCGCGCGGGCCATCGGAACTCTGCTGGCGGCCTCGCTCGGCGCGGCATGGATGAGCGAGATCCTGGTCGGCGCGGCGGAGGCAACCGGCCATGCCCTCGGGATGTCGCCGCTGTTCATCGGGATCGTGCTCCTCGCGGTGGTCGGCGGCGCCGCTGAGAGCGGAGCGGCAATCGCCATGGCGCGGAAGAACCAGATGGACCTCGCCGTCGGCATCGCGATGGGAAGCTGCCTGCAGATCGCGCTCTTCGTCACACCGGTCCTGGTCCTGTCGAGCCGTCTGATCGCGCCCGAGCCCCTGACACTCGGATTCAGTCGCCTCGAGATCGGCGCACTGTTCATGGGGGTGCTGATCGGCGGGACCGTCGCGGCCGACGGCCGGTCGAACTGGTACAAGGGCGTTCAGCTCATCGCCTTCTATCTCATCCTGGCGGCGATGTTCTACCTGATCCCGGCCGAGACCTCGCGGACGCTCGCGCGCTTGCCCTGACGGAGCCGGCGCGGGCGGCCGCTACTTCTTTCGCGCCGCCCGTTCCGCCTCGAGCTGGCCCTGGCGCGCGTGGTCGATGACCTCGCCGAGGATGCGCGCCAGCTCCTGCGGCGCGTGAAAGCCCATGGAGTTCTCGGCCGCAACGAAGTCGAGCCGCCACTGCGCCTTCTTCTGCTGGGCGGCGGCCGCCTGGAGGGCGGCCTCGCCGGCCCCACCCTTCTTCGCGGCCACGATGGCGTCGAGCATGTCGGTCGTGGCCTTGGCCGCGCGCTCGAGCAGCGCGTGGTGGCGGTCCTGGATCGCGAGCACGCGCGCCTCCAGCTCCTTCTCGGCGACGACGTGGCAGGGCTGACAGGCGCGGTTCACGTTCAGGAGGGGGCTTCGCACCCAGTGGTCGCTCACCTTGAGCGCACCCACGCGCTCGTAGGGCATGTGGCAGTCGGCGCATGCGACTCCGGACCGGGAGTGCACGCCCTGTGACCACACCTCGAATTCCGGGTGCTGAGCCTTGAGCAGCTTGTTGCCGGTCTCGGCGTGGGTCCAGTCCGTGAACCCTTCCTTGTCGTAGTAGGCCTCGATCTCCTCGACCTTGAGGCCGTTCGCCCACGGGTAGGTCACGACCTTGCCCGGCCCTTTGAAGTAGTACTCGACGTGACACTGGCCACAGACGAACGAACGCATCTCCTGGCGATTGGCGTCCCGGTTTGGATCGTAGCTCGCGATCCCCTGCTTGGCCTTGAGCGCCTTGATGCCGGCGATGAAGCCCGGGCGCGTGACGCGGATGCCCATCGTCTTCGGGTCGTGGCAATCCACGCACGACACCGGGTGCTGGATGAGCAGCTGTCCCTTATCGTCCTTCGTCTCGCGCGCCTCGCGGAACGGCATGCCCGAGACCTGCTCGAACCCCTTCTGCACGTCGCCCTTGCCGACGAACCGGTAGAGGGCGAGGTTCGAGGCGTGGCAGTGCAGGCAGGCCCCAGGCTGCTGGCGCTCGGTCACGCGCCGGGTCTGCTCCTGGTCGAAGAGCGCGTAGTAATGGCCGCGCCGGTCGCGGTAGTCGAGCGCGAAGGCGTAACCCGCGAAGATGCGCTTGAGCCAGGGATCGCGGTCGAGCTTCTGCTGGGCTGGTCCGGTATCGCTCCCCCCGACACCTCGCCCGCCGTACTTCGTCGTCGTCGGCAGCGATGTCTTCAGATACGAGTCGTACTGGTAGGGCCAGTTCTGCGCCCAGATTTTCGGGTCGGTGGTGTCCTCGGTCACCTCGACCATCCGGACGAAGGGCTGCCGGGCCTCCTGCTTGCGCTCGAAGATGTTGGTCAAGAGCGCGAGCAGGAGCACGGTGAGACCGGCGATTGCGAGCAGTCCCAGCAACCCGAGGAGCCAGCCTCGCCTCATGCGCTCTCCTTTACGGATAACCGCGCCTCGGCCGGCGGGGCCCCAGCCCCGCGACGCCCTGCAGCGCGGACTTCCACCTCAGCCCCCAGCGCCGTGCCCGGCGCCGGAGTGACAGTGCAAGCAATCCAGCGTTCCGCGCCCGTGCCCTCCGGGCTCGACGACCGCGTCGACCAGAGCTTCGTGGCACCGCACGCAATTCACGCGGACCAGGTCACGGTCTTTCGGCGTGATCTCGATCGGTTCCTTGAAGTTCTGCAGCGTGAAGGCGGCCGAGTGGCGAAAGCCGTGCTCGGCCTTCGCGACCCACTTCATGATGCCCGCGTGCGGCAGGTGGCACTCGACGCAGGTCGCGGCGTGGCGATGGCCGCTCTTGAGCCACCCGTCGTACTGCTGGTTCATGATGTGGCAGTTCACGCACGCGCGAGGGTCGGGCGAGAGATACGAGAAGCCCTTGGCGTAGACGAAGGTGAACGCGCCGACGCCGACGGGGATTCCAAGCACGCAGACGAGGCCCACGACGAGCCTCGCGCGCGTCATTGCGAGAAGAGATCCTCGAAGGCCCGCGCGACGGCGGATGCCTGATCGGGCCGTACGCCCGAGCCCGGAAGCGCAGCCATTCGCCGGATCGTCGCCAGGCGCTCCGGCTCGGTCTTGAGCACCATCAGCCCGAGCGTTTCCTCGCTGTGGCAGCGGGCGCAGCGCACGACCAGGAGCGAGGCGGCAATCCGCTCGAATTCACTGCGCGAGATGTTGGCGCCCGGGTGGCTCTGCATTCGCTCGATCGTGGCCTGGATCTCCGCCGGCTCCATCGAGAGCGTGACGGCGAGCCGGCGCGCGCTGTGGCATGCGACGCAATTCTTCGTCAGGATCTGCCGCACCGGTAACGGGCGCAGCGCCGCGACGTCGCGCCGGGTGGCCAGATCGGCGGGCAGGCCGGCGACGCGCCGCTGAAGATCGCGCACCTGGGTGATCAGGGCAACGACCAGGATCAGGTTGGCGAGCACCGCGAGCAGGACGACGATGCGGAAGCCGGAGATTCCGCGCGGCGAGTCCGTCGCCACGTCAGGAGAGTCCGCGCGCGCCGCGCAAGGCGGCCGCCGGCGCAACGGCCCGGCGCGGGCTCGCAGGCGCCGGTGTCAGCTCTTCGTGAATCGGCAGCATGCGCACCAGCACGCCGAAAACGAACATGGCCCCGGCGGTGATGCCGAGCGTGATGCCGATCTCGCCCAGCGACGGGATGTACGTCTCCCAGTGGCGCACACGCAGGCCGATCACGGTCACGTTCAGCCGATGGAGCAGCAAGCCGAAGAGGACCAGCGCACAGGCCGTCGCGAGCCCACCGCGGCTCTGGCGCACCTCGGGCAGGATCAAGAGGACGAGCGGCAGCAAGAGCCCCAGGCCGATCTCGACCCAGAAGGACAGGGCGAGCCAGCCGCCGCTCAGCGCGGCGCCGACAGCGCCCCGGGAGACGAGATCGCCCACCTGGAACGCGAGGAAGAGCCCGACGAGCCAGGCCTCGATGCGGGCCAGCGACGCGAGCATCTCCATGCGCGGCTCGAAGCCGAGCCACCGCGCGGCGGCCAGGTATTCCAGGATCGCCAGCGCCGGGCCGGCCATCATGGCCGAGAACAGGTAGAGCAGCGGTAGCTGCTCCGACCACCAGAGGACGTCGATCTTGTGCGGGATGAGGGTCATCAGCGTCCCCAGCGAGGACTGATGCAGGTGCGACAGCGTCACGCCCAGGAGCATCAGCGGCATGTAGATCATGCGCGTGATGCGCAGCACCCGGCCCCAGCCGAGCTCCTCGAGCGGCACCTGGGCGAACTCGAACGCGAGCACGCTCAGGTAGAGGAACGCGCACCAGCCGACCTCGTAGAGCGCAGCGGTCGGCGCCCACGACACGAGGATCATCCACACCATCCACGGCCGGCCGAGCTCGACCATGAGCATGATGATGGCGCCCGAGTAGCAGAGCAGCGCCATGAGCACGGCGGGACGCAGGAGCGGATGGAAGCGATGGACGCCGAACACCTCGACCAGGAGCGTGATCGTGAAGCCCACGCCGCCCACGGCGATCATCGTCATGATCCCGTAGCCGACCCACCAGCCCCAGGGGTACGCGTTGTTGATGTTGGCGACCGTCGCGATCCCGCCGGCGTAGCGCACAACGGCCAGGACGACGCCGACGGCCATGACGGCCAGCAGCGTCAGGTCCCACCAGGTGAGCCTGATGCGCCAGTTCACGCCGTCTTGCCCTCGTGCTGCTTCTTCGAGCGCCGGTGTGTGATCCAGGTCAGCCCCGCGAACACCGCGTACAGCAGGGCGAAGAAGTGCGGCGTCACGCGCAGCCAGCGGTGCGTCAGATCGGGCATCGGCGTCTTCGGCAGCCCCGTGATGTAGCCGATCTGGTCGAACGGCACCGACGACAGGTGCAGAACGCTGGTTCCGCCGACCTCGTCGAGCCCGTAGATCTCGGGGATGTACGTGCCCGGGGCCGACGCGATCCGGCGCTTGGCCTCGGCCACCATCTCGTCGCGATCGCCGAAGCTGATGGCGGCGGTCGGGCAGACGGTGGCGCACGCGGGCTTCAGTCCGGCCTCCACGCGGTCGGCGCAGAACGTGCACTTGTGGATCAGCGGCGCCAGGTTCTCGTAGTCGTACTTGGGAATCAGGAACGGGCAGGCCTGCATGCAGGCCCGGCAGCCGATGCAGCGATTCTGGTTGAAGACCACGGGGCCGAGCGCGGTCTTAGTGAGCGCCGTGGTCGGGCACGCCGACGCGCACGCCGGGTGGTCGCAGTGCATGCAGAGCTGACGGCCGAACACCCAGTCGGGCTTGGCGCCGGTGACGATCTCGTTGAACGTGATGAGCGTGTAGTTGTTGGCGTCGAGGTCGCGCGGGTTCTGATACCCCGGCCCGGCGAAGAAATCGGTGTGGTCGGCCGGCCGGTTGTTCCACGACTTGCACGCCACCATGCAGGCGCGGCAGCCGATGCACCGGGTGTTGTCCTGGATCATGGCCTTCGGCTTCTGCGCGGGCGTCGTCATGCCGAGGCCTTCTTCTTGATGTTGCAGAGGAACACCTTGGTCTCGGGAATCGCCGAGTTGGCGTCACCGACGCTCGCGGTCAGGTCGTTGGCGATGTCGCCCGGCACGATGCCCGCGTAGCCCCAGTGCCAGGGCAGGCCGATCTCGTCGATCAGTCGCCCGTCGACGAAGAACGGCTGGAACCGCTCGGTGACGAGCGCCCGGACCTCGATCGACCCCCGCGCGCTGCTCACGATGACCCGGTCGCCAGTGGCGATGCCCTCCCGCGCGGCGAGCGCCGA
>Ga0134127_10004349_pt1 | contig 10195 bp, 7 predicted proteins | sample KB31753_FD_96459 | JGI IMG/M metagenome (GOLD analysis project Ga0134127, IMG submission 96459) | Terrestrial soil microbial communities with excess Nitrogen fertilizer from Kellogg Biological Station, Michigan, USA - KB3-175-3 | ecosystem: Environmental > Terrestrial > Soil > Unclassified ...
AGGCGACCTGCCCGGGCCGCGAAGGATCGCGCCCTTCGCCGGTCGCGGCCCCCGGCCCGAGTTCGCCGCCGATCTGAAGGGAAATCTCCTCGGGTGGCCGCTCGCGCCAGGAGGCCACGACGGTCTCGATCCACGCGCGGTTGGCCGCGAGGGTCCAGTCGGTGTCGGGATCGTTCTCGAACTTCGCGTCCGGGGAACGCCAGCGCGGAGGCGCGACCGCTTCCGCCGCCCGATCCTGGGTGCGGCGGGGCGCGTCGGACAGCCCGACCTCGCGCGCGAACGCGGCCAGGAAGCGATCGCGCTCGGCGGTCCAGTCGGGCGAGCCGGGCTCGAGGTCGAAGATGTGGCGCAGGAAGTTCTCGGGCGCGGTGTTCTCGTCCAGCCGGCGCACCAGGTAGGCGATCGCGCTGTGAAAGTCCTCCTCGCGGACGACGGGCGCGTAGAGGAGCAGGCCCCCGGCGCGCGCCTGCACCGTTCGCGCCTGGTGATTGGCCATGCCCTCCAGCATCTCGAACTCGACCCCGGCCTCGACGTGTCGGGCCTCGCGCAGCACGAGGCCGTAGGCGATATCGAAGAGGTTGTGGCTGGCCACGCCCAGATGGACGGCCTCGGCGTGCTCGGGCCGGCTCCCGTACTCGAGCATGCGCTTGTAGTTCGCGTCCACCTCCGCCTTCGTCTCGTACGGCGCCTGGGGCCAGCCGTGCACCGCGGCCTCGATGCGCTCCATGGCCAGGTTGGCGCCCTTCACGATCCGCAGCTTGATGGGCGCCCCGCCGCGCGCCCGCCGCGCGCGGGCCCACTCGGTGAGCGCGCGCTGCACGCGGTGCGAGTCGGGCAGATAGGCCTGGAGCACGATGCCCGCGCGGAGGGGGAGGAACTCCGCCTCGTCCAGCACCAGGCGGAAGGCCGTCACGGTGAGGTCCAGATCGCGATACTCCTCCATGTCCAGGTTGATGAACTTCGCGGTGATCCGGCCATCGGGGTGCCGGTAGCGGTACGCCGCCGCCGCGCGGTACAGCGCGCGCAGCCGCTCGGCCACCCGCGCCACCGTGGCGCGGAAGGCGACCAGGTCGATCTGGCTGAACACGGAGGAGACCTTGACCGAGATGTACTCCACGTCGTCGCGGGCCAGGAGCGCCAGGTACGCGTCGAGGCGGCGCGCCGCCTCGGCCTCACCGAGGATGGCCTCGCCGAGCTGATTGAGGTTGAGGCGTAGCCCCGCACGCCGGCGCTCCTCGATATAACGGCGCAGGTCCTCGGCCTCGCCGGGGAGGATCACGTGCTGGGTCTCGTGGCGAAGGCGAGCGACGATGGGCGGCACCACCAGGCTGGGGAGGTAGTGCGCCATCGCCCCGCCGACGAGGAGCCCCACCCGCTCCCACCAGTCCATGTACTGCGGCACGCCGTAGCGCTCGAGGAGATAGGCCAGCTGATCGGCGATGCGCTCGGGGCGGTGGCTCCGGAATGCCTGATCCGCCAGGGCGATGGTGAGCTCCTTGCCGTGAGGATCCGTCATCATGCGGGCGAGCTTCCGGGACTGGGCGTGCTCGTCCGCGGTCTGCTGCGCCCGCGCGTCGCGCAGGAGCGCCTCGGCGAGCTCGACGGCGCGATCGGGAAGACGCATGGCCATGGCGCGCGCCGGCGGCTGGACCTCCGGCCACCGGCGCGGCGCGCGCGGCGGTTACTTCGGCTGGGGCACGATGCGCAGGTAGGGCTTGGGCGACTTCCAGCCCGCCGGGTACGTCTTCTTCGCGTCCTCATCGGACACGGCGGGGACGATGATGACGTCCTGCCCCTGCTTCCAGTTCACCGGCGTGGCCACCTTGTGCTTCGCGGTGAGCTGGCAGGAATCCAGGATGCGCACCACCTCGTCGAAGTTGCGGCCGGTGGACATGGGGTAGGTGAGCATCGCCTTCACCTTCTTGTCGGGCCCGATCACGAACACCGAGCGCACGGTGGCGTTGTCCGCCGCCGTCCGGCCCTGGGAGGTGGAGCCCGACTCCTCGGGCAGCATGTCGTAGGCCTTGGCCACCTTCAGCTCGGGATCGCCGATCATGGGGTAGGTCACCGCATGCCCCTGCGTCTCCTCGATGTCCTTGGCCCAGCGCTGGTGATCCGTGACCGGGTCCACGCTGAGCCCGATGATCTTGCAGTTGCGCTTGTCGAACTCCGGCTTCAGCCCCGCCATGTAGCCGAGCTCCGTCGTGCAGACGGGCGTGAAGTCCTTGGGGTGGGAGAAGAGGATGGCCCAGCCCTCGCCGATCCAGTCGTGGAACTTGATCGGGCCCTGGGTGGTCTCGGCGGTGAAGTTGGGGGCCTCGCTGTTGATCCTCAATGCCATGGCATGTTCCTCCTTCGGCACAGAATGTCCGAGGATGGCCGCGGCGTCAACGGCCCCGCGCGCGCGGCCCGCGGGCGAGCCTGGCGCCGGCGCGCGCCCCCGCGGCGGCGAGGAGCGAGGCGAGGCGCGTCAGAGCGGGCGGGCGCCGGGCGGCCGCGCGCCAGACCAGGGTGACGGGCAGCGCCGGAACCGCCGCCGGCGCGCGGATGGTACGGTCCGGCGACGCCTCGGCGAGCGCGAGGGCCGGGACCAGCCCGATGCCGAGCCCCCCCGAGACATAGGAGAGCAGCAGCGACACGCTCGGCACGTCGATCGTGGACACCGGGCGGATGCGGTGGTCGGCGAGATACTGGTCGAGGAGCGCCCGCCCCCGGCTCTCGGCCGCCAGGCGGAGAACGGGCTCGCGACGCAGCCGCTCCGTCAGCGGCGCCCGGTCGCGCCGCCCCCGCTGCGGCCCCACCCAGGCGAAGGGCTGATCGAACAGATGCCGGCTCTCGAGTCCGCGCGGCGTCTCCTGACCCGTGACCACCGCCAGGTCCACGTCACCGCTGGCGACCAGGCGCACTCCCGCGCGCGAGTGGGTGGTGACGATCTCGAACCGCACCGGCGGCTCCTCGTCCAGGAGGTCACGCAGGACCGGGGCCAGGAGCCCCTTGCCGAGGTAGTCGCTCGCGGCCACCCGCAGCGTGGTGGCCGGGCGGCCGGCCAGCTCGGCGAGCTGGCCGAAGGCCGCCTCCGCCGCGCTCCACAGCTCGCGCACCACCGGGAGCGCCGCCTCGCCGGCGGCGGTGAGGCGCACGCCGCGCCCGGCGCGCTCGAAGAGCTTGATGCCGAAGTGCGACTCGAGCCGCCGGATCTGCTGGCTCACCGCCGAGGAAGTGATGTGGCGCTGGCGCGCCGCCGCGCCCACCGAGCCCGTCCGCGCCACCGCCAGCATGGTCTCGAGCGGGGGAAAGAGGGCCGCGTCGATCATGAAGCGTAGCTTACCATTCTGCCCAGAACGTTTCACTGGACTACACAGTGCTTGTGCGCGACCATGAGCGCCCCGAGGAGGACATCCCATGGCACGGACGCTGCTCGACAAGGTGTGGGAAGCGCATACGGTGCGGACGCTGCCGTCCGGCCAGACTCAGCTCCTGATCGGCCTGCACCTCATTCACGAGGTGACCACGCCGCAGGCCTTCCAGATGCTGAAGGAGCTGAAGCTCAAGGTGCGCATGCCGGAGCGCACCTTCGGTACCCTGGACCACATCATCCCGACCACGGACCAGACCCGCCCCTACGCCGATCCCATGGCGGAGGACATGGCGGCGCACATGTACAGGAACATGAAGGACTTCAACCTTACGCTCCTGGACATGGCTACGGGCCAGCAGGGGATCGTGCACGTGATCGGGCCGGAGCTGGGTCTCACCCAGCCGGGCATGACCATTGCGTGCGGCGACAGCCACACGTCCACCCACGGCGCCGTCGGCGCCATCGCCTTCGGCATCGGGACGACCCAGGTGCGCGACGTGCTGGCGACGCAGTGCCTCAGCATGGCCAAGCCCAAGCTGCGCCAGGTGCGGGTGGAGGGTCAGCTCCCCAGGGGCGTCTACGCCAAGGACGTGATCCTGGCCATCATCGGCAAGCTCGGGGTAAAGGGTGGTGTCGGCTATGCCTACGAGTACGCCGGCGACACCGTCGAGCGCATGACCATGGAGGAGCGCCTCACCCTCTGCAACATGTCCATCGAGGGCGGCGCGCGCTTCGGCTACGTCAATCCCGACGCGACCACGGTGGACTATCTGCGCGGCCGCCCGCATGTGCCCGCGGGCGCGGCCTTCGAGCGCGCGGCCACGTGGTGGAGGAGCGTGGCCACCGAGCCCGGCGCGAAGTTCGACGACGTGGCGCGCCTGGACGCGGCGGCGCTCCAGCCCGTGGTGACCTGGGGCATCAATCCGGGCATGTCGGTGGGCGTGGGCGAGCGTATTCCGGCGCCGGACGCCCAGCCCGAGGACGAGCGCTCGACCTTTCGCGAGGCCCTGGCCCACATGGGCTTCGAGGCGGGTCAGCCCATCAAGGGCGCCAAGATCGACGTGGCCTTCGTGGGCTCCTGCACCAACGGGCGCCTGTCCGACCTGCGCATCGCCGCCGAGGTCGCCAAGAAGGGCAAGGTCGCCAGGGGCGTGCGCGCGCTCATCGTGCCCGGCTCGCAGCAGGTGGCCAAGGCCGCGGAAGCCGAAGGGCTCCACGAGATCTTCCAGGCCGCGGGCTTTCAGTGGCGCAAGGCCGGGTGCTCCATGTGCCTCGGCATGAACGACGACAAGCTTCAGGGGCGCGAGATGAGCGCCTCCTCCAGCAACCGCAACTTCATCGGGCGGCAGGGGAGCCCCACCGGGCGCACCCTCCTCATGAGCCCGGCCATGGTCGCGGCCGCCGCCATCGCCGGCGCCGTCACCGACGTGAGGGAGATGCTGAAATGATTGGCGAGGTGCAGCCGAAGGCGAGCCGAGCGGAAACGATAGATCCCCCCGAGCGGAGCGAGGGAGCGAAGAGATGACCACCAACTATCAGCGCCGAGAGCTCGCCGGCCGCGGCATCCCCGTGCCCGGCAACGACATCGACACCGACCGCATCATCCCCGCGCGCTTTCTCAAGGCCGTCACCTTCGAGGGCATGGGCGAGCACGCCTTTGAGGACGCGCGGAAGCAGAACCCCGAGCACCCGTTCAACTCGCCCGCCTACCAGGGCGCCTCGGTGCTGGTGGTGGGGCAGAACTTCGGCTGCGGGTCTTCCCGCGAGCACGCGCCGCAGGCCCTCATGCGCTGGGGCATCCGCGCCATCGTGGGCGGCTCCTTCGGCGAGATCTTCTTCGGCAACTGCGTGATGCTCGGCATCCCCTGCCTGGTCGCCTCCCAGGCCGATCTCGAGTGGCTGCAGAAGGCCATCAGCCTGAACCCGCAGATTCCCGTGGCGGTGGACGTGGAGAAGCAGGAAGTGCACTTCAGCGACCGCGTCATCAAGGCCACCGTGCCCGACGGCCCGCGCAACCAGCTCGTGGCGGGGACATGGGACTCCACCGCGGTGCTGCTGGAAGCGGGCGCGGCCATCGAGGCGACGGCGGCGAAGCTGCCGTACGTGAAGGGGTTCTAGCCGACCCGCGAGCATGGACGACCTGCTGATCCGCGGCGGGCTCGTCATCGACGGCAGCGGCGCCGCCGGCCGCGAGGCTGACGTCGCCGTCTCGGACGGCCGCATCGTGGCCGTCGAGCCACGCTCGACGCGCCCGGCTCACCGCGTGATCGACGCGCGGGGCCTGGTGGTGGCGCCCGGGTTCATCGACATCCACACGCACTCCGACTTCACCCTGCCGCTGAACCCGCAGGCGGAGTCCAAGATCCGCCAGGGTGTCACGCTCGAGGTGACGGGCAATTGCGGCTTCTCGGCGGCGCCGTGCCTTCCCGACCGGGCCCCCATGCTGCGCCAGTACCTGGCCTCGAGCGGGCCCTGGTTGACCTATAGGGACACCACCTTCGCCGACTACGTGGCGTCGTTTCCCGCGACCTCCGTGAACGTGATCCTGCAGGTCGGCCATCACACCCTCCGCTTGATGACGGCGGGGCTCGACAACCGGCCGCTGACGCCCGACGAGCTCGCCACCATGGAGCTTCTCCTGGAGGAGGCGCTCGCCGCCGGCGCCTGGGGTCTTTCATCCGGGCTTTTCACCGCGCCGGGCAACTTTGCGGATGCCACCGAGATCCATGCCCTCGCGCGAGTACTCCGCCGGCGCGGCGCCACGTACTCCACGCACATGCGCGACGAGGCGGATCACGTCTTCGAGGCGGTGCGCGAGGCCATCGCCGTGGCCGAGGCCACGGGCGTGCACGTGCAGATCGCGCACCTCAAGCTCTCCGGCGTGGACAACTGGGGCGCCGCCGCCCGGCTCCTGGCGGAGATCGAGGCCGCGCGCGGCCGCGGCCTGCCGGTGGATTGCGACGCCTATCCCTATGACACCGCCACCAATCCGCTGCGGAACCTGCTGCCCCTCTGGCTGATGGAGGGCGGCGTCCCGGCCATGCTCGAACGCCTCCGCTCCCGCGACGCACGCACCCGCATCCGTGAGGAGGTTGCCCGCAAAGGGCTCCCCAACTGGGGGCGCATCCCGTCCTGGGATGTGGTGCGCGTGGCGATCTCGCCCCACATGCCCGAGAACGCCGGGCGCACGCTCGGAGACATCGCCCGCGCCCGCGGGGTCGATCCGATCGACGCCTTCGCCGACTATGTGGTGGCCGACCACGGCGAGACGCGCATCCTCATCACCGCCATGACCGACGCGGACGTGCACGCGATCACCGGCGCGCCATGGGTCACGGTGGGCTCGGACGGCAACTCATTGGCCGTGACCGGCATTACCAGCCAGGGCAAGCCCCATCCGCGCTACTACGGCACGCACGCCCATATCCTGGGCCCCTGCGTGCGCGACCTCCGGCTATTCACCCTGGAGACGGCGGTGGCCAAGATGACCGGGATCTCCGCCCGCGCCCTCGGGCTCCGAGATCGCGGCCTCCTGCGGCCGGGCGCGTGGGCGGATGTGGCCGTGTTCGACGCCGCGCGCATCGCCGATCGCTCCACCTACGAGGAGCCGCACCGCTACGCGGTCGGGATCTCCACCGTGGTGGTGAACGGCGAGGTCGTGATCGACGGCGGGGACCATACGGGCGCGCTGCCGGGGCGGGTGCTGCGGCGGCCGGCGGCGGCCTGAGAGAGGAGGGGGTGTCTTTGGGCAGAGCCGCTGGCTGGACCGCCGGATTCCTTGCGACCATTCTCTTCGCGGGAGGCTGCGACGTCGCCGATCCCCTCTTGATTGCTTCAGAGACGGAGGAGATCTTCTACGTCCAGAGGCCCGAGATCAGCTCCGATGGCAAGACGGGACTCTTTGCCTTCAATCAAGTGTTCCAGCGCCAGAGACAGACGTGGCCGGAGCACACAAAATATTGGGTCTGGACGAGAGGTATCGGGTCCTATGATCTGGAATCGGGACGGATCAAGGTCATCCATCGCAGCAGGGGCAGCATTGGATCTGGCTCGAGCCGGAGCGCCAAGGGTGGATACGGCATCCTTGGGGTCTGCTGGGACAAGATGTTGGTGGCCAGAGATGGCGACAAGAGCTACTACTGGCTCGATCTCGCGACAGGTTCGCTGACTCGTCTCTCGCTGACCGACGAGTGGGCCGATCGGGGCATCGAAGTGAGGCACTTCTTCGTCCTCGATCGGAGCGGCACCATCGCCATGTGGGCCAATCCTTCAAAACGGCTGCCCGTGGACCCTTCTCGAGTCACGGGATCTCTGTGGGTGAGAAGACCCGCTGGAAGGTATGAAGACGTGGGACCCTTCCTTTCCGTGTATCCCGTGGGCGATGGCCGGATCTTCTTCACCTCGCCTCTCGTCGACAAGTATGGTGCCGCCCCCGGTCACTATGTGCTCTACGACATCGAAACAGGAGCCCGCAGCTATCCGTTCCCCGAGGACGGCACCAAGATGGAAAACGGGCGGAACCTGAGGAATGTCGATCTCCACAAGGCGTCGTCCTGGTGCGCGGGTGCAAAGCGCGACATTCACTTTGGCTTTTCGAGGTCAGGCGAGGCGCTGAGGATCCCCGAAGACAAGCTCGAGATCTTGAGGTTGGGTCGTGGTGGATGGGAGCCGGAGCATAGAGCGCTCAAAGTCGAAGACCTCAAGAACGCATTGAGACACTGAAGAGGTGCTTCGAGTGCGTCTGCTCTCCGGGCTGCTCATGGCCGGTGCTTGTCTCGCGACGGCGACAGAAGCGGCGCCCCCGGCCTGGTATCTATTGTCGCCGCCGCTTGCCCTCGACCTGTCCCGCGCCTTGATCGAAACGCCGATCTCCCGGTGGGACTTGGTTCGCGCTTTCGACACGGCCGCTGAGTGTAATAAGGAACGACTGGGCGCCATTGCTGCGGTCTCGAGGGAGGTCGAAACGCGACCACAAGACAAGGTCCTAGTTCTGCTCCTTGCGGCGGCAAGGCAGGCGCGCTGCGTCGCTTCGCGCACCGTTCGCCTGGAGCCATGATCGCGCACGATTGAGGACGTAGGCCCGGGGACCGTCAGTCACACACCGTCGTCGTGGCCCCGCCGGGAGAAATGGCGCCCCTCCCGTGCTGGGTGCTGAAGCTCCCGACCTGGACCTGGCGGCAGTGGCGGACGGGCGCGGGGGTGGAGCCGCGGGAGCCGCTCACGCCGGACGAGCCGCCGGAGGACGAGCCGCCGACCGAGCCGCCCGTGCCGTCGCCGGAGCCGCTGGCGATGTCCATGGCGGCGCCGATCACCATGAGGGCAAGGAATCCGGCAAAGACCTTCTCGGCGTCGCTCATCGTCATCTTCCCCCCGCCGGTCGGTTTCGGGCTTTCAGGCTTCGCTTCCTGAACGGCGGGCATGCGTCCGCTCGCCGCCCGCTGCCGGTACTTGGCGGCCTTCTCTCGCATCCAGTCGAGGTCCTTGCCCTGACACGCCTCGGCCTTCTGGAACCAGGTCTGGGCGAGCGTGCGATCCTGAGGCACGCCGTCGCCGTTGAAGTAGAGCCCGCCGATGTTCATCATCGCGAGGCAGTCGCCGCCCTCGGCACCCTTGAGATAGGCGTTCATCGCCATCTTGTAGTAGTAGGGCGGCCCGCCTCCCAGCTGTCCCTTGTTGTAGAGATAGCCCGTGAGCGTCCAGCCCATGGGATCGTTCTTCTCGGCCGCCTGCTGCGCCCAGTAGTTCCTGCGCATCGGGCTGACCGGCGTATTCGCGGCGAAGTACACGTAAGCCAGCGGCACCATGGCGGGGACGTAGTCGGCCACGGCGGCCTTCCGCAGGAGGTCGAGCGCGGTGGCCGGATTTGCCGGCACGCCCAGGCCGTCGCGGTAGAGCAGCCCGAGCCGGGTGGTGGCCTCCAGGTCGCCCTGATCCGAGGCGCGCGCATACCAGTAGGCCGCGCCGGCATGGTCCGGCTTGGCGGTGCCATCCGGAGCAAGCGTGCCGAAGTCATAGAGCTTCGCGAGCGCCAGCTGGGCCGGGACGCTCCCCGCGTCGGCCTTCACCGTCAGATCGCGCTTGAGCTGATCGACCGATCCCGGCTTGCCCGCGACCAGGGCCGGGCGGGGTAGGGGCGCTCGCGGCGTGCCATACACATAGCCGGTCTTGCCCGGGCCGCCCAGCGCCTTCAGGACGAGGGCCTTCACCTGCTCCAGCGTGGCGTGGCCCTCGACCGCGAGCAGCATGGTGCCGCCCTTGAACACGGTGATGGCGTTGTATTGCGGCGCTCCGCGCCACACCGCCGCGTCCCCGATCTCCGGAAGGTCGAGGAGAACGTGATAGGTCGTCTCGTCGATCACCTTGCGGTACTTCTCCACGGCGGCAGGGTCGGGCGTGGCCGAGTAGTTGACGACGACCTGAACGTCCACCCGCTTCGGCGGGCGCGGCTTGTTGGGTGCCGCGTTGGAGAAGATGCACATCGAGCCGTCCGGGGCGGGGGAGGTGCCCTCCTCCAGCGGAATACCGAGGACGGACTCCACGTCGGCCCGGGTGAGTAGGTCGCAGGCCTTCTTGCCCGGGGCGCCCTGGGCAAGGCCGACGGAGGGAATGCCCCCGATGAACCATACGAGGAGCAGGCCGAGGCTCGTCACCCGTCGCATCACGCCGGGATTCTACCCCCGCGGATGTTTTTGCGCTTGACAGCTTCGTGTGAGGGAACTCGCGCGCGCGTTCGGGGCTCGTTCGCTGCCGCCTCAGCGGCACACAGAGGCTCGTTGTTGAACGATCGGTCGCGCCACCGGAAAAAATCACTCCGCGCCTGGAAATCGCTCACTCGGG
>Ga0134127_10004353_pt1 | contig 10190 bp, 8 predicted proteins | sample KB31753_FD_96459 | JGI IMG/M metagenome (GOLD analysis project Ga0134127, IMG submission 96459) | Terrestrial soil microbial communities with excess Nitrogen fertilizer from Kellogg Biological Station, Michigan, USA - KB3-175-3 | ecosystem: Environmental > Terrestrial > Soil > Unclassified ...
AGGCTCGGCCCCAGCGCGAAGACCACTCCCATCGCGAGCAGGATGTAGGGAATGGCGAGGAAGACGTCGACGATCCGCATGATGATCGCGTCGGTGCGGCCCCCGAAGAATCCCGCGCACAGACCGAGCGTGACCCCTAGGCCGGCGGCGAGGGCCACCGCGGAGAGGCCCACCAGCAGCGAGATCCGCCCCCCGTGGAGGATGCGGCTCAGAATGTCCCGCCCGAGGTGATCGGTCCCCAGCGGATGCTCGCGCAGCCCACGCGCCTCCCACGCCGGCGGGCGGAGACGCTTGAGCAGCATCTGCCGCGCCGGATCCCACGGGGCGAGTCGGGGGGCGAGCAGGGCGGAGGCGCCAATGGCGAGCAGCACCGTGATCCCGAACACGGCCCGGAAGCTGACCCGCCGGCGGCGCGTCCGGGCGATGGCGGGCCGCGCGGCGCCGACTGCGACCGCCTCGGTCACCGGGCGCTCCGCACGTACACGATCCGCGGATCGAGGTAGGTGTAGACGAGATCGACCGCCAGGTTGATGAGGACGAAGAGGGTGGCGAGCACCGCCACGATCGCCTGCACGAGCGGATAGTCGCGGCTGAAGATCGCGTCGACCGCGAGCCGGCCGACCCCGGGCCAGGCGAAGATCGTCTCGGTGATGACCGCGCCTCCGAGCAGGATACCGAACTCGAGGCCGATGACAGTGACGAGCGGGATCGCCGCGTTCTTCAGCGCGTACTTGTAGGTGACCACGAAGGCGCGGACCCCCGCGGAGCGGGCGGTTCGCACGTAGTCCTGGGCCAGCACCTCCAGCATCCCCGAGCGGGCCAGCCGCGCGATGCGGGCCATGGAGAAGGCGCCGAGCGCGCAGGCGGGCAGCACGAACGAGCGGAGACCGTCACGCCCGGCCGCGGGAAACCAGCCGAGCCACACCGCGAAGACGAGGATGAGCAGGAGCCCGAGCCAGTAGACCGGCATCGCCTGTCCCATCAGCACGCCGACCGAGCAGATCGCGTCGAGAAGCGAGTTGCGGCGGAGGGCGGCGAGAATCCCGACCGGCACCGCCACCACGAGTGCGAGCGAGAGACCCGCGAGGGTGAGCTGGAGGGTCGCGGGCAGCGTGCTCAGGATGAGCCCGAGCGCGGGGACCTGATGCTTGAACGAGAGGCCGAAATCGCCCCGCACCGCCCGGGACAGGAACCGGGTGTACTGCAGCCACAGCGGATCGTCGAGCCCGAGCAGGGTCCGGAGCTGCCGGACGTCCTCCTCGCGGGCCTCGAGCGGGAGGAGGAGGCGGGTCGGGTCGCCGGTCAGGTGCAGGAGGCCGAAGACGATGACCGAGACGCCCAGCAGGACGAACACGCTCTGGAGGAGCCGCCGCGCGAGATAGGCGAGCATCGGCGAAGAGGGAGAGGAAGCACCGCGCCCCCTCTCCCCCCGGGAGATCTAGAAGCCGATCTCGGTGAGCCGGATGGACTCGTCGCCCCGCGGCGTCCACTTGAGACGGGTATTCACGCCGTAGATGTCCATCTGCTGGTAGCCGAAGATCCACGGCGCGTCGTCCCGGATGAGGCGCAGGAGCTGGGCGTAGAGCTGCTTGCGCTTCTCCACGTTCATCTCGGCCCGCGCCGCCACGATGAGCTTGTCGACCTCGGGATTCGAGTACTGCGACACCGGCTCCCCGGTGTGGAGATTCGGCGTCACCCAGTGGTCGGGCTCGAGGCTCGGCAGGCACCAGCCGTTCATGAAGATGTCCTCGGTCTTGTGGTCGAGGACCGAGCGGACGTAGCTACCCCACTCCCCGATGATCTTCACGTTGGTCTTGATGCCGTTCTCGGTGAGCTGGCCCGCGATGGCCTGGGCGATGTCCTTGTCCATGGCCCAGCGTCCGTTGGGGGCCTGCAGGGTCAGGGTGAGATTCGTCTGGCCCGCCGCGGCGAGCAGCTCCTTGGCCTTCTGCGGATTGTAGTCGTAGAAGGGGATCGACGGATCGTAGCCCCAGACGTTCGGGGGCATGGACGAGTTGATCCGCTTGCCATTGCCGAGCAGCACCGCGTCGAGAATGCCCTGGACGTCGACCGCGTGGTTGATGGCCTGACGCACCCGGCGGTCGGCGAGGGCGCCGCCCTTGATCTGCGCGATGCCGAAGTAGATGATCCGGCAGCTCGGGATCTTCTCGACGCGCACGGTCTTGGTGGCGGCGAGCGTGGGGAGCTGGTCGGGCGGCACGTTGACGATCAGGTCCGCCTGGCCGGTCTGGAGCGCGGCGATGCGCGCGCCCAGCTCCGGAATGGGCCGCCAGGTCGCCCGCCGCACCGCGGGCTTGCCCGTCCAGTGCTCGTCGTTGGCCTCCACCACGATCCGCTCGTTCTTGGACCACTCCACGAACTTGAAGGGACCGGTCCCGACCGGCTTCAGGTTGGCCTGCACGTCCCCGACCTGCGCGACGTACTTGGGAGCGAGCTGGTACATCAGGGTCATGCGCGCGGGCATGGCGGGATCGGGCACCTTGGTGTGGAAGCGCACCGTGGTCGGGTCGACGACCTCGACCCGATCGATGGTGCTGAACCAGCCCTTCTGGGGCGACTTGAAGTCCTGGCGGTAGATGCGCTCGAACGAGAACTTGACCGCGTTTGCGTCGAACGGCTCTCCGTTGTGGAACTTCACTCCGGAGCGCAGCTTGACCTCCCACACCTTCTCGCTCACCAGCTTGTAGGCGGTGGCCAGGCGGGGAGTGATCTGAAGCTGCTTGTCGCGCGTGAGCAGGGTGTCGTAGATCGAGCCGTTGATGATCAGGGTGACGATGTTGTTGGTCATCTGGACGTCGAGGAACTCGGCGTCGATCCCCTGGGCGATGGTGATGTCCCGCTCGCCGGCGGCCCGCGCGGGGCCGGCAGCCGCCAGGACGACCGACAGCGCGAGAAGCGAAACGATCGATCGGAAGCCACGTCTCATGGAGCCCTCCTCACTGAGTGGTCTGCGCGTCGTGTCGGCGGTGACGGTCGTCGAGCCGGATGAGCGCCCCGATCCTATGTCCGGCGCCCGAGGGTGTCAACCGCCGCGGCGCCGGCCTTGACAGCGAGGCGGCCGATGACTTACACCCAGGCCCACAGGAGGAGTGACCCCATGCGCAAGACCTCGGCAGCGCCTCACCCGGTTGGCCGGCGGCAGTTCCTGACCCTGAGCGCGGCCGGCCTGGCCGCGGCCGGCCTTCCCCGCGCCGCCCGCGCGCAGGCCAAGCGGAGCGGGGAGCTGGTCGCCGGATTGTCCGAGCGCATGCTGACGCTCGATCCGGCCAACCACTACTCGATCTCCGCCACCTCGGTGCACCGGCACATGTTCGATCCGCTGGTGGACGTCACCAACGACTCGAAGTTCGTGCCCGCGCTCGCCGAGTCGTGGCGCGCGGTCAACAACACCAGCTGGCGCTTCACCCTGCGGAAGAACGTGACGTTCCACGACGGCACCCCGTTCAACGCGGACAGCGTGCTCTATACCCTGCGGCGGGTGAAGGACAACACCAAGCTCATCAAGTCCTTCGTCTACCAGGACATCGAGTCGGTCGAGAAGGACGGGGACTACGCGGTCACCGTCACCTCGAAGCGGCCGTTCGGCTCGCTGCCCGCGCACCTCACCATGCTTGGCATGCTGCCCGCGCACGCGGCCAAGAACGAGGACGCGTTCTTCCAGAAGCCGGTCGGCACCGGGCCGTTCCGCTTCGTGTCGTGGACGCACGGCGACCACATCGTGCTCTCGGCCAACCCGGGCTACTGGAAGCCGGCCCAGCCGCGCGTCGAGAAGGTCACGTTCCGCTTCATCCCGGAGCTGTCCACGCGGGCGGCGGGCCTGCGCGCGGGGGAGATCCACGTGGTCGACCGCGTCACCCCCGACATGGTGGAGACGCTCAAGGGCACCCGCGGCGTGAAGGTCCACGACGTGCCCGCGGTCGAGGCCCAGCGCTGGATCTTCCAGCTCGCCAAGGAGCCGGTGAAGGATCAGCGGCTCCGGCAGGCGATCTCGCTCGCCATCGACCGGAACGTGATCATCAAGGAGCTGCTGCTGGGCTACGGGCGCCCGGTGGACAGTCCGGTCCCGCCCGGGCTGATCGGGCACACCAGCCTGCCCGCCAAGCCGTACGATCCGGAGAAGGCGCGCCAGATCCTCAAGCAGGCCGGCTACACCAACGTGTCGCTCGACTTCGTGCTCATGAAGGATCTCTACCCGAAGCAGCTCGAGATCACCCAGGCGGTGGCCGCGATGCTGGGCGAGGTGGGGATCAAGGTCAACATCAAGAACCTGGAGATCGCGACCGCGCGGGAGCACCGGAGCGCGGGCACCTACGACATGTTCTTCTCGGGCTGGGCCCACATGCCCCACGATCCCGACTGGTACTTCGGCCAGTGGTTCACCCGGGCCGGCTCCGAGAAGCTCACCCGCTACAACAATCCGCGCGTGGAGCAGCTCATCGCGGAGGGGCGCGTGCCGGATCCCAAGGTGCGCCAGGCCAAGTACGAGGAGCTCGAGCGCATCCTGTGGGACGAGGACGCCGAGATCTGGCCCTACTACAGCGTCGCGATCTATGGGGTCAGCGATCGCCTGCGCAACTTCGAGCCGCGCCGGGACTACTACGTCCTGCTGAGTGACGTCGCGATCGCCTAGCCGGGGGCCGGACGCGGCGGGGGCCGGCCGGCGATGAGAGGGTACGCCCTTCGCCGGCTGGGCCAGGCGGCCCTGACGCTCCTCGGCGTCTCGGTCCTCGTGTTCGTCGTCCTCCGCGTCCTGCCCGGCGATCCCGCCAAGATGCTCCTGCCCGAGGGCGCGCCGCAGTCCGCGGTCGACGAGCTGAACCGGCACCTGGGCCTGCGCGAGCCGCTGCACGTCCAGTACGCGATCTTCATCCGGAGCGTGTCCCGCGGCGACTTCGGCCAGTCCTTCCAGTATCGGGCCCCCGCCCTCCAGGTCGTCACCGAGCGGCTCGCCGCCACCGCCCAGCTCGCGCTGGCCGCGATGTTCCTCACCGGCACGGTCGGCGTCTCGCTCGGCATCGTGGCCGCGGTACAGCGGGGCAGCCGCTACGACTTCGCGAGCACGTTCTTTGCGGTGCTCGGCCAGTCGCTGCCCAACTTCTGGCTCGGCATCATGCTGATCCTGCTCTTCGGGGTCGCCCTCCGCTGGCTGCCCACCTCCGGGTTCGAGAGCTGGCGGCACCTCGTCCTGCCCGCGGTCACCCTGGCCGCCTTCCCCACCGCGCTCGTGACCCGCCTCACCCGCTCCAGCATGCTCGAGATCCTCGGGCGCGACTACATCCGCACCGGCCGCGCCAAGGGCCTGGCCGAGCGCGCGGTGGTGCTGCGCCACGCGCTCCGGAACGCGGCGGTCCCGGTGCTCACCGTGCTCGGGCTGCAGATTGGCACCCTCCTCGGCGGCGCGGTCATCACCGAATCCGTGTTCGCCTGGCCGGGCATGGGCAAGCTGGTGGTGGACGCGATCTTCTTCCGCGATTTCCCGGTGGTGCAGACGGTGCTGATCTTCTCCGCCACCATCTTCGTGCTGATCAATCTGCTGGTGGACCTGCTCTACACCGTCATCGATCCGCGGATCCGCTACTCGTGACGGAGCGCGCCCTCGAGGCGGCCCTTCCGACCGGTCGCCACCGCCCCCCGAACGCGACCGCGGTGATCGGCGGGCTCCTGCTCGCGCTCGTCGTCCTGGCCAGCGCGGTCGCCCCGCTCCTCTCCTCGGCCGACCCGGTCAAGCCGCAGTTCAGTCGGCGCCTCGCCCCGCCGTGGGGGCTCGGGGGCACCGCGACCCACGTCCTCGGCACCGACAACCTCGGCCGGGACATCCTCGCGCGCCTCCTGCACGGGGGCCGGATCTCGCTCGCCCTGGCCGCGGTCTCGGTCGTCATCGCGGCCGCGGTGGGCATCGTGGTGGGCCTGGTGGCCGGCTCCGGAGGCGAGCGCGTCGATGCGATGTTCATGCGGCTGGCCGACGTGCAGCTCGCGCTGCCCGTCATCATGCTCGCGATCGCGATCGTCGCGGTGGTGGGCACGAGCCCGGCCGCCCTGGTGGGCGTGCTCGCGCTGAGCGGCTGGGTGCTCTACGCGCGGACGGTCCGCGCCAACGTGCTCACGATCCGGCGCCTCGAGTACGTCGAGGCCGCCTATACCCTCGGAGCCAGCGATCTGCGGATCATCACCCGGCACATCCTGCCCAACACCCTGGCCCCGATCCTCGTGATCGGCTCGAGCCAGTTCGCCACGATGGTCCTGCTCGAGTCGGGACTGAGCTTTCTCGGGATGGGGATCCAGGCGCCGCAGCCGTCGTGGGGGCTCATGCTCTCGGAGGGCCGCGACTATCTCTCGAACGCGTGGTGGCTCGCCACGGTGCCCGGCCTCGCGATCTCGGTGGTCGTGCTCGGGGCGAACCTGCTCGGCGACGGGCTTCGGGACCTGCTGGACCCGCACGCGGGCTAGATCAGGCGCGAATCAACGGGCCGAAGCGGGCCATGCGGTCGAGGCTCTCCGCGAGGCTCTCGCTGCGGAAGTCGAAGATGAGCTCGCTCACTCCGAGCGCCGCGAACACCCCGATGTCGTCGGCGATGGCCTGCGGGCTCCCCGAGAACGGCCGGCGCTCCGCCCCCCCGTCCACCCCCTGTCCCGCGTCGTAGATCGGCGCCTTGTAGGAGATCGTCAGGGTGGAAGGATCGCGGCCCTCCGCCTCGGTCAGGCGATGGAGCTCATCGAGCCGCGCGCGCATCTCGGGCGGGCGCAGCGGGGTCGCCGGGTTGGCGCCGACCGGATGCCAGCCGGCGCCCAGGCGCGCGACCCGGCGCAGCGCCGCCTTGCTGTGGCCGCCGATCCAGATCGGCGGGTGCGGCTTCTGCACGGGATGCGGCAGGCAGCGGATCGAAGCGAAGCGGTAGAACTCGCCCTGGAAGGACGCGGGATCCTGCGTCCACAGCGTCTTGAAGATCCGGATGTACTCGTCGCTCGCCGCGCCCCGCCGGTCGAAGTCGGGAGCGCCGAGCGCTTCGAACTCCTCGCGCATCCACCCCACCCCGACGCCCACCGTGACGCGCCCGCCCGAGAGCACGTCGATGGTGGCGAGCATCTTGGCGGTCACCACCGGGTTGCGGTGCGGCAGGATCATCACGCTGCTGATGAGACGGAGGGCGCGGGTCTTGCCCGCGATGAAGGCCATCAGGGAGAGCTGCTCCAGCTGGTCGCCCTGGCCGGGGAACGCGCCGCTCACCGTGTAGGGGTACTTCGATCTGATCGTGACCGGGAACACGATGTGGTCGGCGATCACCACCGAGGAGAAGCCGAGCGCCTCTCCGCGCGCGACCAGCGTCTCGAGCGCCTCCGGCGTCGCGGTCTGCCCCCGCGTGGGGAGATAGAAGCCGAATCGCATGGCGCGGGTCTCCTTTCGAATCGCGCCTCACCCTAGGTGCGGGGGGAGGCGATGTCAAGGCGGTGCCGCCCGATGCTATACTCGCCGCGCTCCGCCCGTCATGCCGGCGGCCGGTGCCACAGGAGGAAGGCGCGATGAGACGGAACCGGATCTGGTCGTGGGCGATTCTGGCGCTGGCCGTGATGCTGACCGCCGGCGCGCCGGGCTTGCCCGCGCAGTCGCCGAGCACGCTGGTGGTCGGGCTCGTGGCGGAGCCGGTCGGACTCGATCCGGCCCAGGTCACCGATCTCAACTCCAGCCGCGTCGGACGTCGGGTCGTGGAGACCCTCGTCGCCTTCGCGGACGAGTCCACCCAGATCGTCCCCGGGCTCGCGGAATCGTGGACGATCTCCAAGGACGGGCTCACCTACACCTTCAAGTTGCGCAAGGGCATCGCCTTCCACGACGGCACCTCGTTCAACGCCCAGGCGGTGAAGTTCTCGATCGAGCGGCAGATCAATCCCGAGCATCCGGCCAGCAAGCTCGGCAAGTATCCGTTCGCCGGCTACTTCTTCGGCAACGTCAAGGCGGTGGAGGCGATGGACGACAGCACGGTGCGCTTCGTCCTCAAGGAGCCCCGCGCCTCGTTCCTGGCGATCCTCGTCGCGCCGGCGGCCTCCGTCGTGAGCCCGACCGCCGCGATGAAGTCCGGCCAGGACTACACCGCGAGCCCGGTCGGCACCGGCCCCTTCAAGTTCGCGTCCTGGGACCGCGGGCAGCGCGTGGTGCTGGAGAAGAACCCCACCTACTGGCGCTACCCGGTCAAGGTGGACCGCGTGATCTTTCGCCCGGTCACCGAGGACCAGGCGCGGCTCACCGAGCTGCTCACCGGCGGGCTCGACCTGATCGTGGGAACCCCGCCCGACTTCGTGGCCCAGCTCGAGAACAATCCGAAGGTGACGCTCCAGAAGCAGGTGGGCGCGCACGTCTGGTACCTCGGGTTCAACAACACCAAGAAGCCCTTCGACGACAAGCGCGTCCGGCAGGCGCTGAACTACGCGGTCAACAAGGACGCGATCGTGCGCGACGTCCTGAAGGGCACCGGATCGATCTCCAAGGGTCCGGTGCTGCCCGGCACCTGGGGTGACGAGGGCGGGCTCAAGCCCTTCCCCTACGACCCGGAGCGCGCCAAGAAGCTCCTCGCCGAGGCCGGGCTGCCGAGCGGCTTCTCCACCACGCTCTGGGTGCCCGAGTCCGGCTCGGGCATGCAGTCGCCGGTGGCGATGAGCACGATCATCCAGTCGAACCTCAAGGCGGTCGGCGTCAACGTCACGCTCCAGACCATGGAGTGGGGCACGTTCCTCGCCAAGCTCCGCACCAAGGAGCAGGACATGTTCGCCCTGTCCTGGATGGCGGGCTCGGAGGATCCGGATCTCGTGATGTACCCGCTGCTGCACTCGAGCCAGTGGACGCCGGTGGGCCCGAACCGCGCTCTCTACAAGAACACCCGGTTCGACGAGGTGCTCGCCCAGGCGCGGCTCGTGACCGACCAGGCCAAGCGGGCCGAGCTCTACCGGGAGGCCCAGCGCCTGCTCCACGACGACCCGCCGTGGATCTTCATCGATCACGAGGTGCAGACCGCGGCCTTCGCCAAGCGCGTGCAGGGCTTCAAGCTGCACCCGAGCTTCGACCTGCGGGTGGAGACGATCTCGCTGAAGTAGCCGGGAGCGCCCGGACCGCCGGTGGGTCGCTACCTCCTTCGCCGCCTGCTCCTGCTGGCGCCGGTGCTGCTGGGCGTTTCGGTCGTCGTCTTCCTCGTCCTGCATCTCTCGCCCGGCGATCCGGCCGAGATCATGCTGGGCTCGCAGGCCACCCAGGAGGACGTGGCCCGCCTGCGCGCCGCGCTCGGCCTCGACGAGCCGCTGCCGATGCAGTACGCGCGCTGGATGCGGCACGTGCTCCAGGGCGACCTCGGGCGCTCCATCCGGATGCGGCAGCCGGTGCTCCCCGAGGTGCTGATCCGCTTCCGGGCCACCCTGCTGCTCACCGCCACCGCGCTGCTCCTCTCCACGGTGGGCGGCGTCACGCTCGGGGTGCTCTCCGCCTCGCGCCCAAATACGATCGTGGACCGGCTCAGCACGGTCGGCTCGATCTTCGGCGCGAGCATGCCGAGCTTCTGGCTGGGCCTGGTGCTGATGGTGTGCTTCTCGCTCTGGCTCGGCTGGCTCCCCGCCTCCGGCATGTACTCCGCCCACGGGGGCGGCGGGCTCGGCGACCTGCTCGCCCACCTGGTCCTGCCCGCGATCACGCTGGCCGCCGCGTCCATGACGATCATCGCGCGGCTCACCCGCTCCACCCTGCTCGACATCCTGCGGCAGGATTTCGTGCGCACCGCGCGCGCCAAGGGCCTGGTCGAGCGCGCGGTGGTGCTCCGCCACGCCCTCCGCAACGCGCTGATCCCGACGGTGACGGTGGTCGGCGTGCAGGCCGGCTACCTGCTGGGCGGCGCCATCTTCACCGAGACCGTCTTCGCGTGGCCGGGGGTGGGCACCCTGATGATCCAGGGCATCCTCGCGCGCGACTTCCCGCTCGTGCAGGGCTGTGTGCTGGTGATCGCGCTCGTGTTCGTCTTCTTCAACCTCGCGGTGGACCTGCTCTACGCGGTGCTCGATCCCCGCATCCGGTACGAATGATCGCGCCGCCCGTGGTCCGCGCGATCCCGACCCGCCGGGCGTCCCGCAATCACCTCGCGTGGGCGGCCGCGGTGGTCATCGCGGCCGCGGCGCTGGCCGGGCTGCTCGCCCCC
>Ga0134127_10004354_pt1 | contig 10190 bp, 29 predicted proteins | sample KB31753_FD_96459 | JGI IMG/M metagenome (GOLD analysis project Ga0134127, IMG submission 96459) | Terrestrial soil microbial communities with excess Nitrogen fertilizer from Kellogg Biological Station, Michigan, USA - KB3-175-3 | ecosystem: Environmental > Terrestrial > Soil > Unclassified ...
CACGTCAGCATGTCCTTCTTCATCTGGTCGTACCTCTTACGCTGCTGAGGCGTGAGGTTGACCTCGATGGTCGTGTAGTACTTGTCAGGTAGGTCTGTCAGCACAGCACTCTTGAGCCGACGGAAGTAGAAGGGGCGGATCTCGTTGTGTAGGTCGGAGACGTTACGTACACCCGTCACGATCCTATACCCCTGTGGACTTTTCTTCCAGTCCACGTACGAGTCGTAGAACTTCCAGTACGACTTGAACTTGTTCGGGTACAGCCAGTTCAGGATCGACCAGAGATCGTGCGGGCGAGTCTCTGCAGGAGTACCTGTACACGCTGTCTTGTTCGCCGGACGAAGCCGCTTCAACGCAACCGTCTGTTGGGCCTTCCTGTTCTTGGCCCTGTGTGCCTCGTCGGCGATGACGTGGAACCACTCCTGCTTGGCAAGCTCCGGCAACTTCCGAAGCGCGTCCCAATGAACAACGTATACGTCTGACTTCCCCTCCTGCACATCCAGAAGAAAGTCAGCTCTTGCTTGTGCCGGCTGCTTTCCGGTAGGGTCATATGACGTCACCTTCATCTCGGGAAGCATCCAGCCGTAGTGACTACGCCAGACGTCGACAACACTGAGAGGCGCAACGACTAACGTCTTGGAGTAACGTCGGTCTTGCGCCTTGCGCTTCTCCCAGTCGAGTGCGATTGCCTCGACTGTCTTGCCTAGCCCCATCTCATCAGCGAGCAACACGTTCGTGACCGAGACGGCCTTCTGAACGAAGCGCTCCTGAAAGGGCTTCAGTGTGTACGTCATCAGCAGACACACCTCGTGTAGTCAGCGAACGTCTTTCCCTTCCTACCTTCTTCCAGGCCGATCATGAAGACCATGAGAAGAACCTGCTTCAGGTCTGCATGATTGGTCATACCGTCTTTCCCTACGGCCGGCAGGAACGCACTCAGTGCCAAGGGCATATGGTTGTGTGTCTTGCGGTCCTCGGCAACCTGTGTCATTGCTGTATCGTACGAGTCGCTGAGTGACTCCAGCTCGATCTTGCTGAGCTCTTCCAGTTCCTTGCGGTCACTCATAGTCCAGTCCGATCTTGATCTGATTGTCCAGCTCCGTCTGAGCCCCTGTGGTTGTGACGTAGTTCGTCTTCAGCAACGCGTTCACGCTGCGCAGCCAGTCCTTCATCTGTTCGTCCAGGTTCTCCTTCAGGCGTGCGTAGTGCTGCATTTGCCTGAGCCTTGACTTCTCCAAGGTTCACCTCCCCGATCACATCGTGTGTCTTCGGACAACTCCAGAGTTGGTAGAAGGTGTCGCCACGCTTCTCGTGCTTCAGCCCCATCGACATGTAGCCGTGACGCTTCCTACATCCCCTACACCACAGGCCGTCGGTGACTTCGGCACTAGCAGATGGAGGAGCCCAAGTCGCTCCTTGGTACCTCCTTCGTCTGCGGTAGGGCTTACTTGGTTCCTTCATGGCAAGATTGCCTGCACGAAGTCATACCAGCCCATACCCTTAGGCTTGGTGACTCCTGTTGCCCTGCACCTGTCAACGACTTTGTTCACCTGCCGAGCTTCGTTCCAGTCTTTTGCGTACGCCGTATCACGTAGGTACTTCGCATACCAATGTGCATCACGCTCTGCGTCGACGATGTCCTCGACGCGCATACGTAGGTGCCGCATCTCAGCACACTCGTAGATACGAGGGCTCTCGTCCCACTCGTACGAGAAGCGGCAACTACATTCAAACTTACGTTCGATGACGTGCTGCCACCAGTCGCCTCCTTCGAGGTCGCTGACATCCTTGAAGAACCTTGCTAACGCCTCTGCTAGCTCTTCGGAGTTCATTTTTCCTCCGTAACGAACACAGCGTTGTCGGGGAGCTTCTCCCTCACGCCCGGAGGAATGTCGCCTCCGTACCAGAGGTTGGTCGAGGTGACTTCACGGCCGTCGTGGAACTTGATGATCCACTTACGACCACCGAAGCCACGGAACTCGGCGTCCCCTGCCCTACGCTCAGCGCCGATGCTGTACCAGTTACCACCGACGACGACACTGTTCTCGTTCGCGTAGCGAGTGACCTTCTCTTCCCAAAACCCCTTCAGGAAGTTGATCTTCTCCTGCCATACCTCGTCGGCATCTTCTTCTGCCTCTGCACCTACTGAAGAGTTCAACTGACCCTTAACAGCGAGTCGGTTGTGTACCTTCTCGCCCCACCGAACCTGACCCCACTTACCTTCAAGGTCCCACTCAGGTGCACTGTACGTCTTGTACACTGTAGTGACTTCGTTCCAGAGAGACATGTTCACCCCGTGATGTAGTAGAGGTGTGCGAGCTGGAGACGAGCACCTGCTTCGCTGGAGAGGCAGTCGATCTCCCGGGTGGTCAACAAGAACGCTTCACGGCTCTGGTGCGTGTCGTCGTACCCGTTGCGCTCCATGCTCTCGCGGAGTTCCTTCGCACGCTCGAGCAACCCCTCCGCCTCAGACATCTGAGCGTAGAAGTCACGGTTCTTCGTCTTCATGTTCTTCTGCATCTCCCACTGCTTCGACGTCTCGCCGATTGCCATCGTAGTTCCCCTTCCGGAAAAGCTTGTCGGCTTCCTCGATGTCCACTACACGACGCCCACAGGGGCAAGTCTTCGTCGGCAGGATACCTGTTCGAATCCTGTAGTAGACCTTCTGAGGCACGATGCCACGCATACGTCCGTAGTCAATCGGTGTAGCCAAAGTCTGGTGGTCGAGCCTGTCCTCGAGCTCGTCTGCTTCCATTTGCTCGAGCAGTTCGTCCATACTGAATGCCATCGTGCCTCCTTTCTACTTCAATTATATAGCGGCCCCAGGAGTACTTTGCAAGAGGCTTTTTAGTGGTCTCTAGGTAAAAGTCTCTTGATGTCTAACCTATCGAGACTCTCTAAAGACTTACTAATACCCATAGCACCGTATCTTTCTATGGGTAAAAGTAGATCTTGAGCAGACTCTCAAAGACTTAGCTGCGGTAGACTTCGGGCGGGTCCCAACGCAGGTCGAGCTTCTTGTCGAGCTTGTTCATCCAGTACTTGTTGTACTCGTCATTTCCTGCTTCGTGCTCTTCGGTCAGGATGACAACGCAGAGAGGACACAGTCCCTTGAACCCTCCTAGCGACCAGTGTTGAGGAATGCCCCAGCCCTTCTCGTGACCTCCAAACTTCCGGTCGCAACGAGGGCATGGGAGCCAGAAGTAGCCGCACGAGTTTGCGTAGGCCTTGTGCAGCCACCGCGGAAGCTGTAGCCATTCCTTACCAGGTTTTGTTCTCATGGGGCGTAGATGCCTCCGTCGGTTCGGTGGATGAGCTGTTTGGGCTCGCCGTCAGGGTTACCCTGTTCGACTTTGATCTGGTGAATAGCACGCTGACGTGCCTCGATCACCATCTTGACGACTGCGTTGAGGTTGTCCTGCGTCATCCCCTTGAGTAGGCGGAATGCAGGATCTCTGATGAGGTGTGCAGTCGTCACCCTCTGCAGTTCGGCCTTGCTAACACGAAGCGTCATAACATGCACCTCCTTCGTTCTCCCAGGCACCAATCTCGTCGGACTTGAACTGTGCGTTGTAGGAGTCCATCCAGGCAGTTGCAGCCTTGGCAACCTTCTCGAACGATTCTGCTAAGGCCAACGACATCTCTGCGAATACGATGTCGAGGAACGCATCACTACTCACAGAGACCCTCCAGGTAGCCTACGACGAACTCAACATCGTCGAGGTTACGGATTACTGCATGCCTGTTGAAGGGTACGTTGTCGATGGGTGTGATCTTGGTGTTCGGGTTCGCATCAAGGAAGTTGTACAGAAGTGTACGCAGCTTCGCGATCTCTTCCAGGCGTACCGTGACGGTGTTTGAGTTGTTGTTCAGCTCGGCTTTGGCTCTCTTGCGTCCTCTTTCTTGCTCGCTCATCGCCTGAACAACTCCTGTCCGGGCTTGGTGTCGTCGATGTCTGCGTACTTGTTGACGTCTTCCATTCGCTGTGCGATGGCGAGCTGTCCGCCCGCAGGCATCTCGTACTGCTTCTCGCGGCCACCCTGAGGCTGCATGATCGACCCGTCGGGGTATACGGACACGTACCACGGCGTATCGCACCAGACGCAGAGAGGGTTGCGACAGTGAAGGGTGACGACCGTGATCGGCGTGGCCTTGGTGTCAACCGTCTTCTTCTCGGAAGTCTTCTCACCGTAGTTCGAACACTTCGCACACTTCGAGGCTTCATCCCAGGTGACCATCACGCCTCCCTGGCCAGCGCTCGGCGGAGCCGCTTCGCCTGCTTCTTCGGGTTGCGCCACGAGTGCTTGCCTTCGGCAAGGTCGGTAGCCTTCTGCAGCTTCCGTGCCTCACGCGACCTTGCAGCGTTCAACAAGAGCTCTCGGCTGGTGGTCGGCATACCATTCAGGTCACGCCCACGACCGAAGGGGTGAGGATGTACCTTGGTGGTCTTGTTGCTGTAGAAGTCCGTGTAGGGAGTGTGTTCCTTTTCCCAGGGTGCCTTCGGTTCCTGGTAGGTCACACCTCGCGTGATGCGAACCGAACGCATTGCGAGGAGCTTGTTCAGCTTCCTCTTTGCCTGTGCACCCATCACATCTCCCGAACTCGAAGCTCGAACTCTTCGTAGTCACCGTTTGGCGTTTCGACTTCGAACGTGACGATGTCTTCGTCACAGGAGATGCTCACTGGCGGTGCATCACCACTCATACGGTCGAGGCCGAAGTTGACCAGTGAGGAGATCTGCTCTGCTACTTCCTTCGGAGTCACTCTTCCACTACCTCTCCAGTCACTTCGAACGTGACGCCTTCTTCGTCCTGGTCGTCGATGCACATGCCAACGAGCGACTCAGGGTCGTCTTTCCAGGCGTCGATGTCCATCTGCAACATCGCCTTGGTGTCGCCGTTGGCGGCATCGTAGTTCTCTCGCTCGACTTCGTAGGTCCTTTCACAGACCATTCGGATCATGAACTTCACTGAATGCTCACCCCTCCTTCACGAAGGACATTTTCGATTGCCGTCAGCCGACGGTTCATGTCCTGTAGCTGCTGCTCGTAGATAGCCTTCCGCGAGGGAGGCTTGTTCTCCAGGTACTTCAGCCAGTCCTCTTCGGTCGGCTCCTTCAGGAGCGCCCACTGTGACTTGGTCGAAGCACCACCACGTCGAAGCTGACGGATGCAGTTCATCCCTTGTTCGTCGAGGATGCCCTTGATGTCCGAGTAGTACGGCGTTGCCAGGCCGAGCTGGTCCTTGATCAGGCGCGTCAGGAAACCTTCCCACACGAGTAACTCGGGACCTTCGTCGAACTTCCTGCGGGCTGCCTCGGCGTTCATCAGATCGTACGCATTCTTGGCGTGCGTGAACCTGATGGAAACTGGATCAGTCATTGTCACTTTACCTCCTCTCGTTACTATGATTATATATGGTCCTCATAGGATATAGCAACGGGAAACAAAACGAAGGCCCTGTGGAGCTTTGACCTGAGCGTGCTCGACACCTGCTTGTCGGTCGAGGGGGGACCGTCTTCCGACATTGCTTAGCGTGCACATCTCCTGCTTCAATCCCACAGGGCCTTCTTTCCTCGAAGTAGTCACCATCGAGGAAGTTTAGTCGGAGCTGCCGCCGCGCCGTGGGTTATTTCGCCCTCCGGACCTAGCGCTTCATCCGGTTGACTAGACCGGACTCGTAGGTAGTCAGCCTAACATCTCCTGGTGTCCCTGTCCGGAATTGAACCGGCTCCGTGAGGCCATTCGGCCACTGCTCCACCATTTGAGCTTCAGGGACAGAGTGGAGGGACCGAAGCCCCTCCCTTGCATCACGCTTCGACGAACTCTTCGATGCCGTCGTCCGCGGGCTCCTCGTGGACCGGCCCGTCGGTCTTGTTCTCGGCCTTCGCCTTGGCCTTCGCGGCCTTCTCTTCAGCCTTCTTCGCAGCAGCGTCCCTGCGCGCAGCCGTGCCAGCGAGACGACGCTCCCACCAGGCCACACCCTCTTCGAGGTTGCAGATGTTCGCGCGCGGCTTGCCGAGGCTGTCCGTGACGTTCTCGAGTGCCGGGTAGGGGTTGTCCTTGCTCGCGTTCTTGATGCTGGAGTAGACCTCCTGCGGCGCGAGCTCCTTCTCGTTGCCGGCGCGGTCACGGCCGAGCTTCAGCTCGTTCAGGCGGTGCGTGAGGCCGATCGGCGTGACCAGGCCCTCCGGCAGGTCGCCACGGCTCTTCTCCTTGACCTTCTTCTCCTTGGGCGCCTTCGGCTCCTCAGCCGTCTCGACCACGTCCTCGTCGCCGTTCACCTCGACCAGGTCGACGTCTTCGAAGTCCACGTCGGTGTCCGACATGTCTGTCTCCTTTTGTGCGGGGGTTGTTTTTGCTGTTGGTTTAATTATATGGGAGACCCCAAGGGGAACGCAAGGGGGTAAAGCAAGATCTTCTGAAAAAGTTTTTGTTCCCCTTGGAGTCCTCAAGACTACTTGTAGTTCGCGGGGTTACTACGTGCCTTGCTGTCACGGAAGGTGTAGAACACTCCTGCCAACTTCCTTGCGGTTGGCACGTAGTACTCGTACTTGCTCGCTCGGACGATGCCTCCGCCGTTCGGCCTGGCGAGCTCACGGCGCTTGATCAGGCCTTCTTTCCACCAGGGCGAGTACATGATCGACGTGCCCGGGAACATGATGCCGAGCTCTGACGTCGTCGCCCACTGCTTGTGCGGCCGGGTTGCGACCAGTTCGAGCTGCTTGGCCTTCTTCATCTCACGGACCTCGTCCGTGGACTTCAGATTCAGACGCTGGTTGTTTCGCTCGATGACTTCTTCGGCAACCTTGCGAACGTTCTGAACAGCAGTGAAGTACTTCTCGGCAGCAATCGGAACGAGAATCTGGTAGGCCTCTTCGCCGATGAACTTCTTCAGCTCGTCGTACGTCAACCTCGGGAAGGTCTTGCCTCGAGGTGAGGCCGTCAGGTACCACCACGGCCCGAAGCAGTCGGTGTGAATCAGCAGTGCTGCGTACGAGTACACGAAGCTGCTGTCCTCGAACCTCTTGTGAAACTTCAGTACCGTGCCATCTGGGAAGCTCTCAGGGAACCTCGAGTGCACTCGAACGGCTGCCGCGTAGGCGTCAGAGGCATCCTTTGCCGCCTGAGCCAGACGTGCTAACTCTTCGTTCTTCATTGGTCCTCCTAGTTCGACCACGAACGTACTCATCGTCGATGAGTACGAACGAAGCTGCCTAGTGGAACAGGTAGTTGAAGAGGTTGTTCAGATCTCCCGGCACGAGCCATGCAGCGCCGATCACTACGATCGCGAACAGTGCAACTGCGACCACGCAGCCAATGCCAGGACCTGCTTCCCTATTCACCTTCGAAAACCTCCGCTTCGTACCACTTGACGTCGTAGTCCTTGAGACAAGGATCTACCTTGAACCTCGGATCGCTCATGATCGGTTGCGTCACGAACTTTCCGATGAAGTGCCCCAGCAGGAAAGCCAAAGGCAATCCTACGATGCTAAGCCCCAAGATCAACACTACAGGGGCAAGCGGGATGACAAGTACTGCTCGGAGGAGCACTTTGCCCAACAATTTTGCTCCAGTTCTTGGTCGCGTAGAGGCCGAGCACGACCGCAGCCATGTAGCCCACCAGTGCTGCGAAGCTGTGTGTACCGACCCAGATGATGACCTTCATCAGTGCAACCTCCCCACGGGAATCCCCTTGGTGCAGTCGATGCCATGCACGCAGGCCAGAGCGGACGCGAAGTCTTTGTGTTCGCACACGTAGGCCTCCACCGGAACGACCTTGCCATCCGGGTCGAGTTGTGTGATCACCAGGTCGATGTCCCACATCCCGTTGTACTGGTTCTTCTTCACGTGGAAGCGTCTGGCCTGGAAGTCCTGGCCGTTGTACTTGACTCTGTCTTCCTCACCAGCCACGGTTTCCACCCTCTTCGGGCTTGCGTATGTCGTGGTTCCACTGGGTGACATAGTTGTCACCTTTCAGGCTTGCCCGTTAGTTGCACAGGCCCATCCTGTGTTCTGTCTGAACGGACATTCGAGGACCTGCTAGCACTTGTCTACCAGGTCCTCTCCATGCTCGTTCAGCATCCAGACTTCTCCTTCTCAGGAACAACCCGAACGTTGAACGCACCCGTGAACACGGGAGATCCGGTTCGCCATTCCTTGTACGCCTCAGGCTTCCACAGGGCGATGATCTTACCGATGCAGATCATCGGTGGCACGATCAACGGGAAGGAGATCAGTGCCAACAGGCCCCAGCCAATTGCCTTCAGGATTTTCATTTGGTTTCACCTCCTACACCTATTATACGCTGGGACCTATTAAGATATCAAGGCCCAAACGTTTAAGTCAACGCCTGCCAGCGTGCGTAGCACGTCTCACAGCCTGCGATGAAGTGTGTTCGGTCGTTCTCACTGACCGAAGCGAAGAACATCGCAACGGGTTCGTGCGGGTTGAGCTGGTTGTGTGCACTGGCAAGGACAGCCCTTGCAAAGGCAGGATCCTTGATGAACCCACGACGCGTACGCTCTACCACGTCCTCACCACCTCCAGAGCTTCGTCGAGTACGGCGGACAACCAGCGACCTCGAAACTCCTGGTCCCTGTTGTCATACTGGACGAACACAACCCATCCAGTACCTTCGTTGACACGCAGAGGGTTCATCATGACGCAGCCATCGTTCTGGACCAAATCCCACAGGGCGCTGGTCTTTAGACGGAGCTGTTCCTCGTGACGTCTGCGACTTAAGCTTTCGAACACTAGTCTCACCTCCAAGAACGTACAGGTCTTGCGACCTGTACGAACTAAGCGGTACGACTACTTGTCGATGTGGACCGACGGTGCCTTGTCCTTCACCTTGTTGGTGATGTCATCGAGCGCCCCGTTCTGGCAGGAAGCGATGATGAACAACACTGCACACAAGGCCAGGAGCCAACCTGCCCACGTCTTGATGACTCCCACGTTTACCTCCCCGGTGCCCAGATACCCAGCACCCACAGCAGGAACACTCCTGTTCCGAACACGACGAGGAACCCGATCAGGTCCCAGTACCACTTGCTCTTGCCGCTGCCCACTCGCTTTCCCTTCAGTAGGTCAGGTAGAAGCTACCTGCGTAGATGTTGGCAGCAATCAGTGCCACCAACGCGAACAGTGCTAGCCAAAACAGGCCGACCAGGGTCTTCATGCCTTCCGCTTCGGCTGGTTGAAGTTCTTCGAGTCGTTCAAGTACTTGTACGCCTCGTCCTTGGTGACGAACCTCTTGCAGCCCCACGAGGTGATCGGAGTCGTCACGTAGTCGGCGTAGAAGTCACCGGACTCCCTGTGCTTGAGGACGAACGCGCCACCCTTGCCAGTCTGGACCATCCAGTCCCGTGCATCCGACTTGCCCTTCGGCTTCTGCTTCTCGAGGCGAGAGTCGAACTTGGGCTTCGTCATGCCGATCTTGCCCGACTTCGGGTTCGTACGCTCCTCGGGACGCGTCAGCGGAGGCATGTCATCCGGAAACAGTTGCAGCGACTTCCGGATCTTTGCCATCAGGTTCTTCTCTTCGTTCATTCGTAACACCTACCTTTTCTGATCGGACAAGAAGACAGGGAGCCGGAGCTCCCCATCAACTTGAGCGGTCAGGCCTGGGTACCCTGCGAAACGTTGCCCGAAGCGATCAGCACGTCGCCCGTCTCCGCGACCACGAGGTCAGCGAGGGCCTTCTTCTCGTCGGCGGTGAGCGCCTTCAGCTCGCCCAGCCAGGTCTTGCTGTCCCGCTTGCCCTCGCCGACGTTGAAGAAGTTGGTGAGCGCCTTGATGACCGTGACCTGTGCCATGGTAGTCTCCTTGTTCTCGCAACAGCACTCTGCTGTCAACGCCGAACACGTCCCCCAACGTGCGCGACGCAAACACCACAGGGCCTTACTTGTGGAAGCCTTCCTCCAGATCAGGAACTCCCAACTCTTCCGGGCCGAGACCTGGGAGAGGGTTCAGCTTCTTGGACCAGTGGTCATCGGGAAGAGAAGGTACCTCTTCAGCCACTTCCTCCTCGGACAGGAGCACGTGACCCGGGAAGTACACGATGACGTCGTGGCCCATGTTGTCAGTGCAGTACGTACCGACTGCAGCGACCAGGTCGGTGAGCTCGACGTCTTCCGCTTCAGTCTCACCGGCCAAACGTACCACGAAGGCAAACACGTTCCGCACCTCG
>Ga0134127_10004355_pt1 | contig 10188 bp, 4 predicted proteins | sample KB31753_FD_96459 | JGI IMG/M metagenome (GOLD analysis project Ga0134127, IMG submission 96459) | Terrestrial soil microbial communities with excess Nitrogen fertilizer from Kellogg Biological Station, Michigan, USA - KB3-175-3 | ecosystem: Environmental > Terrestrial > Soil > Unclassified ...
CTCGGCCGTCACGTTGCTCTGAAACTGCTTGCTCCCGAGGCCACGCGCGATCAGACCGCTAAACGTCGACTGCTCAGCGAAGCGCAATCAGCTTCAGCGTTAAATCATCCGAACATCGTTACCGTTTATGCGATCGAAGAAGTCGACGGCGTGGACTTCATCGTGATGGAGTTTGTTGAAGGTGAAACTCTAACTGCTCACCTCGCGTCCCGCGGAGCTTTACCGCTGAAGTCACTCCTCGACATCGGCATCCAGATCGCCGAAGCACTCGATGCCGCGCATTCGATCGGTCTGATACATCGCGACATCAAACCCGCCAACATTCTCATCACGCCGAAAGGTGTTGCCAAGATTGCGGACTTCGGGTTGGCCAAAATGGTCCGGTTTAGCACCGAAGAGATCGATCGTGAAGCGCAAACGCTCGCGGCGAACCTCACCGGCCCCGGAATTATTCTCGGCACTGCGGCATACATGTCTCCGGAGCAGACTCGCGGCGAGGGTCTGGATCTTCGCTCCGAGATCTTCACGCTCGGCAGCGTGCTTTACGAGGCAGCGACGAGAGCACGCGCGTTCACTGGTCCAAGTGTGCTCGCCATCATGCATGCGATTGCAGCAGAGGAACCACCGCCGCCGAGTAAGCTGCGACCTGAACTGCCGCGTGAATTCGATCTCATCATCGAGCGTGCACTCGCCAAAGACAAAACCAGGCGGTACACATCGGCGACTGAGATGGCAGACGCGTTACGCAGTCTGCGCGCGTCTATCACAGAATCGTGGTCGGGTTTACCGATTGTCTTCGACCCGGACCTGATCGATCGTTCATTGCCGTCGTTTGTCGGTCGTGAGTCTGAGATGCAAAAGCTCGACGGATTCCTGCAACACGCAATCGAAGGCTCTGGGAGTGTTGTTTTTATAACCGGCGAGCCGGGGATCGGAAAGACGTCGCTCTGTGACGAGTTTTTACGTCGCGTACGAAAGCAGCACCAAAGTCTTTTGATTTCTCGCGGTCGCTGCGTCGAACAGTACGGCACAGGCGAAGCTTACCTGCCTTTTCTTGATGCAATGGGCGAACTGCTGCAAGCGCCCGGTCGCGAGCGTATCGCCGCCGTGATGCGGACGTTCGCGCCGACGTGGTGCATGGAGTTGCCGACTGCGTTCGTGTCCAGCGGATCGTTGGAGAAGTTACAGCAGGACACGATTGGCGCGACGAAGGAACGCATGATGCGCGAGATGGGCGATGCGCTCGGCGTGCTCGCAAACGCATCGCCGATCGTTTTGCTGCTGGAAGATCTGCATTGGGCCGATCCCTCGAGCGTGGATCTGCTGCGCCATCTTTCACAACGCATCGGCACTCAACGTTTACTTATCGCCGGCACGTTCCGTCCTGAAGACGTCGAACGGAGTGGACATCCGCTCAAAAGTTACAAAGCGGAGATGCAGGCTCACCACCTCTGTGACGAAGTGGTGCTGGGATTGTGGAATCGCGAGCACGTTGCAGAGTATGTTGATGCAACGTTTTCACCTAACGACTTTCCAGAACAACTGACTTCCCTTATTCACGAAAAGACCGAAGGCCACCCGCTCTTTGCCGCGAATCTTTTGCAGTACCTCGGCGAGCGCGGTGACTTGTCCAAAGCGAACGGCCGCTGGTCGCTTGTTAGACCAATGTCAGAGCTGGATCTCGCCATGCCCGAGAGTGTGCGCGCGATGATCAGCAAAAAGATCGACGCACTCGACGCCGAAGAGCGACGCGCGCTTCAGTACGCAAGCGTTGAGGGAACGGAGTTTCTTTCCATAGTGGCTGCAAACCTTCTCGGCGTCGACGAGATCGATCTGGAAGAATCATTGGCCCGCATCGGCAAAACGCACCGGCTGATCGAAACGATCGGCGACGAGGAGTTGCCCGATCGCTCGCTGACAACGCGTTATCGCTTCGCACACGCGCTCTATCAAAACTTCCTCTACGGCGATCTCGTCAACAAGCGACGGGTCATGCTTCATCAACAGGCGGGCGAGCAGTTGCTCGGTCACTACGGAAAACGCGCACCACAGATCGCGACACAGCTCGCGATGCATTTCGAGCAGGGAAGAGACTTTCCACGCGCCATCGAGTTTCTGATTCATGCCGGCGACCACGCCGCAAAACTCTATGGGTACGCGGAAGCAGAAAAACACTACACTCACGCTTTGAAACTGGTTGAGAAGCTTCCCGCGGAATCGCAGGGGGAAAACCTGTCAACGCTCTACCACAAGCGGGGCACCGTGAATCACGCGTTGAGCGATTTCAAGCAGGCGGCTAAAGACTTCACCAACATGCTCGAACAGGCGCGCGCCCTTGAATCACTAGAGCTTCAATCAATGGCGCTCAATTCGCTGACAACGTCACTCTTCTTTTCGCATCGTCTCGAAGAGACTGTTGCGCGCGCCGGCGAAGCACTCGAAGTCGCTGCACGAGCAGGTAGTGAAACGCTGCGCGTCGAGACGATGTTTTTGATTGCGTTGAAACACCTCTGCTATGGCGAGCTCAAGGAGGCTAAGCATTTATTGGACGAAGTCGTCGCGATGTCGCGAAAACTCAATCACAAACCTGGTCTGTTAAGTGGTTTGACGTGGCGTGCCTGCCTGCACTTCTTTCAGTCGGAGTATGCACTCGCGATTGACATGACGAGAGATTCGCTCAAGCTGGCTGCTGAGCTACGTGACGGATTTCTGATGTTGACGTCGATGTTCTTTCTCGGTCTGTCGCAGGGAAACCAGGGAAAGATGTCTGCATCGCTCGCGACACTCAATGAAGCGCTGGACAAAGCGCGCCGCAATGGCGATCTGTTTTGGCACCCGCGTTTTCCAAACTGTATCGGCTGGATCTACCGGGAGCTATTCGACTTCGAGTCTGCGCGCAAATACAACGACGAAGGGATCGAAATATCCCGCCGGCATCAAGTTCTCGAAGCGGAAGCTAACTCATTAATCAATCGCGGTATCGACTGCATCCGTGTGGGAGACAGCGATTGCAGTGTGGCTGCGTTTCATGAGGTGAAGGACATCTTTGAACGAGACGCATGGTTCCGCTGGCGCTATATCATCAGGTTCGAAGCTGCAATGGCCGAGCACTGTCTGCGCGTGGGTGAGCTCGTCAAAGCACGTGAACATGTTAATCGGCTTCTGGCGAACGCAACCGAGCACGAAGTGCACAAGTACATCGCAGTCGCGCATAACTTGTTGGCGCGCATTTGTGTTGAGGAAGGTGATCTAACTGCTGCGGCGCCGGAATTCGATGCTGCGCTGGCGGAGTTGAATGATTATCCCGCGCCGCTGGTTGCGTGGAAAGTTCATGCCGCGCGCGCGAAGCTCAAGTCGCAAATGGGCGAGACGGGTGAAGCTCAGCAAGCTTCGGCGCGGGCTCAGGAGATCGTGAATTACATCGCGTCGAATGTGACCGATGAAGCGTTACGAAAACAGTTTCTTAACTCGACCGCTGATCTTTTTTAAGCCACAAAGGCACAAAAGGCACAAAAGATTAATTGCCATCTTTTGTGCTTTTTGTGCCTTTTGTGGCTTAGGGTGAGGATTAGAACTCGCGGATGCCCGAGACGTTACTTCCAGAGCCCATAGCCATGTTCAGAGGAGCGGAAGCGTATTGCACGGTTGAATTACCGCCACCGTTCGTATGGAACGTCGGTGCCGTGAAATCACCTGCCGTCCGGCCGAACGCCGCGATCGTGATGCCTCCGAGAATGCTGCCATCACCACCGCCGTTCCTGATCAAAACACCCTGGCCCAACACAAGTATGATGCCTCTGAAGTCCGTGTTTCCTCGCATTGTCAAAGTGCCGGTGACGACGAGAATTCCGGCGCCACTGTGTAGAGTGCAATCACCATCGACAAACGTAAATAGCCCACTGTTGATGGAATCCTCGACTGTTGTAGCCGAACCACTCGAGGGTTTGAAGTAGCGGTTGAGAGTCTGTGCCTTCGATTGCAACCCGTTGAGATAAGCACGCGCCCTGTCGGCCGTATCCAGAAACGAAGGTGTATCGACAGTACCGGGAGTTGATTCGTCATCTCCAAGCAGGCCAATTTCCGGATCGACAACTGTGTCGTGTTTCTTAATCCCTGCTTCGGCGTCTTCCTTGTCGCATGGTGTGACAGCGAAAGCTGGACGCTGTGGTTCAACCACTGAAGCATCAACACCTGAGTACCACTTTGCGCCGCTGCTCCCGGTGTCAAGCGACAGAGGCGAGCAGTCATCAGCACCACGGATGGTCACGCCAGCAGGAGTTTCGAAGTCAAAATATACCTTGTTGACCATCATCTCCAGACGCTTTTCCGATCCTAATGGTCCAAAGCCGTATGATTTCAGCAGCAATCGTCTTGGATCGGGTGACGTTACTTTTATCGGAATCACAGTGCTGCTTGGTCCACCCGTAAACCCGAGATTCAGAATCTTGGTGCCGCCCAGGTCTAACGAGAAATTAGTGCCGTCGGCTTTGACGGCAGCCTTGTCGAAGGTCACTTTAACGGTCGTCGAAGTCGTGTCTACTTCGCCCTCGAATGTTCCTTCGAGGTAGGCAGTCGCCGCCCAGGGCAACGTTTGTGAGATGGTCAACTCGAAACCGGTTTTTGGAATTACGGCATCATCCGCTGTGCTCGTGACTGGTCTCTCAATCACGAAACTGCCGAGCAGTGAGTCGAGCGTCAACGGAAAACTGTTTGGATCAGGAGTCAGCGTCGTCGAGACCTGGCCGGCGTAACGAATCGTTACTTCATCTGTTCCACCGGGGTGGAACGTTTTTTGAAAAGCCGTTCCGGCAGCACTTCCATCAATCACGCCCGAAGTCTGATACTGCACGATGTGACTGTTGGGATCCATGTTCTCGACGGTAACTCTGTAACCACCCGTGACTGTGCCCACGGTGATGGGAACCAGGCTCGCCGGGTCCGAAGGTGTGTTGTAGGGAAGCCACTGCGCGAAACGCAAGTTACCTGTATTACCTGGACCATTCGAGATACTCGGAATGATTGCGGTACGAAAACTCATGCGGTCAGTTGCTGTAACTGAAGGTTTGACGTTTCCGCGCAGCACGTTGAGCGCCGACTGCATTCCCGATTCGGCTATGTAGTACGCCTGCATCTCCGGTGTCGAATTCAACGAGTTCGTCGCCGACATCATCGTGGTCATGATCAATGCGCCACCTGCGCCCAGCAGAAGCACTGAGACAAGCAACGTCGTTATCAGCGCTGCGCCACGTTCGCCGGCGCGGCGGCTGTTACGTGCATTTTGTGCCTTTTTGTGGCTCAGGTTTGTTTTAGATTCGCGTTTCATTAGGGGTATCAGGCTCCTTCAGTAAACAATAGAGTTGCGCAAAACCACGTCGGACGTCAGTTGTACTTGAGAGGGGGGCTGATAACCTTCGTTGCCTTGAGTGCCGATCGCCGGCAGGGTTACGCCAACGGCGATGACGACGAATTTGGCGTTGGCGGGAGTGACTTCGGTTTCGGCATTACCGGCGGCGTTTTTTACATTCGTGATGTCGCAGTTGCCGCTGGCATTGACGGTCGTGTCGTAAGTAACTTTTTCGTCGTAGTAACGGAAGACCAATGAATCAATGCGATTCGCAAGGACCGTTGTCTTGTTGGTGCCGTTCTTCTCGTAACGTACGAGATAACGCTGGCCGAGAGCGGCATCCACATACATTAAGAACTTGATATCTTCATCCATATCCGTGACGTCAGAATCTTCGAAGTAGGCGTTTGCCGGGTCAGGCATGCCGTTCAGATTCGAGACGAATCGTAGCGACTGGCTGTCGCTGTCGTTGCTGACAACGCCGTTCGTCGACACGTTTGGCAATCCGGATGGCAGTTTTAATCCAGCGTTGCTGATTTCGCGCGTCATGATATTCATCGCACGTTGCACGTCCGCGATTGCGTCTGACTTGCGATCTTCGCGTGAGCGAACGTTGAATGCGCCTGCGAGTATGCTACTCGCCAATCCCATGACGGTGATGGTGATGGCCATCGCGATGATGAGTTCGATCATCGAGAAACCAGCTTCATTTTTTGAACGTCGAGTCTGCATTGGTCTTTGCCTCAAAACGAATCGGATTACTGACTTACGAGGTAACTGCCGGAAGCGAGTGTCGAGCGAAGCGTGACGAGTTCCACCGGCGTGCTGATCCAGTTGGGAGCTGATTGCGGCGTCACTCTAATAGTGATTTTCTTCAACTGTTTCGGAGTGCCGTCCGCGTGGGTCTCATTAGCAACCACTCTTTGCACCGTGTAGGGGCGTCCGCCGTTTGTCACGGTCGCAGTCGTGGTGCCGGCGGTCAGCGTCGCGTCTTCAAACTGCACGCTTCTGATTTGTTCCAACTGTTGCTGGGCCACAGCCATCGCCAGGGCGCGCTCGCCACCGCCGATGTTGTTCTGCGTCGAGAACAGGAACAACGAAGAGACACCGAGGGCGCCGACCAGCATCACGAGCGATGCGATAGTGGTTTCGACTATCGTGAAACCGCGCTGGCCCTTGGTTTTGTTTTTAGAGTTGGTGGTTTTCATGGCTGTTTTCTGTTGGCTTCGGCCTTACGTTATAGAAGGCTAAGTGAAACTACGAGGACTGATACCGTTTTCGAACCGCAGCTCGAACTGAAAGTTATTGAATAAGTACCGAGCGTTTTCTTCGACTTGACTGTGAATGAAGTTGTTGCTCCGGGGGCGACAGTTTGAGCTCCGCCCGTTACCTGAAGGTCGGTTGGCTTGCTCGAAGTTCCGGATATCGAAAGGCTCGTTGATGCGTCGTGACTAACTTTGATTGTGCTCGTACCATCCAGGCTCAATCTTAATAGTGACGTGTCTGCCGTGATTGTGCACACTGCAGGAACCGCCGGTGTCGTTGGCGTCGTTGGCGTCGTCGGGTTCGTGGTTGTCGGTGTCGTTGGGTTCGTGGTTGTCGGCGTCGTTGGGTTCGTGGTTGTCGGATCAGTCGGGGTTGTCGTTGTCGGATCCGTCGGAGTTGTGGTTGTCGGATCGGTCGGAGTCACGGTGGTCGGATCTGTAGTCGGAATTGTTGGTGTAGTGGTGACCGGCGTCGTGGTGACCGGTGTCGTCGTGACCGGAGTCGTACCGGAAGAAGCTAAATTACCAACTCTGAGGGTGACATTCGGCACTGAGTCGTCGAAGACAACACTGTCGACCGTGACGTCGCCGGAGCCGGTGATATCGATCGAGACGATGTCGCCGTCATACTGCAATCTGAAAGAGACCTGGGCGTTTGACGACGTTACGCCGCTCACTGTGTTCAAGGTGCGGCCGCGCCAATCGAACGCGATCGTCTCGACGCTGTCGAAGGTCACGCCGTCGGGAAGAGTGACGGTCGTCGTATCCAGATCGCCATCGCCGTCGAGATCCAGCGTCACGTTGTAGCTTGCTTTATCGGCGTTGATGGTGATGCTGGCTCTTTCGGTCGCATCGTCGGCATGGCTGCGAATGGAGAACATGCGCGCCTTCTCGATGTACGTCGCGAATTCGCGGGCAGCACCTGAGAGACGAACGGTTGCGCGAGCGTTGCTGATTCCCACGATGCCGAATCCGGTAACGATCGCCAGGACAGCACAGGTAATGACTAGTTCGATGGCTGAGAAGCCGGTGTGCGGTGTGTTTGGGGTAAGTTTTATCTTTTGCATTCCCATCATAGTGGTCCAAGAAAGAATTTGGTGGTCCAAGTGGAATGACCACGGGTGGGCCACTGTGCAATCGTGGTGCCATGAAGTTTCTCTAGACAAAATTCCACATTGTCATAGTGAAGAGATCACTGGACTTGACCGGAGATCAATCAGATTGGTCCAAATTCGGTTATGAGGGTCGTCAGATTGATTGAGATTCTTCTCTGTGCAACCTTTGTGTTCTCTGTGCCTCTGTGGTTAACCAATCCTGGAACACATAACCACAGAGACCCAGGGAACACAGAGGTTGCACAGAGAAGAGCAGCTTAGTGAAAGACAACTCGAATCAATCTGCTTTGACGCTCGCAGAATGACCGAGGTTTTAATCTCTGCTTTGTTGGGCCACCCAGGGCGTAGAAGCTTGTAAACTACTGATTCATAATAGCTTGCAGCACCTCATTAAATTAACCGCCCGGCGGCATAACGCTTGCTCGACACTGAAATTGGAGAGGTTTACCTTATGAAAAAGAATGAGTTCTCCGAAATCGCGTCTAACCTGTTGATAATGGGATCAGTCTCCGTCGCCGTCCTGCCATTCCTTCTTGGCGATCGCCTGATCCTGATTGTTTCTGACTTGATGCGAGAGGGCGGTCTGATGATCAACCAGTTCGGCGACTACCTGACTTGGCTAGTTTCTTAACGGTTCGCCAAGCAGCCTATCGGCAAATACCCGACGCCCGCCGAGTGAAGTGTAGAAGCCATAAACGCTGATACCCAGCGCCACCACCAAAGCAAAAACAGTCGACGACGCATACCACGCAGAGAAGTCTGTGGTCAGCGGATACGTGACACTCAGGAAGAAAAATAGCTGGGCTGTCATCGTGGCGAGCAGGCCAAACCGAGCCACCACGATCGTAATCGACAGCGCAACCAGGATGGATGCGATCCAGTACAGATACGGGCCAATAAAGGCGAACGCCAAAATCTCTACGGCCAGCGCGATAACGAACAGCGCCAGCGTTGCCAGCCACTCTTTCCGCAGCAGGATATAAAGCAATAAAAGCAGGAAGAGAAACGCGAAACCAACAAAGACACTCGCCACCAGTTGGGAACTCAAAAACACCGCCAGCATTCTTCGCATACTGTCCAGAGTTAAGACGTTCGCGGTGATGATCGGTGGTGAGTTGTAACCAAACCAGCGCGGTATGAGCAGACCCAACGGGATGCACGCGCCATGTATCAGACCCAACAATCCACCCATCAAAAGATCACGTCCAACCATCGGATCGCGAAAGCCGCCCGCCATCAACCTGGTCCAGGAAATAATCAGTCTCGGCCACCTTCTGCGAACATGCGGTTCGAGGGCGAGATAAAGCAGCCATATCAAAGCCGCCGGCGCGAGTGAGTACGCAACCATCAGTGTAATCAGGCCGAGTTCTTCGCCAATATTGGGCACGTGGTGGGCGCCGATGAGGCCACCAGCGACAGAGACCAGAAACAAAAACATCGCAAGTCTGAACGCACTTCGTTTATCGCCGCGACCGACTCGCAGATTGCGACGGCCCATCAAAGCAGCACCGATTGCAACGGCAAGGAAAACGACAAAGAGCAAGATGATGGCGACACGTTCGCCACCGCTCAGCGATTCCTCTTCTTGTCGCAACGGCCTGTCCCACGGAAAAATAATTGCAAACTCAACTGGACGGTTCTTGAATGCCGCGGCCTCGATGCGGATTGGGATCTGTTGATGGTCCACGTGTGGACCTTCCCATGCGGCGCGTTCATCCGCGTACAAAAGCGGCACCCATCTCGGTTCGGCCCGGGTGAACTTCGTCTGGTCCAATCCAGCGGCCGCAAACAGTTTGGACCAGTCGGTGCTGGTCAATGGTTGAGCAGCCTCGTCGAGCTGCGGTGGCACACGATGAAACTTCACCAAACGTCCACGAGGGTCGAGAGAAACGTTGGTCATGCCGCTGAGGTACGGGGGAGGATTCCAGGGAAGAATTACGAGGGAACCGTCGGCGATTAAATACCTCGGAGCCTGTCTGTACCAGTAATACAGCGTGAGCGGCTGGCCCGTCCGCATCAATTCCCAGTCCTGAAATTTTCGACTTACGAGATAGCGCGCGAAGCTTTGATCCAAAATAAAGCCATGTGCCTGATCGACGGTGACGTTCTGATGACCAAGACTCGTAACGATCTCTCGCGCCCGTTCGGCTAAAACTTCCGGTGGCTTTTCCAGCGATATGTTGCGTTCACCACGCGTATAGCTCGAGGAGAGGAGGAGAAACAACAACAGTGCAACTACTCCTCCAAGCGCGCTGACCGCGTGGACCGGCTGAAGCGCGCCAGCCTTCGGCGCTGCCGCAACCATCTCCGGTGATGGCGTCTCGCCGGCGGCGAGCGCGGCTGCGATGGGATCACCGCCTGGCAGTGCTGCGGCCACTTGCAACGCCGACGACGGTCGTCGGGTAGGATCTTTTTGAATGCAGCGATCGATGACGCTTTCGATCACCGGGTCCAGATCTTTTAC